>Ga0209108_10002456_pt1 | contig 10592 bp, 8 predicted proteins | sample Rifsed10ft1_FD_184003 | JGI IMG/M metagenome (GOLD analysis project Ga0209108, IMG submission 184003) | Soil microbial communities from Rifle, Colorado, USA - sediment 10ft 1 (version 2) | ecosystem: Environmental > Terrestrial > Deep subsurface > Rock core/Sediment | place: Rifle, Colorado...
GAGCCGGTTGGGCGCGCTGTTGCGGCTGGCGGCGGCCTTGGAGAGGGGCCGGAGGCCGGCAATTGCGTCCGTGCGCGCGGCGACCGCGGGCCGCGATACGCTGCGGCTGCGCGTCCGCGCCCGCCGGGGGAGGGACATCCGCTGGGAGCTGGCGGAGGCGCAGCGCGCCGCCGATTTATTCGAAGCGGCGTTTGATTGTAAACTGCTGGTCGAAGAAGCTTAGTTGTGCCCCCACCGTGACCCTCCCCCGTTCGCTGCGCGAACAGGGGAGGGGATTCCGTCTCCCCTCCCCTGTCGGGGAACCTTCCGACGGGGGCGGGGCTGGGGGTGGGGGTCAGTAGGAGTCATCAATGGGACGCTTTCTTCTCCGTCGCCTCGCCGTGATCCCTGTGGCGCTGGTGTTCGTCAATTTCATCGGCTTCACCTACGCCCACGTGGCCATCCGCTTTCACGAGGCCCAGAACCCGTGGGGGACGGGCGTGGAAAAATCGCCGCCCATCGTGCCGCTTTACGCGGAGTACGTGCGGGGCGTGCTGCGGCTCGACTTCGGCCAGATGCCGGTGGGCGTGAGTACGTCCGTGGCCGACGCGGTTTCCACAGCCAGCGGGGCCAGCCTCGGACTTCTCGCGCTGGCCTTCGCGCTCAGCACCCTGATCGGCCTGCTCGTGGGGTTGCGCGCGGTGCACGTCGAACCGGCGCGCATCTCGCGCTGGCTGATGCCGCTCTCGACGGTCGGGCTGGCGACCCCGAGCTTCTTCATTGGAACGCTTTTCGTCGTCAGTTCGGTTTACTACGTGTTGTGGAGAGGCGCGGACGCCAAAGCCCCGCTGCCCTTGCAGGGCTTCGGCTGGGACCTGCACCTCGTCCTGCCGGCGCTCGTGCTCATGCTGCGGCCCACGGTGCAGATCGCGCAGGTGACGGCCGGGCTGCTGTCGGGCGAGATTAACCGGCAGTACGTGGTCGCCGCGCGCAGCCGGGGCAATTCGTGGACGCGCATCCGCTGGCGGCACGCGCTGGGCAACGTCCTCGCCCCGGTGATCCTGACCATGGCCGGCTCACTCCGGCTGCTGTTGGGTGAGTTGATCCTGGTGGAGTGGTTCTTTGCCTGGCCCGGCCTGGGCCGCCTGCTCGCGTTGGCCCTCATCCCGCCGAACGTGGCCTCGCCCGGCGCCCTCAGCGGCCATACCGTTTACTTCCTCCATCCCGAGCTCATCGCCGCGCTGTTGACGGTGTTTGCGCTGATGTTCGTGGTCATTGACACGTTGGCCTCGGCGCTGGTGCGCACTGTAGATCCGCGCCTCCGCGCGCCCGTGGGGGAGGCGCAGCGGGCTTAATGCATGTCACTCTGAGCGCCGCCCGCCCCGCTCGACGGGGGAGCAAAGAGTCTCTGCCATTGGCGCAGAGATGCTTCGCGCCTGCCCTGAGCGAAGCCGAAGGGTTGCTCAGCATGACGGCGGTTGTGCCGGTTTGATTGATGAGGTAAGGCGTTTGGCCATGTCCATCTCGAAAGCCTCTGAGTCAAAATCTCTCTATCGCGCCTCAGGCGCGAACTGGCCGCTCTGGCTGGGCGGCCTGATCGTCCTGTTCGTGGTGTATCTCGCCCTCGAAGGGCCGCGTTTCGCCCCGCGCGACCCGCTGCAGGAAAACTTCATCGTCCAAAATCCGGTCACGGGCGAGTTTGTCAAGCCGCCCCTGGCGGCCTTCACCACGCCCGGCTTCCCGCTCGGCACAGACGAGTTCGGGCGCGACCTCTACAGCCAATTGTTGTGGGCCGTGCGCCCGACGCTGACGCTGGTGCTCGTCGTCGCGGCGGTGCGGCTGGTGGTGGGGGTTGTGGTCGGGCTGGCCTCCGGGTGGTCGCCGGGGCGGTGGGGGCGCGTCCTGGACACCCTCATCTCGGCCGCGCTCGCCGCGCCGGTCTTGTTCGTCGCGCTCTGTCTCATCGCCGCGGTCGGCATCCGGCTGGGCCTGTGGGCGTTCATCCTGGGGCTGTCGGTCACGGGGTGGGCGGAGGCCGCGCGGCTCGTCCGCGAACAGACGCGCAGCCTCAAGGGCCAGCCCTTCGTCGAAGCCGCGCGCGCGATGGGCGCGTCGGACGTCGCCATCCTCGTCCGCCACGTCCTGCCGCACGTCATGCCCATGGTGTGGATGCTGCTGGCCCTCGAGATCAGCAGCACGCTGCTCGCGGCGGCCGGCCTCGGGTTCCTCGGCTACTTCAGCAACGCGGTGTGGATTCCGCTCGGCGACTGGTCGGGCATCCGCGCCGCCGGAAAGCCCGAGCTGGGGCAGATGCTGGCGAGCAGCGCGCAGCACGCGCAGACCCAGCCGTGGGGGCTGCTGGCGGCCGGGAGCATGATTTTCCTCACCGTGCTCGGGTTCAACCTGTTGGGCGAAGGCCTGCGCCTGCAGTTGAGCCCGGAGCGCCGCCGCCCGACCACCCTGTTTGCCAAAGCGATGGACAACGCGGGCAAGTGGCTCGAAGACCGGATGTACGATCAGGTCACGGCGTGGCGGCGGACGGGCGCGACGCTGGCGGCGGTCGCCGCTCTGCTCGCCGTCATCTTCGGCGGCGGGTGGCTGCTGTGGCAGTCGTCGCGCGCGGCCTTCGGCGGCAAGCTCGCGATCGCCGTCCCGGGCGGCCACCTGTGGGCCGCCGATCAGCACGACGCGCAGGGCACGTTCTATGCTCCCACGCGCGGCCCATCGCATCCCAAAGTAGAGTGGGTCTTCGAGGACGAATTCGGATTCTCGGGCGGGCCGGTGGTCGCGGCGGACGGAACCGTGTACGTGGCCTCGAACGGCGGCAAGTTGTATGCGCTCGACCCCGACGGGGCCGTGCTGTGGGAGGCCGCGCTGCCTGCGCCCCCCGTCGGCGCGCCCGCCCTGGGCGCGAGCGGCGACGTGTACGTGGCCGACCGGCGCGGCAACCTGTCGGCGATCAAGCCCGACGGGAATCTGCGTTGGACGGTCGGAGATCCCCTTCAGGGGGCGGAGGCCGGAGGCGGGATGGCCGCCCTCGCCGGGCCGGTCGCCGACGCAGACGAAACCATATATTATGCGACGGAATTGAACTTGCTGGCGGTCACGCTCGACGGCGACCTGCGCTGGAAGGTTCTCCTGCCGACCTACAGTTACATACGGCCCCTCCCGCGCCTCAGCGCCGACGGTCAGTATTTGCTCTTTGAGGACATCGTCGTGGACCCGGCCGACGGGGCGACGTTGTTCGCGGAAACCAAAGAACCGCTGGACAAATATTTCGCGGGGACAGACGGCGGCATTTACCTCAGCAAGCAGGCCGGCATCCTGGCCTGGCGCCCGACCGAGGGCGGGGCGGAGCTCAAAGAGCACGCCCAGTGGGATGTGCGCGGGCTGGCCCTCGGGTTCCGGTTCCCCAGTGAGGCGGGCGTCACCCCGGACGGGCGCATGTGGGTGCTGTATGCCAGCGATTTTGAATTTGCCAAAGTGCTCTGGGTAGATGCGGACGGCGCGGCCCGCGTGCCGGTTGATTATCCATACCGCCCCTCGCGAATGATTGCTGTGGATCAGGACGCGACGACTTACCTGTGTGGTCAGCGCTTGCCGTCTGCCCAGGCGGGCTTTGCGACCAGAACGGAAGGGCTGGAATGCCAGGCGCATCGGCCCGACCCCGGCGAGCCGCTCTGGGAGGTGAAGCTGGAGAAAGGCGCGCTCCCGAACGGCGGCGCGCTCGTCCCGGGCCGATTGTACGTGACGACGGGCAACGGTTTTTTGTACGCGATTGGCGATGGCTAGCCCGCACACTGATCCGCGCATGGTCTCGCCTGTCCCGTTGAAACGCCGCCTCGGCATCATTGATCTCGGCTCCAACTCCGCCCGCTTGATCATTGTCCGCTACACGCCGGGAGTCGCCTTCAAGGTCACCGACGAGTTGAGCCGCCGCGTACGCCTGGGCGAGGGCATGGTGGCCGACAACCGCCTGCGGCCCGCCGCCATGGAGCGCGCGATTGACGCCGTGAACATGTTTCGCGCCTTCTGCCAGGCTAACGCCGTCGCGCACCTCATCCCGGTGGCGACGGCGGCGGTGCGCGATGCGGTGAACCGCGCCGAGTTCCTGGCCCGGCTGCACAAGTCCACCGGGCTGAAGTTCCGCGTGCTGACCGGCGAGGAAGAAGCGTACTTCGGCGTCCTCGGCGTCGTCAACAGCCTGGGCTTGCGCGCGGGGCTGGTGATGGACGTGGGGGGCGGCAGCACGGAGGTGAGCGAAGTCCGGAAGGGCCGCTTCCAGCGCGGGGTCACCTCGCCGCTGGGGGCGGTCCGCCTCACCGAGTTGTATTTGGACGGCGATCCCGTCAGAGCCTCGGAGGCGGCTCGTCTCGCCGATCACGTCTTCAGCACCTTCAAAATGCTGGATTGGATGAGGGTGGGGGACGGCGAGAGGCTTGTCGGGTTGGGCGGCACCCTGCGAGCGCTCGCGCGCATTGACCGCGAGATGCGGGATTATCCACTCGGCCTCCCGCACGGTTACGAGCTGGAGCTGGAGCGGCTGGACGAGTTGATTGAGCGCGTGCGCAAACTGCCGCTGCGCGAGCGCCTGCGCAAAGTGCCCGGCCTCCAACCCGATCGGGCGGACATCATTCTCGCGGGCGCCGTGGTGGTGGCAGAGGCGCTCCGCCGCGCCGGGGCTGACCGGATGACGGTGTGCGGGCAGGGGTTGCGCGAAGGCCTCTTTTACCGTGAATTCCTCAAGCCCGCCGATCCGCCCGTCGTCCACAACCTGCGGGAGTTCAGCGTCCTCAACCTGGGGCGGCTGTACGGCTTTGACAAAGCGCACGTGGATCACGTGGCTCGCCTGGCGCTCTCCCTGTTCGACCAACTCTCCAAACAGCACGGCTACGGCGATCTGGAGCGGGAATATCTTTGGGCGGCCTCGCAGTTGCACGACATCGGCACGATCGTGGACTATTACGATCACCACAAGCATTCGGCGTACATTGTCGTGAGCACCGGCCTGCCCGGCTATTCTCATCGTGAGACGGTGTTGATTGCTCTGTTGGGCCTGTATCACCGGAAAGGGGAGCCGGAAGTGGGGCCGCATCGCAAAGTGCTGGAGGCGGGTGATGCGGAGCGGGTCAGACGGCTGGCGGCGCTGCTCAGGTTGGCCGAGTATCTGGACCGAAGCCGGACGCAGGCGGTGACCCGGCTGCGAATACAGGCCCGCGACAAACGTGTGCGGCTGTGGGTGAAAGCCCGCGGCCGGGCGGAGGGCCGCGTGGAAGTGTGGGAGGCCCAGCGCAACGCCAGTTTATTTGAACAGGCATTTGGTTGTAAACTTGAGATCGAACAGGAGTAAAACATCGTGGCAACCGCACCTGACGGAACGGCCCTGCGGGGCAGATTATTCATCGTGGAGGGGATTGACGGGTCGGGCAAGAGCACGCAGCTCGACCTGCTGCACAAGTGGCTGGTGAGCCGGGGGTATCTGGTCGCGTTCACCGAGTGGAATTCCTCGCCCGTGGTGCGGCAGACGACCAAGAAGGGGAAGGACAACAAGCTGCTCTCCCCGGCTTCCTTCTGCCTCATCCACGCCGCCGACCTCGCCGACCGGGTCGAGCACCAGATTCTCCCGGCGCTGCAGGCGGGGGCCATCGTCCTCGCCGACCGGTATGCGTACACCGCGTTCGCGCGCGACGTGGCGCGCGGCGTGGATCGCGAGTGGGTGCGTGCTATCTACCGCTTCGCCGTCCGGCCCACCGTCGCCTTCTACTTCCGTGTCCCGCTCGACGAATCGCTCCAGCGGATTCTTGTGGGCCGGCCTGAGCTGAAATACTACGAGGCCGGTCTCGACCTCGGGCTGAGCGACGACCCCTACGAGTCGTTCCGCCTGTTCCAGGGCCGCATCCTCCGCGAGTACGAGCACCTCGTGGACGAGTTCGGGCTGACGGTGATTGACGCCACGCAGCCGCTGGTGCAGCAGCAGGCTCGGATGCGCAAGCTCATCCTGCCGCACTTGAAGGGCGTGCAGAAAGTAGAGCACCGCCCGTGGCGTGAAGTGCTGTCCAAAGAGGGGCTGCACGGGCGTTACCTGGACGTGGCAAGCCGGGATCGGGAGGAGAATTGACCATGACCCGCACACTCTTTTACGGGCATCCCCTGCCCGGCCTGAAAGACACCGAACTCCCCGGCAAACTCATCGTGGTGGAGGGCACCGACGGGGTGGGGCGCTCGACGCAGATCGCGCTCCTGCGAGAGTGGCTGGAGGCGAACGGGTACGCCGCGACCGAGACGGGCTTCACCCGCTCCGTGCTGGTGGCCTCCGGCATCCGGAAAGCCAAGCGTGGTCACACCATGGGCGACCTGACTATGAACCTGTTCTATGCCACCGACTTCGTGGACCGGCTGGAAAAGCAGATCATCCCGGCGCTGCGGGCGGGCTTCGTCGTTCTCACCGACCGGTACATCTATTCGCTCATCGCGCGCGCGCAGGTGCGCGGCGTGGATGCGCAGTGGATTCGCGACGTGATCGGCTTCGCGCTGATCCCGGACGTGGTCTTCTACCTCCAGATTGACGTGGACAATCTCATCCCGCGCGTGGTCAACAGCGGCGGCTTTGACTACTGGGAGTCCGGCATGGACTTCCTGCGCGGCGACGACATCTACAAGAACTACGTGGATTACCAGACGCAGCTGCTCAAGCAGTTCGACGCGATGGCGCAGGAATATCACTTCCACGTCGTGGATGCCAACCGCAACGTCCCGGAGGTGTTCATTGACCTGCGCGACGCGATCCAGACGCTGATCGGGGACTTCGAGCACCAGGCGGGCCTGGGGGCGGCGACGCCGCCGAAGAAGAATAAGCGGAAGTAATCACACCGACAGGCAGTGTCTCCGAGACGCTGCCTGTCTGCGTGCTCGGACTTTGGTCTATGACCCGCCAGCCATTCATCCGCCAGCAGGAGCGCCTTGCCGGTTACTTCCGCCGATTTGGCCTGGAGGGCGAGCCGGCCTTTGACAGCGTGGCGTATCAGTACGTTCTGCAATATCCGGACCGGTTGGCAAATTTGCCGCAAGACGTTCTGGAAAAATGGCGGTTGGCCCATCACAGGATTGAAAAAGAACCGCACGTCGCCGGCCTGCTCGACGAACTGGCGATGCGGGACCTCTCGGGTGACAGGCTCCCGGAGTGGTATCAATTCTTTATTGGCCGGCGCTACCGGGAAGGCTCCGGCAAATTCTTTACGCCCAGACCGATTGCGGCGGCGATGGCGCGGCTCCTGCCGCCGCGGCCGAACCCAGTGATTATGGACCCGACCTGCGGCGGCGGGACGTTTCTGGTCGAGGCCTCCCGCGTCTGGGGAGATGGCGCTGGCACGCTGGTTGCGAATGATATCGAAAACTCGCTCGTCGAGCTGGCGATGCTGACGCTGAGCCTCGCGGCTTCATCTCAGCACATCAAGCACTACAGTACAGTCAACATTTTTGATCCGACACCTGCGCTGACGAAATGGCACGGGCAGGTTGATTACATCCTTGCCAATCCCCCGTTCTCGCTGGAAATTGAACACGAGCAGTTCGACAGCCCGTTATTTTCCTCTGGTTACCGGAATAGCGACGCGCTGTTTATGGATACCGCGCTGAAACTCCTCAAGCCCGGCGGCCGGCTCGTCTGCCTTCTGCCGCACTCGATTGTCGCCAACCAGGAGTTTTCTCAGTTGAGAACGCTTGTAGAAAACTCGTGGGCCGTTCGCGGCGTCATCGGCCTGCCGGAGGGGGTGTTTCATTTGAGCGCAGGCACGACGACCCGTGCCGATATTGTCGTCCTGGAGAAAAAGCCGGTGCCTACTGGAGGTCCAAGAAAAATGGTTTTCGCCTCCGTGCCTTCGGCAGGTGTTCAATTAAATAGTGTTGCCAAAACCCCCGTCACCAATGAATTGGAAGAAGTGCTGGATGACGCAAAGGTTCGGGAAGCCCTTGGCGTTTGAAGAGGCAGCGCAAGATGGGTAAGCACGGCAAATTCTTCATTGCCACCGTGAGCGAGAGCGACTTTATCCCGTCCGTCTGGGATCCTCACGTTTACCGGCGTGACGGGCAGGGGCATACGCTCTCGGATTTCGCAATGGTCCAGAAGGTCAACACAAAATCTGTCGCGCCAGCGTCTCTGCCTTTCAGCCCCATCGAGTATCGCGACATCCCGCGCGGCCATTATCTGAGTTGCGCGCTCAGGCTGAAGGGCAGTCGTGACTCGAGCAACTGGCCTGTGGTCGGCGAGGGGGAGCTGTTGTTTGGAACGATGCGCGCCTATCTGGGCAACGTCGTGGTCACGCCGCTGGCCGAATGGCTTGATCAAAAGCCGCCCATTTACTTTCACGTCAAATCGGAGTTTGTCGTCGTCTCACCCTATGACGGACTGCCGTATTTTTGGTTGGCCTATCTGCGGTCGAAAGATTTCCTTGAAGATCTGCCTCTGGGAAGCGGCGGCACGCGCCCACGCGTTCAGCCAGGAGCGCTTGCGCAAGCACCGGCCAAGGTCCCTCCGCTGAAAGCAAGAAAGGCGGTTCACGAGGAACTCGTGGAACTCGCGCGTCAGGAATGGCGAAACTATCTGAGCGCGGCCGGGGTGTTTAATTCACTGTCCGGCACACCCTCTATCGTCGGGATGGGCTGATCGAGGTGCGGGGCGGCGAGCGCGCGCAGCAGCGCATTCAGGCGCGGGCGCAGGCGGGAGGCGCGGACGGGGGCCCAATCTTTGGCGAGGGTGGCGAGTTCCTGCGCGAGGGCGGTCCGGCGCGTGTTCTGGTAGGCCAGGATGTCCTCCGCCTCAAAGAGCTGCGGCGCTTTCCGTTTGGCCTGCCGTTCGGCCCAGGCGCGCAGAAACTCGTCCAGACATTTCTGGAGCAGCCGGTGGTCGTTCACTGCCCCCAGCCGGTCTTGCATCCGCTTGAGATCGGCGAGCACGTCGTCGGCCTGTCGAAGCGCATCCGCGCCTTCCGGGGGCGGCGGCAGTGCGGGCCGGATGAACTCCAGCGTGAAGCGGCACTGTTTGATTGCCAGCCGCAGCCGGTGATAGGACTTCAAATCATTGCGCGTCACAGTCCCCTGCTGTTCCGCAATCGCGGCGACGGCGGTCTGGAAAAGAGGGCGCGCGCCATGGCGCAGCGGCGCGTCGTCGCAAACGGGCGGGGCGGCGACGAAATCCTGGAGCGCGGTCTGCAACTCCGCCTCGCCTGGCCCGCTCAACCACGTCAATGCCTCGGCCAGGGCCTCGCCGCGTGCTTTAGCCCAGGCGTCAATCAGCGGCGCAAGCCTGGGGGTGTGGGTGTCTGTGGTGAGTTCGGTCTGATAAGCCCGGACATCAGCCAGCACGATGTCGAAGTCGCGCACGCGCCCCAGCACGGATTCCATTTCCCGCAGGCGTCGGCGGAGGCGCTTGACGGGCTTCTTTTTGAGATGGCCGGCGAAGATTTCCAGAGCGAGGCGCAGACGACGGGCCGCGCCCCGGACCTTTTTGACCGCCGCCGGTTCGCCGAGGAGCGCCCCGGCCTCGGAGGATTGCCACGTCAGCAGGTGGATGGCGAGCGCGCGCCGGGCGGCCTCGGAGGTGAGCGATTCAGGGGTGAGGACCGCCTCGGCCAGCTGCCGCAGGCGCTCCGGGGGCGGGGTGGCCGCCTCAATCGGTACGTGAAAGATTTCGCGCCACAGGTCGGCCTTCCGGCGGGCGCGGGCCGCATCGCCCTCGGATTCCGGACCGGAGAGGCGGAGCGTCACCGCTTCGGGCGCAATCAACACGCCTTCCAGCCGGGTGGATTGAGTCTGCGAATAATCGAGGCCATCGGCGACCCGGAGCAGGGCGGCGAGCTTCAGGGTTTGCTGCTGGCGCGCGGATGGCAGCGCGGCGAAGAGGGGTTCTGCCTCCGGCCTGACTTTCTTGCGGTGGAATCTCACGAGGCAGGCGAGCATGCGCTGCTGCTGGTCGGTGTAACCGACGAGGTTCAGGCTGCGCAACAGGTCGCGGCCGGCGGTGTGGTGGTTAGGCTCGTCCACCTCCACACCGACGTTGTGCAGTTTGGCGGCGGTCTCGAGCAAATCGCGCTGAGCGGGGGGCAGGCGATGCAGGGAGCGCGTGGCGTCGAATAGGGCGAGGGCAAGCCGGGCCACGTGCTGGGCGTGCGCGAGGTCCACACGGGCGGCGGCGAGGAGTTCGTCCAGGAACAAAGCCGGGCGGGGAAAGTCGCTCAACCGGCGGCGCGCAAACTGACTCGCGGCGCGCGCCGCGGCGGCTTCCGGCATACTCAGCGCCTCCGCGATGGCGGCGGGCGGCGCACCCGACCCGGCGAGCAACAGGACGCGCGCCCGCTGGGCAACGCGCGCGGGGCTGTGGGCGTCGTCGGCGTGCCAGCGCAGCCAGAAAGATTCAGCCGGGGTCAGCGGCAGGCGCGAATCCAACATTCTTGGGAAATCTCCAGGTCGCATTATACTTGCACAATGCGATTTGGTAATCCGGATTTGAGCAGCTTGCCCCAAAGAGTGCCGGATGTCCCAACCTAACCGGACGACTCCGTCGTGCCCGACGGCTACTATAGCCTCTTTGCCCCAGCCGGCTCGCGCGACATTACGGC
>Ga0209108_10002458_pt1 | contig 10586 bp, 4 predicted proteins | sample Rifsed10ft1_FD_184003 | JGI IMG/M metagenome (GOLD analysis project Ga0209108, IMG submission 184003) | Soil microbial communities from Rifle, Colorado, USA - sediment 10ft 1 (version 2) | ecosystem: Environmental > Terrestrial > Deep subsurface > Rock core/Sediment | place: Rifle, Colorado...
CTTCTGACCGACGAGATGGTCAAAATACGCTCGGCGGCGCGCAAGCTTTCAGAGCGCGAGTACATGACGGGCAATCTGCTCGGCCAGAAAGTGACGGCCGACGACGTCGCGAACGCGTTTGTTGCACTCGCTCTCGCCGGACCACGGCCGCGGTCCTCACGGTCGACGGCGTCATCATCTCGCAGCTCCTGTGGCTCGAGACGCGCAGCGATTCGCACCGGCCCCGATAAATACGTAATTGCCGATATCCGCTGTGCCAAGCCATACGTACATGTCCGCATAGCGGTGCTCCGGGCTGCTGCACAAAGGTGCGCGTGGCCATGAACGATCATGTGGCGACAGGCAACGGTGTGTCCAACGTGGAAGCGAGTCCCGGCGTCGCAAACAGGCTGGTGTTTGTCTTGACGCTGCCGCTGATGCTCGCGGCGCAGCAGGCGATGCCGCAGGATGACGCGTCGGCTTCAGATCGGCTCCATGACGAGCCGCTCGAACAGATCATCGTCGTCGCTCACAAGGACGCGCTGCCCATGCGCGATATTGCCGCCAACGTGACGGTCGTATCCAGCGACGACCTGCGAGCAATGCTGGCGACCTCGCTTGCGGATATTTTTCGCTATTCCCCGGGCGTCCACGTCGAAACTGCGGGTACCCGGTTCGGCGCGGAGGGCGTCAGTATCCGGGGCATCGGCGGGAACCGTGTCGCAATGCTGCTCGATGGCGTGCCGCTGACCGATCAGTTCAAGGTCGGCAGCTTTTCGAATGCAACGCGCGACTTCATCGACGCGGGTTTCACCAAGCGCATCGAGGTTCTGCATGGTCCGGCGTCGGCCCTCTACGGCAGCGCTGCGCTCGGCGGCGTTGTCGCGGTAACAACGCCCGATCCCAGCGACGTGATGGGGGGGAAGCAACGAGGCGGCCGCGTGCTGACGACCTGGCGCAATGCCGAGGAAGGCCTCGCCGGCACCGGCTTGTTCGCAATCGGCGACGAATCAAGGGGCCTGTTACTCGGGGCCAGCCTGCTGAGCGGGGACGCACGCGACTCGGCGGCCGCAAACGATCAGCTCGATGACCGCGATTACGAGCGCGAAGCGGCACTGATCAAGCTCGTAGCCGACGATCGCTCGGGACGTACCTGGCGCATTGGCGTATTCCACCAGGCTGCTCAGGTTGGCTCGGCGCTCAATTCACTGCTCGGCAAGGGAAGGTATCGCTCGACGACGGCGCTTCACGGCGATGATGAGTCCCAATTGGACCTCGTGACTGCCGAGCTGCAGTTCGGCTCACCGGGTGCATGGGTAGAGCAAGGCGTTGTTCGCGGCTATCGCACGACGGCGGCCATTAGTCAGCACACGCTGGACGAGCGTGCGCTGGCCAGCCCGCCGGTTGCGATCGACCGGTATTTCGAATTTGACCAGGATATCTACGGCGTCGAGCTTAATCTGCGAAAGCAGCTGGCAACGCGCCGACTTGCGCATCGTCTAGGGTTCGGCGTCGAGTACCGGCGACGCGACACGGCCGAGCGGCGTGACGGGCTGGCGACGAGCCTCATCGATGGCACGACAACGAACGTCATCCTCGGCGAAGCCTTCCCGCTGCGCGACTTTCCGCTCAGCGAGTCCGCCGAGTGGGGCGCTTACATCGAGGACATCATTGCTTTCGGCGACTGGACCGTCATCGGCGCGATCCGCGCGGACCGCTACGAGCTCGAGCCCACGGTGGACGCGATGTATGCGGAGGACTTTCCGTTCGCCGAACCGGTGTCGCTGACTGAGGCGGATCTGTCTCCGAAGCTCGCGGTCGTCTATCGGGTCTCGCCCGAGACCGAGCTGTACGCGCAATATGCCCACGGATTTCGTGCGCCGCCGTACGAGGACGCGAACATCGGTCTCGAGGTTCCGCTGTTCAACTACCGCGCAGTGCCGAATCCCGACTTGAGGTCGGAAGAGTCTGACGGCATCGACCTCGGCATGCGTTGGCACACCGGACGCGCCGATGCCCGCCTGTCGTTATTTCGCACGCGCTACACCGACTTCATCGAATCCAAGGTGCGCATCGGGACCGATGGCGCGAGCGGTCGGATACTTTTCCAGTCGCAGAATCGCGCGCGGGCCGTCATCGAGGGGATCGAGGCGGGCGGGTACTTCGATTTCGGCGGGCCGTTCGACAACCTGCGTCTCGAAGGCTCGATGTACCGCGCACAGGGCGAGAACCGGGAAGACGGGCAGCCACTGAACTCGGTGGGCCCGGCGCAGGCCGTGCTGGCACTGCTCTGGACGGCGTCCGACGGGCGTCGGCGCGTGCGCCTTCACGGCACCTTCACGGACGCGTGGGACGATCGCGACGAGAGCGGCGGGGAGCTCTTCGAGCCGCCGGCTCACGTAGTGTTCGACCTGTCTTTCATGCAAGAACTCGGCGACGGCATAACGCTGCGCGCCGGGCTTCTGAATGTGGCCGACCGCGTCTACTGGAGCTGGCCTAACGTCGCCACTCTTTCGGTCGACGACCCGACGGTCCCGTATGTCGCTCAAGCCGGGCGCAGCGCCATGGCGAGCGTAAGTTTCAGTTGGTAACCATATGCGCCGTCATCGACCGAGCGCGACAGGAGTGTGGGAAATGAAACGATCGACGATCCAATGGGTGCTGCTCGGCGCGGCAGCAGCGGCAGCGGCGTGCTCTCCGGACCGCGACGGTGATGAATCCGCGGTGCCGGCGGCCGACGCGGTCGTGCACGAGGCGGAGGTTGCCGCAGGTGAGCTGGCCGCCATGCAGGCGCGAGGGGAAGCCGTGTTTCGCGCCAACTGCGCTGCCTGCCATCAGCCCGAGGGGACGGGTGTCGCCGAAGTTTTTCCACCGCTTGCGCAATCGGATTTCCTAGCGGGCAACCGGCGTGAGGTCATGCAGGCGGCGCTGTTCGGGCTGTCCGGTCCAATTACGGTCAACGGACAGGACTATAACGGCATCATGCCGAGCCTGGGCTACCTGCCAGACGAGGAGCTTGCCGACGCGCTGACTTTCGTCTTCACATCCTGGGGCAATAACCTGCCCGCCGTTACGGCCACCGAGGTTGCGGCACTGCGCGTCGAGCTCGGGTACGCCGACAGCGCCAGTGACCAGGTTCATGTTGGCGAAACTCAGGTGCGTTACAGCGGCGCGCCGTCCGCTGTCCCGCCGGGGGGGGCGCGTCAGATCGTCGGCGTCGCAGGACCCATGCTGAGCGAAATCGAATTCCAGACGGCGACGCGAATCTATTTCGAGCGGTGCGCCGGCTGCCACGGCGTGTTGCGCAGAGGTGCAACCGGCAAGCCGCTGACGCCGGACATCACGACGGTGCGAGGCACCGATTATCTGACAGCGCTGATTATGTACGGGTCGCCGGCCGGTATGCCGAATTGGGGCAGCTCCGGGGAATTGACGCTGACGGAGATCGACGTCATGGCGCGGTTCCTCCAGCAGGAACCGCCGGCACCGCCCGAATTCGGCATGGCGGAGATGCGGCAAAGCTGGCAGGTGCTGGTGCCGCCAGCGGACCGGCCCAGGGAGCCGCAACACAAGCGAGACATCGAGAACTTCTTCTCGGTTACGCTCCGAGATGCCGGCCAGGTCGCGATTATCGACGGGGACACCAAGGAAATCGTGTCGATCTTGTCGACCGGCTACGCCGTGCATATCTCACGCGTTTCGTCCTCCGGCCGTTACGTGCTGGTGATCGGGCGCGACGCCAAGATCGACATGATCGATCTGTGGATGGACCCGCCACGGATTGTCGCGACGGTCAAGGTAGGACTCGAGGCGCGTTCGGTCGAGACTACGAAGTACAGGGGTTACGAGGACAAGTACGCGATCGCCGGTTCCTACTGGCCGCCGCAGTACGTCATCATGGACGGCGCCACGCTCGAGCCGCTGAAGCTGGTCTCGACTCGCAGCATGACCGTCGATACCCAGGAATACCATCCGGAGCCGCGCGTGGCCGCAATCGTCGCCTCGCACGAGCATCCCGAGTTCATAGTCAACGTGAAGGAGACCGGCCACATTCTGCTCGTCAACTACGAGGACGTGCAGAACCTCAGTGTTACCGACATCGGGGCAGCCAGGTACCTGCACGATGGCGGCTGGGACCGGACGCACCGCTATTTCCTGACCGCGGCAAATGGGTCGGACAAGATTGCGGTAGTCGACTCGCGCGAACGCAGGCTCGAGGCGCTGGTTGACGTCGACAAGACTCCCCACCCCGGGCGCGGCGCCAATATCATCGACCCGGAATACGGTCCCGTCTGGGTCACGAGCGCCTTGGGGAACGCCAACGTCGCCTTCCTCGGTACGGATCCCCAGGACCACCCGGAGCACGCGTGGAAAGTAGTGCGCATGCTGCAGGGCATGGGCGGCGGCTCGCTGTTCGTCAAGTCGCACCCGCGCTCCCGGAACCTCTGGGTCGACGCACCCTTGAATCCCGACGAGAGCATCAGCCAGAGCGTCGCCGTGTTCGATATCGATAATCTCGACGCCGGCTACGTGACGCTGCCGATTGCCGAATGGGCCGGTCTCGGACCAGGGCCGAAACGCGTCGTCCATCCCGAATACAACAAGGCGGGTGACGAAGTCTGGTTCTCAGTGTGGAGCGGCCAGGAACAGGAATCCGCGATTGTCGTGGTCGACGATAAGACCCGGTCCTTGAAACACGTCATCAAGGGCCCAGAGGTCATCACGCCAACCGGCAAGTTCAATGTCTACAACACGCTGAACGATATTTACTGACGGGGGCTGCGGCTCGCAAGGCAGCGTGGGCCCGGCGGGCGACTCGAGCACGGCGCAGGTCGTCGTGTTCGCGCTGCCGTAGCGCTTACCAGAGCCTGCTGGCGAGCGCGGCGCCATCGGCGAGCGCTTCGAGCTTTGCCCAGGCGATCTCGGGGTGCTGGAGCACCGTCGTCTTGTGCGTGATCACGCCCGGGATCAGCGCGCGGCCGGGCGGCAGCTTCACGCTGTTAGTCAGGCCCCGACTTTGGATTGGGGTTTCTACGGATGGATCGAGCTCCGCGTCGGATCTAGTCTGTGAACGATGCTGTGGCTTCGAACCACGAAGAACGGATTGCCATGAGGACGGTACGGGTACTTGCTCTCGGTGTATTCGCGGCTTCAGTCTCTCCGCCTGCGGTCGCGCAGACCTTCGGCGAGGCCGTGCGGGCATCCAAGTTTGATATCGACTGGCGGCTAAGGCAGGAGACCGTCGAGCAAGACGGAATCCCGAGCTCGGCGAATGCGGTGACGTCGCGGCTGCGCGCGGGCGTGACGACGGGTGCGTTCCGGGCGACGTCGTTGCAGATGGAAGCCGTACATATCGACGACATCGGCGACGACTACAACAGCACGCTCAACGGCAACGTCGGCTATCCCGTCGTCGCCGATCCGGACATCACGGCCATCAACCGGTTTGCGTTCATCAACAAATCGCTGCCGAAGACGACTCTGACTTTGGGCAGGCAGCGGATCATCCTCGATGATCATCGCTTCGTCGGCAACGTCGGCTGGCGGCAAAACGAGCAGACCTACGACGCGCTGCGCGCCGTGCGCACAGGCGAGGGCGTTAAGATGGATGTGACTTACGCCGATCAGGTCAATCGCGTATTCGGGCCGGAGTCGCCGGCCGGTAAGTGGCACGGCGATGTAGTGCTCGCGAATTTCGCGCTGCCGATGCCCGTCGGCACACTGACGTTTTTCGGTTACCTGCTCGACTTCGAGGACGCCGTTGCGGCGTCGAGCAACACCGTCGGCGCAAGGCTCACGGGCTCAAAGCCCATAGGCTCGCTGACCGGCCTATACACGCTGAGTTATGCCGCGCAAGAGGACGCCGGCAGCAACCCAGCAAGCATCGGCGAGCACACCTTCCTGCTCGAAGGCGGCCTCAGGATCGCAAAGCTCACGGCCTCGCTCGGTTACGAGGTTCTGTCCGGCAACGGCACAGTGAGCTTCCAGACGCCGCTTGCGACGCTGCACGCGTTTCAAGGGTGGGCCGACAAGTTGCTCACGACGCCCGTGAACGGCATCGAGAACCCGTATCTCAAGCTCGGCTACCGGGCGGAGCCGCTGGGGCCTTTCAAGAGCGTCGCGGCGCTTGCGGTCCTGCACGAGTTCAACGCCGAAGTGGGCTCTGCGCATTACGGTGACGAGCTCGATCTGCAGCTCGTCGCGCAGACCGAGCGTCTCACGTTCATGATCAAGTACGCGACTTACGACGCCGACGAGCTCCACACGAACACCGACAAGTTTTGGGTTTCAATGGAGTATGCGTTCTGATCCACCTCCCGAGGGAGCGGCTTTAGCCGCGACGGTTAGTACGCACAAAGGGCCTTATGTAAGCAGGTGACCCGGTTTGCCGTCCGGAGCAGAGACGGGAATGGGGTCGGCACGGGCGCTGGGGAGCGCGGCGGGTGAAACCGCCGCACATTCGTTTCTCGGCGCCGAGCCCGGAAATCCGAGCACGTCCCGTCGACGGACACAACGACGCCGTCGCGCGGCTTGGAGAAGGGCGGAAAAAGCGCAGCAGCGGCGGCGCGCATGAGCGCGGCGGATTTCAGAACAGCGACGGCTGCGGCGGCGCGCGGGGCGAACGGCGAGTGCGTGCGCTGATCCTCGGCCCGCTGTTCACGACGGGATTAGCCTCTTCTGTAGCCTGCACTCACGGTCGTTTCCGACAGGGCCGGTTCGAGCTTTACCATCGTGCGCCCACACCGTAACCTAGGCACCCCTAGGGACAAGCGAAGCCTCGCGCAAGCGACTGCGGCGCAACGTAAAAAAGGCGGCGGGCGCGAAAGCCCGGCGCATTGCTAAACTCGGACGGGTACATCGAGGGAAGGCTAAGCCTGATGGACAAACTCAGTACGCTTGCGTTTTCGACGTTGCTCTTTGGCATCGGGCTCGCGATGAAATACACGGCCTGGCGTCATCCCGCGTTCCGCGAGCGGCTCAAAGAGCAGAACCTAACCGCTCAGATCCGCGCCAAACAAGGCACAGGCCGCTACTTCGTCATTAAGGATGGCAAACTCTCGTCGCGGCACGGCATCCACCCGAGCCCGGACGTCGTCGTCACGTTCAAGACCGCGCGCCTAGCGCTGCGAATCTTCACGCATCCAAACGACCAGCTCGGCCGGATCAACGCGGCGAAGTCGTTCAGCATGACGCTCGACGGCCCCGAGGAGAAATCGATCTGGTTCATGTTCACGCTCGAGCAGCTGTTGCAAGCCGGCTGGAGTTACGGGGTCGATGTCGGCGGTGGAGAGACCCGCTACTGCAACATGGCGAACGGCGGTCCGCTGTTCGTCTATGTGAAAGACGGGAAAATCGTGCGCACGACGCCGATCACGTTCGGCGACGACGATCCGCAACCGTGGAGCATCAAAGCCAAAGGCAAGGTGTTCACGCCGCCGCGGAAGACCTCGCTGGCCCCGCACGGCCAGAACGTCAAGTCGACCATCTATTCGCCCGAGCGGATTCTGTATCCGATGAAGCGCGTGGATTTCGATCTGAACGGCGAGCGCAATCCCGAGAATCGAGGCGTCTCCGGTTATGAGCGCATCAGCTGGGACGAGGCGCTCGACATCGTCGCGAACGAGATCAAGCGGCAGAGGACGATTCATGGCAACGGTGCGATCGCATGCAGCCATCCGTCCCATCACGCCTGGGGCAACATCGGCTATTACTTGAGCGCGCTGCGCAAGTTCGAGAACGCTGTCGGCATGACCGAGGTCCACCACAACCCCGACAGCTGGGAAGGCTGGTACTGGGGCGCCATCCACCACTGGGGCCAATCCATGCGCGTCGGCCAGTGCGAGACTTACGGCACGGTCGAAGACTGCCTCAAAGAGGCCGAGATGGTCGTGTTCTGGTCGAGCAATCCGGAATCGAACAGCGGCGCGTATGGCGCGCTCGAGGGCACGGTTCGAAGGCAGTGGCTCAAGGACGCCGGCATCAAGCTCGTCCACATCGATCCTTATTACAACGACTCGATTCAGCTCTTAGGCGGCAAATGGATCGCGCCGCGTCCCACGTCGTGCCCGGCGCTCGCGCTCGCCATCGCCTACGTCTGGATGACCGAGGGCACTTACGACAAGCAATACGTCGCGACGCACACGCACGGCTTCGAGAAATGGCGCGATTACGTGCTTGGGCTATCCGACGGCACGCCTAAGTCGCCCGAGTGGCAGGAAAACGAGACGGGCGTGCCGGCAAGCGACGTGCGCGCGCTCGCGCGCGAGTGGGCGAGCAAGAAAACCTATCTCGGCGCGGGCGCCTGGGGCAACGGGCACGGCGGCGCGTGCCGGAACGCGACGGGCATTCAGTGGGCGCGGACGATGGTCTGCCTCATCGCGATGCAGGGGCTCGGCAAGCCCGGCGTCAACATGGGCAATCTCCAGTGGGGCACGCCGCTCGACTTCAATTTCTATTTTCCGGGATACGCCGACGGCGGCATGTCGGGCGACATTCACCACACATCGATGGCCGTCGCGCTCTACCAGCGCATGCCGCAACTGCCGTCGATCAATACGAATACGCAGATCATTCCTCGGATGCAATTGCCCGAAGCGATCATCGAGGGCCATGCCGAGGGCTACATGTGGAACGGCTCCAGTATCGAGGCGCAGTTCAGCAAGATCACCTATCCCAAGCCCGGGTTCTCGCCCGTTCACATGCTCTACAAGTATGGCGGGTCCTTGATAGCGTCGATGCCGAACAGCAGCCGGTACATCAAGATGTTCCGGCACCCGAATCTCGAGTTCCTGGTGAGTCAGAACATCTGGTTGCAAGGCGATACCAAGTTCGCCGACGTCATCCTGCCGGCCTGCACGAACTTCGAGAGAGCCGACATCAGCGAATGGGCGGGCCTCGGCGGCTACGCTCATCATGGCGAGCAGCAGCTCAATCACCGGGTCATCACTTTTCAACACAAGTGCATCGAGCCGCTCGGCGAATCGAAATCGGATTTCTGGATCTTCGAGAAGCTCTGCGAGCGGCTGGGGCTCGCGGCCTACTTCTCGGAAGGCGTCGGCGAGCTCGGCTGGGTGAAACGGCAATTCGACGCATCGGACCTGCCGAAGCACATCTCGTGGAAAAAGTTCATTCGCAAGGGTTACTTCGTCGTGCCTGCCGAGAAAGAGGAGCTCCGCGCGCCGCTCTCCTGGAACTGGTTCTACGAGGGCCGGAAGAAGGACGTGCCGGAGCCGATGCCGTTGCCGTCGGACTATTCGGAGGAATACCTCAAAGGGCTGCAAACGCAGACCGGCAAGATCGAGTTCGATTGCGAGAGCCTGAAGCGATTCGATCCCGATAGCGAGGACCGGCCGAGCATCGTCAAGTATCAGCGCCCGGCGGAGAGCCCGAACGCGCTCGGATACGAAGACTTTCCCTTGCAGCTCATCACGCCGCATCCGCGGTTCTCGTTCCACACGCAGAGCGACGGCAAGGACAGTTTCTTGAACGACATCCCCGATCATCGGGTGCTCGTCGACGGCTACTACTATTGGGTTCTCCGCATCAATCCCGAGGATGCCCAGTTGCGCGGAATCCGGGACAACGAGCTGGTTCGTTTGTACAACGCGCGCGGCTCCGTGATCTGCGCGGCCAAGCTCACGCAGCGGATGCTCAAAGGCGTCGTGCACGCCTACGGCTCTTCAGGTGTCTACGATCCCGTCGGCGAACCCGGGTACTCGACCGACCGAGGGGGCTGCGTGAACCTGCTCTCCTCGAGCAAGTCGCAGATCCGCAAGGCTCACTCGATGGGCGCGAGCTGTTGTCAGATCGAAGTCGAGAAGTGGAGCGCGGGCGAAATCGCGATGCCGCCTCGGGAGGAAGGCGAGCCCCCGGCACCGGCTCGGAGGGCAGTCGCGTGACGACCGAAAAGGACGCAAACGCAATGACGCGGAGGAGGAAGTGGAACCTCATCGTCGACGTTGCCAAGTGCACGAATTGCAATCTGTGCACGCTCGCAAATCAGGACGAGCATGTCGGCAACGAATTCGAAGGCTATTCCGCTCCGATGCCGAGGCACGGCCATCGATGGATCGACATTCGAAGTCACGAGCGCGGATCGGGTCCCGTCATGGACGTCGCCTATCTACCCGTGCTGTGCCAGCACTGCGACGATGCGCCCTGCATCGCGGCGGCGAAGAACGGCGCCGTGACCAAGCGCGAGGACGGGATCGTGCACATCCATCCGGTCAAAGCGAAGGGCCAGAAAGCCATTGCCGACGCTTGTCCTTACGGCGCCATTCGCTGGAACGAGGAGCTCGAGCTTCCGCAACATTGGTTCTTCGACGCCCACTTGATCGACCGCGGCTGGCGGGAACCCCGCTGCGTTACCGTGTGTGCAACCGGGGCGCTCAAGGCCGTCAAGGTGACCGATGAGGAGATGGCCGCGATCAAATCCCGGGAGGGGCTCAACGAGCTACAGCCGGAATTGGCGACCAAGCCGCGGGTTCATTACAAGAATCTCTATCGCTACACGCACGAGTTCGTCGGCGGCACCGTCATCAAGACCGTTGCCGGCGTGACCGACTGTGTCGCCAATGCGAGGATCAAGCTCGAAAGCTCGGGGTCCG
>Ga0209108_10002460_pt1 | contig 10581 bp, 8 predicted proteins | sample Rifsed10ft1_FD_184003 | JGI IMG/M metagenome (GOLD analysis project Ga0209108, IMG submission 184003) | Soil microbial communities from Rifle, Colorado, USA - sediment 10ft 1 (version 2) | ecosystem: Environmental > Terrestrial > Deep subsurface > Rock core/Sediment | place: Rifle, Colorado...
TTTGGAAAATTTTGAGAAATTAACAATATGTTCCAGAATAGTTTTCCCTTGAATCTTCATAACAACTTTACCAGGTAACCTTTTAGAGTCCATCCTTGATTGAATAATAATTATAGTTGACATTTGTTGAAAATTTCCTCTATTAATTATGTGTAATGTTTTATTATCCACATATTCTTTTTTTCTATTGCTTTACTTAGTTCATCTTGGGTTATCAAATCTTCTTTTAGTTTTTCTCCTTGTCTTATACCAATAATTTTATGTTTTTTTGACAATTTAGAAGCCAAATCTTTAATGCTATATGAATTCATTTTAGGTACGAAAATTTCTCCATCTCCAATAAGTGGAATACATTGTAAAATGAAATTTGTAGCTTCATCAACATGAAAGAAATATCTTAACATTGAATTAGACGTAATAGATAATGGTTTATTTTTTTTCAATTCTTCATTCCATAATTCGAAAACATTTCCTTTTGTTTCGAATACGTTTCCAAGACGGATAGTTCCAAATTTTGGTATCTTATTGTGAGCTCCAGCCCAACTTGTTAATCTCTCACCCAGTTGTTTTGTGGACCCATATAAGGTGGTAGGATTTACTGCTTTATCAGTACTGAGATTTAGAAATCTGTTTACCCCATTTTTTAAAGCCATTTTAATTACATTTATTGTTCCATTAATATTTGTCTCAATTGTTTCTATTGGATTAAATTCGGTAATTTCAATATTCTTAACAGCAGCAGTATGAATTATAATGTCAACATCTTTTCCTGCCATTTCAAGTCTTTCTTTATCCAATACTGAACCAAGTAAAAATCTCAATCGGATGTCATTCAGAGAGTGGGATAGACTAAACAGAGAATGTTCATCTATATCAAATACTCTAATAGATTTAACTTTATGTTCTAAAAATTTTTTAGTTAAGGAAGAGCCAATACTACCAGCACCGCCTGTTATTAGAATTGTTTTATTTTTTAACACCGCATTTACATCTGAAATCGATGTTACTTTTTTTCGGATATTCATTTATCTCATTTCTCCATTGCCTCAAATTTTTTTATTTTCTTTATATGTTCATTTGTCAATATTTCAAATTCAGATTCATAATCATTTAAGAATAATTCGATTTCTTTAAATGGTAATTCGGCATCCATAATTGGTCCTTTAAAACCAAATCGATAAGTGAAATCTAACGTAATTCCCATATAGTCAAATTCGAATGTGTGATTCTCAATATAACGTATAAAATTGTTAATATCATTAGCATCAACTTCTGTTTTCAAGTGAGTACGTATGGCGTATGGAAGATCTTCTATCTTTTGTATTTTATGGACTGAAGGCAGACAAGAATAAAATTGATCTGTAAAAGTGATTACTGGTTTTCCGTAAAATGAAGCCTCTAATCCCGTTGTTCCTGCAATCGTAATAACCATTGAAGAATTTTTAATTATCTCAACATTAGAAGCAGATGGATGAATTAATTTGACATTTGGTAGATTCATTATTTCTTTATAGTATGCTGTATTCCTCCAACCCACAACTTTCATTACAGGATGTTCCTTTACCAACAGCTTATAGTCAACAGGAAGAGATTTTGAAATATTTGTTATAATAGCTAATTGATTAGTAAAAAATCTAGAATTCATCAGAATTATTCTTTCAGGTTCCATTTGTAAAGGAAAATATATGAAATTCGTAAGATTGACTATGTTTTTCTCAAAGTGTTTGTTAATGAAATAATATCTATGTTTTTTTCTAAGAAGGTTGATTATCTTATTTTTAAGGATCCTGAACCTAGTTCTACCAAAATTGTAATAGAGATTAGGATAATTGTTACTGTGTTTCGTTAAGAAGAATCTAATGATTGCAGTGTATCGTTCCCATCCTTTTTCCTCAAATGCTTCTTTGGTGTATTTTTTTCCTTCCTTTGTTGCATCAAATTTTATTATATATTCTCTTAATTCAGAAAAAGTTTTGGAACACGCATCATTATATTTTTCATATTTCTCATCAAGCATTACTCCTTCTTGAGAGATCATTGAACGATTTCCAAATCGAGCTGGTCCTAACATTAAAATTTTCACACCTCTTGCTTTACAAATAATACGTAACAATTCCTGATAATGAACTGTAGTAAGAAAGATTGAAAGATAATCAGGTTTTACATAATCTAATACTCTTTCAAAAAACTTGCATTCTTTTTCAACAAGCGATAAAATTTCGTTGTCATTATACTTGTATTTATCATTATATGAAAGAAAATCTCTATCAGAGTATACTAATTCCCACAAGTTAATGTTATATTTTGATTCAACTTTTCTTAAGTAATTTACATCAGGTTTTTTTAGTTCCGTTAATATGGAATCTTGGAAAAACCAGATTTTCTTGTAGAGAACTATTTTTTGTTGTTGGAAAAACTTTTTTGCTTTCTCTTCTACGTTAATTATTGAAAATAATTCATATTCATTTTTATTCTGGAGGTGTTTAGCTATTCCAAAGTTAAGAAACCAACCATCAGTAAAAAAAAGAATTTTTTTCATTTATTCAAGCCCCGAATAATCCAATAATTTGTTCTTATACCGCCCCACTTTTTCTTGTATCTAAATATTCCCTTCTCCTTCGTAGATTGGGGTTCAGGATTAAAACCAGCTAAATTATAGTATTTCATCTTATTTAATACCCCCCATTCAATAATTTTCCACTTTATGAGATCTTGCGAATACAGTTTTTGGTTTTTATCTTCTTCGGCGCGTATTACTCCTGCTTCTATTATAAAATTATTTAAAAATGAAAATAATATTCCAGATAAAGTAGTATCGTTTTTTTTCGCAAGAAACCCAGAATATCCTAGAGGTTTTAGAAATTTCCAAATTCTGTTCATTTGTTCTAGAGAGATTTTTTTACGTCCCATTAATGAGGATGTTTGATTCAAAAGGTTAACGTAGTCTTCTAAATTATTTTCTGTAATTTCTTCAATGATAACACCTCGTTTTTGAGATCTTTCTATATTTTTTCTACCACTGTGATTGTCTATGTTGGCATATAGAACTTCAAGAGGTTGATTTAGGTCTATTAGAAAAGTCGCCCATTGCTCAACAGAGAGATAATCAAGTTTTGATAGATCATGATTTGATAGCGGATGTTGATATCCCAAAATTTTATACTTTTTTAAATATGAAAATTTTGATAGACTGTAATAAACATCGTTGATCAGTTTAGGATTGAAAATGATAGGCCCATAGGCCCAGGTAATGATACTCCTTCGAAATATTTTTTTGATTACATTTCGTAAGTTCTTTGTTGATGGATTAGATACTGATAAAAGTAGTTGAGCAACTACATTTCCTTGTTCGTTGATAAATTCAAGAAATAATGGTTTTTTTCCCATTTCAGAAAGAAGCGTCCCCCACTCTCTGGTTTGATATATAGTTGCTAATTCAGATTTGATCAATCTATTATTCCATTCAGAATCAACCTCCTCTTTAACATCTATGGTTAGCAATGGATATCAATACAAATTTTTTAAAGAATAATATAAGCTATTTTTTAGATAAATTTAGAGATTTTTAATAAATTCGTTTAATATGAGTTAGTTAATACAACTATTACACATGTAATATAACATGTAATTGGTTTGAATAGAATAAAAGTGATAATATCATTTAAAGCTCAATAATTCTAAAATTGGAAGTAAATGAAATTCTCAGGCTCTCCATCATAAAAGAAAATGATTAAAGAGATAATGATTATTAAGAAAATTAACCAATATTTTAACTTCCACTGTGAAATTTGCTCGGGTAGATTTTTCTTCCTAAAAGTAAAATAATTAAGGATTAAGAAAGAAAACATCAAAACAAATGGTAATTTTTGAGTCGAAATAAATTCAAATGTGTTTGACCATTCAAAATCAAATAAAATGTATTTTTCCATAGAATATAACATGTAATCTACATCTCTTACCCGAAAAGGTATCCATGCTAAAAATACAAAATATTGAGTGACTAGTACTGATATTAATTTTCCCGATGTAGTTGAAAAAAATTTTAGGATGTTATTATTTGTAAATTTATTAGTCAAAATTCTATGTATTGATAAATACAATCCATGTAAAAGTCCCCAAATAACAAAATTCCAACTAGCTCCATGCCATAATCCACCCAAAAACATTACAATTATTAGATTTGTATAAGTTCTTAACGGGGATTTTCTATTTCCACCTAAAGGAACGTAAAGATAATCTCTTAACCATGTTGAAAGAGAAATATGCCATCTCCGCCAAAAATCTGATGGGGATGTCGCAAAATAGGGCTTGTTAAAATTAATTGGTATTTTAAAACCAAGTATTAGCGCAGATCCTATTGCAATATCTGAATATCCAGAAAAATCAGCGTAGATTTGAATTCCAAATCCTATTGTAGCAAAAATTATTGTTAATGATTCCAAGCCAGTGGGATTACTAAAAACAGTATTAATCATTGGAGAAATATTATCAGCAAAGAACATTTTTTTGAAAAAACCAAATGCCATAAGTGTAATTCCCAACTTCAGATTATGGTTATGAAGTACGATCAGTCGTAATCGTTTTCCCATTTCAGAATTTTTTAGATTGTCTCGTAATTGTGGAAGAAATTCATAGGCTCTTAGAATTGGACCTGCTACAAGCTGAGGAAAAAATGCAACAAAAATAGCATATTCTGTAAATGACTTGGCAGGTTCCATTATGCCTCTATAGATACTAACCGTGTAGGTTATAGAATGAAAGGTATAGAATGAAATGCCAATTGGCAATACGAGATACAATAATGGTATCTGAGTCCCTAGATCAAAGTGTTGCGCCAGAAAGTTAAATTGCATTATTGCAAAATCAGTGTACTTAAAAAAACCTAGCAATCCAAGATTTCCTGCAAGACTCACAACCAGAATCAGTTTCTTTGATCGAATGTTTTTCGATTTGTAAATAAAATTCCCAAAGTAAAAATCCCAGATGGTTGTAAAAATCAGAAGAGTGATCAAGTAATTACTTGTGTAGTAAAAGAAAAAATAGCTTGCAATCAAAATAAATAGGTGTTGGAATTTTCTATGTTTTACAATTACAACAGTTGAAACAACTATTAAGAAAAATATTACAAAATCAATTGTATTAAATAGCATTAGTTTTCAATAATATCTAGAATAATTTTAGATGTTTCTTCATTAGGAGAAATTTCTGAACCGCCTAATGCTATATGGTCATTAGAATTCCATATAGTGAAATTAGCGTATTTATAATGAAATAAAGCAATTGGCACATCAAAATTAAGTGTTATATCTTTTATAATATTATCAAATTCTTGTTTATCATTTTCAGGTATTGTATCAAGATAATATTGACTATATGGAATCGTTATAATAATTAGCATAATTTTTTGTTTAAGAATTTTGTCAATAATGTCTTTAAAAGATTCAACATTTTTGTTATCGTTAACGGGTTCTATTTTATCCAACTTATATGGAAAACTACTCATTGATCGCTTTAGTTCATAATCATTTAAAATCAGCATGTTTGATTTATCGGTTTGATAAAATGGCGCATTAGGTCGGTTTAGAAGACCCGTTTTTCCCTTTTCCTGACTTAAAAACAATTTTAAAAATTGAACAGTTGATGATTTTGGAGATTTGAATTTTTCTAGATCATAATTAATGTACTCCACTATTGTGCTATAGATGGTATTAGAAATTTTTTCAGGTTCAGGTAGAACAGTATCAGGCTTGTCAATTTGAGAAATGAGATTAAGATCTGTAAAATCTCGAAAACCTATACCATATACTATAATAGATGGTCGAGATTGCAGAATTGAGTTTATCGAACGTAGTCTTTGTTCTGGATTATCAGCACTAATTGCTAAATTAAACACTTTGAAATCTTGATTATTATCTTTTAGATAATTTTGTATGTAAGTTTCGTTGAATCTACCTATTTGACTGGAACCTAAAAGGTAGATTTTATGGTCATTTAACTTGCTTAATTCAGAATAAAACTCCATAGGGTTATCAGATAAATGATCTGTTTCTTTAGTTAAATTATCTCCACTGTTAGATTCAATCATGATAAATAGTAATAAAAATGAAATTATAATTGCAATAAAAATAGTTATTATAATTTTAGAATTTGATTCCAATTACAACTTATCAAAAATAATTGTCTAATAACATTATCTTTATTGTTTGCGGATCTCTTTGACAATTGATCGACACAATTCTCTTGTAGAATTATCAATTAAATATGTAATCCCAAAGTAAAGTATTCCGCCCAGAATCAATGGAAATATTAATTGTGGTATGAAATCGTAAACACTTTCTGTATATAATATTGTGGATTCTACTAAAAGATATACAGGTATAGATGCAATTATTGTAGCCACAACATATTTCCCGATTGGAATAAAAGGAAATGAAAAATCATGCCTTTTTTTAACTATAAGAAAACCTAACATCGTAAATGCCACAGTAACAACAAGAAGAATATATGCCCAAATAGTTACAATATCAATTTCATTCAAATTTTTGGTATCTGGTAAAATTAAGAAAATGATAAGTCCAGAAACATAGATTATGGATAGAATCAGTAAAAATGTTGGAGTTAGAAACAGATTACTTTTTATATATTTTTTAAAAGTGGCATTCTTATCCATGTCGATAGTTTCGTATGATTCTAAAATTGAAAAGAAAAATCCCATTAATATATTTGCGAATGATCGTATTGCAATTATTATTGATATGAAATATCCATCCACATAAATTGGATTTAGAATGTACATTATTGGTTTGACAAATACTAGAGTAGCTCCAAATAGGGGAATAGCAAAGTACATTGAACGTTTCAAATTTTCTTCAGCAATTTTATTTACTGCAGCAGCTAAAAGTTTTGGATATAGCCCTTGAGACAAATTTCGTGAGTGTGACACTAAATTTGATACAGCAGATGCTGCTCCCCAATATGCTAATCCTGTTAAGGAACCAGTAAAAATAGATATGACAAGTACATCAAGTTTGTAAATTAGCCCATAAGAACTCTGATAAAGAGTTAGCCATGACATTTTTAGCCAGAATTTAATATTTTCTTTACTTATACACCCAGATAGCTGGTCTTTTGTCATAATAAGTAGAATTATTAATTGAATGCACTTCGCAAATATTGTAGTTATTAAGGCACCAATAATTCCGAATTGAAGAAAGACAACAAATGCCATTCCTAGTGGTATTTTAGTAATTTCAAAAGAAAGAGATCCGAATGATACATTTTGTGGTTTGTAACCAAGACTAATAGAATTCAAGATATTAACCAGAAATGTAAGAGGGATTAGAAACGATGCTAAAAATAAAACAGTCGGGTCAGCATCTAACGAAATAGAAACAAAAAATGCTATTACAAAATATGTAATTAGTCCTCCGACAGAAAATATTCCACTAGTTGAAATCGCTGTTTTCCCAATACGTATTCCCCTAGCAATTTGTCTTGTAGTCCAGTAAGTTACAATGGGTTCTACAATCGTTACATAACCAACTAGACTACCTATTAGAGTCCATAAACCAAAATCCTCAGGAGATAGTTTACGAGTTACCATAATTATGAATAGGGTTCCAGTAATTACTCCTAAGATCGCTACTCCAAATGCGATTAACCCTGAATATGTCACTCGGATATTACTCAATGATATGTACCTACCACTTTAGCAAAATTAGTTGTAAATACAATAGCTTGCATGAAGAAAATCTTTCTAACATGGTAATAAAGCAATTTATAGATAAATTCTAATTAAAAAAACTAATCAGATTTTCAACAGATATTCAATTAAATCAGACAATGATTCTTATCAATAATAATAGAAATTTTAATAATATCTAATGATATGCGAGTTACTTTTCTCATATGAAAAAGAAATTGGTATGGAAAGAATAATTAATTATTTAAATACCATCCCAAACCCTAACCAAATAATTACGAATAATAGAGTATTACACGAATTCTTAATAAAAAAAGAAAAAAATTCCAAAATGATAGCAGAGGTAATTCCAGATGATGGGCCATTAGCAAAAGAAATTTTTAAGAAAGCAAAAAAACTGCGAGACGAATATAAAAATGCCTTTAAGGATTTAACGTATAAGGGGATCCCTATTTTTTCTGGTTTTGATCTTCCTCTATTTAGGCAATTAACAATTCTTTATAAAGCAGAAAAAATTTTAGAAGAAAAAATTAACACGATATTTATTTTTAGTGGATTTTTTGATATTTTCTTTACTATTAAGAAAAAAGCTCAAGAAATGGGATATGAATCCGCATCAAATATTGGGGTAATTGAACGTAATACAATTAATTATTTAAATTTTGAGTCGACTCAGAAGGTAGAAAATTATCAAGGAAAATTTGCAAGATTAAGAATTTATAATTTCTTAAAATATTCATTTGGTACAAAACCTTCTCTTAAAAAAATAAAAATTAGTGTTAAATCCGGAATAGAATTTATTAATTTAGTAATAATGCGATTATTTTATAGTGCTCTTTCAAAAATGAAAATTGATTCACAAAAATTAATTTTGAAAAAAGTAAAATATAAAATAAAATCAAAACAAAAATCTGAGATTATTTTTTTTGTCACAACAAGTAGAGAAGATCTTTATTTAAATCCATGGTATCCTGTATTTAATTTATTAAAAAAAAATTCCATACCATTTCAAATATTCACTGGTGATCTTGCTACAAGTTTAATATTGTCAAAAGAAAATATTTCTTCCAGTAGTTTTTTTAAAGATGTTCAAATATTAGAAAAGGAAATTGTAAATAATAAGGATTGGAAAAATCTTAATTTCAGCATAAAAAAAATTTTAACTGACAATGTATCAATTTTTGGAATTAATGAATTAACGAATTATTTGCTCTGTAAATTACGAAGATCTTTTATAATAATTTCAATTCTTGACATTATCATACTGACAAGCAATCTTAAATCCATTGTAGCGATTGCAGATGGTGAAATGCTAGAAAACATTGCTGTTGAATATGCAAAAAAAAATAATATTCAAAGTTTTTCTTTGTTACCTGGCTATATTAGTCCACAACCATTTTTGGCAGAATGGTTTAAAGTAAACAAAATATTTGTTCATGGACTAAATGGATTAAATTCTATGTTAGAATTGGGATACGATAGAAGCCGGTTATTAATTTCAGGAAATCCAAAGTATGATGTTTTAAAAACACTAAATTTACTTCGAGCAAGAGAGATATTAAAGAAACAACACCATATTGAAGTAGAAAATCCTCTTATCGTAATAGCCATGGCAAGATGGCATAAAGATGATGAATTATGGATGTCAGATTTTATTAAATATTGTAACAAGAGTAACTTTCAAGTGATCATCAAAATTCATCCCGTGTACAAATCTGAAACCAGAGAATTAAGCGAAATTAAATTAGAAAAAATTTCAAAAAATTGTAAAAATATGAAATATCTTCATTCATATGACATAGACATGCATACTTTACTTTCAGCTGCAGATCTAATAATTACAGATTTTTCCAATGTTGGAATTGAAACAATATTATTAGATAAACCATTACTTACGGTAAATCTATCAAAAGAGAGTTTTGAATACGTTCTTCGCTATCATGAATATGGTGCAGCTATTTATCTTGAAAATTATTATGATCTCGAGAAGATAGTAACTGAGATTTTTATAAATAAAATTCATTTAGATAATCTTTCTACTGGTAGAAAAAAAATAATTGAATTAATAAATTATCAGAATGATGGGGCTGCAGGAAAGCGAATTTTTAATTCGTTAATACATTGATTTGAGGAAATATATCTTTGTCTGAACAAAAACGAATTAAACTTAAAATTCAATCAATTGATCCAACTAAATGGTGGGGAGATGATTTTGATGTCAGGTTTTTCCTGATTTCCCAATTAAAAGAAATTAGAAATAAAATGATATTAGATATCGGAGGGGGTATTGGAATTATTTGTTCCGAGATGGATAAATCTAATTTTAGAGTTAATTTGGATCGTTCTTTTAATGATCTTAGAATTTGCATTACAAAAGTTGATCCAGAAATTCAAAATGTATGTGCATCAATGGTGCATCTTCCATTTAAAAAAAATGTATTTCAGAATGTTATCTGTTCCAATGTTCTGGAAATAGCAAAAAGTATTGATTTTAATAGTAAATCTAATGAAGATTCTGATAAGAATTTTGTTTATCCAACTATAGATAATACCCTACAAGAATCTAAAAGAGTTTTAGATGAAAATGGCACTTTATTTATTACAACACCGAATAATGCTTACTATAATTCTAACAAATTAACTTTCGAAGATCTCAAGAATATAACAAAAAAAATATTTTCATATGTGGAACTTTCGTTCTATAATACTTATCCCAAATTTTGTAGAACCAATAGAAAATTGAATATGGCAATTATGCTTCCAAAGATTCGTTCAAAGTTTTCAAATACTGATAATGTAATTAAAGGACTTAATCATAAACAAACAAAAAATAACTATAGTGTTTCTTTTTTTCTCAAAGCTAAATATAAGTAAAATTA
>Ga0209108_10002464_pt1 | contig 10570 bp, 9 predicted proteins | sample Rifsed10ft1_FD_184003 | JGI IMG/M metagenome (GOLD analysis project Ga0209108, IMG submission 184003) | Soil microbial communities from Rifle, Colorado, USA - sediment 10ft 1 (version 2) | ecosystem: Environmental > Terrestrial > Deep subsurface > Rock core/Sediment | place: Rifle, Colorado...
GCGCCTACCGAAGGACTGATCGGCGCCGCCGCCACCAGCCGCATGCCGGTGTGCGTGCCCGACGTGACCCGGGACGTCCGCTACATCATGGTGAATCGGGAAACGCGCTCCGAGCTGGCCATCCCCATGATTCACAAGGGCACTGTTATCGGCGTTCTCGATCTGGAAAGTCCGCAAGCAAACCATTTCACGGGCGACCACGTGCAGGCGCTTTCGATCCTCGCCGCTCAACTGGCTGTCTCGCTCGAAAACGCCCGCCTGTACGAAAAGGTCGCTCGCGACGAAGCCCGCATGGAGCGGGAATTGCTCGCGGCGCAGCGCATTCAGGGCGCGCTCTTGCGGCCGGTGCCCGCCGACGACTACGGCGTGGACCTGGCCGCCCGCATCCTTTCCGCGCGGGAGGTGTGCGGCGACCTCTACGATTTCCTGCGCTACGGCCCCACGCGCCTGGGCTTCGCGCTCGGCGACGTCAGCGGAAAGGGCTCCGCGGCCGCCCTCTATGGCGCCGTGGCCATCGGCATTCTCCGCAGCATGGCGCCGCTGAAACTGTTTCCGGCCGAGCTGTTGGGGCAACTGAATCAGTTGATTTGCGAGCGCCGCATCGAGGATCGCTTCATGACCATGTGCTTTTCCACTTGGGGCAAGACCACTCGCAAACTGCGTGTCGCCAATGCCGGACAGACCCAGCCCTTGCTGCTCCGGGGCGGCCGCTGCGAGCAGTTGAATCTCGTCGGCTTCCCGCTGGGAATTTTCGAAGACGTGACGTATGAGGAGTGGTCCGTGATTCTCGATCCCGGCGATATCCTGGTCTTTCATTCCGACGGACTTTCCGAAGCCCCGGACCCGCAGGGGCGCCAATTCGGCGTCCGGCGTCTGGCAGAACTCATCGAGGCCCACGCTGCCCTGTCCGCCGGCGAGCTGGCCGACCGTATGATCAGTGCAGTGCAGGAGTTTACTCAGGGCGCGCCGCTGCAGGATGATCGCACGCTCGTGGTGATGAAAGTCCGGTGAGCCCTCGTGCTGCGCAGGGAAGTGTCGCCCGGGCCGGCCGCTCGTCGCGCGCGCCGCGTCTGCCCGATCCCGCCTCCTACACGCCCCAATTCGCCTGGCGCACCGGGCGGCTCCACTGCGAGGGAGTGGAACTCGAACGCATCGCAGATCAGGTCCGCACTCCCGCCTACGTCTATAGCGCTCGCAGCATCGCCGGCGCCTACCGCGGGATGGACCGCGCCCTGGGAAGCCTGCCGCACACCATCTGTTACTCGCTGAAGGCCAATTCCAATCTTTCGATTCTGCGCCTTCTGGGGCGGCTGGGCAGTGGATTCGACATTGTTTCCGGCGGGGAGTTCTATTGTCTCCAACGCGCGGGCATTCCTGCCGGCCGTGTCGTGTTTTCAGGCGTGGGCAAGTCGCGCGAGGAGATTCGCGAGGCCCTGCGCGCGGGCATTCGCCTGTTCAATGCGGAGTCTGAGGCGGAACTGGACGTTCTGGCCGGCGAGGCCGCTCGCCTCGGACGCCGCGCCCCCGCCGCCATCCGCGTCAATCCCGACGTCATGGCCGGCGGTCACCCGCATATTTCCACCGGCCACCACCAGCACAAGTTCGGCATGAACTGGGCTGCCGCCCGGCGGCTCTACCTGCTGCATCGTGACTCGCGCTGGATTGACTGGCAGGGCATCAGCGCGCACATCGGCTCGCAGATATTGATTTTGGCGCCTTTCCGCAGCGCGCTGGCGCACCTGGCGCATTGCGTGGTGGAGCTGGCGCGCGCCGGAATTTCCTTGCGCTACCTTGACTTCGGCGGTGGCCTCGGTGTGCGCTACTGGAATGAGCGCCCCATGACCGCGGCGGCCTACGCTCGCGCCGTGGCCGCCCAGGTGCGCCCGCTCGGCTGTCATCTGCTCCTCGAGCCCGGACGGGCCATCGTCGCGCCGGCCGGTGTGCTGCTAACGCGTGTGCTCTATACCAAGCGGAATCGCGGCAAGACCTTTGTCGTAGTGGACGCGGCCATGAACGATCTGTTGCGTCCTGCGCTTTACGGCGCGGTGCATCCCGTCACGCCCGCAAGACAAGCTCCGCGCAGCGCCGCGCGCCTGGAACGCGTGGACGTCGTCGGGCCGGTTTGTGAAACCGGCGACTCCTTCGTCCGCGATTGGCCGCTGGGGGAGGTTGCCGCCGGGGACCTGCTGGTGCTGTGGGGAACGGGCGCCTACGGGTTTACTTTGGCCTCGAACTACAACCGCCGCCCGCGCCCCGCCGAAGTGTTGGTCGAAGGCGGACGCTTCCGCGTCATTCGCCGGCGCGAGTCGCACCGTGACCTGGTGCGCGGCGAATAGCCCGCCCTCCCGGGCGCGATCCGCTCACCGCTCTCCCCACTTCAGCTTGTCGCGCAGCACGCTAAAATACGTTTTCTGCTGTGGGCGCACCAGCCGCAGCCGCTCCGGCGCCGCCACCACTCCCACGCGGTCTCCGGGCAAGAGCTCCACGCCCACCTGGCCGTCCAGCGTCAGGTAGATGGGCACGTCGCCGCCCTGAAATCCCACTTCGATGTGCGCCGTGTCGGGCACCACCAGCGGCCGGTTGGTGAGGGTGTGCGGGCAGATGGGTGTAATGACGAACGCCGCGACTGCCGGATAGACGATGGGGCCGCCCGCCGCCAGCGAGTAGGCGGTGGAGCCGGTCGGGGTCGAAATTATCAGTCCATCGGCCTTGTAGTCGCATACGAATTCGCCGTCCACCAGCAGTTGCAAGTCAATGATTCGCGCCAAAGCCGCTTTGTTCAGCACCGCGTCGTTCAGGGCGCGAGCGTGATGAATCATCTGGCCTTTGCGAATCACCTGCGCATCAATCATCACCCGCTCGCTATAGCGCACCTGGCCCTGCAGCACCTTTTCCAGCACTTCATAGAGATCGTCCAGAGTCACGCTGGTAAGAAACCCCAGGCTGCCCAGGTTCACCGGCAAAACGGGAACGTTGTGCTCCGCCATCAGACGCGCCGCCGCCAGCAGCGTGCCGTCCCCTCCCAGCACGATCAGTAAATCCGCCGACGCCGGCAGTTGTTCCCGTGGCTGTCCGGGCCGCGCCTGCGAAAGGCAGGAGACGGTCTCCTGATCGCACACCACCTGGATGCCTCGCTGCTCCAGCCAGGCTAGCAGGGGTGGCACGACCGCCGCGATTTCCTCGCGCCGCGGCCGCGAGATGATGCCGACCGACCGCACCCTGTCGTGCTCCGGCCGGTCCGGCTTCTGCGCCCTGGCGCCGGGTTTTTCACCGGATCGTTCCACGCTTTTACGCACTTCCCGCATACCGCCCCCGCGTGACGCGCACGACGTACGCGCATTCTACCCCAGCAATTTTCGCCCCGGTCCGGCTCCCGGTGAGCCGGGGCCTCGCGCGTGAATGAAAATCTCCTGATTGCCCTCGGCGCCCAGCACTTGGCTCGGCCGCACACCGAGCACTTCGAATCCAGCCGACCGCGCGGCCGCACTGACCTTTTCGACGGCTCGTTCGCGCATCGCCGGGTCCCGTACAATGCCCCCGCGGCCGACTTGTCCCCGCTCCAGTTCAAACTGCGGTTTCACTAGAATCAGGTACTCGGCCCCCGGAGCCGCCAGCGCCGCCAGCCGCGGCAATACCTTGGTCACCGAAATAAACGACAGGTCCACCGTCACCAGGGTCGGCACCCCAGTCAGCTCGGTTGCCTGCAGGTAGCGCGCATTCACTTCGACCGCCACCACTCTGGGGTCCTGCTGCAGCTTCCAGGCCAACTGGCTGGTCGTCACATCCACAGCGAAGACGCGCGCGGCGCCGCGCTGCAGCAGGCAGTCGGTGAAACCTCCGGTAGAGCTCCCGATGTCCAAACAGACCCGGCCCTCGGGGTCCGTTCCGAAATCCGCCAGAGCGCCCGCCAGCTTGGCTCCGGCGCGGCTCACATAGCGCTGCCCGTGGTCCGCCAGCTCGATGGCAGCGGCGGATGAGATCAGCGCACCGGCCTTGTCCGCGCGCCTGCCGTCCACTCGAATCTTTCCGGCCAGGATCAGGGCTTGCGCCTTCTGGCGCGATTCGACCAGTCCGCGCTCGGTCAGCAGCAGATCGAGCCGTTGCTTTCGCTCACGGGTGCGGGCTGTACTTGCAGCCCGTTGCAGCAATTTGTTGCGCACTTTCATGGCCTGGTGCTGCCGCCCTCATTCAAGCGGGCGGGCCGCTCCGTTCACGTCCGCCGCAGCACCAGGAACTCGCCCGTTTCGCGCAAGCGCGCGGCGCGGGCGCCGTACGGCTCGATTTCGGCCATGGCTCGCAGCGCCAGTTCGCGAGCAAACTCGTGCGATTTCTCGAGGCCAAATAGCGCAGGGTACGTCGCTTTCCGCTGCGCCTGATCTTTTCCGGCGGTCTTGCCCAGCGCGGCCGAGGATTCCTCGACGTCCAGGATGTCGTCGGTCACCTGAAATGCCCATCCGATCAGCTCCCCAAATCGCCGCAGGTGGACCAGGTCTTCCTCGCTGGCCCCGCTGGACATGGCTCCGGCCACAATGGACGCGCGAATCAGCGCCGCCGTTTTTGAGCGATGGATGTACTCCAGCGTCTCAGCGGTGGCATTCTGCGCCTGCGCTTCGAGATCGGCCACCTGCCCGCCGACCATGCCGTCACGCGTGCCCGCCGCGCTGGCGATCTCCTGGATGATGGTCACCAGCCGCTCCGCCGGCAGCGCGGCCCGCGCCAGCGTTTCAAACGCCAGCGTCAACAGCGCGTCGCCTGCCAGTATGGCCGTGGCCTCCCCGAACTGCTTGTGGCACGTCGGCCTGCCGCGCCGCAGATCATCGTTATCCAGTGCCGGGAGGTCGTCGTGAATCAGTGAATAGGTATGGATGAACTCCAGCGCGCAGGCGACCGGCAGCACTCCGGCGTCCGGACGAAAGGTGCGTGCGGTCTCCAGGCACAGGATGGGCCGGATGCGCTTGCCCCCGGCCATGACGCTGTAGCGCAGCGCGCGGTGGATGGATGCGGGGCGCGCATCCTCCGGCGGCAGCAGGCGCTCCAGGGCCGAGTCCACGGCCTTGCGGTCTTCCTCGAAGAATGCGGGCTGCTTCATTTTATAACGGCGGGCTGCAAGTACAGCCCGCACCCGTCGGCAGGGTGCGTTAAGCCTCGTCCTCGCCCTCGGGCTCGAATGGCGCGGCGGCCATTTCGCCCCCGGCCTTCTTCAGCAGGATCTCCACCCGCGCTTCGGCCTGTTCGAGCTGCCCCTGGCAGTCACGGGAAAGCTGCATCCCTTCCTCGAAAAGTTTCATGGCCTGGTCCAGCGGCAGGTTGGCGCTCTCCAGCTTCCGGACGACTTCCTCCAGCCGGGCCAGCGACTGCTCGAAGTCCGGTTTCCTGGCCGGTTCGGTTCTTTTTCCGCCTGTGGTATTCACGCCGTTGCTCCCCGCTACTGGGCCAGCATTCTAATGCACGGCACAGAATCGGCACAACGGTTTCACCTGGCTTTCGTGCTGGCCGGCGCCCAGCGACGCGCGGAGGCATGCTCGGCGTCCCGTCGGCCCGGACGGCTGCCAGACTTTCCCTGCGAACTGCTAGAATCGGGGGCATGTTCGGGCTAGGTCTTTTGGCGGTGTTGGCCCTGGTGGCCATCAACGGGTTTTTCGTGGCCGCCGAGTTCTCCCTGGTGGCGGTGAGGCTGTCACGGGTCCGCCAGCTTGTGGCCCGCGGCCAGATGCGGGCCAAAACCGTGCTGGAGCTGCTGAGCGATCTCGACCGCGCTCTCTCGGGCGTTCAGCTCGGCATCACGGTGGCCAGTTTGGCTCTGGGCGCCGTCGGGGAAATCACCATCGCGCGCGCGATCGAAGGCGCGCTGCGGGCGGCCGTGGAAGGGTCGCGAGCCGACATCCTGATTCACAGCGCGGCGCTGGCCCTGTCACTATCGCTGCTGACCGTGCTGCATGTGGTTCTTGGCGAACTCGTTCCCAAGTCGCTCAGCTTGGCTCGTGCCGAACGCGTCGCGCTGATGATTGCTCTGCCCCTGCACTGGTTTCTCAGAACGTTTAGCTGGGCCATCGACTTGTTCGACAGCATGTCCACTCTGATTGTGCGAGGCCTGGGAATTCAAGCCGCCCAAAGCCATACCGTCGCTCGCTCCATCGAGGAGCTGCAAATCCAGATCCAGCAGGCCCGCGAGCGCGGCCTTCTGGCGCCGGGCGAAGAGCGCTTCATCCTCAGCGCCATCGATCTGGGCCAGTTGCGCGTGTCTGAAATCATGGTCCCGCGGCCGGACGTCCACGCCCTTCCGGTCGAGGCCGGGCTGGACGACACTCTCGCACTCTTCGCCACCACCCAGCGTTCCCGCCTGCCCGTCTATCAGGGCAACCTCGATCACGTCCTGGGCTTCGTCCACGTCAAGGACGTGCTGTGGCTGCTGCTCGATCGCCAGCGCCGTGTGGAAGAAGGCGTGGCCGTGCCGCCATTCGATCTCCGGCGCATCCTGCGCGAAGTGCTCATCATGCCCGAAAGCAAGCTGGCCAGTGAATTGCTCGCCGAAATGCGCACTCGGCGCATCACCTTGGCCATGGTCGTGGACGAGTTCGGCAGCATCCTCGGACTCCTGACCTTCGAGGACCTGCTCGAGGAGTTGGTCGGCGAAATTCACGATGAGTTCGATGTCGTCGAGGGCCCGCTGGTCGTGGGCACCGGTTCCGAGGCGGCCATGATCTTTGACGGCGCCTTCGGCCTGCGCGATCTCGAGACTCAGTACAACATCCTTTTGCCGGATGACCCTGCCTACGCCACACTGGGTGGCTTTGTCATGTCTCAACTGGGGTTCATCCCGCGCGGCGGAGAAGGTTTCGACTTTGGCGGCTATCGCTTTACCGTCCTGGAAATGGATCACCGTCGCGTGTCCCGTGTGAAGCTGCAGCGATTGTCACCGGCCACGGAATCAGCATCGGCGCTGCCGGGCGAACCGCCCGTGCCCGGCGGCGGGATTTCTGCACCCGCTTCCGAAACCGCATCTCCGCAGCTGGCCCCAACGGGCGCGCCGCGAGCCACAGAGGCCCGCCCGATTCCGGGCGCGAAACCCGCGGGCGTGAAACCCGAATGATCCGCCACGTCCTGCTGCGGCTCCTGCTCATCCTGCCGGCGGTTTGGCTGATCCTCACCATGGTTTTCTTGCTGGTGCATATCGTGCCGGGTGATCCCGTCGAGCAGATGCTGGGGCCGGATGCCCAGGCTGCCGATGTCCAGCAGTTGCGGCATGAACTGGGCTTGGATCGGCCGCTGCTTGAACAGTACTTCCGTTATTTGCGAGGCCTGGCAGGCGGTGATCTCGGACGGTCCTATCGGTTTAATGCTCCTGTCTTTGGCCTGGTGCTGGGACGATATCCCGCCACTCTGGAGCTGGCGCTGGCTGCTTTGGCAGTTTGCCTGGCCATCGCCGTCCCCGCCGGAATCTTCAGCGCCAGCCGGCGCGGCAGCTCCAGCGACCGCGCCGTGTCGGTGGTGACGCTGCTGGGCCTTTCCGTGCCTAACTTTGCCTTGGGGCCGCTGTTGATTCTGTTGTTCTCCGTGGAACTGGGTTGGCTGCCTGTTTCAGGCCGCGGCGGACTGCCTCATCTTATCTTGCCCGCGGCGACCCTGGGCGCTGCGCTCGCCGCCATCATGACCCGCATGGTTCGCGGCTCCATGCTCGAGGAATTATCCAGCGATTACGTGCGCACCGCCCGCGCCAAGGGTCTCCGCGAGTCCGCCGTGCTCCTGCATCACGCCTTCCCCAACGCGCTCATACCCATCATCACCGTCGTTGGTTTGCAGTTCGGCACGCTCCTGGCCGGGGCCATTGTCACGGAAACCATCTTTTCCTGGCCGGGCGTCGGCCGCCTAGCCGTCCAAGCCATCCAGTCGCGCGATTACCCTCTGTTGCAAGGCTGCATTCTCACCATTGCGCTTTCTTACGTCTTCGTGAATCTGCTGACCGACCTGCTCTACGCGCTGGTGGATCCACGGGTGCGCCTGTCATGATTCGCGCCTCACGCGTCCGCGAATTCTTCGCCACCAGCCCGCTGGCCTGCTGGGGATTCGCCATCGCCCTGTTGCTAATCCTGGCTGCGCTTTTGGCCCCCTGGCTGGCGCCGCAGCCGCCCTCGGTGCAGAGCCTCGAGCAGCGACTGCTCCCTCCCGCTCCGCAGCACCTGTTTGGAACCGACGAGTTGGGCCGCGACATCCTGGCCCGCACCCTCTATGGCGCCCGCATCTCCTTGCTGGTCGGTTTTTCCGTGGTTCTGGGAGCGGGCCTGACCGGCCTGGCCGTGGGTTCGGTGGCGGGTTACTTCGGCGGCTGGTTCGACCGCCTGCTCAACGTCTTGCTCATTAACGCTTTTCTCTCGTTCCCCGGAATTCTCCTGGCCATCGCCTTCGCGGCCTTTCTGGGACCCGGTCTGGACAAGGTGATCCTGGCCCTGGTGGTCACCGGTTGGGCAGGGTACGCGCGCCTGGCGCGTGCGCAGGTGCTGAAACTGAAAGAGCTGGAATTCGTGCTGGCTGCGCGTTCGCTGGGAGCCTCACACACGCGCATCCTGGTGCGCCATCTGCTCCCCAATACGCTGCCCCCGGTCTTGATCCAGGCCACCATCGGCTTGGCCGGCGCCATTCTGGCCGAATCCACCCTCAGCTTTCTGGGGCTCGGCGTCCTGGCGCCCGCTCCGAGCTGGGGCGCCATGCTCAACGACGCGCGCAACCACCTCTTCGACGCGCCGCACATGCTCGTTTTCCCCGCGTTGTCCATCCTACTGGCCGTGCTGGCGTTCAATCTCCTCGGCGACGCTTTACGCGACTGGCTGGACCCGCGCACGCGCGCCCTGCTGTTGACGCAACAGCGCTCGACCTGACCGGACCAGTAGTCGTAGTCCCCAGCATGATTGTCTGGAAGTTTGCTCATGCCGGAAAACGCGCGTCGCGCAACCTTGCTTGCGCAACGGCCGAGGGCTATCACTTCGCTCCGAGTATCTGCTCCACGCGCAGTATGTCCTCGGGCACATCCACACCGATCGAATCGAACTCTGTCTCCACCACCCGGATGCGATAGCCGTTCTCCAGCCAGCGAAGCTGCTCGAGTTGCTCCACGCGCTCCAGCTCACCCTGCGGAAACGTCGCAAAGTCCAGCAGCGCCTCCCGCCGAAAGACGTACAGGCCCAGATGCTTCAGGTGCCGGGCGTGCACCGGCCCGCCGCGGTCGCGCACCCAGGGAATCGGCGCTCGTGAAAAATACAGAGCGTTACCGTCGAAATCGAGCACGACCTTCACCACGTTGGGGTCCATGATGTCCGCGGGATTGCTGATGGGCACGGCCAGCGTAGCCACGCTCGCCTCCGTGTCCGCGCGCAGAGCCTCGACCGCCTGATCAATGGCCGCCGGCTCGATCAACGGCTCATCCCCTTGCACGTTAACAAATATTTCAACGTCTTTGCGCGTCGCGGCCACCTCGGCCACGCGCTCGGTGCCGGAGCGGTGGTCGGGGCGCGTCAGGACCGCCTCGCCGCCAAACGCTTTCACGGCGCTGCAAATGCGCTCATCGTCCGTGGCCACCACCACGCCGGAAAGCGACGCCGCCTGGCACACCCGTTCCCACACCCGCGCGATCATGGGCTTTCCGGCCAGCGCCACCAGAGGTTTGCCCGGCAAGCGCGTGGAAGCATAGCGCGCCGGGATCACGGCCAGAACTTTCATCGGTCCGGGCCCGATGCTACCACAGTCAACGCCGCCATCGTTCCAGCCTCGGTGCCCTCAGTGCGTCATGGAGTAGATCAGATAGTCCAGGAACGTGCGCATGCCCTGCGCGGAATATTTTTGCGGATAGCGGGGAGTGTCCGCATGTTCCAGAGCGTCGCCTAGATCCAGGTTGTGACAGATGGCTACCATGACCCGCCCCTGGTCGTCATAGATGGCGCGCCAGTGAGGGTCGTAGCCGTCTTGTTCGTAGGTGCGCCCGGTGATTACGAACTGCAGGCCCGGCACTTGAAATTGTTCGTCCAGGTCCCACAGCGTATGGAAGATCGAGTCGTCTTTGTTGATCTCTACGACCGGGCGATCCGGAAACACGCGCTGCATGCTGGCCATGAAGACGTTCCATTCCACGGTGCCGTGGAAATCGTCCACCATGAAAAAGCCGCCGCGCAGCAGATACTCGCGCAGCTTCTGCGCCTGGGAGCCGCTCAGCTCCCAGCTTCCCACCTCGACCGCGTAGAGCCAGGGCCAGTTGAAAATGTCATCGCCATCATCCAGGTTGACCGGCTGTTCCACCGACCGCGCTTGAATCCGCGTCAGCCGCCGGACCGTGGCGGCGATGCGCCGGTCCGCGCGGGGGTAATCAATGGTCCAGCTTGTGGCTCCCTCGGTCCAGTCTCGGTTCCGGCCGTATCGGTAGGAGTAGCGTGCCGGCGGGTACATTAGGCGGGCGAACACCCACTCCCCGGACTCCATGAAATCTGCCGGCAGCGAAGCGCCTGCATTTTCCCAATCGGGGTACTCGCGGAACGGCAGTTGTGCCGCCCAGAGCGCCCCCACGAGGACCAAGCCCAGCAGTCCC
>Ga0209108_10002465_pt1 | contig 10569 bp, 8 predicted proteins | sample Rifsed10ft1_FD_184003 | JGI IMG/M metagenome (GOLD analysis project Ga0209108, IMG submission 184003) | Soil microbial communities from Rifle, Colorado, USA - sediment 10ft 1 (version 2) | ecosystem: Environmental > Terrestrial > Deep subsurface > Rock core/Sediment | place: Rifle, Colorado...
AAGGAGATCGTGGCCCTCGTGGAGGACGATCTCGTCCGGGTCGAGGAGCTCTTCGAGCAGCAGGTGCAGTCCGACGTGCGCTTGCTGGGCGGTCTTGCCTTTTTTAAGAGGGTACATTCGATCTCCTTGAGCGGACTTGGCTAGTTATTGATCAGCGACGCAGCATCCGCGGAACGAAAGAGACGGGATGGACGTCAGCTACTATCGTTTCGTCCAAATATAATAGCAATCACTGTAAACGGCAAATCGAGAGAGGTACGCTATTTCAATAGCACGAGTCGCCGCGTTTCCGTGTACCTGCCTGTCCCTGATCCGGCAGGAGCAACCGAGAGCCTGTAGAAGTAGACACCGCTTGCCAACGCATTCCTGCCATCCGATGCGGTGGACAAAGCAACCTGATGAGTTCCGGCCGATTTTCTGCTGCTGACAAGCGTTGAGACCTTCTGGCCGAACACGTTAAAGAGATCTAACTCAACGAACCCTTCCGCATACAGGTCATACACGATAGTCGTAGTCGGATTGAACGGGTTGGGGTAGTTCTGGTGGAGTTGAAAACGGGCAACCGTTGGCGGCCCTTCGATTACCGATACAGTCGTTGAGTCACGGATAATAGCGGTCCAGACGCTGAGCGCCGTTCCTTCCATCCGCGTCCAGATGGGATAGATCTTGCTGTTCATTGCAGCGATGCCGATATAGTCCCCAAAGAACACGGATGAGATGGGTGTGAAGGGGGAAGCGCTCACCTGGAAATTCTCAAACGTTGTTCCGCCGTCGGTCGACTTTGCCACGAAGACGTCGGTTGCGTTCGGCACGGATACACTGTTCCGTCTGTCGTAGAACACGATGTATAGGGTGCCGTTCGACTGGTCGATGGTCATCCACGTAAAGAACTGGTGTCGTGACGTCAGATCGTTATTCACTCGCGTCGCCGGACTCCATGTGCTTCCACCATCTGTGGACTTGCTGAGGAATACATCGGTATCGTCGAGGCCGTTGCGCTGGTCCGACCAGTTCACGTAGATTGTCCCGCGATGAGGAGAATTGCTGATGTCGCAGACGGTGATCGGCAGTCCGTTGCAGCGATAGATACCGGGGATGCCAAAGTCCCACCCTCCCGGTTGCGAGGAAACAAAAACATCTGTTCCCCACGTCAAGCCGCCATCGGTGGACTTGTCAAACATAAGCCCTAGTGGTCCCGACCAGCATGTGTAGATATGCCCATTCGGTCCCACCGCGGGCACTGCACCTTCAACGGTAGTATCTTCGTCAACACAATCGCCGCTTCGATCACTGATCGTTATAGGAGAGGACCACGAACTTCCCTGGTCGGTGGAACGGGAGAAGAGAATGCGCGAGCTGTCGGCAGGATTCGAGCTGCCGTAAGAATCGAATTCCGTCCAGGTCATGTAAATGTTGTCGCGGTAGACAGAGTTGGTCATATCGGCGATCAACCATTCCTTATCTTGCTGCTTTGGTGGACGATATCCGACATCCACAGAGTCATACCATGTGCGGCCGCCGTTGGAAGAGCGATGGACAATGAGCCGTTCAATAAAGTAGCCACCCTGCGGATTAGAGAGATGAGCATAGTACGCATTACCCAGTCGGTCGAAGATGAGGCACGGGTCGCCCCATGTGCCGGACGGGAGTTGCCCCTGCGTCCAGTTGTATCCTCCGTTGGTGGAATAGTAGTTGAACCGAATATTTGCACCCGCAATCAGATTGAGAGGATCGGTCGGGTTGACAGCGATGGTGACCTCTTCCGGCGAGGTGCTGGATGCGAGACTGACGCGCACATTAGGAAATTGCTGGCCGAAGGCCGGGCCGAAGGCGATGCTCAGAAGAAGCAATGATCGACAAAGACGTTTCATAACGGACTCCGTTCTCGTTGGGCTAATCAATGCAGAGGCATCCCCGCTTGACATGCGGGCACTACAGACCTCCCGCGAAGGAACAGAGACATGAGTAAATACATTCGGTCATGCCAGCCCGCCGATGTTACCACCGGTATGCTGTCCTACAGATTTCCCCGAAGAGCCTGCTCGCGCTCGATTGCTTCGAACAGCGCCTTGAAGTTTCCCTTCCCGAAGCTCCGGCTTCCTTTTCGTTGGATCACTTCATAGAAGAGTGTCGGACGATCTTCCACCGGTTTCGTGAAGAGTTGCAACATGTACCCTTCGTCATCACGATCGACGAGGATGCCAAGCCTCGCAAGTTCATCCATGGGTTCATCAATCTTCCCGACGCGGCTGGTCAAATCGTTATAGTACGTGGAAGGGACACGGAGAAATTCCACCCCCTGGTGCTTCATCTCGCTAACTGTCTCGATGATGTTGTCCGTTGCCATGGCGATGTGCTGGACGCCGGGGCCGCGGTAGAATTCAATGTACTCTTCAATCTGTGACTTCCGCTTGCCATGCGCGGGCTCGTTAATCGGGAATTTGATCCTGTCGTTCCCGTTTGCCATCACCTTCGACATCAAGGCGGAGTACTCGGTGCTGATATCATTGTCATCGAAATGTTGGTAGAGCCGGAAGCCCATTACTTCTTCGTAGAACTTCACCCAGGTGTTCATTTCGCCCCATCCGACGTTCCCCACCATATGATCGATGTACTTCAACCCCACCGGACGCGCAACTGTGTCCGGGCCCTCGACAGCCCTGAAGCCCGGCATGAACACGCCAGTATAGTTCTTGCGTTCGACGAACGTATGAATCGTATCGCCGTAGATCGCGATAGCCGACTTCCGCACCTCTCCGAACTCATCTCTAACAACACTCGGCTCCATAACACCCTTAGCGCCCCGCTTCGTGGTTTCACGATATGCAGACCCTGCATCGTCCACCCATAGCGCAATGTCGTGCACACCATCACCATGAACCTTGATGTGCTCGGAAATCGGATGGTCGGGTTGCATCGGGGTAGTCAGGATGAGGCGGATTTTGTCTTGCTGCAGCACGTACGAAGCGCGGTCACGTTGTCCTGTTTCCGGACCGCTGTAGGCAACGAGTTTCATCCCGAAGGCCGACCGGTAGAAGTGGGCCGACTGCTTCGCGTTGCCGACGTAGAATTCCACGTAGTCCGTCCCATTGATGGGGAGAAAGTCGACCTGCGCGGCAGGTGTGCTCTCAGTCTTGAAGACTTGCATGGCGGTACTCCTTTGAGGATGGTCGCTTCATTCAACGGAACTCTCTGTCCACGATCTCAATCTCTCCCGGATAGGTGATCGGTCCAAAGTCGGTGGCGATCGTTGGCTTCGCCCGCAATGTGATTCTGGCCGGTGAACGGTTCGCACCCCCGATGGCCAATGCGAGGTTGACGATGCTGTCGTAGCCCCTGTCCTTGAAGAAGGTCGCGAGGTCGAGGTTCATTTGCAACGGGATGATGCTCTGCTCCCCGGTTCCCGGGATGGTGATCGGAGACGCGATATTCCCGGTAATGGTCGTTGTATTGTCAAGAAGGAGTGTCCACGCAAAGCTTGTGAGCGTCGCGGAGGATCTCCGCGTTCCAGCGGTACCGTCGTTCGGATTGACGACAGCGACATTCAAAGTAAACGAAGCAGGAAACTCGTTCCTCGAGAATGCTGCCATCAGTCGCGCTCCATCCAGTACCGTGAAGTTCGTCTTCCCTCCAAGAGAAATACCCACCAGGGTGAAACTGCTGACGTTCTCCACCTTGAACTTGCATCGGGCGAGATTTGCGAAGGCTTGCTGGACATCCTTAACGGTTGAGCAGGAGAGGGAAAAACAGAATAGTATAGCAACAAGAGCAGCGGATCGCATTTTCATAGCATTCATCCGACAGTGACACGCGCACGAATTGACTGCAGCGCATGAACGAGAGCGACGTTCTGTTCCTCCGTTCCGATGGTTATACGCACGCAGTGGGGGAGACCGAAGGCCCTGAGCGGACGAATGATTATTCCGCGTCGGAGAAGTTCGTCATACATCTGGTTCACCTCGCGTTCGGCCTCAAGAAGAACGAGGACGAAGTTGGCATCTGTAGAGACGACGGTGAAACCGATTTCCCGGAGAGTTGGGATGAGGTACCGTTTTCCCGATTCATTCACGTCGAGTGACCGATGGACGAAGTGAGTATCCTGAAGGGCGGCTATTCCCGCGACCTGGGCAAGTGTGCTTGGCTCAAAGGGGAGCTTCACCTTCAAGAGATTGGAGATCAGCACGTCATGAGCGAACCCATAGCCGATGCGGACCCCGGCCAGACCGTAAATCTTGGAAAAGGTCCGGAGGGTGATGACATTGTCATAACGGTATTGCATCGAATCGGGATACGCCGCATTGTCCTGTGCGTACTCAAAGTATGCTTCATCGAGAATAATCAACACATGGTCAGGCACCTTCTTCATGAAGGCGTCAAATTCTGCTTTGGTGAAGATCGTGCCCGTCGGGTTGTTGGGGTTGGCGAGATAGATGATTTTTGTATGAGACGTGATGGCGGCTGCCATTGCCGTCAGGTCGAAGTGGTAGTCTCTTAGCGGGACGAGGACCATCTTGACGCCCCGCGATCTTGCAAGCACGTAGAATCCGACGAACGTCCCCTCGGACGTCAACACCTCATCGTCATCACAAAGGAATGCGCGAATGATGTTCGACATGATTCCTTCGGAGCCGCTCCCTGCAATAACGTTGCCCACTTTGAGCCGAAAACGCTCCGCCAGGACCTCACGTAAATCCAATCCACCATTGGGATACAGGTGAAGTGCGTCGAAGTGATGTTTCATCGCTTCAAGGGCGAGCGGTGACGAGCCGATCGGGTTCTCGTTCGAGGCAAGCTTGATGACGTTCTTGATGCCCAGTTCTTTCTGCAACTCGGCGATTGGCTTTCCTGCCTTGTACGGCTCGAGGGATTCGATGTATGGTGGAACGAGAGGCATGTGTTTGTTTAAAGGATACTCGAAAAAGATAGCAAAGACCGACCGGAAATGCAACGCATTGATTCCCTGAACGGATGTTCATAGATTGACCACACAGAATACAAACTCTCGTACGCACCATCAATAACTTCCGTATGATCCCGATTCGCGACACCACGAAGTCCAAATCGATTCCGATTGTCAATTACATCCTGATAACCCTTTGCGGCATCGTGTTTCTCTTTGAGGTTTCACTCAGCTCGCGGCTGGAGTTGCTCGTTTTCCGATTTGGAGTGATACCGGTGGATGTGTCAATGCTCTGGCTGAACCATCAAGCGTCGGTCGGAACACTTTTAACACTGGTCACCTCTCTCTTCCTCCATGGTGGATGGCTGCATCTGATAGGCAACATGCTGTACCTCTACATTTTTGGTGATAATGTAGAGGATCGGCTCGGTCATGGTCCATATCTCATTTTCTACCTTCTTTGCGGCATCGGTGCTTCGATTGTTCAAGTGTATTCAAATCAGTATTCAACGGCTCCGTTGATCGGGGCAAGCGGGGCGATTGCCGGTGTGCTCGGCGCGTACTTCTTACTCTATCCCAAAGCCCGCATTCTCACAGTCATCCCTCTCTTCATTTTCTTTCCTGTGGTTGAGTTATCCGCATTCTTCTTCCTCGGGTTTTGGTTCGTCATGCAATTTCTGCAGGGATCGCTTTCTTCCGGTGCTGACATGGGTGGCGGCGTTGCGTGGTGGGCACACGCCGGGGGGTTTCTCGTTGGTGCTGCGTTACTTCCCATCTTCCTTCTCTGGAAACGGATGTAAGTCCCGGTCATCGGGTGTGCGCATCTTGATTACCAGAGCCGCCCTTTGTACATTCTTCAAAGACGAGAACGGAGATTTGCTGAATGAGAATCCGCTTCATTTTGGTGTTGACAGCTCTACTCATCGGTTGTGAGAAAAATGAACTGATTCAGCCACAGGCATTGGCGCCAGCCGGCGAATTCACAAATGACGTGAAGCCGATTCTCGACAGAAGTTGCGGGTCGTCGAGTTGCCACGGAGGGGGAACTCGGGGATATGGCGGAGGACTCGACCTCACGAGTTACGAAGGGATCTTCCGCGGCTCACGCTACGGAACGGTCGTAACCCCCGGGAACGCCTTCATGAGCCATCTGGTACAATCCGTCAATCAGAGGGACACGATGATCAGTCCCATTTCGAGTGTCCGGATGCCGGTAAGCAGGGATCCACTTTCAGTTATTGACCTCCAGAAAATTGTTGTGTGGATAGATTCCGGTGCGCGCGATGATAACGGACAAATGCCGTTTCAGGAGCCACGCCCCTCAGGGAAAGTCTATTTCTCAAGCCAATTCACGGATCTTGTTGGCGTTCTCGATGTGTATACAGGCCTGATCATGCGTTACGTGAAGGTGGGAACTTGGCCCCCCTTCGGTGCCCCCCTTCAAACGCCTCACAACGTCCAGATCGATGATCAGGGACGGTACTATTACGTCACGCTGATTTCCTCGGGCAAGTTGAAGAAGTACGATGCTTCAAACCACAATCTGGTCGGAAGCGTCGACGTGGGCCTCTCGCCCGCTCACGTGGTTATTACACAGGACGGCTCAAAGGCTTACGTGACCAACTTTAGCAGTTCGGTCGGTCGTTTTTACAACGTAAATACCGCAACCATGACGGTCGACAATGTTGTCACTGTACCTGGTCTTCTCATGCTTGGAACGCACGGGGCACGCCTCTCACACGACGATAGATACCTCTATATTGGCGCAAACTCAAGCGACAACGTTTCTGTTTTTGATACCTCCAATGATTCACTCGTCGCGAGGGTTCGCGTGGTCAATGACGGCGGCTTCGTCTCCAGCGTCTACAAACCATATCAGATCGCCGTCCGGAACGACGACCGGTTCATTTACGTCACTAACAACGGGCGGGCGCTGGTGAGTGTGATTGAGCGGAGTGGAGATACATTCACCCTTCGTGATACGATCCCGGTGGGGCGGAATCCCTTACAATGTGAGGTGACACCTGACCAACGATACTTGCTCGTGTGCAATCATGGTTCCGGAACGGTGAGTAGGATGGACACCCAGACTCTTCAAGTGATAACTATAGATTCGGTAGGGCAGCAACCACACGGCATAGATATTACAGAAGACAGTCGCACTGCATACGTGACATGTGAAAATCGGTTTGATGCGGATCCCCCACATCATGCGACGATTGGCAGCAAAGAACCTGGCTTTATCGCGGTGATTGACATAGAGAGCGCGCGTGTGATTCGCCGTATCGAAGTGGGTGGATTTGCCGCCGGTGTGTCCGTCTACCCGGGGAGGGGGAACTGATCATGCGGAATCTCTCACTCCTCGTGCTGGCCATACTCCCGCTGCTGTCATGCAACACTGCGAATGAGGTCGTGGCCGTTCCCGAACCGCGGATCACGCTCAAAGTCTTCAATCTTCCTCCGGTGCCGGAAGGAGAGGGGCACTATACGCTCTGGGCAACGTTCTTCTCTTTCAGCAAGGAAGCCGGGACGGATTCTCCTTTGCACGAGGAGGGTTTCATCAATCTGGGGAGATTCATGGTGCTGCCGCGTGACTCCTTTGCGTATGCACTCGATGGCGGGCCTGCGCAGTTCAAGATTCCCGATACGCTCGATGCCCAGTTGCTCGACGATATCAAGATTGCAATTCAGCCTGAGGATGATCACGGCGTGGCAACGGTGTTCCACGAGGAAGAACCCGGACCGGGAATCGTGGGAGGGAGGTTCTATGGAGATGCCGTGGTTGCACATGCCGACCTGACGCCGACGTACAACGATGCTCTGGGGTCGAATTTCTCGACAGCGCGCGCGTACTTCAGTATCATGGCTCCCACGTCACCGGCCGATTCGAATTCCGGCATGTGGTTCTACAACAATGGTGGTCCCGGTTTGACTGGCCTGCCCGAGTTGCCGGAGGGTTGGTCGTATGAGGCGTGGGTGCGGGAAGATTCGAGAACAAGTCGGAGGTATTACAGCTATTACAGCACTGGCAAGTTCACTCGTGCTGACACTGCAGATGCTGACGGCGCGGGTCCGGGCAAGGGACCCGGGAATGGTCTCAATGTTCCAGGACAGGATTTCATCACCGGAACACCCGCAACACCGAATCTCTGGGCACCGAATTTCTCTTTTTTTGTAACCATTGAACCTGTTCCCGATAACTCCCCCAATCCGTTCTTCCTGAAGATTCTTTCCAATGAGCCAGCCGTCGCAATTGAGGATCATGTGCTTTCGCTCCCCATTCTCAACAACGTGGCGGGATGGACTCTCCCGCGGGCACGTGTCGCCATCCTCCGGTGAGCCACGCATGAAGGGAACGGTTCTCGCATATATCGTAACCGGGTTTTTCCTCTCCGTGCACGCTTCCCTCGCGCAGCCGTTCCGGAAAGAAGTGTACTTGCTTCCGATCAGTGCGGGAGGCGTCGCCATCGAGCATCCCTTTGCCGGCGGACTCTACAACCCCGCGCATCAGTTTGTCGATATTGATGACGATGACGATCTGGATCTGTTCCTCTATGACTTCAACGATGGAACCACGTTCATGTACCGGAACATTGGCACTCGCCAATCCCCCCGGTTTCAGTGGGAACGCCCCACATTTACTCTTCCGTCTTTGATGGGATGGTTCCGGTTTGCTGATATCAACGGGGATTCCAGGTATGATTTGTTGACAGGGGGAGACAACAATTCCGTCGCGGTGTATCTCAACGGCGGCACGCCCTCTCTTCCACAATTCTCTCTCCTTACGACGGGCTTGCGCGATTCAACGGATAATCTTGTCTATTCTCAGATTCAGTGCATCCCTGCGTTGGCGGATATGGACGGTGACGGTGATCTGGATTTCCTCTCGTTGAATCCCGGCATCGGCACCATCAATTATTATCAGAACATCGGCAGCCCTACTCAATTCAGGCTCGCATTTCGGACCGACCGGTACCAGAATATTCAAATATGTCCCGGATGCAACGGGCCAACCAACGTCAACCACGGGCAAGGAACCATGTTCTTTGCCGATGTGGATGCGGACCTGGACTCTGACATGTTTTACGGCGACCTGTTTGACGAGGGGATCTTTTTCTACCGCAATGTGGGAACGCCGACCAACGCAATTCTCGATTCAGTCTCCGGCCATTTCCCTACAGCAAACCCGGTCATCACGAACGGGTTCAATCAGCCGACGCTCGTGGATATTGACGGTGACAACGACCTCGATCTGTTCGTCAGTGTGCTGCCGCCGTTTCAGCAGACCCATGCGTTCTGGTTCTACAGAAATGTCGGCGATTCTGCCAATTACGACTTCACACTCATTACGAGGGACTATCTCTCCACATTTGATGTTGGCATTCAATCCACGCCGGCTCTGGTCGACATCGATGACGATGGAGATCTCGACCTCTTCGTTGGAGACCTCTTCGGGCACGTTGGGTTTATCAGGAACGTTGGAACGACGATCGCGCCTTGTTTTTCCTACAGTGACACATTCTTCGTCGGTTTTTCAAACCACTATGGCTACGCGCCTACGTTTGCCGACCTTGATGGTGACGGCGACTACGATATGTTCCTTGGTCATTTTGATGGGAACATCGAGTTTCACCGGAACGTCGGCACTCCGATGGTACCAGTATTCCAACGACAGGTTTCTGTGTTCGATAGTCTGAACATCGGTAACCAGAGCTACGCGGCCCCAGCTTTTTTTGACATTGACAACGATGGCGACCTTGACCTGTTCGTTGGAAAGCAGGACGGACGGATTTCATTCTTCAGGAATAATGGAACCGTCCAAGTGTGGCAATTTGCCCTGGAATCTATGTCATTTGCGAACGTAGCAGTGGGTTTTAACTCCCGCCCGATCTTCGCCGATGCGGATAACGACGGTGACCGCGACCTACTGGTTGGCGCGAGTGATGGAAAGTTGTTCCAATACCGCAATGATGGTCCACCGGGGAGTCCTGGTTTTGTTCTTGTAACCGACGCCTACGCTGAGATCGACGTTGCGCTGGAGGTCAGTCCTGCAATGGCGGATATCGATGGTGACGGGGATCAGGATTTGATGGTCGGAAACCTGAAGGGAGGGGTTGAGTTCTACCGGAACGACCTTGTCACGTCGGTCGAATCGAACAGAGAAGCCGTGAGGCCGGAGCAGCCGAGGTTGTTTCAAAACTACCCGAACCCGTTCAACCCTGTGACGGTAATTCATTATGAGTTGTCCAACGGCAACCACCTCACGCTCAGGATTCTTGACGTACTTGGTAGAGAGATAGCGATGCTGGTGGACGAGTACAAGCAACCGGGTACGTACACGGTAAGCTGGGATGGAACCAATGGCTCGGGCACAAGAGTAGGGAGCGGTATCTACTTCTGCCGGATGGTAACGGGATCTTTCGTCAAGGTCCGACGGATGATCCTGCTTAAGTAAATGGAACTGGAGCAGTCATGAACATGCAATGGTATTTCCATCAGGTTTTTTGGTTGTCAGTTGCCCTCACTCTTCTGTCAGTCTCGCGGGGTGAGTCAGTCGCTGCTCAATTTGAAGGGATCGTGGAAAGCAAGAATATCACAATGGACGAAACGGGAACGCAGCAGACGTTCACGATGACCATGTTCATCCGGAAGGACATGGTGAAGATCCA
>Ga0209108_10002467_pt1 | contig 10566 bp, 18 predicted proteins | sample Rifsed10ft1_FD_184003 | JGI IMG/M metagenome (GOLD analysis project Ga0209108, IMG submission 184003) | Soil microbial communities from Rifle, Colorado, USA - sediment 10ft 1 (version 2) | ecosystem: Environmental > Terrestrial > Deep subsurface > Rock core/Sediment | place: Rifle, Colorado...
CTCTGTTAGCTTGGCTGTAAAAGATATCGAGGCGTCGAAGCTCTTTTACGAAAAGCTGGGTTTTACAGTTTTCGCAGGAGATCAATCGCAGAATTGGCTGATTATGAAGAATGGCGACCACGCTATCGGGTTGTTTCAAGGCATGTTCGATAAGAATATTCTCACCTTCAACCCGGGCTGGAGTAGCGATGCTCGGCAACTCAGAGAATTCACGGACGTTCGAGAGTTGCAGCGCCGGCTCAAAGATCGTGGCGTAAACATGGTTTCAGAAGCGGACGAAAGCTCTACTGGCCCGGCTAGCTTTATGATTATTGATCCAGATGGAAATACGATTCTGGTAGATCAACACGTATAGGCAAAGTGGCAGTTGGAGGTTCTGTTTGCGAACGGCGACGCATAACAACGCCTTGCGGCGGATGCGCCTGACGGCGCGGCGCGCCGCTGAAGGCGAGCGTTAGCTGGCATGAACGACCGAAATGCGAGCATCGAGTGTTCGGCGGAGCAAAGCCGTGACGCCCTTGAAGCTTGATGTGTTTGGCCGCATGGTTCTCATCGAGCGATGTGCCGATGGATGGGAAGTGTTTTACCTGGGCAGCGAAGGGAAACGCCGACTTGCCGAGGACATTTTCATTCCAAGTACGATCCTCGAGGGCGAGCTTGAACGCTATGTGGCGGATCTGTGTCACGAATGGGCGACGTCGCGAAACCCAAGCGTCGTACGTATCGGGTGATAGGACACTCGGGGCGTGCCAATCGTCAAGGCAAGTCTCAACCCACAACGACTTCGCTGATCTGAATGACTGGAGTCTGGTCGGTGTAGTTTGGAATATCAGCCATGATCTCCTGCGCGTGTGGCCCGAAGCCAGCTTGAAAGGCTTCAACGGACTCGCAGAAGATATGGCACATGCCAATGTAGGTGGCAGGAGCGCCAGGCGCTCCACCGGCAAGGCCTTTGTCAACCGTGTAGTACTTGCAGCTGTCGCCCATCCTGCGCTTCACGAGCGGCATATGCTTGGCCCGGTAGTACTCGTGGTTGAATCTTGCCCCAGGCGTGTTGGGGTACATCACGCTCACTTTGATCATGGATTGTCTCCTATGGTCGGGATTGGGAACGTCAGAGAATGAAAAGTGCAGGATAAGGACTGTTCGAAGCAAGCCCGACATGCAGTCAACAACATCGAGCCAACAGGCGGCTGACCCTGCCGTTGAGCGGACATGCCCCGGCAAGCCGGGTCATGCCGCTCATGGCATGCGTTAGCCGGCGTGGCTTCCGCTAAACGGAAGAGGTGGTCCCAGCGCGTCACCGAGAGCAGCGATGCTCTCGATCTCGAGCCCGGCGTGTTCACATTCGATGACCCGCGACGGATTGCTGAATCGCTAAAGCGCTCGGCTGAGCGCAGTCGACGCCGCAAGGCCGATCCGTTCCGTTCCGCGATGTCGATGCTGACGTTCTACATCAATCGGGCAGGGAATCAGCTCCCGGCTGCGCAGCGTGAGCGACTCGAGCAGGCCAAAGACGAACTGCGGTATTTCTTCGGTAAGCCACGGCAGAGGTCTGATTGAGTGCGCCGCTCAACGCGAACGTCAGGCGCCAGGGGACTCATGGAAGGGTCGAATTTGTGGATCGCCAACTGGTGGGTGGTTGTGCCCGTTAAACCCAGCGAACTGATGAGCATGGGGTGGCGCCTCACTTTTGGCGACAGCGGACGCCCGCAAGCGGGCGCCGCCGAGTTGGCGTGTTTGGCGACAGCACAGCTGCGACGTTAGGCTTCAGCCCTCGCGATTTTGTGGAGGCGTGTGTGGAACGAGTTCACGGCATCGGCGGCGTCTTCTTCCGCGCGCAGGCACCGAAGGCACTGGCTCAGTGGTACAGCGAGCATCTGGGTGTCAGCCTGACACCGCCCGACTACGAACACGATGTGTGGCAACAAGAGGCGGGGTCGACCGTCTTTGAGCCGTTTCCCGCGGACACCACCTATTTCGGCCGCCCTGAGCAGTCCTGGATGGTGAACTTCCGTGTCCGCAATCTCACCGCCATGGTCGCGCAGCTGCAAAGCGCGGGCATCGCGGTCGAAGTCGTTCCCGAGGAATATCCGAACGGGTTCTTCGCGCGCCTTCGCGATCCGGAGGGTAATCCGATCCAGCTTTGGCAGCCGGCTGGACGCGACACGCTGCCGCCGAAAACCGGATAAGTGAGTTGTGGGCGACTGAATTCCTTTCGGAGGAGGCGATGGCGAATTGCCCTGGTGTTCTGCTGGTGGTTTTGGCTGCTTGTGTATCCACGTCGGCCTTGGCCTGCACGTCTTCGCAGATACTGAAGCTCGCGGACCTCAACACGAAACAAATCCGCACCCTGGATCGATCGAGAACGGTCATTCTGATCCCGGGCGGCATCCTTGAGCAGCACGGACCCTATCTGCCGAGCTTCAGCGATGGGTTCATGAACGAGTGGGTTACGGATCAGCTCGCGCGTGCCGTGGCGGCTCGACCAGGCTGGACTGCGGTCGTCATGCCGACGATCCCACTCGGAGTAGGCGGCGCAAACGAAATCGGGGCCCGATTCCCGTTCCCTGGGACGTACGCGGTTCGCAGCGCGACGCTGCGCGCAGTGTTTGTGGATCTCGCCAGCGAACTGGGCGACCAGGGTTTCCGGTGGCTCTTCGTCGTCGACATGCACGGGGCGCCGATGCATAGCCGCGCCCTGGATGAGGCAGGCGAGTACTTCCGCGACAGCTACGGCGGCCGCATGGTGCACCTCTTCGGTCTTATGCCCGTCTTTACGGCTGGAGACCAGGTGGTCGCGGCCGATGCCGAGCGCATTCCCGACCTCGATGTGCACGCCGGAACGGCAGAGACTTCCAATCTCTTGTTCCTTCGCCCCGACCTCGTCGCGCCAGGCTACGCACGGGCACCGCCTCTGCCGGGCAAGGACTGGGAGGACCTCGTGCGCATCGCCCGCACGGCGGACTGGCCCGGCTACTTCAGTGCTCCCAGCCGCGCGAGTGCGGATCAGGGTCGAGCGAGCCTGGAGGCATCGCAGCGCGCTGCCACCGAACAGATGTTGCGCATCCTCGACGGCACGGACGAGCGGATCATTCCGCACTTCGCGTCGATCATGTCGGAGTCGGGACCTAACGTTGCGATCGATCGGGCCGCGGCTGCGCGTGAACGCGACCGGGAAGACCGCTTCTCAGCATGGCTATCCAATCGGCAAGCAGTGCCCCAGGCGAGCCGCCCAACAAGCCGATGAAGCTCACGGTCGGCTTCAGTGCCTGCAGCTTATCGGTGATCCGTTCGGCTTTACGAAGCTCTCATGCAGGACGCGACGTGAATTGCGAGTGACAGCACGCAATCGGTTGCTGCTGTCCGCATGAGCGTTTGTTCCGCAGGTGCCTGGGCCACAGACCGTATCGTCCGGCCGACAGAATGCCGTTCGGGTCGAGCGCATCCTTGATGCTCTCGCCGACGCGCTGCTGGATGTGGTTGTTGTAGGAATAGATGTCGGAAACGGTGTCCATGAAGGCGGGCGCCGTGCGGTACTCGCCCCAGCCGTGATCGGCACAGACGCGGATCAACTGCTTCACGGCGGCGCGCAGCTTGCGGTCCTGTTCGGGCTCACGGCTCACGGGAATCGCGAGCACGAGAATGAAGGCCCGTGCCCAGCAGCCGACCGGTGGGCTGAAAAACATGATCGGAATGTCCAGCTCGCGTGCGGTCCGCCGTATGACGCGGTTCGCCTCGATGATCGCTTCGCCCGTGAGCGGGATGATGGGCGAGAACCAGAAATGGCCATTGGTGGGAATCGGGTTCATCGCCGAGCGCGCCCCGATCGCGAACATGGACAGGCTGGGTATGCCGAACTCCGGGGCATGCACCGCGTCGCGTTGCTCTGGCGTGAGCGGCAATTTGTAGAACTCGCCGGCGCGGAACTTCGCGCCGGGAATCGACGCGAAACGCTCCTGCGCATGCTGCCATTGCGCGCGCACGACGTTCGGTGCCCCGTAGAATTTGAGTGAGCAGGTCCAGAACGGCAGACCCTTGCGGTCCGCATAGCCCTGAAGCGCGAGCGGATCCGGTCCGTCGCGCGCGGCGTGCAGGGCCGCGAGTTACGGATCCGTGACCGGGCCGATCGGATACACCGGGCTGCTGATGCCCGGCAGTCCATGCACGGCCATGGTGTTCTCGAGATAATTGAAGGTGTCGACGATGCGAACGATATCGTCGTGACGTGGCATCTCGACGATGCCCGACAGATAGGACTCGGGCTCGGGGAACAGCCAGAAGCCCATCTTCGTCACGACGCCCATATTCGACTGCTTGAAGATGCCGTCGAGGAACGGACCGTAACCGAACTTGTACTGCTGCCAGGTCCTCGCACCCGGCAATGCGCCCATGCCGGTGCGCAGGACTTCGCCATTCGCCAGCACGACCTCCATGCCGCAATGCGCCTCGAAGTGATTGCGGTAGGCCGGTGCCGTGTATCCGCCGCCGTTGTCGAGGGCATTGCCGATGAGGCTCCCCCAGCCCGGATCGGGCGCATCGATCCACAGTTTTGAGCCGGTGTTCTGCAGGTGGCGGTACATGTCGAAGTAGCTCACGCCCGGCTCGACGATGCACGAGGCGTTGCGCTCATCGACTTCGATGACACGATTCATTCGCTTGAGGTCGAGCACCACGCTGCCCGAGTACACGGGTGCCGAGCCGCCATAACCCAGATTCTTGCCGGTGGAGATCGGATAGATCGGAATGCGGTAGCGATTGGCCACGCGCATGATCTGCTGCACCTGTTCTACGCTGTCCGGCGCGATGGCGGCCGAGGCGATGCGCTCTTCTTCCTCGCCCCAGAATAGTGAATAGGCATCGCGATAAAGGTGCAGATCATCGTCGCTGGTGAACACCCATTCGGGTCCAACGGCCGCTTCGAACTGGCGCAGCGCGGCGGCGAAATCCTGCTTGCTGACGCTGGGAGGAACTCGCACGTTTTAGACCCTTGTGCCGATGACCCAGGAAACCAGGAACGCCGGATCGCTGCTGTCCGCGAACCGGGACTCGACGGTAAGAGATGCCTGATCGCCCCGCACCGTGCGCGCCGGAAACTCGAGCACCAGTCGCGCTGCGTCCGAACTCCACGGCGCGCTGGTTTGTCCCAGTGCACGGGCGTGGGACAACAGACCGGCCGGCGCCGTCACACGATGTTCGATCAGGCTGCCGGACACGCGCGCATGCTCGATGCGCAGCAACACCCGCATGCCGACGTCCCACGCGATCTGCTCGAGGCAGAAGAGGGCGGTAGGGTCCGTGAGGCCGGCGATGGGTGCGGCGCCCCGACGCCAGCGGTGATACAGATCGTCGTACCAGAGCTTCGTGACGTCACCGGTGATGGTGCTGACCGCGAGGCCCTTGCGATTCGCCGCGCGCGCGAGGGGCGCACTCGCTGAAAATCTCGAATCCACGACGATGCGGTAGGGGCGCAGAATCGCGCCATTGGCCCGGGGCACGGCCGAGGCGGGCAGCCCGTGCGGCAAAATGCCGGCAGCGAGACCCGCAGCGAGAACATCACGCCTCGTCGTCATCGGAATCCCCCGGCCAAGTCGCGTCCTGCAATGCGTTATAGAAAGGTTAATCGAGCACCCGACACGGGCCAAGGCCCGCTGGTTTTCTTTTTCGCGGTCCGCTTCAGGTCGTGATTCGGCTTTGGGTATATTGGTCGATGATCAGGCGACCCGGCTTAGAATCACCACTGCGCGAGGAAGCTGGATGCCGCGTACACGCCGCAAGCTGCCGAGTCAGTCGCGCCAGGACGCCCGTCTGTGCAAGCTCTCGGCGATCTGCCTGGCCTTTCCCGAGACGGAGCGCAGGTTCAGCGGCGACCACGCGGACTTTCGCGTACGCGGCAAAGTCTTCGCGTATTTCCTGAACAGCCATCACGGCGACGGCATCGTCTCGGTTTGTTGCAAGTCCGCACTCGGTGAAAACGTCGATCGTGCTTCGCGGGAACCGAAGCGATTCTATCTTCCGGCCTACATCGGACCGCGTGGTTGGTTCGGGCTGAGACTCGATCTTGGGGCGATCGACTGGAACGAAGTGAAGAACATCGTTGAGCTCAGCTATTGTCTGGCGGCGCCAAAGACGTTGGCCAGAGCGTTCGAGCGTCAGACAGAGGAGAGGGCGCGGACATGATCGTCAGACGCGAGGCACTCAGGCCGATCGATTTTGGCGGACTTCGCATCGTCGACTATACGGCGGAGCGGGATCTCGGCTCATCGCTGGCCGTCATCGAGGTCCCACCCGCTGCCAGACACGCGGAGGCTTGGTCGAAGCGCTCCGACAAGTATTACCTCGTGACCCAGGGAGAGGTCCGCTTTGTGCTCGATGGCAGGGTGCACGACCTTGGCGAGGGTGACTTCTGTTGCGTACGTTGCGGCCAGCACTTCAGCTATTCCAATGAGCGCTCCAGAATGGCCACGCTGATGCTGGTTCACACGCCGAGTTTTCGTCTCGATCAGGAGGTCTTCGTTGGCGCGGAATGATCCAATGGGTTGCTCGTTGCATCACGAGATGCAGGGAGGGGCGGATGGACGGTGGAATGATCGGTGGGATCGCAGGTTCGGTTCTCGGCGTGCTCGGCGGCGCCGTCGGCACCTATTTCTCGGTCAAGAGAACGGCGGGTCCACGGGAGCGCGCCTTCGTGGTGAAGGCTGCGACCGTGGCCTGGATTGTGGTGATCGCCTTCGTGCTCGGGCTCATGCTGCTCCCGCGTCCGTACAACTTCCTGTTGTGGGTGCCTTACGGCATCGGGCTCGCGCTCGCGATTCCATGGTGGAACCGGCGGCAGTTCCAGATCCGCGCCGAAGAAGCACGTCGATGATCGCGCGCATCTGGCATGGCGTGACTTCAGCCGAGCATTACGACCCGTACTGGAGGTTCCTGCACCAGCGGGCCGTCCCGGACTACAGGGCCACGGCGGGTAATCTCGGCGTGCGCCTGTTCCGCCGGCTCGAGGGCGACCGTGCACACTTTCTCACCCTCAGCTTTTGGACATCGCTCGACGTCATTCGGGCATTCGCCGGGGATGACATCGCCCGTGCCAAGTACTATCCCGAGGATGCGGAATATCTGCTCGAGTTCGAGCCCACGGCGCTCCATTTCGAGGCGAGCGATCCTTGATCAGCAATGTGAGGCCCGGCTCCGGTCTGATCGTCATTGAGACCGAACGCTTGATCCTTCGCAGGCTGACGCTGGCAGACGCCGACTTCATCCTGGGTCTCCTCAACGAGCCATCGTTCCTGCGTTTCGTCGGCGACAAGGGCGTCCGCAACCTCGACGGCGCTCGCGATTACATCGTGAAGGGCCCGCTCGCCAGCTACGGGCAGTTCGGTTTCGGGCTGTACCTGACGCAGCTCAAGGACGGTGAGGTCCCGATCGGAATCTGCGGCCTCTTGAAAAGAGAGTCGCTGGAAGATGTCGATGTCGGCTTCGCGCTTCTGCCGCAGTTCTGGTCCAAAGGCTACGCCTTCGAGTCCGCATCCGCCGTGGTGGCGTACGGCAAGCGCTTCTTTGGGCTGAAGCGGATCGTGGGACTCGTGAAACCCGACAATCGAGGGTCGATCAGGGTGCTCGAGAAGATGGGCCTCAAGTTCGAGAGAATGGCGCGACTCGTGGACGACGGTCCGGAGGACAAGTTGTTTGCATGACGGCATCCTGCGGGACAGACTGCGATGCCATTGTGCGTTTACTCGTTTCACAATGACGAGGATCGATTCCATATGAAGACGCGCGTTGTACCGGCAATTCTTTGGGGAGGTCTGATCGCCGGGACGCTCGATCTGACTTACGCGTGCATCGCGTGGGGCCTACGAGGAGCGAGCCCGGTACGCATCATGCAATCGATCGCCAGTGGATTGCTGGGTGCCTCATCGTATGAGGGCGGTGCCGCGACGGCTGCGCTCGGGGTTGCGCTGCATTTCTTCATCCTCTTCGTCGCAGCCGGTCTCTACTACATGGCGAGCCGCAACCTCGAGCTGCTGACGCGGCGGGCCATCCTGGGCGGCTTGGTGTACGGGGTTGCGATCTACCTGATCATGAACTTCGTCGTTGTCCCGCAGTCGGCGTTTCCTCACCAGCCGACGTTCACGGCGGCCAGCGTAGCGTTGAACCTGGGCGTTCACATGATCCTCGTCGGCCTGCCGATCGCGCTCGCTGTCCGCCGTTACGCAACATAACCCGGATGTCACTGACGAATCGTAACGAGCAAGCTGCCGATGTGGGCGCGATCCGGCGGCTCAACGAACAGGCGTTCGGGAAGTGGGCGGAAGCCGATCTGGTCGATGCGCTCCGACGCTCGCATGCGCTGACCGTGTCACTGGTCGCCGAGGTCAACGGTAAGATTGCCGGCCACATCGCATTCAGCCCGCTGACGATCGAGTCCCGGGGATCGACACGCGAAGCTCGGGCGCTTGCGCCGCTGGCGGTGTTGCCCGGCTATCAAAATCGCCGCATCGGATCCTCGCTGGTTCACCGCGGTCTCGAGGACTGCAAAGTCTCAGGCCATGGTGCGGTGCTCGTCCTGGGCGATCCTGCGTACTATCCACGCTTTGGATTCGTTCCCGCCGCGACCTATGGAATCCGCTGTCCATTCGGGGTCCCGGCCGAAGCGTTCATGGCTGCGGAGCTTGTGCCTGGTGCGCTCGCCGGCTGCGAGGGGATCGTGCGCTATCGGCCGGAATTCGACGCGGTGAGCTCGTGAGTGATCGGTCGCGCGACATCATCGAGCGCCTCGGACTGGTGCGCCATCCGGAGGGCGGGTGGTATCGCCAGCTGCACCGATCCCGGGCAACAGTCACGACGCCGCACGGCATTCGATCTGCCCTTACCACGATTTACTATCTGCTCGAGAAGGGCGAAGTCGGCCGCTGGCACGTGATCGACGCGGACGAGGTCTGGCACTTCTACTGCGGTGCACGTCTCGAGCTTCTGATCTACGATCCGCAATCGGCGCAGCTCACGCGCTGCGAGCTCGGATCTCCCGACAAAGGTAGCGAAGCAGTGGGCATCGTGCCTGTCGGCGCCTGGCAGGCCGCGCGCAGCCGTGGCGATTATTCCCTTGTTGGCTGCAGCGTCGGACCCGGCTTTGAGATCGAGGGATTCCAGTTCGTATCATCCATTCCGGATCACGAGCGACACTTCAAGGGCGAGCTCGGGGCGTTCTCGAACCTGCTCTGAAGTGGAAGGGGGTTTACGCATGATTCGATTTCAGATCGTCGAGCGTCCCGGCGTAGAACTACAGAAGACCCTGGTGGACGCGATGCGGGCCGGCGAGCTCCGAACGTTCATCGCGCTGAAGCGGGGTCGCAAGATCGAACACGCGAGCAAGCCGGGGTGGATGAACTGGACGTCGCGCGATGGCGTGCTCCAGTGCGAAGTCATCAGCCCGCAGAAGCCGGGACTCGAATGGCAGCTCTTCAGCGCGTTCCTCGGCCGCCTCGCTGATCGCTACGCCGATCGTATCATCGCCATCAATGTGCAGTTTCCAGATGCGGTCGCCGCGAGCGCCAAGCCGAAGCGGCGTCGCAAGCGCCGAGCGCAAGCCCGGCGGCGGCGCGGGGCCTGAGCTCAACTCGACGCGGCGTCGAGTTCCTCAAGGCCGGCGGCGATCCGAGTCTTGGCCTCTTCCAGCGTGAGCGTGCCCTCGTTCACGGCGATAACCGTGTCCAGGATCAGGTCCGCTTCATTGCGGTGCATTTCGCCCAGGTGAGCCGCGACAATCCGGCCACGGTTGTCGGTGAACACCGTGAAGGGAAATCCCGTCGAGCCCAGCCCGAAGGCGGCGGCGGCGTCGAGACCGTCCTGTTCACCGATCAGCAACGGGTAATCGATTGCAACTTCCTTGATGTAAGCCAGCACATTCTCGCGAAAGTCCACCGCAATGCCGATCACCTCGATGTTCTGCGACGAACGCGCGGCATGCAGCTGCCTCAGCATCGGGATCTCGCGGCGGCAGGGCGCGCACCATGTCGCCCAGAAATTGACCACCAGCGACTTCCCATCCCATTCGGTGATGGACCGAAGCTGATCGTTTCGATCTTTGAGCGAGAACACGGGTCGGACATCCGGAATAGTTGGCGCCTGCGGCGTGCTGGTGTCGGCGGCCGACACGGTTTCCGAGGGTGCCGGGACCGACGGCTCGTGCAGCCAGCGGTAGAAGTGGTATCCAAACACGCCAGCGGAAACAACCGCCAGCAGCGCAAACGCTGTCCGCACGGGACCGCTCATGCGCCGGGACTCGCGGTCGCGCGGGCGACATGGTCTCGGAACTTGTCTGCCTTGACGTAGCCGACGAGCCGAAACTCCTTGCGTTCCACGCCGTCCGGGCCGAAGAACGCGATCGTCGGTGGACCAAAGATGCCGAAGCGCTTGAGCAGCTCCTGATCCCGCTCGTTGTTCTCCGTGACATCGGCGCGCAACAGCACCACGTCGGCAAGTGCCGCCTCGTGGATGCGCGGGCCTTCGTTGATGCCGTAGCAGGTGTGGAAGCGCACCTTTTCCGGCGCAATGCCGCGGATGCTG
>Ga0209108_10002473_pt1 | contig 10558 bp, 12 predicted proteins | sample Rifsed10ft1_FD_184003 | JGI IMG/M metagenome (GOLD analysis project Ga0209108, IMG submission 184003) | Soil microbial communities from Rifle, Colorado, USA - sediment 10ft 1 (version 2) | ecosystem: Environmental > Terrestrial > Deep subsurface > Rock core/Sediment | place: Rifle, Colorado...
TCTCAGAGCGTCCGGTCCGTCCACTGCCAGGTCGGCCATGTGGTAGGACTGGTTGAACAGCACGCAGGTCTTCTGCCAGGCCTGCGTCTCGTCTCGCCAGTTGGTGAATTCGGGCGGCACGCCAGGATAGACGTTGGGGCCGGTTTGCTGATTGTACAGGAGGGCCGTCACGCTCTTCGAGCCTTGAAGAAGGTCCTGCAGACTTGCTGCGGTCATGTCTCTTCACCTCTGGATCGAATGAAACTCCCGATATGATTTAACACGCTTCTGTACCCATTCACGCGGCCCTTCGTCCCCACAGCTCGCGTGAGGCGATACGCGCGCCTTCCGCGAGCGCCTCGAGTTTCGCCCACATGATCGACTCATGCACCCGCTTCACGTGCGGCGATTGCGCGAAGCCGCAATCGGTGCCGCCCATGATGTTCTCTCGCCCGACGAGCTTGGCCAGGCGCACGAGCCGCTCGGCCACCAGCTCCGGATGTTCTACCACGTTGGTCGAATGGCTGATGACGCCGGGAATGAGCACGCGGCCTGCTGGAAGCTTGACCTTCTCCCATACGCGCCACTCGTGCTCGTGGCGCGGATTGCCCATCTCGATGCAATAGGCGCCGGCCTTTACCCTGAGCACGAGATCGACGATGTCCTTGAGCGCGACGTCGCTGGTGTGCGGCGTATTAAAGCTGCCCCAGCAGATGTGATAGCGGACCTTTTCTTCCGGAATCCCCTTCAGCGCCCGGTTGACCGCTTCAATTCGCACTTCCGCCCACTTGCGGAAATTTGCCAGATCCTCTCCCCCGAACGCGACATCGTACATGTAGGGCAGGAATGCGTCGTCCACCTGCACGGTGAGGCCCGCATTCACGATCGCCGCATATTCCTCGTGCAGCGCATCGCCGAGTGCGAAAAGGAATTCCTCGTCGTTCTTGTAGAATTCGTTCTTGGAAAACGGCACCGCGCTCGCCGGGGCGACCACGGGCAGGAACCCCCCCGCCACCTCGGCGCCCTGCAGCGCCGCTTTGAAAATCTCGATGTCCTTCTGCACCGCCGACTGGCCCTTGTAGCGCAAGGGCGCCACGCAAACGATAGTGCCGCGCTTGGGCAGCTTCTGGGTCGGGAAATATTCCGCGTAGAATTCCGGGAATTTCTTCTGGTCGCGCCCGGCCCCGCGCGGCGCCTGCGCGTCGCGCTCCTCGATGCCCGCGAGCCGGTCGTGCACATAGAACGACCACGAGCGGAACTTGCCGAATTCGCCGTCGCTCACAATGTCGATGCCGGCCTGTTGCTGGCGCTTGACGACCTCGTCGATCTTCTTTCGCAGCAGCGTTTCGAACGCCGCCATGTCGACGGCGAGCCCCTTTTCGATCGCGGTGATATATTCGACGAGCTCCGGCGGCCGCACCAAGCTGCCGACGTGCGTCGTGAGAATGCGGTCGGTGCTCCGCGCCATTGGGTCCTCCGCGCTGGCCGTGAATTTATCGTGTATCCAAACCGATCGGTGCCGCACGGACAAGTGAGGCGCAAGGACACAGCGGGAGGGCCATTGCCCATGAAGCGGCTGCCGGTACTGGAAGAGGATCGGCGCTCGATCGCCGATTGGTTCGTGCGCTGGGGCGAATTGGTGGGCAACGTCGACTTCAAGCGCGTGCGGGAGATTTTCGTCGAGGACGCGGTCGCCTTCGGCTCCAAGGTCGAGATGGTCACCTCGCGCGAGGCACTCGAACAGGAGCAGTGGCGCCCGATCTGGCCGACCATGGCCGACTACCGCTACGATCTTTCCACACTCGAGGTGATCGTCTCGCCCGACCGGCTGATGGCCATGGGGGCCGCGATCTTCCACTCGACGGGCTTCCACAAGGACGGAAAGCGCTTCGACCGGCCCGGGCGCGTGACCGCCACCCTGATGCGCACGGCCGTGGGCGCGCCATGGTTCGCAACCCACACCCACGTTTCGCTTAAGCCCGGAACGCCCTCGCCCTCCTACGCCAACCGGCCCGAGGCGCGCTGAGCGTTCCTTTGGCACCGGAAATGGGCACGACCTTTAGGTCGGGAAATAGCAGCCGGAGCGGAGGATTGACCTATCGCAATGCGGTTCGGACGCTCGCCCGCTATTTTTTTCCGAAAATCGGGAGGATTTCTCATGAGCGCAGTTGGATTGGAAAGCATCGAACATACCGTGCAGCTGACCCACGTATGGATCAACGATCTCGACGCGCGGCTGCACTGGAACAATAAGGCACGCAGCTATCGGCTGCTCCGTTGCACGCTCCATGCGCTACGCGACTGGCTGCAAGTCGACGAGGCGGTCAATCTTGCCGCGCAATTGCCGACCCTGTTGCGTGGCGTCTACTATGAGCAGTGGCGGCCGGCGACGGTGCCCGTGAAGCATCGGGCGAAGGCCGATTTCATCGGCCGCGTAGACGTCGCTTTTCGCAATGATCCGCTTCCGGATACCGAATTCGCGGTGATGGCCGTGTTCGCCTTGCTGTCGGAGAAAGTTACGGGCGGCGAGATCGCGGACGTACGCCAAGCATTGCCCGCAGACCTGAGGGCATTGTGGCCAGTTTCGTCGCAGCGCGCGCGAACGGAAATCGCGGTATGAAATCCAAGCCGGAATTGGCGATATCCCCCGAGAAAGTTTGCTTTCTTGTCGTGAAGGCGCGCGAGTTCGATGTAAAGGACGCAGTGACAGATCCGAATTCCGGATCCAACGCGACGGATGACGCGATGGTTGCCGTCCTCGAGGATCACCGTGATGACCCGACCGGTGCCGAGCTGAGGGCGTTTATCGGCGCGCTCAGCGAGGACGAACAGATCGATCTCGTTGCTCTGGCGTGGCTGGGACGCGGTGACGGGACGATCGCCGACTGGAAGGAAATTCGCGCAGAAGCTTCCCGCGCCCACAATAGTCGAACAGCAAATTATCTGCTGGGAATGCCGCTGTTGCCCGAACACCTTGAGGAGGGACTCTCAGCGTTCGATTGTTCCTGTGAAGAATTCGAGATGGGTCATTTATAATTCGATACGCTGGTCGGCCGCCGACTTTGCGCCAGCGTAGAAATCGAACGTGCGGCCCCGGCGCTCATCTCATGCCGTGTTTGCCGATCGGTTTCACGGTGCTCGCCTGTGGGCCTTTTTCGCCCATTTCCTCGGCGAAGGCGACGCGTGTCCCCACGCGCAAGCGTGAGAACCCTCGGTTCAACACGCTATTCTTATGAAAATAGATTTCGCGTCCATCCGCCGTTTCGAGAAAGCCAAAACCGGCCTCCCGATCGAGATTAACCACCTTGCCGAGTGGCGGCGCGTCGTGGGTCTTCACCTGCCCTTGCAGATGGCGGACCTGATCCTGCAGCTGACGGCGCGCGCGCTTGAAAGCGTCGTTCAGGGCGAACGCCTTGTCGGCGTGCCGCTCGTCATTCTGCGGCGTACGGCCGATTTCGACTTTCCTCCCGTTTGGCAGCGCGAGCCTAATATGAACCTCGTAGAGACCGCCGGTGAGATGATGGCCGCCGGGAGCCTTGACGACGACTCGGCATGACGTCACGCGTCCGAACCGCTGCTCGAGCGCTTCGACATGGCGCTTGATGCTCACGAGCATATGCTCGTCCGGATCCATTCCCTGAAAATCGATTTGCACCGGCTTCTGCATTGCAAACTCTCCTTCCGCTCCGATCTTCTTTATAGACGCAAAGGCCATCGTCCTCTCCGCTCATTGGGATCGGCCGATTTTCTTGCCGCCACGCCTGACGCGTTCAGTCGAGCAGGAACGTGATCTTGGCGTTGATCCGGAAGTTCTTGAGCTGGCCCTTATCGACGGTCGCCTCGAAGTTTTCGATATAGATCGACTTGATATTGTGCACCGTTTTCGACGCCGTGATTACAGCCTGTTGCGCCGCATCTTCCCAGCTTTTGGAAGGAGTCAGCGAGCACTTCGATCACTTTCAGCAAAGCCATGGGACTCTCCCTCAACTTCGGTCTTGGCAAGGCAGCTGATGAATTCTTAGTCAAATCCGATAGCAACTCGGCCGTCATTGATTTCGATCAAACAACAAATAGCCGCGACTCGGTATCAAGAGTCAGATTTCGAGGCGACAATGATTGAATTCCGTTCGTAGGATGTGGATGCATCATGCGATGATCGCAAGGGAACCTTGTGATGTTGGATGTAACAAAGCCCGATTTTGTCAACCTGCGCCGCGAGCTGGTGGAAAATTACATCGCCGCACGCGGCGTGCGCTCCGAGCGCGTGCTCGCGGCGATGCGCAAAGTGCCGCGCGAAGCGTTTATTCCCAAATCGCTGCACGAGTTCGCCTACCAGGACTCGCCGCTTCCCATCGCCGAAGGCCAGACGATATCGCAGCCTTACATCGTCGCGTTGATGACCGAAGCCCTCTCGCTCGAAGGCGGCGAACGCGTACTGGAGATCGGCACCGGCTCGGGCTATGCGGCCGCGGTGCTCGGCGAGATTGCCGGCGAGGTCTACACCGTCGAACGGCATGGACAACTTGCCGAGAAGGCCGCCAGCGTCCTTTCCGACCTTCGCTACAAAAACGTACATGTTCTTCACGGCGACGGCACGCTCGGCTGGGCGGAACACGCCCCATTTGACGCGATCGTGGTCACCGCCGGCGGGCCTAAAGTCCCGCAAACCCTGAAGGAACAGCTCAAGGTCGGGGGGCGCCTGGTGATTCCCGTGGGTGCCGACGCCCGCGTCCAGGAACTCGTCCGGGTAACCCGGATTTCCGAGGACGCCTACGAGCAGGAAGATCTCGCCGACGTCCGCTTCGTCCCGTTGATCGGCGAGGAAGGATGGACGCCCGCGGACAGGAAGGCAGCAGCGAAACAGCGCGCACGGCCGCCTGCTGTTCCAACGCTATCGCAGGCGATTTCCGACGGGTGCGAGCCGTTTGAGTCCATTGCGAAAGTGAATCTTGAACCTTTGCTCGATCGAATCGGCAATGCCCGCGTAGTGCTGCTGGGCGAGGCCACGCATGGCAGCTCTGAATTCTATCTGATGCGCGAGCGGATATCGCGCGAGCTGATTCTGAAGAAGGGTTTTTCCATCATCGCCATCGAAGGTGACTGGCCCGACGCCGCGCGTATCGATCACTATGTGCGGCATCTCGAATATCCCCCGTCGGAATGGACCGCTTTCGCGCGCTTTCCGACCTGGATGTGGCGCAACAAGGAGGTGCGCTCTTTCGTCGACTGGCTGCGTGCGCACAATGCCGCAAAGAAACCCGAAAAGCGCGTCGCCTTCCACGGGCTCGATCTGTACAGCCTCTATGATTCCATTCGCTCGATCCTGAAGTATCTGGACGATGTGGACCCCGAGACAGCCAAGGTCGCGCGCGAGCGTTACGGCTGTCTCACGCCTTGGCAGACCGATCCGGCGACCTACGGCCATGCCGCGCTGACGGGTCGCTACAAAAGCTGCGAGCATGACGTGGTCGGCATGTTGAAGGACCTGCAGGGAAAACGTCGCCAATATGTCGAGCGCGATGGCGAACGTTTCCTCGATGTGATCCAGAATGCGCGCCTCGTCGCCAATGCCGAGCACTATTATCGGATCATGTACTACGGCTCGCGCGCGTCGTGGAATTTACGCGACAACCACATGTTCATGACACTGAAGGACCTGCTTCACTTCTATGGCGAGGAAAGCAAGGCCATCGTATGGGCGCACAATTCCCATGTCGGCAATGCCGCCGCCACCGAGATGTTCGCTCGCGGCGAGCACAACATCGGCCATCTCTGCCGCCAGGATTTCGGCAAGCGCGCCTATTCCATCGGATTCGGAACCAACACCGGAACGGTTGCTGCCGCCTCGGACTGGGACGGACCCATGGAGATCAAGCAAGTACGCCCCGCGATCGAACAGAGCTATGAGCGGCTGTTTCATGAAGCCGGCCAAGGGAATTTCCTGCTCGGCCTGCGAGATTTTCCAGCCCGGCCGGGCGGCGAGGCTCTATCCAAGCCGCGGCTTGAGCGCGCGATCGGCGTGATCTACCGACCCGAGACCGAGCTCGCCAGCCACTATTTCCAGGCCGAGCTGCCGCGCCAATTCGACGAGTACATCTGGTTCGGCGAAACCAAGGCGGTGACGCCGCTCAAGGCGGCGGAATTGCAAGGCCTTCCGGATACTTACCCCTTCGGCCTGTGAGCGGCCGCAATGGACGACGCGCTCCGCTGCAAGCGCTGCGCCATCGTTCGCAGGTCGGCGCCCTTCGCCAGAACTGGCTCCCAGAGTTCACTTCTCTTCTTCAACGACGCGAAGATCGTCTTGATGGTGAATCGATTTGGGCGGAGGCCTTTCCTCACTTCAGTCCAGACCAACGGCGTCGACACCGTCGCGCCGGGATAGGCACGCAGCGAGAAACCGCTTCGGCGAATTCTCGCGCTGCCGTCCGCACCTCTACGAATTCGTACTGCGCGCCGAGCGATACGTATGCATGAAGGCCGGTTTTTCCGAGGTTTTCGCATAACTCCTGCCGCCGGCATTTTCGATCGCCTCGCGCACGGCCTGTGCGACGACGACCACTTCGTCGAACGAATTGTTGCCCGGATCGAGGTCGATGACGAGATAATCGGGTTTGTGCATCGACTTGACGCGGGAGATCACCGACCGGTCATCACGGGTTACGTCGCGTTCGCTCGCGAATTCGTCATTCTTCTTGATGAGAAGCCATTGGCGTGGACGCTTGAGCCGGAGAGGGCGAATTCACCATTGAGCTTCTTGCCGCGTAGCCGAACGCTAAGAGCGCCCTTGCGCAAGGCCTTGAGAACAGCGCTCTCCCCATCCCCATGGGCTGGTTCATAAGTGCCGCTGTCCCATACGATCACGTCACCCGCGCCGTAATTGCCGGCCGCAATAGTTCCTTCAAAATTTCGGTACTCATAGGGGTGATCTTCGACTCTTACGGCGAGATGTTTTTCCTTCGGGTTCAGCGAAGGACCTTTCGGCAAAGCCCAACTCTTGAGCACGCCCTCCACCTCCAAACGTAAGTCGTAGTGAAGATGCGACGCGCGATGCTTTTGAACGACGAAGACAAGACCTCGGCTCCCCCGCCTGGAGACGCCCCGCGGCTCCAGAGTTGTCGCGAAATCTCTCTTTTTTCTGTAGGCCGCCAACGCCTCTAGGGGCATCTCAATTCTCGTGAAGCTGTACATATATTCTACACGATCGAAGGCGGCGGCACTTGAACGGTGTCAACGCGCTGCCTGCGCTATGAGCTTTATGGAGCAATCATGGAGCCCTCGAACAAAAGCTGCCTGCGCGCAAAATAATTTGACTGATATCAATGCGGCTACGCGTGTAGAGTCCATTTTTCATCCACTCCTGATCAAGAGGCCGGAACAACACTTTGGATCTCCCAGCCCCCCTCAGAAGTGCGATCGTGGGCGGGCAGGTCGAGCTCACCGCGGCGGGATCGTGGACCGCCGCGCATGCGGCACAACTCGAGCTGCTCGTCGATGCCGCTGTACGGGAGTTCTCGACCGCGCACAGTATGCTGATCGATATCGTCGGCATACGCGAGCTCGACACCTTCGGTGCGTACCTGCTCGAGCGACTGGCGCGCAGCGCGAGCGAACGGGGCCGCGAGGTGCGCTGGGCCGGTGTTCCCGACCGCTATCGCGGATTGCTGGAGGAAATACGACAGGTCAACCGACGCCAGCCGGCATCGCGGGAAAAGAGAAACACATTCCTGTCCGCGATCGAACGGCTTGGCCAACGGGCAATCGAGCTCGGCGACGACTTGGTCGGTCTTATCGCTATGTTTGGCGCGATCGGCCAGGCGGCGGTCCGTGCGCTCGCACATCCACGAACGTTTCGATTCACTTCAGCCGTGCATCAATTGGACCGCGTCGGCTGGCAAGCGGTCCCTATTGTCGTCCTCATCACATTTCTGATCGGCGCCATTATCGCGCAACAGGGCATCTTTCACTTCCGCAAGTTCGGTGCCGATGATTATGTCGTCGACCTGGTGGGCATTCTGGTGTTGCGCGAGATCGGCGTTCTGCTCGTCGCCATCATGGTGGCGGGCCGGTCTGGCAGTTCCTACACGGCCGAACTCGGCTCGATGAAAATGCGAGAGGAGATCGACGCACTGCGCACGATGGGCCTCGATCCCGTCGAAGTGCTGATCCTCCCGCGCGTGCTCGCCTTGGTGCTTGCCATGCCGGTGCTGACGTTCCTCGGATCCATGGCCGCGCTCTATGGCGGCGGTTTGGTGGCTTGGCTCTACGGCGGCATGAGCCCTGAGATTTTTATCGCGCGCCTGAAAGAGGCGATCTCCATCGATCATTTCAAGGTAGGCATGATCAAGGCCCCGTTCATGGCGTTCGTAATCGGGGCAGTCGCATGCAGTGAAGGGCTCAAGGTCAAGGGCAGCGCGGAGTCGCTTGGCCTGCAGACCACTACATCGGTAGTGAAATCGATCTTCCTGGTGATCGTGCTCGACGGCATGTTCGCCATCTTCTTCGCGTCCATCGGGCTCTAGGACGATGGGTCTTTCGAGCGAACAGCTAGCAATCCGTGTTCGCGATCTTGTCGTCGGCTTCGGCGAGCAGATCGTGCTCGACCATTTGTCGCTTGATGTTCGCCGCGGAGAAATTTTGGGTTTGGTCGGAGCGTCGGGCGGAGGCAAATCGGTGTTGCTCCGTACGATCATCGGCTTGATCCCCAAGCGCCGCGGCAAGATCGAAGTCCTGGGGATCGATCTCGACATCGCGACCGAGCAAGAAATGCACTTAATCGGGCGGCGATGCGGAATTCTCTTCCAGCAAGGAGCGCTGTTTTCCGCACTGACCGTGCTGCAGAACGTTCAGTTTCCGATGCGTGAGTATCTGACCCTCTCGGACCGCATGCGGCGAGATATAGCGATGGCCAAACTTGAGATGGTCGGATTGAATCTCGACGATGCGGACAAGCTGCCTGCCCAGCTTTCCGGCGGCATGACCAAGCGCGTGGCGCTTGCGCGCGCCCTCGCTCTCGACCCGGAAATCGTGTTTCTTGATGAGCCGACTTCGGGGCTCGATCCGATCGCAGCCGGAGATTTCGACGATTTGATCCGAACCTTACACCAGACGCTCGGATTGACCGTCTTCATGGTGACGCACGACCTGCACAGTCTCAATGTCGTCTGTGAGCGCATTGCTGCGCTCGCCGACGGCAAGGTGGCTGCGGAGGGATCGATGGCGGCCATGCTGGCCTCCGAGCATCCATGGGTCCGCGCCTATTTCCGCGGCAAGCGTGCGCGCGTTCTGGTGCGCGAGCCGAACTCCCAACAAATCGAGGCCCGCTAATGGAAACTCGCGCAAGATATGCACTGATCGGCCTTTTCATGTTGGCAGCAACCGTAGCGGGCTTCGGTTTCGTATATTGGCTGCACAATACTGGCGGGCTGGGCGAGCGCGCCAGTTACCGGATTCGATTTGAGAACTTTGCCTCGGGACTTCGTTCCGGCTCGGCCGTCTTGTTCAATGGCATCCGCGTCGGCGAGGTAACTGACGTTCGGCTAAATCCAGCAGATCCTCGGGAAGTGACGGTGACAATCGCAATCGAACGAAGCACGCCGGTCCGCGCCGATACCCGGGCTGAAATCTTCACTCAGGGGCTAATGGGATCGCCGGCGATCTCGCTGCTCGGCGGAAGATCGACAGCCCCCGCCTTGACGACCCCCCAAGGCGAGCTGCCGCTTCTCGTGGCGGAGCCCAACGCCGGTCAAGACGTCATGCAGGGAGCACGCGAGCTCATTCGCCGTCTCGACAAACTGGTCGCCGACAACGCAGAAGCTTTGCGCAGCACGATCGCAAATCTCAATACGTTTTCCGGCACGCTCGCGCGCAATTCCGACCGTCTCGATACGATCATCGACGGCTTGATGCGCTGGATCAGCGGCAGTCAAGCAAAGGCCCCTCCCACGGTCTATGACCTGACCGCGCCGCGGGTGTTTCCCGCCCTGGCGAAGGTTCCGAGCGGACAGCTCGCGGTCCCCGAGCTAACTGCAGTGCTTGGGCTCGACACGCAGCGAATCCTCACTCGATCGACGGTCGGCGACGCGCCGACCTTTCCCGATACGCAGTGGAGTGACAGTCTGCCGAAACTTCTTCAGGCGAAGGTCATTCAAAGTTTTGAGAACGCAAAATTCCCACGTGTCGGCCGCACCGCGGAGGGATTTGCTGCCGACTACCAACTGCTGGTCGACTTGCGCGACTTCCGGCTTTCGATCTCCCCTGATCCGGTTGCCGAAGTGGAATTCGGCGCCAAAATCTTGGGCCCCGGCGGTCGCATTGTCGGCGCGCGCACATTCGTCGCCACCAGTCCAGCCAAAGCGGTCAACGCAGCTGCGGCAGCGGCCGCGCTTGACGAAGCTTTCGGGAAAGCCGCGACGGAGTTGGTACTTTGGACATCGGGCGTGATGTGACGCCGATGCCGCAAGACCTCGCATTCGTCCTGGAGAAGCTTCGATGGATGCGCGCGCGGCGGATTTGGCCGAATGGTCTCCGCTACCTTTGGACCGACGCCTTCGGGTTGGTTCTGCTTGTTTCTCTGTATCAC
>Ga0209108_10002474_pt1 | contig 10558 bp, 6 predicted proteins | sample Rifsed10ft1_FD_184003 | JGI IMG/M metagenome (GOLD analysis project Ga0209108, IMG submission 184003) | Soil microbial communities from Rifle, Colorado, USA - sediment 10ft 1 (version 2) | ecosystem: Environmental > Terrestrial > Deep subsurface > Rock core/Sediment | place: Rifle, Colorado...
CGCCATCCTCTCCGAGCGTGTCGCCCAGTACCTCTCCTCCTGCGACGTCGCCGGCTACACGATCCGACCATTCGCCTCGATCTATGAGGAGCACACCGGGCGGGTGCCCCTGGTCCATCTCGCCGAAGGCTGGGAGATCTCGGCGCCACTCTTGGCGGTTGCTCCCTGGCTCGCCGGCAAGCGGATGTTCGACGTAGCTACCACGGCGATTATTGCCCCGCTCTGGCTTGCCCTCGGTTTGCTGGTGGGTGTCTATGTGAAGCTGGCCTCGCCCGGACCTGCGATCTTCAGGCAGGATCGAGTAGGGAAAGGAGGCGATTCATTCACCATGTTCAAGTTCCGGACGATGATCCTCGACGCCGAAAACGACGGTCCGCGTTTTGCCACCGAGGACGACCAACGGTTGATAAGGGGCGGGCGCTTCCTGCGCAAATCGCGTCTCGACGAGATTCCCCAATTGTGGAATGTGCTCAAAGGGGAGATGAGCCTGGTCGGCCCTCGGGCCGAACAGGTGCCGTTTGTGGAGACCTTTCGCCAGAAGATCCCGTTCTACGAGCACCGTCATCTGGTGCGTCCCGGGATCACCGGCTGGGCTCAGGTCAATTACCGATATGCCGATGATCAAGCCGACACCATCGAGAAACTGACCTATGACCTCTACTACATCAAGCACATGTCCCCGGTGATGGACATCAGCGTGCTCTGGAAGAGCGTCTGGACGATCCTCACCGGGGCCGGTGCCCGTTGAGTCGCACGGAGCTCGAGACAGAGCGCAGAGGATTTCGGGCCCCGGGGACCACCTTCATGGTGGCTGGGGGGCTGATCGGAGCCGTTGGGGCGTTTGCTTTCCAGGCTTATGGGGCGCGAGCCGTAGGGGATATCGCCTTTGCTCCGATCAGCTTGCTCTGGACCGTCTTCTTCATTCTGGCCACAGTCCTGCTGGTGCCCGTGGAGCAATACGTGACCCGGGAGGTGGCTTCCGGGAGGAAGGCTATTCCATCCGATCTCAAAGCCGCAGGGGTGATGGCGGCGGCGGGATCAGTGTTCGGTGGTGGCTTCGTGCTCTTGACCCTGGACCGATTCTTTGCCGGGAGTTGGCATTACGCCCTTCAGATTATTCTGCTGATGTTCGGATACGCCCTCCTCTTCGTGGGCAAGGGCGTGCTTGCGGGCAGGCGACGATTCGCCGGCGTCGGCTGGGTCCTGATCCTGGAGACAGTGGCCAGGTTGGTCGCAGGCGTCGTTGCGATTCAGCTGGTGGCATCAGCCGAGTCTCTCGGATGGGCGATGGTGCTTGGCGGCTTCTCGGTGCTCGGCATGAGATGGTGGAGACACGACACCGGCCAGCGCCAGGCACCGGCGACAACGGCTTCGGTCTTTCTCGGCGGATATTTGGGCGGCACCGCTTCGTCCCAGGTGCTGCTGGGCGGAGCTCCAATTGCGGTGGCGGCCTTGGGCGCGGATCCGGCCCTGGTATCCGTGGTCTTCGTCACCTTCACGTTGTATCGCGCGCCGCTCACTTTGATCTTCGCGCTCCAGGGCCGGGTCCTCCCTTATCTGGTCGGTCTGGTCGACGCCGACGATCGGCATCGGCTGGCCCGGATCGCACGGACGGTCGTGGTGGGGGGAGCGGGTCTTGCTGTTCTCGGTGCGGTGGTCGGCTGGTTGGTCGGGCCGGAGGTGGTTGCCCTTCTCTTCGGGGAGGAGTTTGCACCCTCGTCGACCGTTGCCATGTTCACCGCCGTCGGTGTCATTGCCGCCGCTGCGGCCCAAATCTCGGGTCAGGTGCTGGTGGCCGAGGCGCGCACCTCGCGGCTCAGTGTTGCCTGGTTTGGCGGGCTCCTGGCGGGAGTGGTGGCCTTATTGCTCCTCGGCGGAGAGCCGGACGTTCGGGTCGCGATGGCCTTCGTCATCGGTGAGGTGGTCGCCTTGATCCTGATGGCCGGGCTCGCGGTGCGAAGATAGACCCAGCCACCGATTGTGGTCGGCTGCCAGACTCGGCGGGAAACGCCAGCGCATGCTCTTCGGCACCGGAGGGACGTGGTCCAGGACCACGAGACCGCCACTCTCGGCCTTGACCAGGCCGGTGCGAATCAGACTGGGCAGGTACCTGGGTAGCCGCACTCCCTCCCCCTTCTCGGCCGCGCGCACCAGGCGGAGCAGCTCGGCAACGGCGGCAGATCCGATGGCGGCTACCCAGAACCTGCGGACATAGGGGTCGGTCGGCCGGAAGCTGGCCCGGGAAGACTCGAGACGGACCGGAACCACCGGCCGCACCCGGGCGGTGGGCCGGACCGAGGCACCCGGGAGCCCTGTGGCGTGACGATGCGGAGGACGAGCATCTCGACCACTCCCGGGTGCTTCGGCTTTCATGTGTCGAGTTCTACTGACGAACGTCAACCATCGTCAATACCCGTAAGTGGAGGTCGCGAAAGAAAAGAGATCCGCTATCTGTACGGATTACGGGCCCGCGGCCAGCTGGCCGACGAAGACCACCAATTGCACGATCCCCTCGATGGGTTGACCGGGTGCAGGGTCGGTGCTGACGATTCGGTCGACCTGTGACGCATCGGTGACAGTGGTCTTCTGTGTGACCATGCTCAGCTTCACGCCCGTTTCCAACTCGAAGGCCTTGATCGCCACCAGGGCATCCTCCACGGTCATCCCGATGAGGGCGGGCATCTCTCCGACCGGAGTCTCCCCGGTCGAGACCCAAATTGTTATCACCGTGCCCTGATTCACGGTGGCGCCGGGGGCGACGCTCTGATTGACCACGAGGCCCGCCGGCTCGAGCGAGGCTATCTCCACCACACTGGAGTTCAACTTTGCCTCACGAAGTCGTGACACGGCTGCCCCGCGTTCGAGACCGACGACGGAAGGCACCTGAGTCGGAGGCGGCACCAGGTATTGCCCGATGTTGGGCGGCTCGGGCGGGAACTGGGTGACCGGGAAGTCCTGGAGGACATAGCTCATGAACTCAGCCCATATCGGAGCCGGCACCGAGCCTCCGAAAACCTGTGAGTACCGTTGCCCATTGATCACCACGTTCCTGAGAGGCACCTGTTGGGCTTCGTAGCCGACCCACACCGCAGTGCTGAATTCCGGGGTGTAGCCGACGTACCAGGCGTCGTAGTTGGTCTGATGGGTCCCTGTCTTCCCACCCTGGGGGCGACCTATGTCGGCGCGGGCGGCGGTCCCGGCGCCAGTGGGAACCTGGGCCAGGGCCCGGTGGGCGGCGGCGAAGATCGCCGGATCTGCGACCTGAGTCTGGACGAGCTCGTGCTCATAGATGACGGCACCGGAGCTGTCGACGATTCGAGCGATGATGAAGTCGTCGGTGTGGAGGCCATTGGTGGCGAAGTTGGAGTAGGCGTTGGCCATCTCCAGGGTGCTTACCGAGGAACTTCCCAGCACGATCGAAAGCACCGGGTCCAGTGTGGACTCGTCGATCCCCATGCGCCGCGCCACGTCGACGACGTTCTCCGGCCCCACCTCCAATGAGAGTTGGGCGTACACCGCGTTGACCGAGTTGTAGGTGGCCTGCTCGAGGGTGATGATCCCGAAGGAGGCGCCGGCGTTGTGAACGGTCCAGATGTTGGACCCGTTCGGGGCGCAGGGGAACGGGCATTCGATCTCGACTGGGCTCTTGCCGCTCCAGGTGTGCCCAAGGGTATACCCCTGCTCCAGGGCCGCGACCAGGCCGAAAGGCTTGAACGCGGAGCCCGGGTTACGCCGGCCCTGCACCGCGAGGTCGAACTGGGAGAACTCGAAAGGCAGACCGGACGCCATCACCTTGACCGCGCCGGTGTGATTGTCGACCATGGTCATGGCCCCGGTAGGGACGCAGGAGTGGATCTCGGCGTAGGTCGCCACGAACTCGTCGCTTTCATTGGGGAGGATGTCCCGACAAGCAACCACGTTCTGCTCATACGGAGGAAGCGGCAACCAGGAAGCCAGGATCTCATTGGCTTTCTTCTGCAACCCGAGGTCGATCGTCGTGAAGACTTGGAGACCGCCGCCCCCCTCGCAGGCGACGTCGTCGGCCGGACAGCCGAAAAGTGCCTTCTTCCGTTCCTCGGGGGTGGAGCCGAGGAAGGCGAACTCGTCGCTGTTGAGAAGTTGGCGTTTGGCCTCGGCCACGACGTGATCGGCCTCGCCACGGCGAAGCGGGGCTTCGATGACCCCCAGGGGCTGTTGCATGGCCAGGTCAGCCTGGGTCTTGGTGAGCCAGCCTTCCTCTTCCATCTGGCGGATGACGTCGTCACGTCTCTCCAGCGTGATCTCGGGCCGGCGCCGAGGGTTGTAGAGAGCAGGGTTGCGAACCAGAACCGCGAGGGCCGCTGCCTCATGGACCTCGAGTTGGTTCAACTCCTTGCCAAAGAACTCCTCGGCTGCGGTCTTGACCCCGTAAGCCCCGGCTCCGAAATAGACCGAGTTCATGTAGTACTCGAGGATCCGCTCCTTCGGGAACCGCCGCTCCACCTCTGCCGAGACGAAGGCTTCGTTGATCTTGCGCCGGATGCTGACCTCGGAGCCGACAAAGGCGTTCTTGACCACCTGCTGGGTGATGGTGGAACCGCCTCGGGTGGTGTTGTAGATGAAATTGTCGATTGCAGCGGAGACGATGGCCGAGAAGTCGACACCGGAGTGCTCGAAAAACTGGGAATCCTCGGCAGCAAGGATGGCGTAGACGAGGATCTGGGGCACCTGTTCGTAAGGGACGGGCTCGGAGTTGCGACCGTCATGCAGCTCGGCGAGCACCTCGCCTGACTCTGCATAGATCCGGCTCACCCGGCTCAGGTCGGGGAGGGTCAACTCCATGGAGCGGGTATCGGGAACCCAGTCTTTCTTGATGCTCTCGAAGGTCCCGTACGCGGAGTTGGTGCCCAAGAACGCGAAAAGGCCGACCCAACCCGAGAGAAGGAGGGACATGGAGAGCAAAGTCGCGAGGGCGCCGAACCATCGGCCCCGTCGCTCTCGCGCCTCGATCTGATGTATGAGGGCTTTCCTGGCCATATGGGGGGATTGGACGTCTCGAGTGTCGCGAGAGTTCCCGACCTACGATCCTTGGGTGATGTCAGGATACCCGGACCATGGATGAAAGCCGGCGCACCACCAGCGACATCGAGATCGACATCGTGTACGACCAGCCGGCCGATCCCGAGAAGATCGGGGCTCCGGGGGAGTACCCGTTCACTCGCGGCCCTCATCCCACGATGTACCGGGGGCGTCTCTGGACGATGCGCCAGTACGCCGGGTTCGGGAACGCGGAGCAGACCAACCGGCGCTTTCGGGACCTTCTCGACGCCGGCCAGACCGGGCTGAGCGTTGCCTTCGATCTTCCGACTCAGATGGGTCTCGATTCGGATCATGCGCTGGCGGCGGGCGAGGTCGGCAAGGTCGGGGTGGCGATCGACACCCTCGATGACATGCGCCGTCTCTTCGAGGGGATTCCCCTTGACCGGGTGTCGACTTCGATGACGATCAACGCCACCGCCCCGATCCTCCTTCTCCTCTATCAATTGGTTGCCGAGGAACAGGGCGTCGCCTCGGAAGCGTTGCGAGGGACGATCCAGAACGACATCCTCAAGGAGTATGTGGCGCGGGGCACCTACATCTACCCGCCGCGGCCCTCGATGCGTCTCGTCACCAACGTCTTCGAGTACGCCCAGTCAGAGCTGCCCGAGTGGAACACCATTTCCATAAGCGGCTATCACATACGAGAGGCCGGCGCCACCGCGGCGCAAGAACTGGCATTCACGATTGCCAACGGCCTGGCCTATGTGAGGGCTGCCATCGAAGTTGGGCTCGAAGTTGACGAATTCGCTCCCAGGCTCTCGTTCTTCTGGAATGGGCACAGCAACTTCTTCGAAGAAGTCGCCAAGTATCGGGCAGCGCGGCGCATCTGGGCCCGGCTGATGAGAGAGGTGATTGGAGCCGGCGACCCCAGGAGTTGGGCTATGCGCTTTCATACCCAAACGGCAGGGTCGACGCTGACTGCGCAGCAGCCGTTGAACAACGTGGTCCGAACCACAGTTCAGGCTCTGGCCTCGGTGTTGGGCGGGACCCAGTCGCTGCACACCAACTCATATGACGAGGCGCTGGGCCTGCCCACCGACGAGTCCGCCCTCGTCGCCTTGAGAACTCAACAGGTGATCGCCTATGAGACTGGGGTGGCGGACACAGTGGACCCTCTCGCCGGCTCATACTTCGTCGAATCGCTGACCGATCAGCTTCAAGCCAAGGCGGAGGAGTTGATCGATCGGATCGAAGCGCTCGGGGGAGCCGTTTCTGCCATCGAGGATGGCTGGATGCAGGCTCAAATCGAGGAGTCGGCGTACCGGGAGGCTCGGCGTCAGTCTGGGGGGGAGTCGATCGTGGTCGGGGTCAACCGTTTTCAGGACTCGGGTGATGGAGAAGTGCCGGTGTTGGAGGTCGACCCATCCCTGGAAGGAGGTCAGAGGAAGCGTCTCGAGCACTGGAGGATGGAACGCAATCAGGCGGCGACCGAAACAGCCCTCAACGAGCTCGAGGCGGAGGCTCAGACGGATTCGAACCTCCTTCCCCTGATGAAGGCTGCTCTGGGATCGGGGGCAACACTCGGTGAGGTCTCAGATCGGCTGCGCACGGTGTTTGGCAGCTATCGCCCCGGTTGATTCGGCCGGCCATATCGACGGCGTTACCGTCCCGCTCGAATCGGATGACAGACACCAGAACACACCTCTTGATCATCGGTGGTGGGCCCGCCGGCACCCAGGCCGCGACCACCGCTGCGTCGAAGGGCGCCAGGGTCACCCTGGTCGAGAAGGACGTCGTCGGTGGGGCGGCTCATCTCTGGGACTGCATCCCATCGAAGACGATGGCGGCAAGTGCGCTGCGTCACACGTCGATTCGCAACGCCGCCAAGCTGGGCTTCGTCACCGAGGTAGGGAAGGTCGATCCCAAGGTGCTCGCCGAGCGCATCGAAGAGATCACGGGTGACATCAACCGGAACTGGGTGAGACTCCTCGAATCGCAGGGTGTCGCCATCATCGAGGGCACCGGCCGCTTTCTATCCGATCATGAGGCGGTGGTCGCCACCGCCGGCGGCGAGCGACGAGTCACCTTTGACAAGGCATTGGTCTCGACCGGCTCGGCCCCCAGGGTCCCGGATTGGGCCTCCGTCGATGGCAAACGGGTTCTCACCACGCGTGACAGCTACTTCCTGGACGAGGTGCCCGAGCACATCGTCGTGATCGGGTCAGGTGTGACCGGAGTCGAATTCACCCACATCTTCGTGAGTCTCGGCGCCAAGGTCAGTTTGGTGGTCTCCCGCCAGCAAATCCTGCCCTATCGCGATGCAGAGGTTGCTGCTGTATTGGAAGAAGACTTCTTGGAGCGCGGGGTCCGACTTGTCATTGGGGCCAGGGCCGAGAACATCGAGGTCGCTGACGACGGGGTGTCGGTGGTCTGTGACGACGGGCGGGTGATAAATGGCTCACACGCGCTTCTGGCGGTCGGCTCCTATCCACTCAGTGAAGGGCTCGATCTCGAGGCGGCCGGCATCCAGTCCCACGACGGGTACATAACGGTTGATGAATATCAGCGGAGCTCGGTGCCACACATCTATGCGGCCGGTGATGTCACAGGTCAGATGCCTCTGAGCTCGGTGGCATCCATGCAGGGGCGGAAGATCGCCCGGCACGCGCTGGATCTTCCGGTCACCCCTCTCGACTATTCCAAGGTGGCCGAGGCCATCTTCACCGAGCCGGAGATCGCGTCGGTGGGTCTCGTGGACGTGGAGGCCGCGGCCGAGGGTCGCAAGGTGCGGACCACGAAGGTCCCGTTTGCGGCGAATGCCCGGTCGGTGCTGCAGCATGTGACACGGGGCTTCGTGAAGCTGACCTCCGACCCGGCAACCGGGGTGGTGCTCGGAGGCACCATCGTCGGCCACCGTGCTTCGGAGTTGATCGGGGTCATCGCCTTGGCGGTGCAAGCCCAGATCACCGACGAGACCCTGGTGGAGACACTCATGGTTCACCCGTCGATGACGGAAGCCATCTCGGATGCGGCTGAGTGAATGCTGGCCGACCGGCGGCTGGCACCTATTTGACGATGGCGATCACCTGCCCGGCACTGACCGTGTCGCCGGGCTCGACCCGTAGGTCCACCACCTCGCCGGCGTTGGGGGTCGTGACCTCGTTCTCCATCTTCATCGCCTCGAGGACGCAGATCGCGTCCCCGGCCTTGACCGAGGCGCCGGCCTTGACGTGGACCTTGACAATGGTGCCCTGCATCGGTGCGGTCAGCACACCGTCGGAGGCACCGCTGGGGCGCGGGTGCGAGAGGCGAGGAGGGCGTCGCCGAAGTCCGCCTCCGGGAGTGATTGGCTCAGGCGCCCAATACGAGACAGTGAAGCGACGACCGCCGACCTCGACTGTGATGTCGCGTTTCACCAGTTCCTCGTCTTCGGGAAGCGCCGGTGGGGCATCGGGAGAGCCCGGGTCGAGAGTCACCGATTCTTCCATCCATCTGGTGTGGTGCCCCCCATTGATGAACTCCGGGTGGTCGAGCACCGCGAGATGGGCGGGGATGGTCGTGGCGACCCCGCGCACTTTGAATTCCTGAAGGGCTCGTCTTCCCCGGTTGATGGCGCTGGCTCGGTTCGGCCCCCAGACCACCAGCTTTGCCATGAGGTTGTCGTAGTACTGGGACACGGTTGTCCCTTGTCGAACCCAGGAGTCCACCCTGACTCCGGGGCCCGCAGGCTCCTGCCATTCCACGACCTGTCCCGGGCTCGGCATGTAGTTGTTGAAGGGGTCTTCGGCATTGATCCGAAACTCGATGGCATGACCGCGGGACACCACCTCGTCCATGGTCAGCTCCTCGCCCCTCGCGATTCGAAGCTGCCATTCAACGAGGTCCAGGCCGGTGACCATCTCGGTCACCGTGTGCTCGACCTGAAGCCGGGTGTTCATCTCCAGGAAGAAGAAGTCCCCATTCTGATCGACGAGGAACTCCACGGTTCCTGCGTTGACATATCCGCAGGAGCGGGCTGCGGCCAAGGAGGCTTTGGCGAGGGCTCGGCGTTGCTTGATGGTGAGCCCGGGAGAAGGGGTCTCCTCGATGAGCTTTTGGTGACGCCTCTGCACCGAGCAGTCGCGCTCCCCGAGGAAGAGGCCTTTGCCGTGGCTGTCGAAGAGGATCTGAGCCTCGACGTGGCGTGGCTGCTCCAGGTACTTCTCGACGTAGACCTCGGGGTTCCCGAAATAGGCGTCGGCCTCGCGACGGGCTCCCTCGAATGCATCGGCCAGGTCTTCGGGCGCTCGCACCACGCGCATGCCCTTGCCGCCACCACCGTGCGCCGCCTTGATCGCTACCGGATAGCCGAATTGATCAGCTATTGCCTGGGCCTCATCCACCGAGGTGACCGGCTCCGTGATCCCCGGAACCGTTGGAACACCGTAACTCTCGGCATTGCGACGAGACGTGATCTTGTCCCCCATACCCTCGATGGCGTCGGGCGGGGGGCCCACCCAGATGATTCCCGCCTCTTGCACCGCTCTGGCGAAACCGGCGTTCTCGGACAGGAACCCGTACCCGGGATGAATCGCTTCGGCTCCCGACTCGTGAGCCACCTGAAGGATCCGCTGTTGGTTCAAATAGCTCTCAGCGGCGGGAGCGGGACCCGCGTTCCAAGCTTCATCTGCCATGTCGACGTGGAGGGCGTCGCGATCCAACTCGCTGTAGAGGGCGATGGTCCGAATCCCCATCTCCTTCGCGGTTCGAATCACCCGCACCGCGATCTCGCCTCGGTTGGCAATCAGCAACGATTTCATCGTCGGGGCAGTCCGTAATTGGGACCGTCAGGGTCACATATGACCCCTGTGTGTCTCAATTTCGAAAGCCATCTCACTGAGGACCGTTCCCGTGCTTCTTCGGGGGGAGCTTTTCCCGCTTGGTGCGGAGCACTTCCAGGGCCCTGATCAACTTGTACCTGGTCTCCCTCGGCTCGATCACCTCGTCGACGAGCCCCAGCTCCGCGGCCACGTAGGGGTTGTTGAACTTCTCCTCGTAATCGGCGATCAGCTCCGCACGTCGGGTCTCACCGTCATCGGATGTCAGCTCGCGCCTGTGGATGATGTTCACCGCGCCCTGGGCGCCCATGACTGCGATCTCAGCTGACGGCCAGGCAAACACCAGGTCGGCGCGTATCCCCCGGGCGTTCATGACGAGATAGGCGCCGCCGTAAGCCTTACGGGTGATCACCGTGAGCCGGGGAACGGTGGCCTCGCAGTAGGCGTAGAGGAGCTTGGCCCCATGGCGGATGATCCCGTTGTGCTCCTGGTCGACGCCGGGAAGGAACCCGGGGACATCGACGAAGGTGACGATGGGGATGTTGAACGCATCGCAGAATCGGACAAAGCGGGCCGCCTTCTCGGATGCGGTGATGTCCAGGGTCCCTGCGAGATTCGCCGGTTGGTTGGCAACGACCCCGACGGTGTGCCCGTCGAGGCGCCCGAAGCCGATGACGATGTTCTTAGCCCAGTGCTCCTGCACCTCGAAGAACTCATGGCCG
>Ga0209108_10002476_pt1 | contig 10557 bp, 11 predicted proteins | sample Rifsed10ft1_FD_184003 | JGI IMG/M metagenome (GOLD analysis project Ga0209108, IMG submission 184003) | Soil microbial communities from Rifle, Colorado, USA - sediment 10ft 1 (version 2) | ecosystem: Environmental > Terrestrial > Deep subsurface > Rock core/Sediment | place: Rifle, Colorado...
CGTCTGTCTCCGACTTCGAGTACCCCTCCGTGTACTTCTTGCCCGTGAGTTTCTCGATGCCTTGAATAATCGGCTGGAAAAGGTCGGTATCGTAGTTCGACTGCTTCCCTTGCAGTATTGCTACCAGTCGCTCGAGGCCCATCCCCGTATCCACGTGCTTCGCCGGAAGTGTATGAAGCGTTCCCGCCTCATCCTTGTCGTACTGGATGAAGACAAGGTTCCAGATCTCGATCAAGTTTGGAGTTCCCGCATTGACCAGCTTTGCAGTCGCGTTCCCGCTGTTCGTAAGGTCGATGTGGATTTCCGAACAGGGACCGCAAGGACCCGTCTCACCCATTTCCCAGAAATTATCTTTTTCACCGAAGCGGAGGATATGGCCGTGATCGATGTCTGTTTCCGACCTCCAGAAAGTATACGCTTCGTCATCCGTTTCAAAAACCGTCGCCCACAGCCGCCGCTTCGGAAGTTTCCAGGTGTGGGTGAGCAATTCCCACGCCCACCGAATCGCCTCCTTCTTGTAATAGTCTCCGAACGACCAATTCCCGAGCATTTCGAAAAAGGTATGGTGGTAGGTGTCCTTCCCCACTTCTTCGAGGTCGTTGTGTTTTCCGCTGACGCGAATGCATTTCTGTGTATCGGCAGCTCTCGTATACTCCCGTTTTCCGCTTCCCAGGAAAACATCTTTGAATTGGTTCATTCCGGCGTTGGTGAACAGAAGGGTAGGGTCATCCCATGGAATGACGGGTGCGCTGGGAACGACCCTGTGGCCGCGCTCCTCAAAAAACTTCAGAAAACTCTGCCGGACATCGTCTGCAGTCATACCGTATCGATCAAACCTCGATTTGTGTGTGCAGGGCAATCTCTTCGAGGACGCCGTTCACTATCAGGCATTCTGCCATGTCGCCGGAGAAGACCAGCGCCTTGCCGTTCGAGTGTGCTTCCCATGCGATGGATTCTGCCTTGACGGTATCGCATTTGAGGGCTTTGATAAGCTGCCCGACCACTTCGTCAAAGGTGTGCGATTCATCGTTGAACAGGATGACCTTCGCAGGTTCGTAGGTCAGTACTTCGACCTCTTTCTCAGGTTTGATTGTGGACTGAGTGGTCATGGCAGATCATCAACCATCGGGGGAGACCCGATCGAAGAAAGTCCTCGAAAAGTACGAAAAAAGGGGGACTATATCAAGGAATGCAAGCTACAGGGGTTGTGCAAAGACTACCGTGTAGTATGTCTGGCCGTCCTTGCCGACGTAGATTCCGATGCCGATCTCGCTGAACGTCTCGCTGAGGATGTTCGCTCGATACTCCGTACTAGACATCCATCCCTGAAAGACGTCAGTTATCGTCATGTTGCCGACCGCCAGATTTTCGGCGATCGCAGTGTAGACGTAACCGAATTTTCGTGCCCGGTCGGTGAGGGTTTCTCCTCCCGGGTTGATATGCGAAACGTACTCTCGCTCCGCCATATCGAGGCTGTGGTACCGGGCGATCTCATCGAGGGTCCCGTTCCCTCTGAGGGGGGAGCGGGTGTGTTTTCCGCGTTCTTCGTTGGTGAGTTCTTTCAGAAGAAGAGCGTCACCCTGCAGGCCTTGCTGTGGCATCTGGCCGGGCCGGGAACCGCTGCACCGGACCCCTGTGAGCATCGAGAGCAAAATGGCAAGGGACAGGCACGCTGTTTTCATATCACATCATCTTCACTATTGTCCTTCCGAATTCTGAACACTTGACCTCCTTCGCTCCCTCCATCAGGCGTGCGAAATCGTACGTGACGACCTTTGATTCAATGGCCTTCTCCAGCCCACCGATGACGAGGTCCGCCGCCTCGTTCCATCCCATGTAGCGCAGCATCATTTCTCCGCTGAGGATGATCGATCCGGGGTTTACCTTATCCAGGCCGGCGTATTTCGGTGCCGTTCCATGAGTGGCCTCGAACACCGCGTACCCGTTCTGAAAATTGATGTTTCCCCCGGGGGATATTCCGATCCCGCCCACCTGGGCTGCGAGCGCGTCGGAGATGTAGTCCCCGTTCAAATTGAGGGTTGCGATAACGTCAAATTCGGCGGGGCGGGTGAGAATTTGTTGAAGGAACGCGTCGGCAATCGCATCCTTGATCAGGATTTTATTCCCGGGAGGAGATCCGCCTGTCTCTTCCCAGGTGACAATGCGGTCCCGGAATTCTTCTCTGGCGACCTCGTAGCCCCATTCCCGGAAGCCCCCCTCGGTGAACTTCATGATGTTCCCCTTGTGGACGAGCGTGACGGACTTCCGCCTGTTGTCGAGAGCATACTGAATCGCGGCCCGCACCAATCTCTTCGTGCCTTCGATCGATACGGGTTTTATGCCGATGCTGGAGGTTTCCGGGAACCGGATATTCTTCACGCCCATCTCGCTCTTGAGCCATTCGACGACTTTTCGAGCCTCCGGCGTACAAGCCTTCCACTCGATCCCCGCGTAAATGTCCTCCGTGTTTTCGCGGAAAATGACCATGTTTATCGCTTCAGGATGCTTTACCGGAGAAGGAACTCCGCGGAGATACCGCACGGGCCTCAAACAGACATAGAGGTCGAGAACCTGACGAAGCGTTACGTTGATGGAGCGGATTCCACCGCCAACCGGAGTGGTCAGAGGTCCTTTGATCGCGATCCCGCATGTCCGAATAGCTTCGAGTGTATCTTCGGGAAGCCACGTGTTTTCTCCGTAGACGCGATTGGCTTTATCGCCGGCGTAGACTTCAAACCAAACGATCTTTCTCTTGCCCCGATATGCTTTCTGAACTGCCGCATCAAGAACCGTTTCGGCCGCGCGCCAAATGTCAGGACCGGTTCCATCCCCCTCAATGAACGGAATGATGGGGTCGTCTGGAACCTGAAGCTTCCCATCCTTTCGAGCGATGAGATGGCCGTCTTCAGGGATTGCGATTTTTTGAAAGTTCGCCATTGAAATGCCATGAAGAACGTTCGATAAGCCCCTTTGGAATGTTTCCGTCGTCCGGTGCCTCGATCGGTGCCGTCAAAGGGCAGGATTCGGCTTTTCCCCTCATACGTGTTGAAAAAAACTCGATTCTTGACCCGCATTCTCGAATTTTGCTGAATCTTCCCTTCATCGCAGCTATTCCTCCTGAGGGAGACAGTGCCGAATTCGATCAGCATATTCCTTCATGAGGTTGTCCTGATACTTCTTGAGTTTCAGCACAAACTTGATGTTGTCGTCATCGTATCGCGGCGTGATGTGAAAGTGGAAGTGGAAAACGGACTGTCCCGCAGCCCGGCCGTTGTTCGAAAAGATGTTGAATCCGCTCGGTTTGAGGCCATTGACAATCGCCTCCGAAACGATTCTCGTTGCCCTGATAAAATCGGGCAGAGTGTCCTCCGGGAGTTCTACAAAGGTCTCGCAGTGTGTTTTTGGGATGATCAGGGTGTGGCCGTAATGAATTGGATTTATGTCGAGAATGGCGATGGCGTGCGCATTCTCGTAGAGGACCTCTGCGCTTTCTTCGTGGCGAACTATCCTGCAAAACGCGCAATCTGTTGAAAGTTCCCGGTCCACTGAGTGATGTTGCGAAGTGGCACTCCTGACAATACGACCTCGCTTTGCACGAGGGAAAAGCACTTTTACTTTGGCGACAAATCTCGCCGTTGGTTGTGGGGCGGGTGGTGGCAGCTTAGCCACCGGTTCCATTGCCGCTCGTAAAGCAGATGAACGGTACGAAATAGTCGTCTGAAAGTCAATGAGGCCTCGATCGAGTGAGTTGTATCTGTTGTCGGACGTGTCATCTCGCGGCGTTCGCTGTTTGCTCTCTCGCGCGGCAGAAAACGTCTTGACACTCGAAATGATTTTTGGTATATTTTCGGTTGTACGCTTTCCTTTCGTCCGTCGCATCAAGAATCCCACCGGAAGGAGCTTCCATGAGAACCAACGCTTCTCTTATCGTTGTGATGGCTGTCCTCGTGCTTGCCGCGGTGACGGAGGGGTTTCAGTGCTCCTCCGCAGCGCTGACAAGCGCAAAACTCTACATTCAGCGCTCCGAATGGGCAAACGCTCGACAGAGCCTAGAGGACGAACTCGCAAAGAACCCCCAGAATGAGGAGGCGTGGTACTTGCTCGGAGGAGTCAAAGCGGAGATGAAGGATTTCGCGGGAATGAATCAGGCCTTTGGCAATGCTCTCTCGATCTCCAATGCCCATGAGAACGATATCAAGATGAGGCGGCTGAGTTTCTGGGCCCAGTATTTCAACAGCGGTGTCACGTATTTCTCGAAAGGTCGTGACTCATCGGAATACTACGACAAGGCCATCGAGGCGTTTAAGAGCGCAATCGCCATCAATCCTGATAGTGCAACGAGCTACAAGAACCTCGCATATGCGTACCTCGCGAAAGGAGACGACAAGGGCGCCATCCAGCCGTTCGAAGAGGTTCTCAAGAGGGGGAATGATGCTCAGGCGGCGAAATTACTCGGTGAGATTTCCTATGACGCAGGCGTCCGCCATCGCACGGCGTTTGAGGCGATGGGAATCGAGAACAAGGACTCGACAGAATACCGTGCGGCAATGGGGGAGTTCAACAAGTCGATCGACTATCTCCAGAAAGCGAGCTTGTGGGGCCCTCAGGATGAAGAAATAGTGACGGTCTTAATGAACGCGTACATCGCGGCAGATCGTATCGACGAGGCGAAAGAGGAGTTTCGGAAGGCAGCCGAGCGTCACCCGGAAAACAAATTCTACCAGTACAACTATGGAGTGCTTCTCTTAAAGGAGAAGAACTACATGGGGGCTATCGAACGGTTCGAGAAAGCCGTGAGTGTCGATGCCGACTACGAGAACGCGCTGTACAACCTCGGAGTCGCCCACGTAAACTGGGGTGTCGAGATGCGGGAGGCCGCAGAGGCGGAAGCCCAGAAGAGGGGGAGTGGCGTTAAGACCAGCGAGAAATATAAGGAGAAGTTCAGGGCCGCGCTTCCGTACTTTCAGCGTGTCCTCGACATACGGCCCGAGGATGCTGAACTCTGGGAGCAGTTGGGAAAGGTGTACGCGAACCTCAACATGCAGGCCGAGGCTAAGGCCGCGTTCGATAAGGCGGATCAGATTCGCCAGGGCAAATGATGATTGTGTGAAAAGCTTCGCCGCCCACAGTAAACGAGGAGGGTCAACTGTGGGCGGTGTTACTTCTAGCGCCCTGGAATCAGCAGCCACGATCTACCAACAAAACTTCGTTGAGGAGAACCATCGATGAGCAACCAGCAGCCATCTCAGCAGCAGATCAACGTCGAGCTTGGCGAAAAAGAAGCTGAAGGAATCTACTCCAACCTCGCGATCATAACGCATTCTCCCGCCGAATTTGTCATCGACTACACCCGGATTCTCCCCGGAGTGCCGAAGGCCAAGGTGTATGCGCGGATCATCATGACCCCGCAGCACGCGAAGCTGCTCCTCAACGCTTTAAAGGAGAACATCGAGAAGTTCGAGAAGAAGTTTGGGGAGATAAAACTGCACGGGGAGGCTCCCGGCACGGCGGGAAGCTTTGGATTCCAGCCGCCCATGAAAACCGATAAGCAATCCTGATCCCTTCTTCCCCACCGCTCGGATGGGGTGTGCAAATCCTGATCGTTCAACTCTCAAGACGTCGGGCCATCCGGTCTGTTCAGGCCTCAGAGGATGTAACGGCTGAGGTCCCGGTTCTTGACGATATGACTTAACCGTTCCTGGACTAGATCCCGGGTGATCTGCAGGGTATGGGAGGAAAGGTGGTCTGGGGCATCGTAGAGGAGGTCTTCGAGCAGAGTCGTCATGATCGTCTGAAGTCGTCTCGCACCGATGTTTTCCACTTCTTCGTTAACCTGAGTTGCAACCTTCGCGATTTCACGGACCGCCCCCTCATCGAACTTGACCTTGACGTTATCGCTTTCGAGCAGGGCGGTATACTGTTTCACGAGGGCATTCTGGGGAACGGTGAGGATTTTCACGAAATCCTCCTCAGACAGGCTATCAAGTTCCACGCGGATGGGGAAGCGACCCTGGAGCTCAGGGATCAGGTCCGATGGCTTGGTGGTCGTGAATGCACCGGAGGCGATGAAGAGAATGTGGTCTGTCTTGACCATCCCATACTTTGTCAGAACGCTCGACCCCTCAACGATAGGGAGCAGGTCCCGTTGAACTCCCTCGCGGGACACGTCCGGTCCCGCCGACTGTCCCCTGCTGCCGGCGATCTTGTCGATCTCGTCGAGGAACACAATTCCGGAATTCTCGACCCTGTCGATTGCCTCCCTGACCGCTTTGTCGACGTCGATAAGCTTCTGGGCTTCTTCCTGTGTCAGAACCTGTCGGGCCTCCGCGATTTTCATCTTCCGGCGCTTCGTTTTCTTCGGCATCATGGTGCCGAAGAGGTCCTGAATGTTTACGCCCATCTCTTCAAGCCCGATCGGACCGAAAACCTGCATCATCGGAAATTGTCCTGAAGGGACATCGACCTCGATCATCCGGTCATCGAGTTCCCCGTTCCGGAGTTTTTGGCGGAACTTGTCTCGCGTAAGCTCGTTATCCTCGACCTCCACCGTTTCCCCAACGACGCCAACGTTTTGCCTGTGCTTCAGCGGCGGGATAAGAGAATCGAGGATCCTCTCTTCCGAAAGCTCGCGCGCCTTGTCCTGAACCTCCACGGTCTTATCGGCTTTTACCGTATTCACCGCGATGTCCGTGAGGTCCCGGATCATCGACTCGACGTCGCGTCCGACGTAGCCCACTTCAGTGTATTTTGTCGCTTCGACCTTCAGGAACGGCGCGTTTGCGAGCTTCGCGAGCCGGCGTGCGATCTCTGTTTTGCCGACCCCGGTGGGCCCGATGAGGATGATGTTATTGGGCATGATTTCCTCACGAAGATGTTCGGGTGCCTGCTGCCTCCTCCAGCGGTTTCTCAGTGCGATGGCGACCGACTTCTTCGCATTATCCTGTCCGATGACGTACCGGTCGAGCTCCTCGACGATCTGTCGGGGGGTCAATTCCTGATTTCTTTTTGTCTCAAGGAGCTTCACGAATGCATTCCTTTTCGAAGCCGTTTAAGACGGAGTTTGTAATGCGATGGCCCGGTGGGCAGGAGGAGGGGGGTCACAGTTCTTCGATGATGATATTCTTGTTCGTGTAGATGCAAATATCCGCCGCAGCCTCGAGGGCTTCCTTCACAATCTCTTTGGCGGAGAGGTTTGTGTGTTTGATGAGCATCCGCGCAGCGGCGAGGGCGTAGCTTCCACCGGATCCGATCGCCACAATTCCATCATCCGGCTCGATCAGGTCTCCCGTGCCGGAGATCATCAGCGCGCGATCGTTTGTCATGACGGCGAGAAGGGCCTCCAGCCTTCGGAGGTACTTGTCCATCCGCCAGTCTTTGGCCAACTCGACTGCTGCCCGCTCCATGTTCCCCTTGTACTGCTCCAATTTTTGCTCAAACCGATCGAACAGTGCGAACGCATCGGCTGAAGCCCCTGCGAATCCTGCCAACACGGTGTTGTCGTAGAGCTTGCGAACCTTCTTCGAGCTGTGCTTCATCACCGTGCCTCCGACCGTCACCTGACCGTCGGCGCCGAGCGCGCTCCTGCCGTTGCGCGTCAGGCCGATGACCGTCGTTGAATGTACCATGCTGTCCATAGGGACCGTTTCTCCGTCGGCTATATTTTCCTTCTCATCCGCGCCACGGGGAGCGTCATTTGCTCTCGGTATTTTGCCACAGTTCTCCGGGCGATATTGAGACCCTTTTCGCGGAGCATCTCGGCAATGCGGTCGTCACTCAAAGGCTTCCTCGGGTCTTCATTCTGGATGATATCGCGAATTTGATTCTTGACTTCTTTGTTCGATATTTCTTCCCCCGTGACCGTCTCGATCTTGTCGCTGAAGAAATGCTTGAGCTCATAGACCCCGAAATCCATCTGCACGTATTTGCCGTTAACGACCCTGCTGATCGTCGAGATGTCCATCTGTATCTCTTCGGCAATGTTCTTATAAATCATCGGCCGTAGATTCTCTCCCGTCTCGAAGAACTGGCGCTGCCTCTCGACGATTGTGCGCATAACCTTCAGAAGCGTTTGGCGCCGCTGGTGAAGAGAGCTGATAAACCACTTAGCCGCCTCGAACTTGCTGCGGATGAATGCCCGCGCGTCCGGATTCAGTCCGTTCTTCTTTCTGCGGGAGAGTATTTCCTTGTATCCTTTATTGATCCGAAGCGGCGGAATATTACGGTCATTCAGCTGGATGATGAATTCTCCATCTTCGTAATGGACGACGAAATCCGGGATGATGTAATTCTCTTGGGCCGTCGTCTCGCCTTCGCCGGGTTTCGGGTTCAGCCGCTGAATAATCTCAAAAATCTTCTTAACGTCCTCCAGTGTAACCCCGAGACCCTTCGCGAGGTCTTCGTAATGTTTCAGGGAAAAGTCGTCGTACTGATCGCGAAGAACTCTTATGGCCAGGTCTTTGACCTTCGGTTCGATTACCCCGACTTCCAGCTGGGCGATCAGGCATTCCTGAAGCGTCCGCGCTCCGATTCCGGGTGGGTCAAGCTGGTGGATTTTCTTCAGGACTCGTTCGGCCGTCTCCTGTGAGATCGATTTTCCATGCGTGAGGTTTATGTCCTGGACGATAAGCTCGAGGTCGCGACGCAAGTACCCGTCTTCATCGATGTTGCCGATGATTTCCTGTCCGAGCAGCAACTCCTCATCGTTTAAATCCAGGAGTTGAAGCTGGTCCAGGAGGAGCTGTTGCATCGGTACGGCCGCCGGAATGGGTATATCCTCACGCTCGCCGTCTTCAGCAGCCGGTGCGGTTCGCAACCCCCAGTATTCTTCTTTCATGTAATCGTCCAACGAGTAGGTCTCCTCCTCGGTGGATCCATTCGACTTCTCCGTTTCTGATGCGCTCACATCGCTTTCCTCGGATGTCAACACCTCTGGTTCATCGTCTGCCCCCTCTTCGAGAAGTGGGTTGGTTTCCAATTCCGTTTTGAGCCGTTGTTCAAGCACAAGAATTGGCAGTTGGAGCAACTTCAGGTACTGAACCTGCTGGGGGGTAAGTTTCTGCTGGAGCCTGAGTTGTTGGCTGAGATGAATCATTGAATCGTCCCGAGACGATAGGTCGGTCCGTTCGGACTCGCTTCCTCACGGAAATCATTGTGGCGAACTGCCGAGACGGCAGCGCTTAACTGTTCGTACCACCCCACCCCGTACTTCCGCACAAGCGCCTCTCGGAGGAATCCTGTCAGCGGTATCCCTTCACGGTCTCCGCGTTTGACCGCCGGAATGCACTCTGGAATCCATTCATACCAGAGAAGGTCTTTTCCTGACTTCCTCAATCGCAGAGGAAATAAATTGCAGGAGATCGGCTTTCTCCAGCTCGTTTCTCCGTTGACGAACGCTTTCTCGAGCGCGCATTTCGCAATCGGTCCTTCGTACGTAACGAACACACACTCCCGTCCCTCCACACAGAGCGTTGTGTAGTCTCCAGGGCATCCTACGTACAAGCCCGACTTCTGGAGCACGTTCCGATGTTTCTCGCTCAGGTATTTCTCAACAGCTGAATACGCCTTCTCGACCTCGAGGATTTCCTCGTCCTCAAGCGCGGCACCCCTCCCACCCGCCGTGCAGCAGCAGGCTCCATGGCACGCCGTCAAGTCGCACGAGAAATTCGTCGTTGCAACGCTGGGATCGACCATCACTTCCGCAATGACAACCATCGGCTCCCTTCCGGATGTCGTTCGACTCAAAAGATACGGATTTTTCAATTCAGAGGAAAGTGCACAGTGCCGGGTGAGGCGCCGGAACAGATTACAGTGAGCTGGATCATTCGAAGACGTTACAGTCGAGCGAACACCTTTCCCGGGAGCTGTTTGACGAGGCCTTTGAATTCGAGGTTCAGCAGCAGAACGAGCGCCTCCGACGCCGGAAGGTTGGAACGTTCAGAGACGATGTCAATGTGGAGAGGCTGCTCAGAGAGCAGTGTGTAAATCCTGTTTTCAGGTTCCGGCAAGAGTGCATCCGCCTTTTTAGGCTTCGAAGTTGGCTTTTGGAGAAGCGGCCGAAGTTTGGGCTCCAATGCCGATATGATGTCATCGACGGATTCAATGAGCATGGCACGCCCCTCCTGGATGAGTTTGTTCGGCCCGCCCGCTCTTCGTTCCGTCACATTTCCCGGTACCGCAAACACCTCCCGGTTTTGATCGAGCGCTGAGTTCGCTGTGATCATCGCTCCGCCCTGAACGGCGGTCTCGACGATGACGGTACCGACGGCGAGTCCGCTGATGATTCGATTGCGCCGCGGAAAATTGACGGCGTCGGGCTTCGTGCCCATCGGGAATTCCGAGACGATCGCACCGATCTCGACGATGCTATCGACGAGCCGCAGGTTCTCAGGAGGGTAGACGATGTCGATTCCTGAACCGATGACCGCCAGCGTGCGTCCGCTCGCCTTGAGTGCAGCGGTGTGGACGGTCGTGTCGATCCCACGCGCGAGGGCGTCGATCCGCCCCAGCAGCTCGACCTTGCGGGCGAGGGCTGCCTCGATCGGCGGCTCCGGCAACCCG
>Ga0209108_10002477_pt1 | contig 10555 bp, 12 predicted proteins | sample Rifsed10ft1_FD_184003 | JGI IMG/M metagenome (GOLD analysis project Ga0209108, IMG submission 184003) | Soil microbial communities from Rifle, Colorado, USA - sediment 10ft 1 (version 2) | ecosystem: Environmental > Terrestrial > Deep subsurface > Rock core/Sediment | place: Rifle, Colorado...
AAATGCACTGCGTGCTGCTCGCGCGCACGCTCATCAACGCGCCGCGCATCTTGTTGCTCGACGAGCCGTGGGAGGGTCTCGATGCAGAGACGCGCGCGCTCGTCCGCACGCAAATCGCGGCCGCGATGACCGCCGGCACGCAGATCGTCTGCGCCTCGCACGTCGGCGACGTAGATCTCAAGCTCACGCACGAGGCGACGATCGCAGGCGGACGGCTGTCCGGTCGCAGGCTCGGGCTGCTCAGCAGTGACGGTGGAGCCGCCGTACTTCGCGAAAATTGAGCCAATGCGCGGTGGCGAGGACGAGGCTACCCACGACGCTCACGAGCGTCTCGAGCGTCGTCGACCACGACGCGTGGCCCCAGAGCGCGGCCGCAACCAGCGCGGCGAGGCCGCAAACTGCGAGCAGCGCGATCAAGGAGCGGCGATGGACGCGGAGCCCAAGCCCGATCCCGAGCACGCTCGTCGGGACCACGAGCCACAGCATGAGGGCGTGGAAATGGCCCGTCCCGCCGAGCGACACGACGGCAATCGGCAACACCGCGACGACGATCGGAACGACCAGACAATGAACGATGCACAGCGCCGACAAAGCGATGGCGATCTGATCGAAGAATTGGCGGGACAGGATCATGTGAGCGACGGGTTTCGACGGGTGGGCGTTGCGGCAGTCATTCCGGGCGGGCGAGCATACCGCAGTTTCGTGTAGACCGACGATCTTCTGGCCAAGTCCCGCCCCGGCCGGTAGCATCCCGATCGTGAATCTGCGCGACAAAACCGTCGTGATCACGGGCGCCGCACGGGGCCTCGGCGCGGCCATGGCGAAGGCGCTCGCGGCCAAAGGCGCGCGGCTCGCGCTCGTCGACCTCGACACGGACGCCATGGAAGCCGTGGACGCGGAATGCACGGCCGCGGGCGTGACCGTCCGGCGCTATGCGGCCAACGTCGGCAAGGAGAGCGACGTCGTCGCGCTCTACGATGCGGTGGTCGCCGATTTCGGCGCGCTCGACGCATCGATCGCCAATGCCGGGATCTTGCGCGACGGATTGCTCGTCAAGGCCAAGGAGGGCGTCATCGAAGAGCGAATGTCGCTCGCGCAATGGCAGGCCGTAATCGACGTCAACCTGACCGGCGTATTTCTCTGCGGCCGCGAGGCTGCGGCGCGCATGATCGAGCTTCGCACTCGGGGCGCCATCATCAACATCTCGAGCATCTCGCGTCACGGCAATTTCGGGCAAAGCAACTATTCGGCGGCCAAGGCCGGGGTCGCGGCACTCACCGTGGTGTGGGCCAAGGAGCTCGCCCGCCATGGCATCCGGGTCAACGCCATTGCGCCGGGTTTCGTGCGCACGGACATACTGAAATCCATGAAACCCGAAGTGCTCGCCAAGATGACGGCCGCGATCCCCGTCGGCCGGCTCGGCGAGCCCGAGGAGATCGCGCAAACCGTGACTTATATCCTCGAGAACGACTATGTCGATGGCCGGGTCATCGAGGTGGACGGCGGCCAAAGGCTGTGAGAATGTGACTTATGTCGCATGTACACGCAGGGCGCTGTGCCACGATGACCCGCATTCGCCGAATCCTTTAAGGAGTCAGCCCGCATGAAGCGATTACTCGCGCTCGCAGTGTTTGCACCGGCTTTCGCGCTCGCCCAAGACAACAGCGACGTCAGCTACGACTACTTCGACCTCGACTACGTGGGCTCGAGCTGGGATGTCGGGGCCGCCGACCTCGATGCCAGCGGACTCGGGGGCAAGTTCTCGATCGACATTCGCGACCAATTCTTCCTGTTCGGCGGCTACCACGAGTGGGAGTTCGACGGTCTCGGCGACGCGGGATCGGTCGAGAAAACCATCGGCGCCGGCAAGGCTTTCGAATTCGGCGAGCGTTGGAGCATTTACGGCGGCTTGGGCATCAGGCTGCTCGATCTCGACGTCGGCCTCGGCAACCTCGAGGACGAAGGCGCCGTCGCCATCGGCGGCGCGCGCCTGAGATTCGGCGAATACTTCGAGGTGCGCGCCGGCGCCGAATACGCCGACATCGGCGACACGGGCCTGGGCGAGACCTCGATCAGCATCGGCGGGGATTTGCATTTGACCGACGTCGTCGCGTTGGCCATCGAGCTCAGCGAGAACGAAGAGGAAGTCTCGACATTGACGATCGGCGTCCGCTTCTATCCTTCTAACGATTCGAGCTCGCTGCGCCAGCGACGCTGACACATTCTTCTGTAGGAGCGAGCTTCGCTCGCGAATGTAAAAAAGCGCGAGCGAAGCTCGCTCCTACAATGCCACCGAAAAAGCAGGGCCGACGTCGTGGCGTCGGCCCTGCCGCCAGATCCGCGCAGAACGGTCAGCTCAGGTTGTAGCCCTGCTCGTCGTGCAGCACGAGGTCGAGCCCCACCTGCTCCTGCTCCTCGGAAACGCGCAGGCCGACGGTCGCATCGAGCACTTTGAGAATGATCAAGCTCACGATGCCGCAGTAGATGATCGTCGTGCCGGCACCGATCACTTGAAGCATGACCTGCCCGCCAAGACTGACACCTTCGGGCAATCCGGCGCCACCGAGCCCCGCATCGATGAAGACGCCCGTCAGAATGGCGCCGACGACCCCGCCGATACCGTGGACACCGAAGGCGTCGAGCGAATCGTCGTACCCGAATGCGCGCTTCGCCTTGACCACCGCGAGATAGCAGAACAGCCCCGACGCAACGCCGATCACGAGGGCGCCCATCGGGCCTACGAACCCCGAGGCCGGCGTGATCGCGACGAGGCCCGCCACGGCGCCCGAGGCGAGGCCCAGTGCGCTCGGCTTGCCGTGCGCCATCCATTCGAGGAACATCCAGGTCAGCGCCGCAGCCGCCGTCGCAATCTGCGTAACGGCCATGGCCATGCCGGCGACGCCATCGGCAGCGAGCTCGCTGCCGGCGTTGAAGCCGAACCACCCGACCCACAGCATTCCCGCGCCGACCATCGTCAAGACGAGGTTGCTCGGCTTCATCGGCGTCTGCGGGAAGCCCCTGCGCTTGCCGAGGACGAGCGCTGCCATGAGGCCCGCGACGCCCGCGTTGATGTGCACGACCGTGCCGCCTGCGAAGTCCTTGACGCCCATCGTGCCGAGCCAACCGCCGCCCCAGACCCAGTGCGCGACCGGTGCGTATACGAGCGTCACCCAAAGCGCCATGAAGCAGAGCATCGCCGAGAACTTCATGCGCTCCGCGAACGCGCCGACGATGAGCGCCGGCGTGATAATCGCGAAGGTCAACTGGAACATCGAGAACACGGTTTCCGGAATCGAGCCGCTCACGGAGTCGACGGCGACGCCGGCCATGAACGCCTTGCCCAAGTCGCCGATGACGCCGCCCACGTCCGTGCCGAACGCGAGGCTGTAGACATAGAGCGCCCACAGGACCGTCATGAGACACGTGATCGTAAAGCACTGCATCATAACGGACAGCGCGTTCTTCGCTCGAACCATGCCCGCGTAGAACAATGACAACCCAGGGATTGTCATGAACAAAACGAGCGCAGTCGAGGTGAGCATCCACGCGGTGTTGCCGGTATCGAGCTCCTGAGCCGCAGCGATTCCGGGCAGCGTCGCCGCAAGCAGCGCACAACCGGACGCGACACATCTTTTCAAAGCTTTCATCGTTGTTTTCCTCATAAATGACTCACAGCGCCTGGTCGCCGGTCTCGCCGGTGCGGATCCGCACGGCGTTCTCGAGGTCGGAGACGAACACCTTGCCGTCGCCGATCGAGCCCGTTGCGGCCGCGGCGATGATGGCTTCCACGGCTTGGTCGAGGAGTGAGTCGGGGACCGCGGCCTCGATCTTCGTTTTGGGCACAAAATCCACGGTGTATTCCGCGCCCCTGTACAGCTCCGTGTGCCCTTTCTGCCGACCGAATCCTTTCACCTCGGTGACCGTCATGCCTTGGACACCGGCTTCACCGAGCGCCTGCCGGACATCCTCGAGCTTGAACGGCTTTATGACTGCCGTAATGAGTTTCATCGTAATTACCTCTAGAATTTGTAAAGGAACTCCACGCCGAGGGAGTTCTGATCGTCGCCCGCCGTCAGCCCGTCCTCGTCGACGAACGAGTTGACGTTCGACGAATCGGAGCGCAGCTCGAAACGGATTTCGGCATTCTCCATCGCCATGTACGCGAGCCCCAAAGTGAACTCGTCCCACTCCTGAACGACGCCCGTGCGGAAACCGTCCTCGTCGTCAAAAGTCTCTGCGCGCAACAAAAAGTGCCATTCATCGCTCATCTGATATTTGAGGTAGGCCGCCCAGCCGGACCAATCCGCATCGGGGCCGCCCGCGGGGTCCTCTTGCGTGCCAGTATCGTAGTTGAACGTCAAGCCGAGGCGGTCGCTCGGGTTGATGTTCACTACGACGTCGAACAAGTCACGCGTCGCGGTCGCGCCCAGCAGCCCTTCTTTTCCGCTATACACCTGGGCATACAGCGAAAAGACGTCGCTCGGAGTGATCGCAATACCGAGCTCTAACGTCTTGTCGTCGTTCGTGTCCTTCATTTGGTCCCAACCGTTGTTGAGGCCGACCGAAAGGCCGAATGCGTCGCTGAACGCAAAGCTGGCGCGCACACCCGTATGCGCGAAAGGAATCGCGTATCCGAAGAGGATCGACTTCGAGTAGGTGGGAAGCCCCCTAGAGTCGATGACTTCCGCCCCGGCGAGCGTCACATACTTTCCGGCGATAAACGTCGTCTTGCCGCCGCTGTAACGAACGTACGCCTGCGTAACGTCGAAATCATTCGTCGAAGTGTCGAAGGACTTGATGATTCGCGCGTCGCGCCCGGCGGTCAAGTTCACGAAACCGCCCCACTCCTGGTCTCCATTGATCGTGGCGAACAGGGCGGCTTGATGTAGGTTAAAGGAATCCGGTTCGGTGTCGAAAACACGATTTGCAGTGCCGCTCGTGAATACACCGCCCTCGGACAGCCACGAATATGAGGCGTCGACGTAGCCGTCGATTTCGATCGTGGGCTCGTCTTGCGCCATGACCTGCACGGAGAAAAGACTCATCAAGACCGCGCCGGCCACGCGCGACACGAATGGCCGCGAATCGGTTTCCGCCATCGAGGCGGCCGAAAAGGCCGTCATCGTCACGAGGTCTGCCGCGAGTAATGTCTTTTTGTTCATAGCGCGTTTTCTCCTTGGATTGCGCATGGCTTGTGGACAGCCAGCGAGTGCAGCATCCGTGCCAGATTCGGCAATCGAGGAATTTCAGGGGGTTACGGCAAAATGACGCCGTTGTGCGTGAGGGCGATTGCCCCACCCTGGTGCGCTCGACGCACCAAAAAGGTGCGAGATGCCCCCTATCGGAGCCGCTGTGGGAGCGGGCTTGCGCACTCGCCGTAGGAGCGAGCTTTGCTCGCGATTAAGACAAAATCGCGAGCGAAGCTCGCTCCTACACGATTAAGACAAGATCGCGAGCGAAGCTCGCTCCTACAAAGGGAGAGACTCGCCGGTTCAGGAGCGATTGTACGGGTCGAAACCGCCGCCGGCGTCGTACTCGATGTCGGTCGAGAGGCTCAAGCCGGGCTCGTCACGTTCGGCTTTCGCGCCCTTGGTGCGCGTGTCGCCGAGACGGCTTGCATCGCCGGGCTTGCGCGGACCGGCCTTACGCTCTGGATCGGCCGAACGTTGGGCGTCCTTTTCCGCGAGCTTCTTGACCCTGCGCGTCGGCTCGAGCTGCAACGCATCGTTTTCGAGCCGCTTGAGCACGATCGAAGTGCTGTCGAGTTGCTCGTCTTTCCACTGCCAGACGTTTCTACCCCGGTTATCGACGACGACGCCGCCGTCCGGATTCTGGGTGACGGGGATCAGGATTTTCTGCGTATCATTGCCCATCTTTTGTCAAACCCCGTTCGGTTGGATTCGACTGCCGCAATGCTAGCCCGCACCGCCGCCAAATTGCCGTTAACCAATTCACAGCCGCGACGAACGGCTGAGTCCCGGCGCTAGAATCCGCACCCATGACGACCGTCCCTGACGCGAGAACCGGCCGCTCGCGGGCGTGCCTCGTGGTCATGTTCAAGGCGCCGAGCCGCTCGAAGCGCAGGCTCGCCGCGGAGATCGGGCCCCGCGCCGGAGCCGCCGCCGAGCGCTTGTTCGCGTGCGCTCGCGAGGACGCGGCCGCCTGGCCCGGACCCGTGTGTTACGCACCGGCCGGTGCCGCGGACGCCGTGTGGCTCGAGCGCGAATTCGGCGCACAGCCGCTCGTCGTCGTGCAGCGCGGCGCCAATCTCGGTGCGCGCTTGAACCACGTCGACGATACGCTATGCGGGCGCGGATTCGGCCCCCGGATCTATATCGGCATCGATTGTCCTCTGCTCGACGCACGGTACCTCGAAGCCGCAGCAACGCAACTTAAGCGGTGCGATCTCGTGGTCGGTCCCGCCACGGACGGCGGCGCCGTGGTGATCGGCACGCGCCGGCCGTTGCCCGATCTCGCGCATTTGCCTTGGAGCACGAGGGGGCTCGAGCACTCGCTCATCGAGCTCGTGACGGCGCAAGGCTGGACCGTCGAAGAGCGCGGGGAGCTCACCGACATCGACACGCTCGACGACCTCCATGCCGCCGCGGCGGCTCTTCGCAACGACACGCGCCCGGCGCGACGCGCGTTGTGCGAATGGCTGGCTGCGGCCGCGACGACGTCGAGAGTGGCCCCGTGAAACGTCTCAAACCTTTGCTGCTCGTGGCGCTGCTCGCCGCGTTGGCCGCCGCGACGTTGCTCTTACCGGCGCGCGAATGGCTTTTCGTCGGCCTCGACTGGATCGAGGCGCACCGCGGAATCGCCTGGGCCGCCTTCATCGCCGTCTATGTTTGTGCCGCCGTGATGTTGGTGCCGGGGTCGATATTGACGCTTGCAGCCGGATTCATCTTCGGCTTGCCGCTCGGCGTCGTGCTCGTGTCGGCGGGCAGCGTGCTCGGAGCCGGCGCTGCGTTTCTCGTCGGTCGATTCTTTGCGCGCGCCTGGGTCGCCGATCGCATCGCTCGCCTGCCAAAGTTCCGGGCGCTCGATAGCGCCGTCCGGCACGACGGCTTCACGATCGTGTTGCTCACGCGCCTGTCGCCGCTGATCCCGTACAACGTGCTCAACTACGGTCTCGGCATCACGGCCGTCCACTTTCGCGACTATATTCTTGCGTCGTGGATCGGCATGTTGCCGGCAACGGTTGTCTATGTGTACATCGGCACGCTTGCGAGCGACCTCACGGCCATCGGAACCGCGCGGCAAGGCGGGCTCGCCGTCCAGGCGCTCTGGATCGCGGGCTTCGTTGCGACGATCGTTGTGACCGTGCTCATCACACGCCGCGCCACACGTGCGCTCGCGGCACACCTCGACGCAGCGGCTGAAGACCAAGGGCACGGCTGAGATGGAAGCTTCGAAAGATTTCACCGGAGCCGGCGGCACGGGGCGCGGAGACTATCCGGGCGCGCACCACGATATCGTTTGGCGCCGGCTCGTCGCTCCGGACGGCTACAAGAATCCAGAGCCGGAGCCGCGCTACCACTTGATCGTGATCGGCGCGGGGCCGGCCGGTCTCGTGACCGCGATCGCGGCCGCAGGTCTCGGTGCCAAGGTCGCGATGATCGAGCGCCATGCGTTGGGCGGGGATTGCCTCAACGTCGGCTGTGTGCCCTCGAAATCGCTGCTCGAGCTCACGGCGCACGGCGGCGGCGATTTCGACGCGGCATTTGCTTGGCTGCGCAGTGTGCGTGCGCGCATCGCCGAGCACGATTCCGTCGATCGCTACCGGCGTGCCGGCGTGGACGTCTTTCTCGGCAGCGCAAGATTCATCGATGCCGGCAAGGTGCTAGTCGGCGCAACCGAGCTCGTGGGAAGACGTATCGTGATCGCGACGGGTGCGCGCGCGGACTTGCCGCCGATCCCGGGCCTCACGGAAAGCAAGCCGCTCACGAACGAGACGGTTTTCGACCTCCGGGAGCGGCCGCAGCGCCTCCTCGTCCTGGGCGCCGGCCCCGTCGGTTGCGAGCTCGCCCAGGCTTTCGCACGGTTGGGCATCGACGTCCACGTGCTCGAGCTCGCCGATCGGGTGCTCGGTAACGAGTCGGCCGACGCCGCCAAGGTCGTCGAGCATGCATTGCGCGACTGCGGAGTGAGGCTGCATTTGCGCGCCCAGATCGCGAAGGTGAATCGACGCAGAACCCAGTTCGTGGTGACGACATCGAGCGAGGAGCTCACCGGCGATCAACTGCTCGTTGCGGCAGGCAGGCGCGCGAATACGAACGACCTCAACCTCGCCGCCGCCGGTGTGGAGACTGACGCGACGGGACAGGTCATCGTCGACAAATATCTGCGCACGAGCAATACCAGGATCTTCGCCGCCGGCGACGTCTGCGCGAAATTGCAATTTACGCATCATGCGGATGCGCACGCGCGCATCGTCGTACAGAACGCGCTGTTCTTCCCCACCGCGACGACGCGCAAGCTCGTCATTCCCCGCTGCACATACACGCAGCCCGAAGTGGCGCAGGTCGGCGCCACACGCGCCGAGCTCGATGCGGTCGGGCACGCATTCGACGCCTACCGCGTCGCTTACGACGACTTGGATCGCGGCAAGACCCAGGGCGACAAGCATGGATTCGCGGAAGTGCTGACGGCGCGACGCGACAGCAAGATCCTCGGCGCCACGATCGTCGGCCGCGACGCCGGCGAGCAGATCGCCTCCGTCTGCGTGGCCATGGCGAACGGCTTGGGTGTGGACAGCTTCGCCAAAACGGTTCTGCCCTACCCGACGCGCGCCGAGGCGCTCAAGCGCATCGGCGATCAATACAACCGCAACCGCTTGACGCCGACGGCGCAGCGGCTTTTCAAGGCCTGGTTCCGCTGGAGCGGCTAAGCATGAGCACGGGCGTCGCGATCGTGATCCCGGTCTTCGACGACGCCGAGGCACTTGCACGGCTGCTCAGCGCCATCGCGACCTGGCAGCTCGCGCCGGCTGAGCTCGTAGTCGTAGCGGCGGGGGAGGATCCCGTGATCACGAAACTTTGCAGCAGCTTCGGGTGCCGGCTGATCCCCGGGCGCGCAAACCGCGGTGAGCAGCTCGACCGCGGCGCCCGACACACGGTGGCGCCCGTCATCTGGTTTCTACATGCCGACGCGGACCCCCCGGCCGACGGCCTCGCCGCCATCATGGCCGCGATCGAAGCCGGCGCGGACGGCGGTTGCTTCCGTTTCGAGTTCCAAGGACCGCGCACGCGAACCAAGCGCCTGCTCGAGCGCTTCGTGGGCTTACGCATCCGCTGCGGCGGTATCGCGTACGGCGATCAAGGTCTCTTCGCCCGGCGCGATGTGTATGTCGCCGCGGGCGGCTTCCGCCATCAACCGCTGTTCGAGGAGGTCAGCCTCGTGCGCGGGCTGCGCAAACGCCGTCGCTTTCGTGTGCTCGAGCAGCCGCTCCGCGTCGCGACACGGCGCTGGGAGCGCGACGGGTGGTGGCGCCGCACCTGGCGGAATCGTTGGCTTGCGCTCTGTTATGCGTGCGGCGTGCCTGCGGAACGCCTCGCGGGGTCCTATCATAGGCACGTATCGGCACGGCCGAGCCCGGAACCATGAATGCTGAGCTCAAAGAGCACTTATTCACGCCGCTAGGCGAGCCGCGCGGCTATATCGAGCCGCACGCGTTGCGGGAGCTGTGGTTTCATACGGGCACGGCCTGCAATCTCGCTTGCCCGTTTTGTCTCGAAGGCTCGAAGCCCGGCGACAAACGTCTCGACCGCATCAAGCTCGCCGATGCCCGGCCCTTCATAGACGAAGCCTTGGGCGTAGGCGTCGAGCAATTCTCGTTCACGGGCGGCGAGCCGTTCATCGTCAAAGACTTCGTCAACATTCTGCGTTACGCATCGTTGCATCGGCCGTGCCTCGTGCTCACCAACGGGACCGATGCCGTGCTCAAACGTCTCGAGCAAATCGCCACGCTGCGCAATCAACCTCAGACGATCGCGTTTCGAGTCAGTATCGATTATCCCGATCGCGACCGCCACGACGCCGGGCGCGGCGCGGGCAACTTCGACCTCGCTTGGAAAGGCTTGGCGGCGCTTCACGAGCTGGCCTTCAGAGTGTCGCTCGCGCGGCAGACGGACCGCGACGAGGACGGCGCCGCCGTCGACGCGGCGTTTCGCGAGCTCTTCGCGGCGCACGGTCTGCCACACGACCTCAACATCGTCAAGTTTCCGGATTTCTTGACGCCCGGCGCGCACCCCAAAGTGCCGTACGTCACCGAGAACTGCATGACGACTTATCAAAACGAGCAGAGCCGGCGCGAATTCATGTGCGCATTTTCGAAGATGGTCATCAAGAAGAACGGGCGCATGCGCGTCTATGCGTGCACGCTCGTCGACGACGACGAATCCTACGATCTCGGCGGCACGCTCGCGGAAAGCCTCGGGCAGCGCATCATGCTGCATCATCACCGCTGTTACAGCTGCTTTGCCTACGGCGCGTCCTGCAGCGAAATCCCTCGGTAGGTAGGAGCGAGCTTCGCTCGCGATCTTCAATTCGCGAG
>Ga0209108_10002480_pt1 | contig 10550 bp, 8 predicted proteins | sample Rifsed10ft1_FD_184003 | JGI IMG/M metagenome (GOLD analysis project Ga0209108, IMG submission 184003) | Soil microbial communities from Rifle, Colorado, USA - sediment 10ft 1 (version 2) | ecosystem: Environmental > Terrestrial > Deep subsurface > Rock core/Sediment | place: Rifle, Colorado...
CACACCGGTAAGGCGTATCGCGTCGGCATCACCGGGCCCCCGGGTGCAGGGAAGAGCACGGTGGTGAACAAACTTGCGCGGCTCTACCGTCAACAAGAAATGCACGTTGGGATCATCGCTGTTGACCCGACAAGCCCCTTTACGGGAGGAGCTTTGCTTGGCGACAGGATCAGGATGACCGATGTCGAGCTTGACGAAGGAGTTTTTGTGCGGAGCATGGCCTCTCGGGGCAGCCCGGGTGGGCTGAGCCGGAAAACCGCCGACGTCGCGGATGTCCTCGACGCCTCCGGTAGTGACGTTGTTCTTCTCGAGACCGTCGGGGTCGGACAATCGGAGCTGGACGTGGCCGCGGCTGCAGATACGACTGTTGTCGTGCTCGTTCCGGAATCTGGGGATTCCATCCAGGCAATGAAGGCCGGTCTGATGGAGATCGCCGACCTGTTCGTCGTCAACAAATCCGACCGGCCGGGAGCGGACCAGGCCGTCACGGCTATCAGGACAGTACTTCAGTTTAGGTCCGAGCGGGATGGATGGAATGCCGACATCGTGAAATCGATCGCAAACGAAGGGAAAGGTATCGATGAAATTGCCGGTTCCATCGACCGTCACCGCAAATACCTGGAGGAAACAGGCCGGTTACTCGAAAAGCGCGGTCGAAGAATCGTGAACCGAATCCGAGAGCTCGTCGGCGAACAGCTGCGAGTGGATTTCTGGAACGAAGGGCGTCTTGAGCGGATGAGGCAAGAAGTTCAGCACGTGATCGAACGTCGGAGGACGCCGTTCGACGTCGTGGAGGATCTCCTGCGGGAGTTTCGACAATCATAAGAGGTTGGAGCGCATGACTGAAGTCACGTCAGCGGAGGCCACGCAGATCAATTTCGAGCTGTCGGAGAGCGAGAAACTGATTCAAGAGACCGCCCGATCCTTCGCACAGAAGGAGATGATGCCTGTCGTGATGAAGTATGACGAGTCGCAGGAGTTTCCGATGGAAATCTTCAAGAAAATGGCGGAACTGGGGTTCCTGGGAATCGTCATCCCTGAACAGTATGGCGGTGCGGGATTGAGCTATATCGACCTTGTGATCATCCTCGAAGAATTCTCCAAGGTTGACCCTTCCGTCGGTCTCAGCGTGGGGGCTCATAATGGATTGTGCACAAGTCACATCTATTCGTTCGGGAGTGAGCAACACAAGAGAAAATATGTGAGAGAACTCGCGAGTGGAGAGAAACTTGGCGCCTGGGCATTGACGGAACAATCCTCTGGCAGTGATGCTCGCTCAATGAAAACGACGGCGAGCCGTCTGGGCGGGGGGTGGATTCTCAACGGGAGCAAAATGTTCACAACGCTGGGATCGGTGGCAGATATTTACGTCGTCATGGCTTTAACGGACAAGGCGAAGGGGAAGGAAGGCATTTCTGCATTCATCCTCGAAAAAGGGATGAGCGGTCTCTCCGTGGGCAAGAAGGAGAACAAGCTCGGAATGCGCGCGAGCGACACATCCTCGGTTATCTTTGAGAACGTTCACATTCCAGGTGAGAATCTCATCGGCAGGGAGGGCGAGGGTTTCAAGCAGGCCCTCCACGTTCTCGATGGCGGCCGGATCGGTATCGCGGCTCAGTCTGTCGGCATTGCACAAGGATGTCTTGAAGCGAGCGCGAAGTATGCAAAGGAGCGTAAGCAGTTCGGGAGGTCGCTGTCACAGTTTCAAGCCATCCAGTGGAAGCTCGCGGACATGTCGGTCGATATCGACGCAGCACGACTGCTCACCTACAGGGCCGCATACTTCAAGCAGAGGGGGAAAGAAGTCACCCTGGCAGCCTCGATTGCGAAGTATTTCGCGAGCGAAATTGCCGTGAAGGCCGCGACCGAAGCCGTGCAAATTCACGGAGGCTACGGATATATCAAGGAGTTTCCCGTGGAAAAATTCTACCGTGATGTGAAATTGATGACGATCGGAGAAGGAACCTCGGAGGGGCAGAAAATGGTCATTGCGCGTAAACTCCTCCAGTAGGTGACTAGCACGAAGACCGGGAGAACCGTCCATCCATGAAAAAATCCAACATTGCCGTGCTTGTTTCCTTCCTCTTCGCCCTTTCCGGAATGTGCGGGCTCATCTATGAGGTGGCGTGGTTCAAGTATCTCTCGTTGTTCATCGGCAGCACGACGTATGCACAGATGATGGTGCTGGCCACATTCATGGGGGGACTTGCAGCCGGGTATTACGTCTGGGGGAGAAAAGTTGACCGAATCGAACGCCGCCTCAGGCTGTATGGATTTCTCGAGGTCGGGATCGGAGCGTTCGGGGTCCTCTATCCGTGGTTCATGGTTTTCCTTGACTCCGCCTACTTCGCGATCGTCCAGAACGTCGGCGCGGCCCCCGGCAGCCCTTTCTTGCTTACACTGAAATTCTTCTTCAGCTTTCTTACCCTCATCCTCCCGACGTTTCTGATGGGGGGTACGTTGCCCGTGCTCGTACGACACTTCACCGCTTCTCTCGAGGAGGTCGGGCGCGGTGTGGCGACGCTCTACTTTGTCAATAGCCTCGGTGCGGTGACCGGTAGCGTTCTCGCTGGATTCTTTCTCATCCGTACTCTCGGGTTGCCGATCACCGTTGTCTCGACAGGCATCTTCAACATCGGGATAGGTTTAGCGGCGATTCTGCTTGCGGCGATGTGGGAAGCAAAGCAGCTAGAAGAACTGGCTCTGCGGCCGGACCCTGCGCCCGCTCCGGTCCGGGAGGCGACGATCTACCCTCGCAATTTGATCGAAGTTGGATTGTTGGTTGCAGGAGTTTCAGGATTTGTGGTCATGATCTATGAGATGACCTGGACTCGCCTCTTGATCAACGTTTTCGGTTCGTCCACGTACTCGTTCTCGTTGATGTTGATCGCCTTCATCGGCGGCATCACGATCGGAAGCTGGGTTTGCTCCATTGCGATTGACCGGATCAGGAATCTCTTCCAGGCTCTGGGATTCCTCCAGCTCGGGATAGCGGTGTCCATGCTTCTCAGCCTGCCCCTGTACGAACGGCTCCCCTACTATTTTTGGAGGGTCTCTGTCTACTTTTCAAAAACTCCGGAGGCGTTTCCCCTCTACCTCGCGGTCCAGCTCGCGATGGCCTTTTTCATCATGTTGGTACCGACCCTCCTTTCAGGATTCAGTCTTCCGATCGTCAGCCGCGTCGCAAGCACCGACGTGAAGATCCTCGGTCGCTCGGTCGGCGGAACGTTTGCAGTGAACACTGCCGGAACGGTCCTGGGCGCCCTCGTGACGGGTTTGCTCTTTATTCCGGTTATTGGAATTCAGAATTCCATCGAGCTGGGTATTCTCATCAACGGTGCACTCGGCATAGTCGTATTGTTCTACCTTCAATCGGCAAGGAAAGTCTTCCGCCTTGGATTTGCGCTGATATTCGGCTTCTTGTTCCTCGGCTACAAGGTGTTCGTGCCGTCCTGGAATGTCAAAGCATCGACGGCCGGAGTGTTTCGTCAGATGCACCAACAGCCAGCTCCGGAGTCCTACGACAGCTTTCTCTCCCTGTTCGATTACCGCAAGATTCTCTTCTATAAAGAAGGGTTGAATGCTAACGTGGCCGTGATGGAGGTAACCGGGTACCACGGCCTCGAGAGGACTCTCCTCATCAACGGTAAACCCGACGCGAGTTCGAAGGGAGACTTGGTGACGCAGATCCTGCTCGGTCAGGTGGGAATGCTCTTCTGTTCGAACCCGCAAGAGGTACTCGTGATCGGCGTCGGAAGCGGTGTGACCGCCGGGTCAATTCTTCGCCATCCGGTCGCAAAACTCGACGTCGTCGAGATCTCCCCGACCGTGGTAGAGGCCTCGTCTCTGTTCTCCGAGGAGAACCACAATTTCCTCACCGACCCGCGTACACATTTGTTCGTTGAGGATGCTCTTTCCTACCTGAAAGAGGTCCCGAACACGTATGACCTCATTGTCAGTGAGCCCTCAAACCCTTGGATCGCGGGTATCGGCAATCTTTTTTCGGTCGAATACTTCAACCTCTGCAAATCCCGACTCGCGGACGACGGAATGATGGTGCAGTGGTTCCACCTGTATGAGATGAACGATCAGACATTCCAGCTCGTTCTTCGAACTTTTTCCGCAGTCTTCCCCTCCGTGTCTATCTGGACAACAGCCACCATGGACGTTCTCCTCATCGGGTCCGAAATCCCGATGAGTGATGATTTCGACAGACTTAAGAGGAGGTTTTCGTCGCCATCAGTTCGGGAGGAGTTATCGAGGGTATTCATTGACGACATCCCCACCCTACTCTCTGCAGAGGCAGTGAGTCACTTGAACGTCGATGTGATGACTGGAGAGGGTGTAGTGAATTCGGAGATGAAGCCTGTGCTCGAGTTTCTCGCGCCGCTTGCCTTTTACTTGTATTCCCAGGTGTTTCTTCTGAAGCAATTCGACGAACGATATTCTTACCTCGGGAGAGACCTCCTGTTGACCAGGTATAGTTCAACACATCCTCTCTCTCCTGAAGAGTACGCCAACATCGGCAGATTTCATGCGTCCTACACACCGGCGAATCATCAGCTGGCGCTTGCGGCCTATTCCCAAGCGTTTGCGCTGGACCCCCGGAACGTCGCGTACCTCCGCATGGCATACCAATCTGCGAGTGCCCTGGACCTCGACGAGCTTGAGGGAGAGCTTCTGGAAAAACTTGCTGCGTTGGAGCCGAACAACGAACAGGTCCTGTCGGAGCTCGCCCTCCGCCTCTATCGAAGAGAAACGGCGGCCATCTCGTTTCTCCACCCTTCGACTGTGGACCCGGTCGTCTCTCTGCTCAAGCGGTGCATCGATCTCGCAAAAGGGAAGACGGACAGATATTACGTCGTGCTTGGCGACGTTCTCAACAGAACGGGGAGGTTCGGGAAAGCGATCGAATACTACAAGATGGCGCTCGACCACCGGAGGCGCGGACTCCCGCACAGCGGCGATCCCCCGACGGTTTCCATCGAGCTGAGCCTCGCGATCGCATACTACAACAATCGAGACATTGCTGCCGCTGAGCAGCGTGCGCGTGGGGTTCTCGCGGTCTACCCGAACGAAGGTACGGCTGCGTCGCTGCTGAAGAAAATTGCGCAACGGAAAGATGACGCTTCGTTATCGAAGGCCGACACCCTCACTCACCCGTGAAACTTGAAAGTATGGCTCAGATAGGAAATGAGGTCAATAAAGACCTGTCCTACAACAAGAACGAGGACAGTTTCAAAAATCTTCTCAGGATTCTTCGGGCGAAGGCGGATGCCATAAAGCTGGGCGGTGGGGAGGAGGCGATGAAAAAGCATCGAAAACGGGGCAAGCTCACCGCTCGCGAACGCATCGACAAGCTCTTGGACCCCGGGGGCACTTTCCTGGAGGTGGGGTTATACGCGGGATTTGAAATGTACGAGGAGCATGGAGGTGCTCCTTCGAGCGGGACGGTCTTCGGGGTCGGAAAGGTTCACGGCCGCGATGTCGTGATTGTCGCCAACGACGCCACCGTGAAAGCCGGCGCGTGGTTTCCGATCACATGCAAGAAGAACCTCCGAGCTCAAGAGATATCGATCGAGAACCGACTTCCGATCGTCTACCTGGTGGATTCGGCGGGCGTTTTTCTTCCGCTTCAGAGCGAGATCTTCCCGGACAGAGAGCACTTTGGGCGGATCTTTCGGAACAACGCCGTCATGTCTGCGCTTGGAATCACTCAAATCGCGGCGATCATGGGACCGTGCGTCGCAGGGGGTGCGTACCTCCCCATTATGAGCGATGAGGCGATGATAGTCGAAAAGACGGGGAGCGTGTTCCTCGCCGGACCTTACCTCGTCGAGGCAGCGATCGGCGAGAAATCTGACACGGAGACCCTCGGCGGTGCCGCCGTCCATTGTGAGATCAGCGGCGTCACGGACTACAAGATGAAGAACGACGAAGAGTGCCTGCAGACGATCCGCAGCATCGTCAGCAAGCTTGGGAAACGAAGGATGGCCGAATTCGACCGACAAGTTCCGAGTCCCCCGCGGTTCGATGAGAAGGAGATCTACGGAATCGTGCCGTCGGTCCGTTCGAAACCGTTCGACATGTACCAGGTCCTTGCTCGAATTGTCGATAACTCTGAAATCGATGAATACAAGGAGGGGTTCGGAAAGAGCGTGATCACGGCATACGCTCGCATCGATGGATGGGCCGTTGGAATCGTTGCCAATCAACGCCTCATCGTGAAGACCAGGAAGGGTGAAATGCAGATCGGCGGTGTTCTCTACAGTGACAGCGCCGATAAGGCCGCGCGGTTCATCATGAATTGCAACCAGAAAATGATTCCACTCGTTTTTTTCCAGGACGTGACTGGGTTCATGGTGGGCACTCGGGCGGAACACGGGGGGATCATCAAAGACGGTGCGAAGATGGTGAACGCCGTCGCGAACAGCATCGTCCCGAAGTTTACCTTTGTCATTGGCAACAGCTTCGGCGCCGGCAACTATGCGATGTGCGGCAAGGCGTATGACCCGCGGCTCATCTTCGCGTGGCCAACGGCGCGGATCAGTGTCATGGGGGGCGAACAGGCCAGCAACACGTTGTTGAGCATCAAAATCCAGCAGATGGAGAAGGGAGGAGAGCACATTTCCGAAGCCCAGCAAGAAAAGCTGCTCAAGGAGATCCAGGAACGGTACGAAAGAGAAATGGACCCTCTGTACGGCGCCGCGCGGCTATGGGTTGACGGGATCGTCGATCCTGTGGAGACCCGGAAGATTGTCTCGCTTGGAATCGAGATGGCATCGCACAACCCCGACATTCCAAAATTCAACCCTGGAGTCCTCCAGGTCTGAACGGAAAGTACGAGGTCCTCGATTTCGCTCGAGAACGATAACCGAAAGGAACGAGGGGATGCGCCGGCTAAACCAACGAATGCTGATCGTTTGTGCATGTCTTTTCACGTTCAAGGGAGCACATGGACAGTCCGCGGCACCTCCTCTCGACTACGAGCCGTCGGAGCATTCGTCCTTCACGATCTTCCAGTTTGTCAAGAATCTTTTTCTCCCTTCCCTCGTGAAGGATGAAATGAAGCTCAAGCGCTATGTTCGGGATGGTCGTTTCAGAGGCATCAGGGCCTATTACGGTGACCTGACTGCCGTGGACGCTCTTTACTCGAAGGCCCTCCAGCTCGTCGACTATAACGTCCGCGACGCGCTTCTGATCACGTTCTTCGCGACGATGGACCACCGGCGTGTCGGCGTGAAGCTCCCCGTCGTGAATTCGCTCTCGCTGCCGCTGACTGCGGAGTCGGACAGTCTGTTTCACCGCCGGTGGTCCAATCTTCCTTCCAAGCTCTACACGGACGGAGGAAATGAAGGAGACCGGGACAAACTCCAGCATTTTTTCGGTTCGGCGTTCATCGCTTATGGATTCCGGTCTTCGGAGTCGGCATCTCTGGCAGCGTCCTTCGTAGAGTGGGGTGAGGAGACCTTTATCGTGGGCGGGTTGAACGATTGGAGGGACGGCCGCGCGGACGATCAGGGTTCACTGTTTGGCCAGGCCCTCGAAGAGGATCCGTCGCTGCTTCCATCGATGTTCTTCAGGACGCCTTCAATGAACGAAATCGTGGAGAGTCAAAGGGCGTATGAAATCGGTCCTTGTGGTGGACGATGAAAAGAGCGTGCGCGACTCGTTGAAGATGATTCTCGAGTACAAGCACTATGACGTTCACTTCGCGGAGGATGGTGCGAAGGCCCTCGCGAAAGTGGAGAAGAATGGCTACGATGTAATCCTGTTGGACATTAAGATGCCCGGGATCGATGGTCTCGAGGTTCTGGAGGTGCTTAAGGAAAAACATTCGGAAATCCCGGTGATCATCATCTCCGGGCACGGAACGATCGAAACAGCCGTTGAGGCGACGAAGCGCGGTGCGTTCGATTTTCTGCCGAAGCCGCTGGACCGGGACAAGGTGCTCGTGACCATACGGAACGCGATGGAACAACGCAACCTTCGAGCCCGGTACAAGATGACATCGCAGCTGGTCGAGAAGATGCGGGAGCAGGTGGAGGGCAGGCAGGTAATTCTTGGCAGCAGCACGAAGGTCAGAGAAATCCTGTCTGCGATCGACCGTGTGGGACCTACCGACGCACGCGTACTGATTACGGGCGAGAACGGCTCCGGGAAAGAGCTGGCCGCGAAAGCACTGCATCGTGCGAGCAGGCGACGTGAGATGCCCCTCGTCGAAGTAAACTGTGCTGCGATCCCGTCAGAGCTCATCGAGTCGGAATTGTTCGGCCATGAGAAGGGGGCATTCACTGGAGCCTCATCCCAGCGAATCGGCAAATTCGAACAGGCGAATGGAGGCACAATTTTTCTCGATGAGGTCGGAGACATGAGCAATTCCGCACAGGCGAAGGTGCTCCGTGCCCTCGAGGAGGGAAAAATCGAGCGGGTCGGAGGAACGAAGCAGATTCCCGTCGACGTTCGTGTAGTCGCTGCGACGAACAAGAACCTCATCGATGAGATCAAGAAGGGAAATTTTCGGGAGGACCTCTACCATCGACTGAATGTCATTCCGATTCATGTTCCCTCACTCAGAGAACGGAGGGAGGATATTCCTCTCCTCGCAAATGCCTTTGTTGAAGAAATTTGCAACCGCGACGGAATTGCGAAGAAGAGGTTTACCGCAGCCGCACTTAAACTCCTCCAGTCAATGGATTGGAGCGGAAATGTACGCGAGCTGCGCAATATCGTCGAGCGCCTTGTGATCATGACGGCGGGCGGAGTCATTGAGGCGGACCACATCAGGGCCCAGTCGATACCGACGAAGGGCGAGATCGACGACATGCTCAACGCGGCGAGCACGTTCCAGGAGTTTAAGGAGAAGGCCGAACGTGCCTTTATCAAGAATCAGCTGGAGTTGAACGGCTGGAACGTCAGCAAGACAGCTGAGAAACTCGGCATCCAGCGAAGTCATCTGTACAATAAAATGAAACGGTACGGTTTGGGGAGGGGAGAGCGGGAGGGTGACTGATGAAGCAAGTAAACTTCCGGCAGAAGAAAATCGTGCGACCTCGCGAATCGATCGAGAAAACGCTCGTTGATCTGGAGCGGCTGAAGCGGGGTGACCTCACTCTTCGATTGAGGATAGGACAGCGCGGAAAGAAGAGGATGAAGCACCACCGGTCGCGTTAGTCGTGGCGGCTGCGTTTCCGGACGACCTCGTAGAGTATGAGTGCTCCCGCCACGGAGGCGTTGAGTGAGCGAACCTTCCCGAGCATCGGTATCTTCACGAGAAAGTCACACTTCTCCTTCACCAGCTTCCGAATCCCCTTCCCCTCGTTCCCGACGACGATGGCCGTCGGCATCGTGTAATCGACCGTGTCAAACAGACGGTCTCCTTCCAGGTCGGCTCCGACGATCCAGAGCCCTTCTTCCTTTAGCCTTTCAAGGGTCTGAGCGATGTTGGTGACTTTTGAAAGGAGAATGTGCTCGACGGCACCAGCAGACGTTTTTGCCACCGTTTGCGAGATGGGGGCGGCGTGGTGTTTCGGAATGACGACGCCGTGCACGGCGGCGGCTTCAGCAGTTCGGATGAGAGCCCCGACATTGTGGGGATCCTCGAGTTCGTCGAGAACGAGGACGAAGGGAGGCTCTTTTCGCTCGCGGGCTCGCTGAAGGATCTGGTCGATGGAGACGTAGGCCTGTGTTCCCACCACCGCCACGACACCCTGCGTCGTCGCGTCGCTGACGAGTTCCCGGAATCGCTGTTTGTTCGCCTCGACACAGGGGACGCCGTTCTGACGTGCGAGGGACCTGATCCGTTCGATCGCCGTTCCTTTCGCTCCGTAGAGAATGACGACTTTCTCGATGGCTTTGCCCCCACGCAGGGCCTCGATGACCGGATTGCGGCCGGCGATGAGCTCCGTCGAAGATTCCGGCGATTGTGTCTGCTTCGACATGGCCGGCCTATCGGTTTGTGCCACGCGGCCCTTCCATCCGATGTCCTCGTTCATCATGATCTCCTCCACTCTCGGGATTCGAGCCGATATTCCGGCGGCCCGAGATCATCTCTTCATCCCTCCCGGATCAACTGCATGCTTACGCGGTTTTTCAGCCCGGCGGCCAATGATCCACCCGACGAAGAAAAGTGCGATACCGATGACCGTAAGGTAAAGCTCTTTCCACATGTCGTCCTGGGTGATGCCGACGACCAGCCCGATCATCACTTCTGCGATACCGATGGCCTCCAACAATTTTGAAACAAATTTCATCCTAATTCAGTTCGCTTTCGCGTTAACAATTTGCGCAAGCTTTTCTGGTCGACGCGCTCCTTGAAGGCAAATGCTCCGTCGACGTAGACGACGGGAATCGATTCCTTGAACTCATCGAATTGTGGATGTCCCTGAGAAATCTTGATTTCATTCAGTGTAAACGGTATCTCCTTCCTGATGCGTTCAAGGACGGCGCGCGCTACATCGCAGAGGTGGCAATCGTTCTTTGAGTAAAGGTCGACGACGGTCACGCTGGGCATCGCTTCACGCTTTCTTGACGGCTTTCTGCTGCGCCTT
>Ga0209108_10002481_pt1 | contig 10549 bp, 7 predicted proteins | sample Rifsed10ft1_FD_184003 | JGI IMG/M metagenome (GOLD analysis project Ga0209108, IMG submission 184003) | Soil microbial communities from Rifle, Colorado, USA - sediment 10ft 1 (version 2) | ecosystem: Environmental > Terrestrial > Deep subsurface > Rock core/Sediment | place: Rifle, Colorado...
ATTTTCTACTTGTGCAATATCTATAGTTATTTGTTGAAAAACACCTCCTGGAAAACCAGCTTCAAGAAAAGCATTTTCGATAGCTTTGGCGCAGCCAATAACATTTTTAGCATGTTTTAAAAGCGTTACATTTCCCGCCATAATCGCTGGTGCAGCATAACGAAGTACTTGCCAAAAAGGATAATTCCAAGGCATAATTGCAAACACAGCTCCCGTTGGGTCATAAACTGACATGCTTGTAAAAGGAGTATCGTACCTTTCGTCTTTCAGCATTTTTTCTGCATTCTCAGCGTAGAAGTCACAGTTTCCAGCTGATTTTTCCACTTCAGAAATTCCTTCGGATAAAATTTTACCCATTTCATTAGTAATAAGTAATCCCAACTCCTCCTTCTTCGCTCTGAGAATATTGGCCAACTTTTTCATTTTATCTGCTCTTTCCTGAAAGGAAGTATTCCTCCAATTCTTAAAAGCAGTTTCAGATAATTGCAGTTTATGATTCAATTGAGCATTCGTCAACACTTCATGTTCTGCGATTACTTCTTGCGTAAATGGATTTATTGATTTGAATATCATTTTCAAGGATTAAAGTTTAATGTTCAAACTTCCTGAAAAAAACTACACTATTCAAAAAAAGGATACTCATTTTAATGATTATCCTTTTTAGTACTTGGACCCAAAGGCCCAAACCACATGAACTGGCAGATAAACTACAAGAAAGTTATTTAAAGATACAACTCTTTCTTTTGTTTCTTTTTATTTTTATTTTCAACACCGAAATACTCGTCTAACAATTCAAATATTTTTTCTTTATTTAAAGGTTTTGTAATATAATTTTTGAAGCCTAAATTCAGTATCAATTCTTTATCTTCTGAGGATGAGTAAGCCGTTTGTGCAATCACAACTAAATCCGGGTTGCATTTTTTTATAATTTTAAAAGCATCAAGCCCATTCATTACCGGCATTTTTACATCCATAAAAACCAAATCAATATCTTTATTTGCCTTGCAAATATCAACTGCTTCTTGACCATTATTCGCTCTGAGAACGGTATAATTCCTTAATTGCAAAATTTTCTTTAATAACAAAAAGTTTATATTGTCATCCTCAGCAATCAAAATCGTTTCATGCCCTACATTATGATGAAAACTGATATTTGTCTTCTTCTTATTTTTCTTTTCAGATTCATCTAAAAATAAAGGTATTTTAAAGGTAAAAATAGAACCATTCCCAAATGAAGAATTTACAGCAATTGTACCTCCTAACATTTCAATATATGCCTTAGAAATAGCCAATCCCAAGCCTAAACCACTTGATTCTGCATCAAAATGATCCTCAACTCTTAAAAACCTGTCAAATATTACTTTTAGATTTTTTTTGTCAATTCCTCTTCCAGTATCTTTAACTATGAAGACCACCATTCCATCCTCTTCATTTACATCATAACCAAAGGATATTGAACCTTCATCTGTAAATTTAATGGCATTTGCTATTAAATTTACAAGAATCTGTTTTAACTTAGTTTCATCTGTAAGTAAATATTTTTCAATTGGATTGGAAGATTCAATAATATGAAAATCAATTTGTTTTTCTTTTGGAATGGTCACCTTAATTGTTTCATACAATTCGCGAATACATTTATTAAGGTTAATGCCTTTATATTTAGGTTTGATTTGATGGGCATCAATCTTTGACATTTCAATGAGATCTTCAATAATTGAGACCAAATTCTTCCCGCTTTTATTAATTATTTTCAAGTATTCTGATTTGTCATTTTCATTTAAATCAGGATTATTTAACAAATCACTAAAACCAACAATGGCATTCATTGGAGTTCTAATTTCATGTGACAAATTTGCTAAAAAAGAAGATTTTAGCTTATCGTTTTCCTCTGCTTTGTGCTTAGAAATCTCGAGTTGTTTTCTTTGATTGCTATTTTCTTCAAAAAGATTTCCAATATATCCAAACTCACCTGGTATTCTTTTTAAACTACTAATGAAAGATAAACTTCCTGTTTCCAAAATTCTGGTAACTAATTTCAAAGGATTATAAACCCAGCGTCTAGTGTAATACAGACAGATCAGAATATTAAACATGGAAGCAATGATAACAATGAAAAGAATCTCTTTTGTGTATTTAAAATTTAAATTGAAAACCCTTTTAAAAATCAATTTTGATATAACATTGTTTTTATAATCTTTAAGATCTAAGTTTACACTTACCACATCTACTTCAGCGGAGTTTGTATGATTTGCATCCACTAAACTCACCTTCGAACTGCTTATTTGATTCAGATTTTCAAAAAAATGTTTGTCTAAAAGTCGCGCCATGAAAAAATAACCTGAAGGGTTCGATTTATTTTTTTTAGGATCGCTTGATGGATGGATAGTTGCTCCAAAAACTTCTACTATTCCTTCAGGAATTCGCAAATAAAATCGAGTGAGTTTAGATTTGTAAAGTTGCGACACTATCTCTTTTAGAATAAAATCATTTGTTTTTATCTTAGAAGAATTTGTTTTGTTAATTAGTCGATTGTTTAAACCATAAACAGCAATATAATCCATGTTGTACGTCTCGAATTGACTTGCAACATATTTATTATACCAATTTTCATCTTTTGTTTTAGTATATTTCACTAATCCATCCCAAAATGTAACATCAATAATTGTGGCAGTTGGAGTTTCAGAATTAAGCTTGAAAAGCGAATTAACTTCATTTGTATACTGATTAAAAGTACTTTTATAAAATTGCTTTTCTTCCTTGATAGTATAAAGATAAAGCGATACATAAAGCAACAAAAAAAACAAAGATGTAGATACAATCAATAGTAAAAGCTTGTAGTACGTATTTATATTGTTAATTTTTTTCATAAAACAAAGTGGTATTTTGGAAAATAAATTTATTCAATTCTCACAAAAAAATTGTGATTACTTTTACAAGAAATATCTTAAATATTTTGCGCAAGTTAAACTTTTTTTATCATTTAATAAAGAAAACTAAAAAGCAGCATAAGAAGCTTTATTTATTATGAAAAAATCTACTGTAATGACTGTAAAACGACCTTATTTTTCCTTTAATCATAATTATTGAATGTGTTAGTTTGTCCAGAAGTTTATGATCATTTATAACAAATGTAACCGAAATAATTATATCGTTTCCTCCTTTTTAAAGTTGTTTAAGTACTCCCATTTTATTTTAAAATTAGTAATTATTCGAAATTTAATTTATAAATTTAATATTAAAAATTACATGTCATTAAAAATCCGATTATTACAGTATTTTTTTTTAATATTAATTCTATTTTAATTTAAAAATAAAAATTATGGAACTACAGAAGGACAAACCCGCAAAATTGCCCATTTTATAGAAGCTATATTACATAATGCGGGACACCAGGTAGCAATTGTTGATACCACTGCAGAACCAACGGGACCAAAGGGTTACGAAGCTGTTTTGATTGGTTCTTCCGTATACATGCACTAATACCAGTCTGCTGTGAAGCATTACATTAAAAAACATGTTGCTCATTTAAATCCAATGCCTAGTGCTTTTTTCTCAGTATCACTTGCTGCGGCATCTGGTCTTGAGGATGAACATCGCGAAGTTCAAAAAATAACAACTGATTTTCTGGAACTGACCGGCTGGAAGCATTTGATGACGTCCCAAATTGCAGGCGCATTGAAATACACTGAATATGATTATTTTAAACGACTTATCATGAAAATGATATCTAAAAAAGAAGGCGGCGCAACGGATACCTCGCAGGATTATGAATATACTAATTGGGATGAAGTGACAAAATTTGTAAATGAATTTGCAAATAAAATATCTCAGAAGTCATAATTTATTATTTTAGCCATTAAATAAACTTTTATTCTGTGTTAACAATAACATTATGAGAAAAAATCGCCACTGTCTTTTTTTAATCCTAATATTGACTATTACTTATTCAGCATGTTTCGCTCAAAAAAAAGCTTCAAAAGAAACTAAATATAAATACGTTCCAGATAATCAGGAATTATACAACACCATAGTTGCAATGGACAGTACTTTTTTCCACGCCTATAATAGCTGTGATTTAGATAAACAAGCTGCCATTTATTCAGACGGAATCGAATTTTACCATGATAAAGGAGGCTTAATGACTGTTAAGCAAGACTTAATTGATGGAACTAAAAATAATATCTGTGGTAAAGTAACCCGGGAATTAGTGAAAGGAAGCATTGAGGTTTATCCCATAAAAGATTTTGGAGCCATTGAAATTGGACTTCATAAATTTCATAACAACACTGAAAAAGAAGACACACCATCCAATCCCAGTAAATTTATTATTTTTTGGAAAAACGATAATAATATCTGGACTATCACAAAAGTGGTTAGTTTGCATTAATATTCTTTACCAAACCAAAAAACCACCTTCATCAGGTGGTTTTTCAATTCTTATAAAATGCTACAAAGGAATATTTCCGTGTTTTCTATTTGGAGTAACACTTACTTTATTTTCGAGCATACTAAATGCCTTTATCAATTTGCGTCTGGTGTCTTGCGGTAAGATTACCTCATCCACAAAACCACGTTGCGCCGCTGTGTAAGGATTCGCAAACAAATCGGCATATTCCGCTTCTTTTTCCAAGAGTTTTGCTTCATGGTCTTCGGCTTCGTTGATTTCTTTCTTGAAGATAATTTCAGAGGCTCCTTTGGCTCCCATTACTGCAATTTCGGCAGTCGGCCAGGCAAAATTCATGTCGGCACCAATGTGTTTCGAGTTCATCACATCATACGCACCACCATAGGCTTTACGTGTAATTACGGTCACTCTCGGCACGGTTGCTTCGCTTAAAGCATACAACAATTTCGCACCGTGAACGATAATCCCGTTCCACTCTTGATCGGTTCCAGGCAAAAATCCCGGTACATCCACTAAAACCAATAACGGAATATTAAAACAATCGCAAAAACGAGTAAATCTAGCCGCTTTTTTCGAACTGTTCACATCCAGACAGCCGGCTAAAATCATCGGTTGGTTGGCTATAATCCCAATACTTTTTCCTCCCAATCGGGCAAAACCAACCAGGATATTTTCGGCATAATTTTTATGAATTTCAAAAAACGAATCTTCGTCAATAATTCCGCCAATCACCTCGTGCATATCGTAAGGTTTGTTTGGATTATCCGGAATAATTGTCGCTAATTTGGTACGAACCTCATCATTGAGTTCGTAAGGTAAATTGTGTGTCTTTTCTTTATTGCTTTGTGGTAAATAACTCAACAAGCGTTTCAAATCCTCCAGACATTCCACATCATTTGTCGAGGTGCAATGCGCCACCCCAGATTTCGTAGAATGTGTACTCGCTCCACCCAATTCCTCCGAAGTTACGGTTTCATTGGTTACGGTTTTTACCACGTTCGGCCCGGTAACAAACATATAACTGGTGTCTTCGACCATCATAGTAAAATCGGTCATCGCAGGAGAATACACGGCTCCACCGGCGCAAGGTCCCATGATAGCCGAGATTTGTGGAATTACTCCCGATGCTTGTACATTTCTATAAAAAATATCGGCATAACCGCCCAAAGAGCGAACACCTTCCTGAATACGTGCTCCACCAGAATCATTCAGTCCAATCATTGGTGCTCCCATTTTGACTGCCATATCCATAATTTTACAGATTTTCTCAGCATGTGTTTCAGATAACGAACCACCAAAAACCGTAAAATCCTGAGCAAAAATATAAACCAATCGCCCGTTTATGGTACCGTATCCTGTAATTACTCCATCACCATAATACATTTCAGTTTCCATTCCGAAATCAGTAGTCCGGTGAGTAACCAACATCCCGATTTCTTCAAAAGAACCTTCGTCCATCAAATACTCGACGCGTTCTCTCGCTGTTAGCTTTTTATTCGAATGTTGTTTTGCAATTCTCTTTTTACCGCCCCCCAAATGAGCTTCGGCAATTTTATCGTTTAATATATTTATTTTAGATTCCATACTTTATTGAATTGGTAAACGTACTATTTTTTGATCTTCAAAATACTGTTTCAACGCTACCAAAGCAGCGATTTCGGCTTCTTGCGCCATTTGTTTTTTCAATACATCAGCATTGTAATAATTCTTCACGAAATGTGTGTCAAATTTCCCGGAACGAAACGCCTCATGTTCAAAAACAAATTTCCCGAAAGGCAATGTCGTCTGTACGCCCTCCACATGATAATCTTCAATAGCCTTAATCATAATTTGAATCGCTTCTTCGCGAGTTTCTCCATAAGTGATTAATTTGGCTAACATTGGATCGTAATAGATAGGAATATCCATCCCTTGTTCAAAACCATTATCTACACGAATTCCTTCGCCAACAGGCAATTGATAAACATCCAAATGACCCACACTCGGTAAGAAATCATTCATAGGATCTTCGGCATACACACGCAATTCCATAGCGTGTCCTTTTATTTTCAAATCTTCTTGTTTGATTGCCAATTCTTCACCTCTGGCCACTCTTATTTGGAGTTCGACCAAATCGGTTCCGGTAATCCATTCCGTAACGGGATGCTCCACCTGCAAGCGCGTATTCATCTCCAGGAAATAGAAATTATTGTTTTCGTCCAATAAAAATTCGACAGTTCCCGCTCCTAAATAATCGCAGGATTTAGCCACCAAAACAGCGGCTTCACCCATTTTTTTTCGCAATTCCGGTGTTAAAACCGAAGAAGGCGCTTCTTCTATTACTTTTTGGTGACGACGCTGGATGCTGCATTCTCTTTCGAATAAATACAGTACATTCCCATGACTGTCCGCCATAATTTGAATTTCGATATGTCTAGGCGAGCCCACATATTTCTCGATAAAAACGGAACCATCTCCAAAAGCGGAAATCGCTTCACTGATGGCACGATCCATTTGAGATTCGAAATCAGCTTCGCTTTCTACCACACGCATTCCTTTTCCTCCACCACCTGCTGAAGCTTTAATCAGTATAGGAAAACCTACTTCCTTGGCAATGACTTTTGCTTTTTCGACATCCGTAATGGCTTCGTCGAAACCGGGAACCATGGGAATATTGTATTGCTTAACGGCATCTTTCGCCGCTAATTTACTACCCATGATTTTTATTGCTTTCGACTTTGGACCAATAAAAATGATGTTGTTTTTTTCGGCTTCTTCAGCAAAATCAGCATTTTCACTCAAAAATCCATAACCGGGATGAATCGCATCCACGTTTAAAGATTTGGCAACCTCTATAATTTTACTTCCTAACAAATACGATTGACTCGAAGGTGCTTCTCCAATCCAAACGGCTTCATCTGCAAATTTTACGTGTGGCGCATTTCTATCCGCGGTAGAATATACAGCTACGGTTTTAATGCCCATTTTTTGTGCGGTTTTCATCACTCTTATGGCAATCTCCCCTCTATTGGCAACTAATATTTTTTTCATAGTCTTACTCAAATTCAATTAACAACTGTCCTTTATCTACGGCATCTCCCATAAGTACTGAAATGGTTTTGATAACGCCATCTCTCGGGGAAAGAAAACTGTTTTCCATTTTCATGGCGCCCAAAATAATTAGGTTGTCGTTCTCTTTTACAGTTTGTCCTACCACAACACTAATTTCCAGAATCAATCCGGGCATTGGTGCTTTGATAAAGTTCACTTGTTTGGTAAGTCCTGTTTCAAACCCCATTTCCTTAATCAAAATATCCAAAGGGTTTGAAATGGCAACGGTGTACGTGTTGTTGTTTACCTTGACGGTGTAGCTTTTTTGAAGAAAATCTGAAGTGATGATTTCCGCTTGATAAGGAGTGTTTTCGTGTAAAATATGGAACTTATTCATTTCCACACGCACTGCATCCAGTTTTGGAACACTTTCCTTTTCCAAATCAAAATGAAAAGTGTCGTTTACATTAACTTTATAACCAATACTCATTTGTTTCTATTTTAGAATCGTAAAAATAAGTAAAAGAAAACGTTTTCGTAAACCTAAAATTAAATTTTATGCTAAATAGATATAGTTATATAAAATAAATTTATAAGACTAATAATCCAAACTCTCTGAGTGTCTTAACTGGTTTGGAGTACCAAAATAATTCAAAATCTTCCAAATGTGATTCAAAATCAGCTTTAACTTCTTGGTAATTATAAATTTTGGTATTCGAAACAGCGATTTTTGTAAGTATCTCTACCAACCATTCTCCTTCCTTTTTATTGATTTGAACGGAAAAACTTTCTTTTTTATCGTGAAAAGTCAAAGTCATCATATCCCAAGAATTCCCTTTTTTGGATTTCGTGAAATATTCCACAAATGGCTTCCCGCCTAACCAAACAATTTTTGCTGTAGGCTTGATGTTGAAATCCTCTTCTTCTTGTAAAGCGTCAAAAATAAAATCAGGTGAAATTTTAGTCTTTGGAATTTTAAATTCAAACCAATCCTGTAACTCATAATCAAAACAGATTCCGTGCATAAAGTTAAACAAGGATTTTTTCAGTCCAAAACTGAATTTATCATGGTCGATTCCTGTTGCATCGGTATAATTAATATCGTTATTAGCGAAAGTTCCAATTGCTTCTGTTTCTTTTATAACACCAAATTTCTCCGGATACAAACCCACTGGACTGTGCGCGGTCATCGCAAATTGATGCCAAAATCCAGATTGCAATACACCAATTTCAAATAATTGACGTACCATTTCGAGACTGTCCACCGTTTCCTGAATGGTTTGTGTGGGATAGCCATACATCAAATACGCATGAACCATAACGCCTGCTTCGGTAAAATTTCGAGTGACTTTCGCTACTTGTTCTACCGTTACGCCTTTATCAATCAATTTTAATAATCTGTCAGAAGCGACTTCGAGACCTCCAGAAACAGCGATACAACCGGAAGCTTTTAAAAGCAAACATAAATCTTTGGTGAAACTTTTTTCGAATCGAATGTTCGTCCACCATGTCACTGCTAATTTCCTGCGAAGGATTTCGAGAGCTAGAGCGCGCATCAAAGCGGGAGGAGCTGCTTCATCTACAAAATGAAATCCGTTTTCGCCCGTTTGGGCAATCATTTCCTCTATTCGGTCGCATAATAAATTGGCAGCAACGGGTTCATAAATTTTGATATAATCCAATGAAATATCACAAAACGTACATTTTCCCCAGTAGCAACCGTGCGCCATGGTGAGTTTATTCCAGCGTCCATCGCTCCACATGCGGTGCATTGGATTTACAATTTCGATAACCGAAATATACTTATCCAAAAGCAAATCAGAATAATCCGGCGTTCCCACTTGCGACTGTTTGTAATCGTGTTTTAGGGAGTTATTTTTATAAATTACTTTTCCGTCTTCCAACAGAAAAGTTCTTTTATAGGAATTGTAATCTGGATTTTCAATATTGGAAATTAATTCTTCTACTGGCATTTCACCATCATCCAATGTGATAAAATCGAAAAACTCAAAAACACGAGCATCCGAAAGCGAACGCAGTTCCGTATTTGGAAAACCGCCACCCATTGAAATCTTGATATTTGGATAATACTTTTTGACCCATTGTGCGGAACGAAAAGCCGAATATAAATTCCCCGGAAATGGAACTGAAATCAAGAATAATGTGGGTTGAATAGTTTCTACTCTTTCCTTTAAAATAGAAAGAAGAACAGTATCAATATAGGTTGGTTCCTGTTGCAAGGCTTCATACAACTCGTCAAAAGAATTCGCAGATCTTCCCAAACGTTCCGCATAACGGCTGAAACCAAAATTAGCGTCGACACATTCCACAATAAAATCTGAAATATCTTCTAGGTACAAAGTTGCTAAATGCTTGGCTTTATCCTGAGTTCCCATAGTTCCAAAAGCCCAATCGAGTTCTTCCAATTGTGCAAATCGAGACGCTTCCGGCAAGAAATCTTCCTGACAAATTTGGAGTGCCAGCGTTGGATTTTTTCCTTGAAGGAAAGCAATAACAGGATTTATAGTTTTAAGGTATTCATCTTGCAAAGCGTAAATACGTTCCGAATTATCTGAGACTTCTCCAACGGTAAACTTTAAACTTGCAACCTTAAACAAATTTTGCAAACCTTCTTTCGAAAACAATTTCAAAATCACTTCGATACCCAAATCCGCTTGAACGGACTCAATATTTTTGGTATTCAGAAAACCTTTGATGTAAGCAGTTGCCGGATACGGCGTATTCAGTTGGGTAAAAGGCGGCGTGATTAAGAATAATTTGGTTTTCAAAAGAAATAAGTTTGGTGCAAAAATAAGGGATAATTTTATTCTTTCCACGAAAGTAAAAGGTTACATTTTTATTTATTCTTTGCATTCAAATATAAAATACAGTCTTTTTGAATTTTTATGGAATTTGTACATATTTAATTACATTTACGCTTGCTTAAATCATTTCCATGAAATACAAAATACTATTCATTTTTTTATTAATCGTCGTCCCATTATTTGCCCAAAATAAAAATCAGCCAATTGGTTTTAAAGAAAACAAAGGTCAGATTATTGACCAAAAAGGGAAACCTAATAATGCTGTTAAATACTTATTAAACTCAAGAGG
>Ga0209108_10002484_pt1 | contig 10544 bp, 5 predicted proteins | sample Rifsed10ft1_FD_184003 | JGI IMG/M metagenome (GOLD analysis project Ga0209108, IMG submission 184003) | Soil microbial communities from Rifle, Colorado, USA - sediment 10ft 1 (version 2) | ecosystem: Environmental > Terrestrial > Deep subsurface > Rock core/Sediment | place: Rifle, Colorado...
GGGCGATGGGCTGGCAGCCGCCGCGAAGGCCGCGCCCCTGACCCCGACGGCTAAGCCGGACGACCCGGCGGCCATCCTTTACACCCTCGGCAACTCGGGTGCGCCGCGCGGGGCGACGCTCACGCATGGCGCCCTGGTGCGGAATGCCGCCGGCATCGCGGCGACCCTCGCCGCCACGCCCGACGACGTATTCCTCGGCGCGGTTCCATTCTCCAACGCCTTTGGCCTCACCCCGACCATTCTTGCCTGCGCGGTCGCGGGCGCGACGCTTGCGCCGCTGCCCATCTATCATCCCGGCGACGCGCTCGCGTTGATCGAGAAGGCGAAGGTGACCGTGCATCACGGCGTGCCGACGATGTTTGCGCTCGAACTCAACCATCCCGACTTCCGCCCCGTGCGCTGCGCGACCTTGCGCGTCGGCATCATGTCCGGCGCGGCCTGCCCGCCCGAACTGGTCTCGCACGTCCGCGACCACATGCACTGCAATTTGATTCTCGCTTACGGCCTCACCGAAGCCTCGCCTTCGGTGACGATGACGCATCTGGACGACGGGCCGGTGACTGCGACCCGGACCGTGGGCCGCCCGATGGAGGGCGTGTCGCTGAAAGTCGTTGGCCCCGGCGGCGAGACTCTGCCCGACGGCACGGAGGGTGAGTTGTGCGTGAAGGGCTACAACGTGATGCTGGGGTATTGGGACGACCTGGAGACCACCCGGCAGATGATTGACGCAGACGGCTGGCTCCACACCAGCGACCTCGCCGTGATTGACCCCGATGGCCCGGTGCGCATCGCCGGGCGCAAGGACGACGTGATCAACCGGGGCGGCTTCAAGATTTATCCCGGCACGGTCGAGATGGTGCTGCGCTCGTATCCCGGCGTCAAAGAAGCCGCGGTGATCGGCGTGCCGGATGCGATCTTTGGCGAACTACCCGCCGCGTGCGTGGTGCGCGCGCCCGGCGCGGACTTCGCCCCCGAGCACCTGCTCGCCTTTGCCGCCGAGCGCCTTACCGATTATGCCGTGCCGACGCGCGTGCTGTTTTTCGACGGGCTCCCCCGGCGCGGCAGCGGCCCGGTGCGGAAGGATGTTCTGCGCGAGCGCGCGCGTATTCGCGGCACGGCGTGGAAGTTCGGCAAGAACATTGACACCGACGCCATCATCCCGGCCCGCCACTGCAATACCGCTGACCCGCGCGAGCTGGCTCAGCACTGCATGGAAGACGCCGACCCGGCGTTTGTCAAGAAGATGAAGCGCGGCGACGTAATCGTGGCCGGGACCAACTTTGGGTGTGGCTCATCGCGCGAAGTCGCGCCCATCAGCATCAAAGCGGCGGGCGTGTCCGCCGTCATCGCCAAATCGTTCGCGCGCATCTTCTTCCGGAACTCGATCAACATCGGCCTGCCCATCCTGGAATGCGCGCTGGCGGTGGACGCCATTGCGGAGGGCGACGAGATCGAAGTGGAACCGGCCACCGGGACGATCCGCAATCTCACGCGCGGCGAGACCTATCGCGCCGAGCCCTTCCCCACCTTTCTGCAGCGCATCATTGACCGGGGCGGCCTGCTGGCGTACGTCGAGGAGCGGCTCGCGGAGCGGAATTGAAAATCGGGAACTCAGGGAAATGGGGGAACTGAAGGAACTTGTGCGAGTTCCCTGAGTTCCTTCAGTTCCTTGAGTTCCCGCACTTGGAGGACACATGAACCCCGTCGAACACCTGCTTGACGAGCACAAAGTCATCATGGCGCAGGTCGCCGGCTTGCGGGAGGCGGTTGCCGACCTGGCGGCGCGCGGGGAGGCTGCGCTCCCGGACGTCCTGCCGGTGCTGGGCCGCATCGGTAGGATGATGGAGACACAGTTGGCCCTCCACGCGAAAAAGGAGGACGACGCGTTCTTCCCCGCGTTGGAGGCCATGGTCGGCGCGGGGAGCGGCCCAACTTACGTGATGCGGGAGGAGCATAAGGAAATCCACGGGCAGGGCGAACTTCTCCGCCGGACGCTCTATGAGCTCAACGTGGTCGAACACCCGCAGATCGAGGCTGGCGGCGCGAAGCTGCGCGAAATGGCGGCGACGGGTGGCAGCGCCGAGACCCTCAGAGCCAACGCCGAAGAGATCGTCCGCCTGCTCGACATGCACTTCGGCAAAGAGGAGCAGATCCTGTTCCCGATGGCGGAGAACATGCTTGACCGCGAAGTAATGGACGAAGTCCTTAGAAAGATGGAAACGATGTCACTCTGAGCGGCGAAGCCGCGAAGAGTCTCTCGGCCAGAGCGCGAGATGCTTCGGCCTGCACGACGGGCCTCAGCATGACAAGGCGAAGGCCGCGCCAGCGCAAAGGGAGCTACGACTTTGATGATCGGCTTTACGCTGACTGACGAACAACGCGAGTTCCGCGACATGGCCCACAAGTTCGCGGAGAAGACCATCCGCCCGGCGGCTTCCGAGGCGGACGAAAAAGAGGAGGTGCCGTGGGACGTGTTGGAGAAGGCGCATCAGGCCGGGCTGATCACGTACTCGTTCCCTGAGAAATATGGCGGCGGCGGCGTGGAGAGTGTGCTCGCCAAAGCCATCGTGGACGAGGAAATCTTCTGGGGGTGCGCCGGGATTGGGTCGATCATCGGCGGGGTGGCGCTGGCGGCCACGCCCATCCTGCTCGGCGGGACTGAAGAGCAGAAGGAAAAATACATATCGTGGCTTTGTAGGGGCGACCCTGGCGGTCGCCCTACCCTGGGCGCGTATGCCCTCACCGAGCCGGGGGCCGGCTCTGACCCGGCCGGGATGGCCACCCTCGCCCGCCGCGAGGGCGACCGATACATCCTCAACGGCTCCAAGACGTTCATCACCAACGCCGGCCTCGCCGACGTGTATGTGGTCTTTGCCACCGTTGACCCGTCGCGCGGCACGGACGCCGTCACGACCTTCATTGTGGAGAAGGACTGGAAGGGCGTGAAGCCCGGCAAGAAAGAAAAGAAGATGGGCATCCGCGCCTCGCACACTGCCAGCCTGATTTTAGAGGACGTGGAAGTGCCGGTGGAGAACCGGCTGGGCGGCGAAGGCGAGGGCTTCAAAATTGCCATGCGGACGTTCGACATCACCCGCACGCATATCGCCGCTGGAGCCATTGGTGTCGCGCGCGCCGCCTACGAATATGCGCTGGGATACGCTCACGAGCGCAAGCAGTTCGGCCGGCCCATCTTCTCCTTCCAGGCCATCGCCTTCATGCTGGCGGAGATGGCGATGAACATTGACGCGGCGCGGCTGCTGGCGTGGCGGGCGGGGGCCTTGTATGACGAGGGCCAGCCGTGCGCGCAGGAGGCGAGCATGGCCAAAGCCTTCGCCGCCGACGTGGCGATGAGGGTGACGACCGACGCGGTGCAGATCCTCGGCGGCTACGGCTACATGCGCGAGTATCCGGTCGAGAAGTGGATGCGCGACGCGAAGATCATGCAAATCTACGAGGGCACGGCGCAGATACAGCGGCTGGTGATCTCACGGCGGTTAGGCGTGAAGAATTGATTTGCCCATGGGAGTCAAATCAGAGCCAATCCGGGTCTACGCTCTGGATGAGACACACCCTTATGAAAGGATAACCGGAGAATGAAAACTTACAACATCGGCGTTATCGGCGGGGACGGCATCGGGCCGGAAGTGGTGCGCGAGGGCCTCAAGGTTTTGCAGGTTGTCAAAGAGGGTTTCGATTACAACTTCATCGAATACCCTTACAGCAGCGAACATTACCTGAAGACCAAAGAGCTGGTCCCTGACAAGGTGATTGACGAGTGGCGCACGCTCGACGCCGTGTTCCTCGGCGCCATCGGCCATCCCGCCGTCGAAGTCGGGCTGGTCGAGCGCTCGGTCATCATGGGTCTGCGCTTCGGCCTCGATCTGTACGTCAACCTGCGCCCCGTCAAACTCTACGCCGAGCATATCTGCCCGCTCAAAGACAAGAAGCCGGCCGATGTGGACTTCGTCGTCGCGCGCGAAAATACCGAAGATGCCTACGCCGGTGTGGGCGGCATTTTCAAGAAGGGCCAGCCGGACGAGGTCGCCATCGCCGAGATGGTCTTCACGCGCAGAGGCACCGAGCGCATCATCCGTTACGCCTTTGAGTTGGCGCGGGAGCGAGCGAAAGTGCGCGGCGCAAGCGGGCGGAAACCGAAACTGACGATGGTGGACAAAGCCAATGCCATCCGCGCTCAAGATTTGTGGACGCGCGTCTTTGAAGAAGTGGGAAAAGAGTACCCCGATGTGGAGCAGGATCACGCTTACGTGGACGCCTGCTGCATGTGGATGGTGAAAAACCCGGACTGGTTCGACGTGATTGTGACGACCAATTTGTTTGGCGACATCATCACCGACCTGGGTGCGATGATTCAGGGTGGGATGGGCATCGCCGCTTCGGGCAACATCCATCCCGGCAAGCACGGCATGTTCGAGCCGATCCACGGCTCCGCCCCGAAATACGCCGGGCAGAACGTCGCCAACCCGCTGGGCGCGATTGCGGCGGCCGGGATGATGCTGGACTTCCTGGGCGAGAAATGCGCCGCCGAGCGCGTGGAGTCCGTCGTCGTCGCGCTGCTCACCTCGCGCCGCATCCCCTCGGTGGACGCGAAGAGCGGACTGACGACGGTGCAGATTGGGGACATGGTGACACGGGAAATAGCGGATAGCCGATAGCGCCGGGCAGATGGCGAATGGCTGCGGTCAGCCGTTGGCCATCCGCCCTCACCCACCGTGACTGAGCCTGTCCCGATCATCCTCACCAAACTCCATCCGCCGCTGCTGCGCCGGAATATCTTCCCGCGCCAGCGGCTCGTGGCCCTCGTGCGCCAGTGCGTCGAGCGGCGGCTCACGCTCGTCTACGCCGCGCCGGGCTATGGCAAGTCCACACTGATCGCCCATGCGCTCGGCGAGACGGGCTTGCCGCTGATCTGGTATAGCCTCAGCCGCAGTGACCGCGACCCCATCACATTTTGCTCGTACCTGACCGAGGGCTTCGAACGCCAATGGCATGGCTTCGCCGACGCCGTGCGGCCCGTCATCGCGTCGCATGCCAGTGCGCCGACGCGGCCTGCGGCCTTTGTCGCCGCGTGCGTCAATCAACTAATGGCGCAGGCGGTGGGCGATTTCGTCGTCGTCCTCGACGACTTCCAACTCGTTGATCGCATTCCCGAAATTTGCGAGACGCTCAACCAGTTCCTCGTGCACGCGCCGCCGCAGGCGCATTTTGTCATTGCCACGCGCTCCGCCCCGCCGTTTCCGGGCCTGCCCCGGTGGCGCGCCCTGGGAGAGGTGCTGGAGATCGGCGAGGCCGAGTTGAGATTCAGGCCGGAGGAGGCTGCGGCGCTGTTCGATCACTGCCTCAGCTTGAACTTGCTGGAATCGCGCGTGGCGGCGCTCGTCGAGCAGACCGAGGGGTGGGCGCTCGGATTGCTGCTGGCGGGCCAGTCCATCAAGGGCGGCAGCGAGATCGAATCGAACGGGCATCTCCCTGAAGTCACGGCGGACAGGCGCATCCTGTTCGAATATCTTACGGAGGAGGTTTTGCGCCAGCAGCCGCCCGCCGTGGTGGACTTTCTGACCAGCTCGGCGATCCTCTCGCGCCTCGAGCCGACGCTGTGCGATGCGGCGCTGGCCCGGTCGGACTCGGCGGCGCGGCTCCGCGAACTGGAGCAGGGCTGCCTGTTCGTCGTCCGCACCGAAGACGGCTGGCTGCGCTATCACCGCCTGTTCCGCGAGTTCCTGTTACAACAACTGGCCGATGACCCGGAACGGTTGGAAGCTCTGCATCGCCGCGCCGCCGCGTACTTTGAAGAGAAGCAGGACTTTGAAACCGCCGTCTTTCACCGTCTGGAGGCCGGCGCGTACCGTGAGGCCTCGGCGTTGATCGCCTCATTGGCGGCAGAGATGTTGCGGGCGGGCCGTGTGGACACACTGGAATTCTGGTTGGGCCGCCTGCCGCCCGATGTGCTCGCCGAAGCCCCGGAATTGTCGTTCCGCTGGGGGCAGTTGTGCGAAACACGTGGGCAGTGGGATCGGGCGCTGGAGCACTACGCGCGGGCCTCACAGGCGTACACCGCGCGCGGCGATCTGTTGGGGCTGAGCGACGTTCTGCGGAGCAGGGGCCAGATCCTCGACTGGCGCAGAGGCAAGCATGCCGAGGCCGAGCGGCTGCACCGGGAGGCGCTCGGCTATGTCGGTGAAGAGCATCGCCGCCAGCGGGCCGCGCTGGTGGCCAGCCTCGCGCGCGATCAGCTTTCGGCGGGCAACACCGCGGTCGCCCAGACCCTCTATCGCGAGGCGTTGGCGATCTACGAGGCTGAGGCGGACCGGTTGGGCCAGCTCGACACACTGCTCAACCCGGGCGCGTGGCTGTATCACAGCCTCGGCGATTTCACGCAAGCCCTGGCCGTCTTGCGCCGCGCCGAGCAGTTGGCGCTGGAATTGAACAGCCCCCGCCACCTGGCCGGGACTTACAACGACATGGCGGTCAACCTGTATTTTTTGGGCCGCTATGCCGAGGCCATGCCATTCGCCGAAAAAGCGCTCGCGCTCAGCACAGAATTGCGGGATGCGCACAACGAGGCGTATGCGCTGATGAATCAAGCCAATGCCCTGGAGGCCACTTGCGGCCGCAGCTACACCGACCTTTACCGGCAGTATCAGCGGGCGTTGCACATGGAGCAGGCGCTCGGCAACCGCCGTTTCATCATCGCCACGCTCGTCTTCATGATGATCCTCGCCCGGCGCGCGGGCAATGCCTCGGAAGCGGTCAAGCGCGGCCAGCAGGCGTTGCCGCTTGCGGTCGAACGCGGCCTCCGCTGGCTGGCCGGTTTTGTGCTGGTGCAACTGGGCGCGGCGCAAATCTGGATTGACCCGGCGGCCGCCCACGCTTCGCTCGCCGAGGCGCTGCAAATCTTCGGCGACGGCGAAGACCTCTACCACCTCACCGGTTCGCACTTCTGGCTCGCGGCGCTCTATCACTCCGAAAACAACCCGGCCTACCTCGATCACCTGCGCGAGTGCCTCCGGCTGGCGGTAGGCCACAACTACGACTGCTTGTTCCAAAGCGAATCGCAGGCCGCCATCCCGCTTTTGGCGTCCGCCTTGGAGCACGACCTCTGGCCGTCCTACGTTGCACCGATTCTGGTGAAGTTCGGATCACGCGCGGCGGGTTCCCTTCAACCCCTGCTGACCCATGCGCATGAGGCGGTGCGCCAGCGCGCTCAAGCGGTGTTCGACGAACGGCCCGGTAGTCCAGCCGTCGTTTCGTCGCAGGGTCGTGCGACGACCAGACCGCTTGACCACAAGATCACTCGACCAGCCGTCCTGCCGTTGCTCATCCACGGCTTCGGCAACTTCGCCGTCCGGCGTGGATCACATCTCATCGAGGAGCGCGAGTGGGGCCGCCGCAAAGTCAAGCGGCTGCTGAAGTACATCGCCCTCAGCCCGGAGCACACCCTCCCGAAGGATATCGCCCTTGACCTGCTGTGGGGCGATACTGATCCGCAAGCGGCGAATGCCAACTTCTATCGCACGCTGTACAACTTGCGGCGCGTGCTGGAGCCGCTCTCGCCGCATTCGGGCGCGAACTACATTGCGCTGGAGGGCGGGCTGATCCGGCTCGTGGTCGAGACGGTTCCCGCCTCCGACGTGGACGATTTCGTGTGCGGCGTGGCAGAGGGACGGCGGCTGGCGCGGGTCGGGGACCGGGCCGCCGCCCGCGACCGGTTGGCGGCTGCCGTCCAACTGTACTCCGCCGACCTTTCGACCGACGACCTCTACGACGACTGGATTCGCCCCCGGCGCGAGCAACTGCGCGACCTCTACCTGAGCACCCTCCGTGACCTTGCCGAGCTGGCAACGGAAGCCGGGCAGGTGGATACGGCCCTCAACTATCTGCGGCAGGCATTCCGCAAAGACAACACCTCCGAGGCCGCCTGCTTGAACCTGATGCTGGCGCTGACCCGCGCCGGTCACCGCACCGAGGCGCTACAGCACTACGCCGCTTGCGAACGGGCGTTGACCGAACTCGACCTTTCTCCCTCTGCCGAACTGCACGCCACCCAACGAGACCTGCTCGCGGTATAGCACTCTGTCCGCAGCCGGCTGGTCAACGACGAGGAATCAGGCCAGTTTCCCACCTGCCAGAATCCTGAAACACCCTCCCGAAGGTTCCGAACCTTCGGGAGGGTTCTTTTTCCGACGATTCCTCCCCAATGGGGAGAAATTTGGGAGATGCTCCCTCTAGAATGAAATATATCCAATCGCCTCGCCAATGGAGGAAATGTCATGTCTGCCGAACAGTTCGTAAAAACCATCCTTGGTGGCCCGATGGAGACGGCCATGCCGCCCAAAGAATCGCCCCAAATTGTGGAGGCCATCCTTCGCCAGATCGAATCCGCCCATATTCGGACTATCAAAGTCGAGTTTCCTGATTTCTTCGGAGTTGCACGCACCAAAGCTGTCCCGGCGCGCCATTTCCCGCAGGTGGTGGAGCACGGCCTCCAGTTCGCCTTCCCCACTTTTGCTCTGGATTTGGCCGGGAACCCTGCCTCCGGAACCGGCACAGCCGAGGAGACGGGCTACGCCGATATGACGGCCATCCCCGACCTCAGCACGTTCACAGTTTTGCCCTGGGAGCCGGATACCGCCGCCGTCGTCGCCGACCTGTATTACCAGGGCGAGCCTATCGCCCTCGCCCCGCGCAACATCCTCAAGCGCGTCCTCGCCGAATACGAAAAGCGCAATTTGTTTCCGCTCGTCGGCAGCGAGCTGGAGTTCTATCTGCTCAAACGCGACGACGCCGGCGGGTGGCGCACGTATTCTGACAAGCCGAGCATGGTCTACACCTGGAACTCCACGATTGACCCGGACGGCATCACGCGCAAGATCTGCGACGCGGTCGAGGAGATGGGCCACCGCGCGTTGGCCGTCTCGCACGAGTTCTTCCCCGGCCAGTTCGAGATCAACCTCGACCACGGCGAGCCGCTGAACATGGCCGACCGCACCTTCTTTTACAAACAGGCCGTCAAGGAAATCGCGTGGCAGAACGGCCTCATGGCGACCTTCATGGCCAAGCCGCGCTCCGACCTCGGCGGGAGCGGTTACCACCTCCACCTTAGCGTGACCGATCCGGGGACCCAGGCCAACCTGTTTTATGACCCGCACGGCGAGCACGAAATCTCCGACATGATGCGTCACTTCATCGGGGGGCAGATGGCGCACGCGCGCGGGTTGACGGCGGTGTTCGCGCCCACCGTCAACTCGTACAAACGCTACGTTCTCAACGCGTTCGCACCGTATTACATCCTGTGGGGCTACGACAATCGCACGTGCTACGTCCGCATCCCGCCAGAGCGCAAAGGCGGCACCCGGGTCGAGAACCGCACCCCGGACGGCGTCGCCAATCCCTATCTCGTCTTCGCGGCAGCGCTCGCCGCCGGCCTCGACGGCATTGACCGGCAACTCGACCCCGGCGCGGCCTACGAGGGCGACGCCTACATGACCGCCGACCCGTCCAAGACGCCGGTCGTCCCACAGTATCTGCACGAGGCGATCGCGGCGCTGGAGGAAGATGAGTTCCTCTGTGGGGCGCTCGGCCCGGCGTTCGTCAAGGCCTTCGCCGCCGTCAAGCGGTTGGAGTCCCAGCGCTTCCGCCAGCACGTCACCGATTGGGAGTTCAACGAGTACGCATTCCATCTGTAATCCGTAGGGGCGACCGCCTGCCCCCCGCATGGGGGTATAGTCGCCCGCCTGGGCGGGGACAAGCCCTGCCTCAATAGAAGGAGAGAACAATGGCTACCGAAAATCACAATCAATTGAAGAAAAACGTCCTCAGCACGTGGGACGTCATCTCGCAGGCCCTGGCCTTTCTCGGCCCGGTGATGAGCATGGCGTTCCTCACCGCCTACATCGCCATGGCCGCCGGGTCCGCCGTGCCGCTGGCCGTGCTGCTGGGCGGGTTGACGATGGTCGCGCTCGGCTACGTGGTGGCGCAGTTTGCGATGCGCGTGCACGCCGCCGGGGCGATCTACAACTACGCCGCCAAAGCCTTCGGGCCTGAGACCGGCTTCATGGGCGGCTGGGTATATCTGTTTGCCGTGCTGTGCCTCACCATCGCCATTATCGCCGGCGTGGCGGGCTGGACGACCGAATTCCTGGGCATGATCGGCGTGCAACTGCCCAGCGCGTACTTGTGGCTCGGGGTCGCGGTCGTCGAGTGCGTGGTGCTGTTCCTGCTCTCCTATTTCGACATCCGCATCTCCACGCGCACGCAGCTGTGGCTGGTGTTCGGCTCCGTCTCCATCGTCGTCCTCCTGGCGCTCTTCGTGCTCGTCAAGGGCGGCGCGTCGGGCCACAGCCTCGCCCCGTTCTCGTTGTCGGCCGCGGGCGGTGTGCAGGGCTTGGCCTTCGGCATGATCTTCGCCATCCTCATGTACACCGGCTTTGAGTCGGCGGCGGTGCTCGCCGAGGAAACGGCCAACCCGAAACGCTCGATGCCCATCGCCATCGTCGGCACGGTCGCGGCGGCCGTCTTCCTGTATG
>Ga0209108_10002486_pt1 | contig 10541 bp, 10 predicted proteins | sample Rifsed10ft1_FD_184003 | JGI IMG/M metagenome (GOLD analysis project Ga0209108, IMG submission 184003) | Soil microbial communities from Rifle, Colorado, USA - sediment 10ft 1 (version 2) | ecosystem: Environmental > Terrestrial > Deep subsurface > Rock core/Sediment | place: Rifle, Colorado...
TCGGGGTCTTGAACAGCGCCGCTTCCAGGGTCGCCGTGCCGCTTGCCACCAGCGCCAGGTCCGCGGCGGCGAGCGCTTCGTGCGAATGGCCGAACATCAAGGTGAGCGGCAGTTCGGTCTGCCGCTGCTCGTAGACCGCCCGCTCGAACATGTCGCGCGTTTCGCGCGTCACCATCGGGCAGACGAAGTGCACCTCGGGCACCTCCTGGCGGAAGCGGTGCGCGGCGAGCAGGAACGCCACCGCCATGTGGCGCAGCTCGGAACGCCGGCTCCCCGGCAGCAGCGCGACGATCAGTTTGCGCGCCGGCAGCCTGAGCTGCGCCTTGGCCTCGTCCTTCTTGGGATCGAGCGGGATCACGTCCGCCAGCGGGTGCCCGACGTAGGTCGCCGGAACCCCCGCCTTGTCGTAGAGCGGCGCCTCGAACGGAAACATGCACAGGATATGGGTGACCGAGCGCGCGATGCGGCGCACGCGCCAGCGGCGCCAGGCCCACACCGCGGGGCTGACATAGTGGATCGCAGGGATTCCGGCGTTCTTCAGCTGGCGCTCGAGGCCGAGGTTGAAGTCGGAAGAGTCGACGCCGATGAAGAGACTCGGCCGCTCGGCGAGCATGCGCGTCGCCAGCCGGCGGCGGATTCCCATGATTTCCCGGTAGTGCAGCAGGGCCTCGGTGTAGCCGCGCACCGAAAGCCTCTCCATCGGAAAATCCGACACGAACCCCTGCGCCGCCATCTTCGGGCCGCCGATGCCGCTGAACTGCATCTGCGGCCGGCGCTCTTTCAGGGCCCCGATCAGGTGCGCGGCGAGCTGGTCGCCGGAAGCCTCGCCGGCCACCATGCCGACACGGACATCCTTACCCCCGAACGATTGCCCCATTCTTCTAGCGGATGATTCCGCGCTGGCTCCTGGCGAGAAAATCCAGGATGTCCTTCACCTCTGGGCAGCCGGTCGCTTGGGATGCGAGTTCCTTTTTCGCCTCTTCCAACGCGAGTCCGCGCCGGTACAGGGTGCGGTAAGCCGTCTTCAGGCCGCGGATCGTCTGAGGCGTGAACCCTCTGCGCTTCAGGCCCTCGCTGTTGATGGCGTAAGGGTGTGCCATGTTCCCGGCGGCGGCGACGTAGGGCGGCAGGTCCTGCGGCAGGTAGGTTCCCATGCCGGTGAAGGCGTGCGCGCCGATGTGCACGTACTGGTGGATCAGGGTCGTGGCGCCGAAGACCGCCCAGTCGCCCACCGTGACGTGCCCGGCGAGTTGGCAGGCGTTCGCGAAGATGGTGTTGCTGCCGATCTGGCAGTCGTGGGCGAAGTGTACGTAGGCCATGACCCAATTGGCGTTCCCCAGGCGCGTGGTGCCGACGTCGAGCGCCGTGCCGCGATTGATGGTGACGTACTCCCGGATGGTATTGCCGTCGCCGATCTCCACCCCCGTGTCCTCGCCGGCGTACTTCTTGTCCTGCGGCGGCGCCCCCAGCGAGCAGAAATGGAAAATCCGGTTGTCGCGCCCGATGCGGATGCGGCCGTCGAGCACCACGTGCGCGCCGATCCAGGTGCCCTCCCCGATTTCCGCCCCGGGGCCGATCACCGAGTAAGGGCCGATCGATACGCCCGCGCCGATGCGTGCCGCGGCGTCGACCAGCGCGCTGGGGTGAATCGCCGCCGTCATGCGCGCTCTGTCGAGCGCATCGAGCACAGGATGGTCGCCTCGGCCACCGTCTCGCCCGCCACTCGCGCGACGCAGCCGAATTTGCCGATGCCGCGCAGCTGGCGCTCCATGTGCACCTCGATCTCCAGCTGGTCGCCGGGGACCACCGGCTTCTTGAAGCGCGCGTCATCGATTCCGACGTAGTAGTAGATCGTCTTTTCGTCCGGTTTGGTGCCGCTCGTGCGGAACACCAGCACCCCCGCCGCCTGCGCCATGGCTTCGAGAATCAGCACCCCGGGCATGATCGGCCGGTTCGGGAAATGCCCGGGGAAATAGGGTTCGGCGGCCGACACGTTCTTGATGGCCACGATGCGCTTGCCGGGCTCGCACTGCGTCACCCGGTCGATCATCAGCATCGGGTAGCGATGCGGCAAATGCGCCAGGACTTCGTTGATGTCCATTTCAGCCATCGTTCTTTCCTTTGCGGCGCAGCGCCGCCGCGCTGCGCGCCCAGGATTTATTCTCGTCGAAAGGGTACACGCCGGTGTAGGTGCCCGGTTTCAGGATCGAGCGCGAGATCAGGGTTCCCGCGGAGACGTTGACGCGGTCGACGATCTTCAGGTGCCCGAGGATCACCGCCGCGCCGCCGATGGTGCAATGGCGGCCGATGTCGGCGCTACCGGCGATCCCCGCGCAACCCGCGATCGCCGTGTGGGCCCCGATGCGCACGTTATGTCCGACCTGGATCTGGTTGTCGAGCTTGACCCCGTCCTCGATCACCGTGTCGTCGAGCGCGCCGCGGTCGATGGTGGTGTTGGCGCCGATCTCGACATCGTCCCCGATGCGCACGCCGCCGATCTGCGGAATCTTTATCCAGCGGCCGCCGTCGTCGGCAAAGCCGAAGCCGTCCGCGCCGATCACCGCACCCGAGTGCACGATCACCCGGCTCCCCAGGGAACAATTTCCATACACCACCACGCGGGGATAGAGACAGGTATCGTCGCCGATCGTCACGCCGTCTCCAACAACGCATCCCGCTCCTATGGAAAGCCGTTTTCCAAGAGAAGCAGTTTCGGAAACGACCGCGGTGGGATGGACACCCTGCGGCTGCGTGATCAGCGAGTTGAACAGTTGCGACACGCGCGCAAAGTAGGCGTAGGGCTGCTCGACCACGATGCGCGGCAGCGCGGTCGCCGCCTCGTCCCTGGGCGCGACGACGATCGCGCTCGCGCGCGTCGCGCCCAGTTTCGCCTTCAATTTTCTGTCGGAGAAGAAGCTGATCTGGCCGGAGGCGGCGCGCTCCAGCGGCCCGACCTGGCGTATCAGCACCTGCGCGTCGCCGGCGACGCGGCCGCCTAGGCGGGAGACGATCTGCCCGAGCGTGAAAGGCCCCGGCATCCCGTCATTTCGCCGGCAGTTTGCCTTCGAGCGCCTTGATCACCCGGTCGGTGATGTCGATGCGCGGGCTCGCGTACACGGCGTCCTGGAAGATGATGTCGAAGCGCTCCTGCTCGGCGATCTGCCGGATCACGCGGTTGGCCTGCTCCACCACCTGCGCCAGTTCCTCGTTGCGCCGCTGGTTCAGGTCTTCGCGGAACTCCCGCTGCTTGCGCTGGAAGTCGCGGTTGAGTTCCCCGAAATCGCGCTCCTTGGTGCGGCGCTGGGCCTCGCTCATGGTGACCGCGTTCTTTTCCAGATCCTCCTGCATGCGCTTGAGCTGCTCCGCGACGCGCGCCAGTTCCTGGTCGCGCTTCTGGAACTCGGCCTCGATCTTCTTCTGCGCGCGCACCGCCGGAGCGGCATCGCGCAGCACGCGCTCGGTATTGACGAAGCCGAACTTGCTCGCCGCCGGCGACGGCGCCGAAGTCTGTGCCCACGCGGGGAGCGCGAAGACGGCGAACGCGGCGGCTGCGGCCAGGCGGCTCGGATGGCTCATGTGACCAGTAATCAAAAGTTGTAGCCGAGAGTGAATTGTAGCCGCTGAATACGATCCGTGCTTTTCGCGTTCAAGGGCTTCGCGTACGACAGCTTCAAGGGCCCGAAGGGCGAAGACCAGCTGAAAGCGAGGCCGGTGGAATAGCGCAGCGTATCCAGCTCGTACTTGTGGCTGAAGACCTGGCCGCCGTCGAGAAACCAGGAGAGCCGCAGCGAACGATCCTGCCCCGCGCCGGGCATCGGAAACAGCAGCTCGGCGTTGACATTTAATTTGCGGTCGCCGCCGATGGTGTTGCCCGCGGAATCCTGCGGTCCGAGCGAGAACGAGCTGAAACCGCGAACCGAGCCCGGGCCGCCGGCGAAGTAGTTCTTGAAGAACGGCAGCGGTTTGTCGCCCACGCCGCCTGCGTAGCCGATTTCACCTCCGAGCATGAACGTCAGGTCGCGCGTCAGGGGTCGGAACCACTGGTGCTGGTAGCCGAGGCGGTAGAACTGCAGGTCGCCGCCCGCAAGCTCGCTCGAGGCGCGCATCAGCGAGCCGGCATTGGTCTGGATCAGGCTGTCGCGCGTATCGTAGGCCCACCCCGCCGATCCCGTCGCGTAGCTGTAACTGTTGCCGAAGGTATTGGCGAAATCGGTGTACACCTGCGGGCTCGCGGCAAAGGTCTGCAGTTCCACGGTTTCCGCGCTCAGCCCGAAGCTGAGCGTCGTCACTTCGGACACGGGATAGCCGTACTTGACGCCGCCGCCAAGCGCGTCGGTCGCATAGGCGCCGGTGGCCAGCCCGGAGGCGTCGGTCTTGCGACGGTAGACATCGAATCCCTGGCTGACGCCGTCGACCGTGAAATACGGATCGAGATAGGACAGCGAATAGACCTTGTTGACCGAGCCGCTGCTGACGTTGAACGAGAGGTACTTGCCGGTGCCGAAGATGTTGGACTGCGTGAGCGAAGCCGACAGCAACAGCTTTTCCACGTTGGAGAATCCCAGCCCGACCAGCAGCGTCCCGGTCGGCCGTTCCTTCACCGTGTAGACGACATCGACCTGGTCCGAGCGCCCTTCGATCGGCTGCGTATCCACCGTGACGTCGCCGAAATACGAAGTCCGGTCGATACGCCGCCTCGAGAGCTGGATCTTCGAGGCATCGTAGAACGCGCCTTCGAGCTGGCGCATTTCCCGGCGTATCACCTCGTCGCGCGTCCTGGTGTTTCCCGCGACCTCGACGCGGCGCACGTAGACGCGGCGGCCCGGGTCGATCACGATGTTGAACGCGACCGTGCGCTTTTGCTTGTCGACGTCCGGAATGGCGCTGGCATTGGCGAAGGCGTAGCCGTCGTTTCCCAGTCGCTCCGCGATCGCCTTGGTGGTCGCCGCCAGCTTCTCCCGTGAGAACACATCCCCCGCCTTGAGCTGCAGCAGTTTTTCCAGCTCCTCCCGGGACACCAGCAGCTGCCCCGACAGCTGCACCGCCGATACGGTGTACTTCTCGCCTTCGACGATGTTGACGGTAATGTAGATGTCGTGCCGGTCCGGCGTGATCGACACCTGCGTGGAATCGACGTTGAAATCGAGATAGCCCTGGTTCTGGTAGAAGGAACGCAGCGTTTCGAGATCCGTGGCCAGCCGCTCGCGCGCGTAGCGGTCGTGCCTGGTGTACCAGGTCAGCCAGCCGGGCGTGCGCAGCACGAACTGGTCGAGCAGGCGGCTCTCCGGGAACGCCTGTGCGCCGACGATGTTGATGCCCTGGATCCTGGCCACTTCGCCTTCGTTCACCGCGATGTTGATTCCGACCCGGTTGCGCTCCAGCGGCGTCACCGTGGTCTGCACCTCGGCCGCATACAGCGCGCGCGACAGGTACTGGCGCTTGAGCTCCTGCTCCGCCGCCTCCAGCACCGCCCGGTCGAAAATGCGTCCCTCGGCCATGCCGAGCTCGCGCAGCACCTTGCGCACGTTCTCCGCCTCGAACTCCTTGATCCCGGAGAAGTCGATCTGCGCGATCGCCGGACGTTCCTGCACGAACACGACCAGCACGTCGTTCTCCACCTCGAGCCGGACGTCCTGGAAAAAGCCGGTCGCGAACAGCGCGCGCAGCGCCTGCTGCGCCTTTTCGTCGTTCATCGTATCGCCGACCTTCGCCGGGAGGTAGCTGAACACCGTGCCGGGCTCGGTGCGCTGCAATCCTTCGACGCGGATATCCTTGATCACGAACGACCGGACTGCCTGCGCGGCGGCGCCCGCGGCAGCCGCAAGCAAAACAGCGGCAAGCACCGCAGTGACGCATCTACGCATCATCAGCCTGTCAGGAGGCGGTTCAGGTCGTTGTAGAAAGCGAAGGCCATCACCACCAGCAGCAGCGCGAGACCGACGCGCTGTCCGAGCTCCATCGCGCGCTCGGATACCGGACTGCCCTTGATAATCTCGATCGCATAATACATCAGGTGTCCGCCATCGAGCAGCGGAACCGGCAGCAGATTGAGCACGCCGAGGCTGATGCTGATCAGCGCGAGGAAGGTGAGGTAGGAAATCCAGCCCATCTGCGCCGACTGCCCGGCGAAATCCGCGATGGTCACGGGCCCCGAAAGATGCTTCCACGACAGTTCGCCCAGCAGCATCCTGCCGAGCATCTTCAGGCTGAAGATCGAGATGTCCGCGGTCTTGGCCGCTGCCTTCGCCAGACTGTCGAGCGGGCCGTGCTGCACGCGGATCAACATGCTCTGCGCATGCTGCGGCGGGATGCGCGGCGCGGCGCCGATGCGGCCGATGCGCCGGTCCCCGACGTTCACCGCCTCGGGTACCACGTCAACGGCGCGCGTTGCTCCGTCGCGCTCCACGGTGAAACGCAGCGCGACCCCGGGACGCGCACGTATCGCGTCGACAAGTTGTTCCCAGGATTCGAGCGGCGCGCCGTCGGCGCGCACGATGCGGTCGCCGGGGGCCAGCCCGGCGCGCTCCGCCGGGCTGCCGGCGACGACCTGGCCGAGCACCGGCTCGAGCGGCGGACGGTAGAGGCGCAGGCCGATCCGCTCGAGCACATCGGCTTCCACCTCCTCGGAGGGAAACGCGCTCAGGTCCAGCACGGCGACCTCGATATGGCCGCGCGGGTCGATCGTCTCGATCCGCACCGGCTGCCGTTGCAGCGCAGCCTGCAGGACGCGCCAGCGCAGCTCCTGCCACGTTGCCAGCGCCTCGCCGTCGATCGCACGCACCGTGACGCCTGAGCGCAGCCCGGCCGCGGCGGCGGCGCTTCCCGCCGGCGGGGCGGCGATCACCGGCCGCGCTTCCGGCAGGCCGTGCATGAACAGGCCGGCGTAGACCAGAATCGCGAACAGGAAATTGAACGCCGGACCCGCGACCACGATGACAATGCGCTTCCAGACGCTCTGGCGGTTGAACGCGCGCCCCGCGTCCGCGGGGTCGACCGGACCTTCGCGCTCATCGAGCATCTTGACGTAGCCGCCGAACGGAACCGCGGCGATGGACCATTCGGTGCGATCGGCTCCCAGGCGCCAGGTGGCGAGCGGCCGGCCGAAGCCCACCGAGAAACGCAGCACCTTGACGCCACACAACCGCGCCACCAGGTAATGCCCGTATTCGTGCACGATGATCAGCACGCCGAGCGCGACGATGAACGCGACGACCGTGTGCAGCAGGCTCATGCCGCCTGCGCCATCACCAGCGCGCTTGCCGTGGCGCGCGCCTTCCGGTCGGCGGCCAGGACCGCGGGCAGAGCGTCCACCGGGCCGCCCGGCACCTCGGCCATGGTGTCCCGGATCACTCGCGCGATGCCGTTGAATCCCAGGCGGCCGCCGAGAAACGCCTCCACCGCCACCTCATTCGCCGCGTTCAGCACCGCGGGCGCCGTGCCGCCGGCGCGCAGCGCCGCGTAAGCCAGCCCGAGGCAGGGAAAACGCGAATGGTCGGGCTGCTCGAAGCTGAGCCCCTTGTGCTGCGTGAGATCGAGGTGCCGTGCGCCCGATTCGATGCGTTCCGGATAGGCGAGCGCGTGCGCGATGGGCACGCGCATGTCCGGATTCGACAGCTGCGCGATCACCGAACCGTCCACGTACTCCACCATCGAATGCACGATGCTCTGCGGGTGGATCACCACCTCGATCGCTTCGGGCGCCATATCGAAGAGCCAGCGCGCCTCGATGACCTCGAGACCCTTGTTCATCATGGTGGCCGAATCGACCGAGATCTTGCGCCCCATCACCCAGTTCGGGTGCGCGCAGGCCTGCTCCGGAGTGACGCGCTCGAGGGACTCGAGCGGCGCGGTGCGGAACGGGCCGCCCGAGGCCGTCAGCACTATTTTTCTGATGGATTTCTTTTCAAAGAAACATTGAAAGACCGCATTGTGCTCACTGTCGACCGGCAGGATCTGCGCCCCGCTCGCGCGCGCGGCGCGCATGACGAGCGGGCCGGCCATCACCAAGGCCTCCTTGTTCGCGAGAAGCACGCGCTTTCCGGCGACGACCGCCGCCAGAGTGGAAGGCAGGCCCGCGGCGCCCACGATCCCGGCCATCACCACCTTGCACCGGCTATCGGAGACCACGCGCTCCAGCGCCGCCGCGCCGAACAGCAGCTCGCTGCCGGCCGCCGAGAATTGCCGCGCGAGGTCTCGATCCTCCGCGGCGCCGGACAGTACGGCGTAACGCGGCCGGTGCAGCCGGCACAGCTCGAGGAGGCGTTCCGCAGAGCCGTTCGCCGTCAGCGCGAAGACCTCGAAGCGGCCGGGATGCCGCGCCACCACGTCGAGCGTGCTCGCGCCGATCGACCCGGTGGCGCCGAGGACCGCGAGGCTCACGTCGCCCCCTTCACCATCGGCAGCAGCAGCGCTGCAACCGGCAGCGCGGCCAGCAGGCTGTCGACCCGGTCGAGGATCCCGCCGTGACCCGGCAGGAGCGTGCCACTGTCCTTGACGCCAACACGACGTTTCAACGCAGACTCGAACAAATCGCCCACTATGGAAAGCACGGTGACCACCATCGCCGCCGCGAGATACAGCATCCAGGGCAGCCTCTCGATGAAGATGCCACAGATGATAGCGTAGCCGAGAGCGCCGAGGACCCCGGCCGCGACGCCTTCCCACGTTTTGCCGGGGCTGATGCGGGGCGCAAGGCGGCGCCGACCGAAGGCACTGCCAACGAAATATGCCGCGATATCCGCGATCCAGATTAACGCCAGCACGCCGAGCAGCCAGCCCGGCGTTGTCGTTGCAAACATCAGCGCTGCCGGGACGATCACCACCCACCCTGTAGCGGCAACCAGCGCGGCAGGCGCTCCCTGAAGACCGCGCCAAAGCCACAGGGGCGCAATGACCAGCCAGAACGTGATCGCGGCGACGGTTGCCATCCACCAGTCGCTCGAATCGCCAAATCTTAAAAGGATCACAAACGTTGCCGTGCAAAAGGCTGCGTAGGTCATGGCAAATCGCATCCGCATTGGACACAGCAGAGCCCACTCGTAAGCCGCAAGAAGTACAAGCGCCGCGGTCAGCACCCCTCTTCCCAACGGCGGGAGCGCGAACAGCACGATCAGCAGCACTGCGATGAGCGCCGCCGCGGTCGCCACCCGCGCCGCCAACGCCTCTTTCAGGCGACCTCGGCCCGTTTTGCGGCTGCAAGCTGTTCGCTGGTGCGCCCGAAGCGCCGCTCCCGGCTGCGGTAGGACGCGATCGCCTCATCGAGCGCCGCGGCGTCGAAATCCGGCCATAACGTCTCGGTAAAGTACAGCTCGCAGTACGCGAGCTGCCAGAGCAGGAAGTTGCTGATCCGCTGCTCGCCGCCGGTGCGGATGAACAGATCCGGTTCCGGCGCATAGCTCATGGCGAGATAAGGGGTAAGGTCTTCCTCACAAATTTCTTTTTTTGAATCATTACTTTTCAGAAAGGCATTCAATGCCTGAAGAATGTCCCAGCGGCCGCCATAGTTCGCGGCGATGGTCAGCGTAAGCCCCCGGTTATCGGCGGTCAGGCGCTCGCCGTCGTCGATCAGCCGCCGGATCTTGGGGTCGAAGCGGCGCGTATCGCCGATGACCTTGAGGCGCACGCGGTTGCGATGGAGTTTCTCGACTTCGTTGGTGAGCGCGGTCTTGAACAGCTGCATCAGCAGCGCCACTTCCCTGGGCGGCCGGCGCCAGTTCTCCGAGCTGAAGGCGAACAGCGTGAGAAATTCAATGCCGAGCTCGGCGCAGGCGCGCACTGTCTCGCGCACCGCCTCGGCGCCGCGCCGGTGGCCGGCGATGCGCGGCAGGCGGCGGCCGGCGGCCCAGCGGCCGTTTCCGTCCAGGATGATCGCCACATGGCGCGGCAGATCGCCGTGCAGCGGCACCTGCCTGGTGCTGCTCTCGTGGCTCATACGGCGAGCAGTTCCGTTTCCTTCTGCTGCAGCAGCATGTCGATTCCGGCGATGTGCCGGTCGGTCGCCTTCTGCACCTCGTCCTGCGCGCGGCGCTCGTCGTTCTCCGAGACCGCCTTCTTCTTCAGCGCCTCCTTGAGGTGATGATTGGCGTCGCGGCGCAGATTGCGCACCGCCACCCGCGCGTTCTCCGCCTCGTGCCTCACCACCTTGACCAGCTCCTTGCGCCGCTCCTCGGTGAGCGAGGGCATCGGGACGCGCACGGACTCGCCTTGCGCCGCCGGGTTGAGGCCGAGATCGGATTCGCGGATCGCCTTCTCGATGGCCTGCGTCATCTTTTTCTCGAAAGGCGTGACGCCGATGGTGCGGGAGTCGAGCAGCGTGATTTTCGCCACCTGGTTGATCGGCATCAGCGTGCCGTAGTAGTCGACGCTGATGTGGTCGAGGATGCCGGTATGCGCGCGGCCGGTGCGCACCTTGGCCAGGTCGGCCTTGAACGCCTCCACGCTCTTGTCCATCTTCTGCTCGGTGGTTTTCTTGAGTTCCGCGATCACCATGGCGGCCTCCCAGTGCGGATCATACGTGAACCAGGGTCCCCTCATCCTCGCCC
>Ga0209108_10002488_pt1 | contig 10535 bp, 8 predicted proteins | sample Rifsed10ft1_FD_184003 | JGI IMG/M metagenome (GOLD analysis project Ga0209108, IMG submission 184003) | Soil microbial communities from Rifle, Colorado, USA - sediment 10ft 1 (version 2) | ecosystem: Environmental > Terrestrial > Deep subsurface > Rock core/Sediment | place: Rifle, Colorado...
CCCGGCATCTCGCCCCGGACCACCGCGGACGTCCGCCCGCGTGAGGTCGAGACACCGCCCGATCGTGCCACCGATGACGGCATCCGGCCAGTGCCGGCCGGCCCAGGCCGATCGCGGCCAGCTCAGGCTGCTGCCTCCGCATCGTAGTCGGTGAGCTTGACACCAGTCGGGGGGCCACCCCGATTCGGCGAATGCCGTAGGCTGACCGCCAGCAAGCCCGCGGCTCCGTCCCGTCACCCAGCGTCCCCGCACGAGAGCATCGTTGCCCAGACTGCCGAGGCCCCTCGCCGCCCCGACATTCGCCCTGGCGCTGATCGTTGCGGGCGCGCCGCTCTCGCTCCTCCCGGCGAACCCCGTCTCCGCGGCCGTGGTCGCCCCGTACACCTCGACCGGCCGCGAGCCGCTCGCGCCAGGCGTGGACCACGACTGGGGTCGGCTGTCGACGACCGCCGGCAGTCAGGCGGTCAACCTCGTGGAGGTCGATCAGTCGAATCCGGCGATCTTCTTCGAGGCTTCCCTGTCCAACGGTCGGGTGACGGGCCTCGAGCGCACGAGCAGTCAAGCGATCAGCCGCTCGGTCGAGGGCCACCGGGTCATCGCCGCGATCAACGGTGACGTGTGGGCCGGCTTCTCGAATGACATGGAGGACGCCCCCAACGGACTCCACGTCGAGGCGGGCGAGCTCGTGACCGCCAGGACCACCGGCCGGCCGACCTTCGGCGTCGGTCCGGACGGTCGTCCGATCCTGGGCTCGCCTCTCGTCAGCGTCATGCTCGGCACGACCTCCGCCGGCCAGTTCGTCATCAACCGGGTCAACCAACTGCGGCGCGCCGGCGATGTCGTCCTGTACACCCCGCACTTCGACAGCCGGACGAGCAGTGCCGCCTCCGGGATCGACGTCGTCATCAGCGGGCTGGCGCTGCCGCTGCGGCCGTCGGGCACGTGGACCGGGTTCGTGTCGACCGTGAGGCCGGCCGAAGGGGGTTGGCCGATCGACCCTGGAACCGTCGTCGTCACGGTGCCGGCGTCGTCAACGCTCGGCACCTTGCTCCCGGGCGAACCAGTGACCCTGTCGACGACCATCACACCGGGCTGGGAGTCGATCCAGCAGGCAGTCGGCGGGCGCGAGTGGATCATCCGCGATGGGGTCGTCAGCATCACGCCGCATCCGCCGAGCGCCGACGAGATCCATGCGCGGAGCGCGATCGGCCTCACCGCCGATGGGCGCATGATCCTGGCGACCGTCGGTGGGCGTGAGGTTGGCGGACGCGCAGGGGTCCTGCTCTCCGAGCTGGCCGAGCTGATGCTCGAGCGTGGGGCCGTCTCGGCGATCAACCTCGATGGCGGCGGTTCCTCGTCGCTCGCCATCCGCCGGGCGGGAACGGACGGCCCGGTCCTCGTCAACCGGCCGTCCGACGGCTTCGAGCGGCCGGTCACCAACAGCATCCAGGTCATCAGCAGCATGCCCACCGGCCCCCTGTCCGTCCTCAACGTTCAGCCCGGGTCGCGGAGCGTCTATCGGAACAGCACGATCGATTTCAAGGTCAGCGGGATGGACGCGGGCTACAACCCGGTTCCGCTCGCGTCGGGCCCGGTGAGCTGGTCGCTGAGCGCGCCGATCGGAACGATCGATGCAGACGGCCACTTCGTCGCCACTGACCCAGGCACCGGGCAGGTCGTCGTAACCGCCGACGGCGTCACCGGCACCGCCCCGATCACCGTGCTCGCCGATACGACCGCGCCCGTGGCGAAGACGCCGCGCGTCACCCTCCCGGTTGACCGAGGGATCGGCACGGGCGTGCCGGTCACGGTTGCCTGGGACGCCGCAACCGACGACGGATCGGGGGTGGCGTCATACGAGCTCCAGCGCAGCGTGGACGGCCATGCCTGGACGACCATGCCGAAGGCGTCGCCCTCGGCACGCACCGCGGCGCTCACCCTTACCCGCAACCGGACGTACCAGTTCCAGGTCCGAGCCGTGGACGTCGCTGGCAACGTCGGAGCCTGGAAACCGGCCGGCGCCTTCCGCCTTGCCGTGGCTCAGGAGGCCACCCGCGCCCTGTCGTTCGTGCGGGGCACCTGGAGCCGGACCACCTCGGTGTCGTACGACGGCGGTGCCGCCCGATCGACGCGCACGGTCGGCGGCATCGCGCGTTTCACCTTCACCGGCAACTCGTTCGCCTGGGTCGCCGCGAAGAGCCCGGTACGAGGGGTCGCGCACGTTTACGTCGACGGGACGTTCGCGGGCAATGTCGACACCTACCGGCCAACCCCGGCCGCCCGACTGATGGTCTTCACCCGAACCTGGTCGGCCTCGACCCGTCACACGATCGAAATCCGCGCGGTCGGGACGTCCGGCCATCCGAGGGTGGATCTCGACGCGTTCGTCGTCCTGACGCCGGTCGCAGCCACGACGCCGCCACCTCCGCCGCCGTAGCCCACACCGACACCCTCGGCATCGGGGGCGGTGCTGGTCGGTGCCGGCGACAACGCCTGAAGAACGGCTCGGCCGCGGATCAAGGGGCTGCCATGACCCGACCTGGGGCCCGTTCCACGACCGGACCCACCCGGTCCCCGGCAACCACGAACCGGCGTCGCTGGATGCGGTGCTTGGGCTTGTCCTACTCGGCTGAGGTTCGCGGTCTGCCCATCGCGGTCGGGCATTCTTGTGCCGGCCGTGCCAGCTTCGTCGACACGATCCACCGACACGATGGCATGCGTAGGCTCAGAATCGTGGGTGACCGCCCAGGAGCGCCATCCTGAGGCGCCTCGTGTGCGAGACTCGTCGCGTGGCGCACTTCCGCTATGACCCGGGCATCATCGCGCGCTTCCCGGCGGTCGTCGGCGGCGCCATCCACGCCACCGGCGTCCACAACGACCCGACGCCGCCCGGACTCGCCGCAGCCTTCCACGACGAGACGCGCGCGGTACGCACGCGGATCGGCGAGACGCCCCTCAGCGAGCTGCCCACGCTTGCGGCCTGGCGCAAGGTGTTCCGCGGCTTCGGCGTCGATCCGACGCAGTACCGCTCGGCGGCCGAGGCACTCCTGCGGCGCCTGACGAAGCAGGGCGAGCTGCCGTCCATCGGGACGCTGGTGGATCTCGCGAACCTCGTGAGCATCCGCTACGCGCTGCCCGTCGCGATCTTCGACCAGCGCGGGATCTCCGGCGGCACGATCGTCCGGTTCGCCCGCGGTGACGAGCGCTGGGTCGACCTCGGCTCGAGCCAGACCGCGCACCCGGAGCCCGGCGAGGTGATCTTCGCCGATGAGGCGGACGTCGTGAGCGCCCGCCGCTGGTGCTGGCGGCAGAGCGCCGGGAGTGCCGCGCGAGAGGACACGACCGAGATCCTCGTCACGGTCGAAGGCCATCATGAGACAGCGGACCGCGACGTCGCGCGGGCGCTCGCCGACCTGGAGGCACTCCTCGTGACCCACGCGGCGCCGGCCACGATCCGCAGCGCCGTGCTGAGCGCCGGGGACGCAGCGTTCGAGTAGCGCACGCCGTCACCAACGGCACCGTGCCACCGGCCGCGGTCGCCTGGGGTGGCCCGGGGGACACCAAGGGACGGCGCGGCCGGCTAGTCACGAGGTACGATCATGCTGGTGCGAGAACCCCGTCGCCATCCCTCAGGCTGTCACGACGCAGCGAATCCGCCGAGCGGGGGCGCTACCGAAGGATCCAGACGACCGAGCGGGAGCCGCCCGAGGCGAGACTTGTCTGGCCGACGGCGACGAGGCCCGCCGGACCCATCGCGAGACCCGACAGGCTGGTCCTGCGGTGATCCGCTGTTGGGCTCGTCCGCCGTAGACGTCGCACAGCGCCGACTCCGGCGCCGGGTGGGGACTGGCGCCAGCGAAGCTGACAGTATGCGCACGTTCGACGGGGAGGGCGCCGCGGTCGGGGACATAACAGTCGACGATGGGATGGCCCTGCCCGGGATCAGTGGCGCCGGAGCTCGACGAGAGGTCGGCAACCACGACACCACCAGCGCCCCGATCAGGACATCGCGCCAGGACGCCGGGACGGCTCCCGGGGCGCCGGCACCGGGCCCGTCCGCCACGAGGGCCACGGGTCCGGCCTCCGTCACGGCGCGGGCGCGGCCGAGGGAAGCGGACTCGGGCTCACGCCCACCAGGAGCTGCAGCTGGCGGAGCGCCTCCTCGACCAGCCGGATCTCCTCGCCGTAGCGGGCGAAGTCGCCGTCGCGCAGCGCGGCCTGCGCCAGCTCGAAGTGGAGGTTGGCGTAGTCGATCAGCCCCTGGAGATCGCCGGCCGGCGGGGTGGTCCCCGGTCCGGGCGACGGCCGGGGGGTGGGCACCGGTCCGGGACCCGGCGATGGGGTGGGCCCGGGTGAGGGACCCGGACCCGGGCCCCCGCCCTCGATCTCGAGGAGCTGACGGAGCGCGTCGCCGAGCGTCTCGGCCCAGACGACCTCGCTCGGCGAGGCGACGACGATCCTCTGGAACTGCGGGAACTTCGCGGCGGTGGACTGGAGGTAGACCGGCTGGAGGTAGATGATCGAGTCCTGGACCGGGACCACGATGAGGTTGCCCCGGATGACCGTCGAGCCGGCCTGGCTCCAGAGGGTGATCTGGGCGCTGATCACTGGGTCGGCGTCGATCTGGGCTTCGATCTGGGCCGGGCCGAAGATCGTCGTGTCGGCCGGGAAGCGGTACACGCGGACCTGGCCACGGTGCGGGTCGTCGTTGCGGGCGGCCGCCCAGGCGATCATGTTCGGGCGCCCCTGGGCGACCATCGGCTGGAGGAGCAGGAACTCGTCGTCCGCCTCACCGGGCATCCGCATGATCACGTAGTACGCCTCGCTGGGGAGGCTCTGCTCGCTTCCCTGCCCCAGCGGCGTCGTCCAGAGGTCCTGCTGCTGGAAGAAGGTCAGCGTGTTCTCCACGTGGTACCGGCCGTACATCGCCGTCTGGACGTTGAACAGCTCCTCCGGGTAGCGGAGGTGGGGAAGGAGATCGGCCGGCATCTCGTCGAGCGGGCGGAACAGGCCGGGGAAGATCCCGCCGTAGGCCTGCACCAGCGGGTCCGAGGGATCGGCGACATAGAAGCTCATCCGCCCGTCGTAGGCGTTCATCACGATCTTCACGCTGTTGCGGATGTAGTTGAAGGGCGCCCGGTCCAGCCCCGTCCGCACGAAGCTCGTCGGGAAGAACGACTGGGCGTGCGGGAAACGATCCGAGACCGTGTAGGCGTCGGCGATCCAGACCAGGCGGCCCTCGGCGGTGACCACGAGATACGGGTCCTTGTCGTAGCGCAGGAACGGCGCGATCCGCGGCAGCCGGTCGAAGAGCGATCGACGGAAGAGCAGCTGGCTCTGGTTGGTGACCTGGTCGCTGATTAGCAGGTTGAGGTCGCGGAAGCGAAGAGCGAAGAGCAGCCGCTCGAGGGTCCGGTCCAGCCGGATCCCGGTGGTCCCGGACCAGCGGGTCTCGATCGCCTGTTCGCCGCCCGCTTGCTGGCTCCCCTGCGGGAAGTCGAACTCGGGCTGCTTCGCGCCGACGATGACATAGTCGATCGTCGGTCGCTCGCCGAAGTAGATCCGGGGCTCCGTGACGACGGGCGCCCCGTCGGACGAGACCGGCGGCAGGTTGCGGATGAACAGGCGCGGCTCGCCGTTGCTGACGACCTCGTTCACCGGGACCATCGCCAGGCCGATGCCGTGGGTGTAGATGATCCGCTCGTTCAGCCAGCCGATCGCGTTGGGGTTCTTCTCGAGGGCCAGCTCGCGGGCCGAGAGCATCACCTGGCGGCGCTCGCCGCCGATGTCGTAGCGGTCCGTGTCCACATCGAAGAAGTCGTAGTACTGGCGGACCGTCTGGAGCTGGTCGAGCGTGTCGCCCAGCGGCCGGTAGTCCCACAGCCGGGCGTTGCCGAAGGTGGCCGCCTCGTCGGCGATCTTCTCGGCGGTCAGGGCCTGGTCGCCCTTGTAGTCGCGGGTCTCCCAGCCGTCCAGCCCGAAGGCGAGGCGGGTCATCGCGATGTTGTTGCCGATGTATCGCTCTTCCTTCTGGTAGGGGTTGGGATCCACCGTGAAGCGCTGGATCGCCTCCGGGTAGAGGGTGCCCAGGACGAGCGACGCGCTGAACCAGATCAGGACGGCCATGACCAGCGGCACCACCCAGCGGGTGAACGCCCCGCCCACGAGGAAGGCCGCGGTGAGCGCCGAGATGACGGTCAGGACGTCGCGGCCGAGGAAGCGGGCGGCCTCGTCGGTGTAGCTCACGCCGCTGGCGACACCGTTGGCGGTGTAGGCGAACTCGAACTTGTCGAGCTGATAGCCGGCAGCGGTCGAGAGCAGGTAGAGCCCGCCGAGCACGGCCAGGTGGACGCGGACCGGTGTCGTGAACACCTCGCCGCCCCGCACCGCCGAGGCCAGGTAGCGGGCGAACGCGATCGCCAGCGCACCGAGGACCAGGCCGTTCAGCGCTCCCTGGACCAGCCGGAGAAAGGGCAGGTCGAACAGGAAGAAGCCGATGTCGCGGCCGAACACGGGGTCCGGCCACCCGAAGGCCACCTGGTTGCGCCAGAGCAGGATCGTCTCCCAGTCCGAGGCGATGCCGCCGGCGATCAGCAGGGCCGCGAAAAGGCCGAGGGCGATCAGGATCGGGGTCGCCATCGGCGTGAGGTCCGGGATCTCCGCGACGGTGGGGCCCACCGGGCGCGGACCGGCCGGACCACGACCGAACGGGTCACCCGGACCGAAGCCGCCCGGACCGAAGCGCCCGCGCTCGGCATTGCGGGCCGCCTCCGACATGCGCTCGAAGAAGCCGCGGATGGCGCCACCCTCGCCACCGCCCGTGGGAGCGAGTCGCCCGGCCAGCCAGAGGTTGCCGAGCAGGACGACCGCGGCCACGACGATGCCACCGGCGAACAGGAGGACCGAGGCGCCGAGCCGGGGCCAGAAGACGCTCTCGTAGCCGACGCTGGAGTACCAGATCGCGTCGGTCCACAGGTCCAGGCCGAAGCTAAGCAGCCCGAAGATGAAGAGCGCGGCGAGAAGCAGGAATGTTAGCCAGAATCGCCGGACGGCTCGCCGCAGCCCGCCCCTGGCGCCGCCGTCGTCGTTCGGGCCACCTCGGCGCATGCTCGGGGGACGTCCTCCGCCGGCGCCGCCCCCGCCCCGCCGAGCTGGCCTGGGTGGCGGCTCCTCCTGCCCGTCCGCGTCGTCGGGGGCGCCCGGCTGGTCGCCGCTCGCCGGGGCCTGTCGGCGCCGGAGGTCGTCCCTGAACTCATCGAACATGTCGCGCATCCAAGCCAGTCTACCCGGCCGGCGGCATCACAATTCCGCGAGCGCCCCCACGGCCCCCCGGAAGGCCGCCAGAACGGCCGAAGCGAGTTCCGTCGGACGAAGCGTCGCCGTGCGCGCCGGCTCCCACTTGAACGCGGCCCGGGCGGCGGCCGGCACGCTCCATGGATCGGCCGGGGCGTCGGGCGGGACGAGCGGGGCGAGACGGATCGCCATGCGGCCGTTCTCTTCCAGGATGAGCCCGGAGCTGGGCGACCAGCGGCGGGCGGTGGCCATCATGGAGCGACGGCTGAGATCCGAGCCGACCGCCGATGTGGTCGGTGCCGGCCGGCGATCAGACCGAGGTTAGGGCGCCCTCTCCCCCATACGATGGCATGCGTAGGCTCAACATCGTGCGAGCGACAGGAGCGGCAACCGACGAGCGGAGCGGTGGTGGACACGGCGCTGAGGCCGGCCACATTCAGTGTCCATCCCGCGGTGGGCCACCAGGCCTGATCGTCCTCAGCGTGAGGATGTGCGCCGTCACCGCAACCGCGATGGCGGCGAGCAGGAACCTGAGCCAGACGGGGTCAACGGCAAGGATGCTGATCCCGATGAAGAGCCACAGCATCGCGATGGCGAAGATCTTGACGTTCAGCTTGATGGCCCGCCGGTCGCGATAGTCCCTGATGTACTCGCCCAGGAGGCGGTTGTTGACGAGCCAGTCGTGCAGGCGCGCCGAACCGCGGGCGTAGCAGGCGGCCGCCAGCAGCAGAAACGGGGTGGTGGGCAGCACCGGCAGGAATATGCCGATGATGCCCAGGGCGAGCGCCACGGTGCCGCAGATGACGAGTGCGGCCCGAGTGCCCTTCCTCACGACAAGACCTTCGCTCGGATGCGAGGCGGCCCCAGCGCCGCCGGACTCGGCCGGCCTCCGCGAGTCCCCGAGCCGAGGCCGCTGGCGATGGTGCCCACGGGTCGACGCTCAGCCGGAGCGGGTCGGTGTCGCCAGTGGCTCGGCGCGGTCCCGGCGGCCAACGTGCGGGCCACGGACCGGAAGCGCGGCGACCGAGTCGTAAGCAGTCAGGCCGTATCGCTCTCCGTCGCGATCGTTCACGAATCGGTCACGCGATAGACCGTTCCGCTGGCGGCGTCGGTCAGGTACAGCTCGCCCGCCTGGTCCTCGCCGAATGAGGTGATGAGCGCGTCCGTGGTGAGCGCCCGGGTCGGGGTCGTGCCGCGAACGGCACCACGGTCGATGTACCAGACCTCGCCCGAACAGTAGTCGGCGAAGAGGTACGCGCCGACGAGGTCCGGGTACGCGGACCCGCGGTAGACGTACCCGCCGGTGATCGAGCAGCGTCCCCTGGCATGACCGTACTCGGTCACGGGCAGCGTCTTGCCGGTTCGAGAGCAGCCGGTCGACGGCGCGTAGCAATGCGCGCCCTCCATCACTCGCCAGCCGAAGTTCAGGCCACGGCCGGCGTTGCGACCACGGACAGCGAGGGCTCGGTCGACCTCTTCCCAGGCGTTCTGCCCCACGTCCCCGATCCACAGATCGCCCGTGACCCGGTCGAACGAGAAGCGCCACGGGTTGCGCAGGCCGTAGGCCCAGATCTGGTCGATGCCACTGCGCCCGACGAAGGGGTTGGTCGGAGGGATCCCGTACGGCAGCGAGCCGGTCCGCTTGTCGACGTCGATGCGCAGGAGCTTGCCGAGCATGACGTTCTTGCTCTGCGCCCGATCGCCCGGATCGCCGGCACTGCCGCCGTCGCCGAGTCCGATGTACAGGTAGCCGTCGGGACCGAACGCGATATGGCCGCCGTTGTGATTCGCGTATGGCTGACGGACGCGCAGGAGCGTCCGGCCGCTTCCGCCATCGACTCGGTCGGGGTTCGAGGCCATCACGCGATACTCGCGCACGACGCTGTTACCGTTGACATCCGTGTAGCTCAGGTAGAGCTTGCCGTTGGTCTTGTAGCTCGGATGGAAGGCGAGCCCGAGGAGGCCCTGCTCGCTGCCGGTCGAGACCGAGGAGCTGAGGTTGACGAACGGTGCAGCCACCAGGCTCCCGTCCTTGACGATCCGGACCTTGCCGGTCTTCTCGACGACGAACAGGCGACCCGAGCCGTCGCCCGCGTGGGTGACCAGCAACGGCTCCGACAAGCCGGTGACGACGGACGTCAGCCCGAGGTGGATGTTGGCGGGGACGACGGCTCCGCTCGCGGCGGTCGGAGTCAGCAGTGCGCCGACGAACAGGATGGCGAGGGTGCGCCGCAGGACGGCGCGGCGGATCGAAGTCATGCCCCAAGCATCGGCTGCGCCGTCAAGTCGTATCGCCTCCATCCGCCGCATGCTGTCACGTGACCCAGCCCGCTTGACCCCCGAGGTCCGGGCCCTCTTCATGGAGGCCATCCGAGCCGGAGCACCCGCGCCGACGCGGCTCGATACGCAGGCATCTCAGCGCCCTCTTTGAACCGCTGGTTGGCTGACCCGAGACCGTAATTCTCGAGAGTTCCGAGACGCCCTCGAACGGGAGGAGGCCACGATGACCGTGCGCGTGGTCAGCAACCTCGTCCGACTGACGCGACGGAGCACCCGGGCATCAGACTACGTCCCGGTTATCCACCCCGCCAGGAAGGTGCTGGCGTAGCGAAGCTGCATGCGGCGGACGCGGCACGTCCAACCCGGGCTCGCCACATCCGACCCGGAGCCGCTCAGGACGATACTCAGTGCCATGGACATCCTCCCCAAGGTTGTGACCGTGTTCGGGCTCGGGGCCGTCGAGCTCTGGGCCGCCATCCCGGCCGGCCTCGCGCTCGGTCTCCATCCCATCGCCACGGGCATCGCATCGGCCCTGGGCGCCATCACGAGCGGACTGGTGGTCGCCCTGCTCGGGGACCGGGCGAGGGCCTGGCTCGTCGCTCGCCATGGAGTCCTGCGCGACGGCCAGGGCCACGGGACGATCCGCCGCATCTGGGGCCGCTACGGGGTCGTCGGATTGGGCCTCCTCGCACCACTGCTCGTCGGGGCACCGCTGGGGACCGCCCTCTGGCTGGCCGGCTTCGAGACGCTACGCGGATGACGGAGAACGGTCCCCGGGGCGGCGATGCTCGCGAACTCGCCGCGGAACTGCAGCGTCGTAGGGTCCGCGCGGGCGATGACGGCGCGACCAACTGGGCCGACGGCCAGCGCCCGACGTATCGCCGACTGGTTGACAGCCTCGATCCGACCGGACCGGTCATGCCGTCTGGGCCGCCACCTCCCGGACCCGGCGGGCCATCCAC
>Ga0209108_10002489_pt1 | contig 10525 bp, 11 predicted proteins | sample Rifsed10ft1_FD_184003 | JGI IMG/M metagenome (GOLD analysis project Ga0209108, IMG submission 184003) | Soil microbial communities from Rifle, Colorado, USA - sediment 10ft 1 (version 2) | ecosystem: Environmental > Terrestrial > Deep subsurface > Rock core/Sediment | place: Rifle, Colorado...
GGCGTCGTAGGCGCCCTCGGGGTCCTGGCGCGGACCGAAGATGTTGAAATACCTCAGGCCGATCGAATCCAGGCCGTAGCAGCGGGCGAAGACGTCGGCATAGAGCTCGTTGGCGTACTTGGTGACGGCGTAAGGCGAGAGCGGTCTGCCGATCGCATCCTCCACCTTGGGCAGGCCCGGATGGTCGCCGTAGGTGGAGCTGGACGCGGCGTAGATGAAGCGCGCGGCCTTGGCGTCGCGCGCGGCCACCAGCATGTTGACGAAGCCCGTGAGGTTTGTCTCGTGGCATGCCAGTGGGTCCTCGACCGAGCGAGGCACCGATCCCAGCGCCGCGTGATGGAGCACGACATCCACCCCGGTGCAGGCGCGCCGGCAGTCCGCGAGCGAACGGATGTCGGCCTCGATGAACGTGAAATTGCGCCACGCCGCGGCGCCGACGGCCTCCTTCACTTCATCCAGATTGCGCGCGTAGCCGGTCGCAAAATTGTCCAGGCCTGCGACCTTCTGCTCGAGCTTCAGCAGCGCCTCCAGGAGGTGCGACCCGATGAAGCCGGCGACGCCCGTGACCAGCCAGCGGCGAGGGCGCTGCCGGATCTGCCGCTGGGCTTCCTGGTACGCGGAATCCTTCACAGCCGCCACACCGTGAGCCCCGCTTGCCGCAGCGCCGCCATGTCGAACTTGCTTTTCACGTCGATGAAACAGCCTTTCTCCTTCACCTTCCCGAGATAGTCGGCGAGCGGCCGCGCGACGAACTGCTTGTGCGCGACCGCCACCACGACCGCATCGGCGCGCGGCAACGCGTCCCACGGCTCGAGCTCGAGACCGTACTCATGGCGCGCTTCGCCTGCATCGGGCACCGGATCGTGGACGTGGACCTGGATGCCGTAGGACTTCAATTCGTGGACCACGTCGATCACCCGCGTATTGCGGATGTCGGGGCAGTTTTCCTTGAAGGTCAGCCCCAGCACGTTGACCCGCGAGCCCTTGACCTGCGAGCCGTTGCGGATCATGTGCTTCACGGTCTGCTCGGCGATGAACTTGCCCATGCCGTCGTTGATGCGCCGCCCCGCCAGGATCACCTGCGGGTGATAGCCGATCTTGTCGGCCTTGTGCGTGAGGTAGTACGGATCGACCCCGATGCAGTGCCCGCCGACCAGCCCCGGGCGGAACGGCAGGAAGTTCCACTTGGTGCCGGCCGCCTGCAGCACCTCGAGCGTGTCGATGCCGATGCGGTCGAACAGGATGGCGAGCTCGTTCATCAGCGCGATGTTGAGGTCGCGCTGCGTGTTTTCGATCACCTTGGCCGCCTCGGCGACCTTGATGCTCGAGGCGCGGTATACCCCGGCGGTAACGATGCTTTGATAAAGCACGGCGACTTTCTCGAGCGTCTCCGGGGTGTCGCCCGACACGACCTTCAGGATGCGGGTAAGCGTGTGCTCCTTGTCGCCCGGGTTGATGCGCTCGGGCGAGTAGCCTACGTGGAAGTCCTTCCGCCAGCGCATGCCCGAGGCTTTTTCGAGGATCGGCACGCACACTTCCTCGGTGGCGCCGGGATAGACCGTAGATTCGTAGACGACGATCGCGCCGCGTTTCATGTGCCTGCCAACCGACTCGCTCGCGCCCGCGAGGGCGCGCAGATCGGGCTGGTGCGCGGCATCCACCGGTGTCGGCACCGCGATGACGATGAAATCGGCTTGCGCGAGCGTTGCCGGGTCGCTCGACACGGTGAGCTGGCCTGCCGCGCGCAGCTCCTCGCTCGAGAGCTCGCCGGTCGGATCGACGAAGCGGCGATAGCTTTCGATCTTCGCGGGCGACAGATCGAAGCCTACGGTCTTTCGCGTCTTGCCGAACTCGACCGCGAGCGGCAAGCCGACATAGCCCAGGCCGACGACCGCGACGCTCATCGGCTGCTGCCGGCGATGCTGGCAGGCATCAGCTCGCCCCTTCCCCGCCGACCCGGTGCTCCAGGGGCGCGAACTCCTGCTGCAGTTCCTCGACCAGGCTCGCGACCTCCGAGCCGGTCAGGGCGTGCTTCCTGTCCAGGCTGCCCATCAGCAGCAGGCGGTCGCACATGACGTTGATCTTGCGCGGGATGCCGCCCGTGTACTGGTGGATGGCGGCGAAGGCGTCCGCGCTGAACGAAGGATCGTTGCGCCAGCCCGCGGTCAGCAGGCGGTGCAGGATGTAGGCCTCGGTTTCGCCGTGGTCGAGCGGCCCTACGTGGCAGGAGGCGATGACGCGCTGGCGCAGTTGCTCCATGGCCGGGCTTTGCAGGATCCTGCGGAACTCCGGCTGCCCGAGCAGGAACGTCTGCAGCAGGGGCTTGGCGCCGAGCACGAAGTTCGACAGCATGCGCAGCTCCTCCACCGATCCCGCGGGGATGTTCTGCGCCTCGTCCACGATCAGCAGCACGCGCTTGCCCTGGCGGTGGCACGCGTGCAGGTGCTGCTCGATGCGATCGAGCAGCACCGCCTTGCTGTCGTCCTGCGCGAGGCCGAACGCCGCCGCCACCATGCGCACCATGTCGTCGTCCTTGAGCCGGGTGCTCACCACCTGCGCGAGCACCAGGCTCTGCGACGCGAGCTTGTGGGCGAGCGTGTTGGCGAGCATGGTCTTGCCCGCGCCGATCTCGCCCGTGATGATGATGAAGCCCTCGCCCTGGTGCGCGCCGTACAGGAGGTAGGCCATGGCGCGGCGGTGGCCCTTGCTGGAGAAGAAGAAGCGCGGGTCGGGGCCGAGCTGGAACGGCTTCGACTGCAGGTGGTAGAAGGCTTCGTACATGGGGCGGGGCGTTAGAACGTCGCCTGCACGGAGGCGACGACCGCGTTCTCGACGTAGACGTTCACGCCCTGCGAGGATTCGTTTTCCTGCCGGCGGTAGAAGAGCGAGCCGGAGAGCCGCGGCTGGAGCCGGCGGGTGAATCCCGCCCGGATGTAGGTGTAGTCGTCCACGCGATTGGTGTCGAGAAACTCGTTGCGAGTGTAGCCCGCGCTGAGGTTCCAGGTGTTGCGCGGCGTTACGCGCCAGTTCCACGCCAGGCTGGTTCCGGCGAGCCGGATGGAGCTGCTCGCGGTGAAATCGCCGCCGGTGGGCAGCGCCGCGCCGCCCGGCAGCGCTTCGCGGGTTTCCCAGAACGCGTTGGCGATCAGCGTGTTCCGCGCCCCCTGGAGCGCGACCGAGGCCAGCCAGCGCTTCTGCACGAACAGCAGGTCGCTGAAGAAGTTGACCGGGGCGTTGAGGCTCGGCGGCAGCCCGCTCCGGGCGATGAACTCCTGCACGGCCTTCTGCCGCTCCGTCGCGTCCGGGTACTGCGCCGCGAACAGCTGATCCAGAGTTCCGGCCGTGCTCGCCGTCTCGGGCACGAAGAACTCCGAGCGCGCGGTCGTGATGTCCTCGCTGTAGCTTGCGCTCCACGTCGTGAGGCGCGTGCGGTGGCTGAACTCGAGGCCGTAAGCGTCGTCCTCGAAGCGCTTCCCCGCAGTGGCGGCGAGGCGCGTACGCGGCGTGGGCGTCCACTCGAACCCGGCGCTCCAGCGCGATCCGTCGAGCACCAGGCCGGTGACCTGGGAGTCGTAACTTTCATAGCCCGCCCGCGCCAGCAGCGCCACGCTCGGCGAGATTAGACGGCGCGCGCCGGCCGTGTACACGTCGCTCGTCGTCTCCTGCCGGGTCTCGTCGTACCTGATGGTCTCCCGCGTAAAGGCGGTGTCCCAGGTGAAGCGCCTGTACGCCGGGCCGCTCGTCAGCCGGACAAGGGCGCGGTTCGCCTCGCTGTCGGAGAGGGACGTCTGCTCGTCCGCCCTTACGACGCTGTAGGTGTGCCGCACCTCGGCTCGCGCCGCGGACCCGAAGTTGTGCAGCAGGTAGGGGGTCAGGTACGACGTCCTCGTCGTGGCGCGGTTGCCGGTGGCGTTGACGTTGCTGGTGGTCAGCGGACCCTGCAGCGACACGTCGTACTGGTCGATCCTGGCGCCGGCCTCGATGAACAGGAACTTCTCCGCGAGCTCCAGGTTGCCGACCGCGTTGCCCCGATGGAATACCGTGTCCTCGCGGTCGAGCTTCGAGTAGTACAGGAGCTCGGGCGCGTAGCTGGCGTTGAACCGCAACCGGGGACCGGTGGACGTGATGGAGATTCCGGGCACGACCTGCGTGATCGAGTCGCTGAGCCTGGAGCCTTCCGCGACGAGCGAAACGTTGTCGGTGTAGGTTTGCGAGAGCGACAGGGAAGGAGTGACCTCCGTCTTGTCGGCCCGGGCCGCGCCGCCGCACAGCACCAGCAGCGCGGCGAGCAATCGCAAAGCGCGGCGGCGGAAAGCTCCAGCCTGCAGGGCATGCTGCGCGCCTTCGCGCGCGCTAGCCATATCCGTCGTAGCCGTACTCGAGGCTGGGGCCTTCTACCTTGTTGAGCAGCAAGCCGGCGACCCTGCCGGCATCGATGCGGCCCAGCGCGTCCTTGAGCGCCGCTTCGGAGGTCTTCGCCGCCTCCACCACCACGACGATCTGGCCCATCTGGCTCGCCAGCACGCCTGCCTCGCTCGCGGCGAGCAGCGGCGGGGAGTCGAAAATGATGATGCGATCGTGGTAGCGCTGCGCCATGTCGCGCAGCAGGACCCGCATGGCTTCGCTCGCCAGGAGCTCGGTAGCGTGCTTGTGCGCCCCGCCGACCGGCAGCACCGTGAGCCTGCCAAAATCGGCCTTCCACAGCACGTCCGCGAGGTCGATATTGCGGTCGAGCAGCACCTCCATCAATCCCTTGTCGGCCTTGAGGCCCAGTGCCTGCGGAACCCTCGCCTTGGCCACGTCCGCGTCGACGAGCAGCACGGTGCGGTCCACTTCCAGCGCGATGCTGATGGCGAGATTCACCGCGCAGAACGTCTTGCCTTCCCCCGCCAGCGCGCTCGTCACCATCACCAGGTTCGCCGGCGGCGCGCCCGCCTTGGGGCTCGCGAGGTTCGCGAGGATCTGGCGCTTGATGCGCCGGAAGCTCTCGGCGACCGCGGTGCGCTCGCCGTCGGGCGTGATCATGCTCTGCTCGCGCAGGCGGTTCCGGTCTACCTTGAAGGTTCGCGTCCGGGCGCCGGCGGCATGCGCGGACTTGCCTTTGGCGACGAGGCTCCCGGCGATGCGCTCGATCGCGTCCGGCTGCAAGGCGGCCCCTTCGCTCGCCGCGGGCTTCTGCGGGCTCTGGTGAAGCGATCTGAGCAGGTCCGCCGCTCTTTCGATCGTGCTCATCCTAGATGCCGAAGGCAGCCGTCATGAGCGACGCCATGATCACGCCGTAGACCGACAACAGTCCGAGGAACGACAGCGCGAGCGCGAACAATCCCAGCGCATGGCGCTTCCTTTGCCTCTCGTTCCACGCCATGGCGACGGTCCCGAGCACGCGCATGCCGCTCGCCTCTCTCAGCCTGCGCTCGTCGCTGAACGTGGTCTTGAGCTGGCTGAGCACAAAGGCGATGCCGAAACCACCGCCGAGCGCCGCGAACAGGACCATCGACATCAGCCGCGGCCGGTTGGGCCCGCTGGGCTCGAGCGGCACCCGGGGCGGGTCGATGACCTGGAAGCCCATCGCGGCGTCGCTCGCTTCCACGTCGCCCGAGATCTGCGCGGATTCGCGCCGCTCCAGCAGCTTGTCGTAGCGCGACCTGATCACTTCGTAGTCGCGCGTGAGCTGCTTGTATTCGGCCTCCACTTGCGGCAGGGCATTGGCGGTTGCCTTCAGCTCGTTGTAGCGGACGTCGTACTCCGCGACACGTGCCTTCATCGCAGCTACGTTGGCTTCGGCTGCCGCCAGGGAGACCATCAGTTGCTCGTACAGCGGGCCCTGCGGCGCGCGGGGAGCGGGCTTGCCGCCGTCCTGGGCGGGCTGCTTCACTTTCTCATCCGCCTCACGCTGCACCTTCAGCTGCGCGATGATGCGCGCGGTGGCCACGATGTCGGGATGCTGCTCCGTGTACACAAGGCGCAGGGCGTCGAGCTTCTGCTGGAGAGCCCGGATGCGCAGGTCGAGCTCCGAGGGCGGCTGCACCGCGGCGACCTGGTCCCCCGGCCGGGCGGCGGCCTGCGCTTCGCCGGCGAGCTGCTGCTTGATGGCGTCGCGCGAGTTCAAGGCTTCCTTCAGCTCGAGTGAGGCCTGCCTCAATGCGGTCTTCGCCTCGCTCAGCGCCCCGTAGAAGTCGCGGCCGTCGCCGGGCATGAGGCCCTGATGCTTGCGCTTGAACGCCATGACCGCGTTCTCGGCGGCGACCAGCTTTTCGCTGTAGCTCCTGAGCTGGTCCTCGATGAATTCCCGCGCCGAGTCGGAATCCTTGCGCTTGCTGCCGGCGCTTCCCTCCATGAAGATCGTGAGCAGCGACTGCACCACGCGCTTCGCGCGCTCCCGGTCGCGGTCGGAGTACGCGATGGTGTACAGGTTCTCGCGTCCCGCGCTCTTGACCGCAAGCTCCTGCGTTAGGCGTGAGATCAGCTGCTCGCGCTCCTCGCCGCTCTGCAAGCCGGACTCCACGTCGGCCATCCGGATTACCTTCTCTACGTTGACGCGGCTGACCAGGGTCCGGCTCATCATCGCGACCGTCTGATCGATGTTGGGCTGCACGGCGATGCCGGAGAGCAGGGGCCGCAGCATCGATTGCGTGTCGACGTAAACCCGGGCCTGCGCCTCGTATCGATCCGGCATCAGGTGCACCGCGGTCCAGCCGCCCAGTGCAATGAGCCAGGCCGCGAGCGCGGCGTACCAGCGGTAGCGCCAGGCGGCTCTCAGGTAGGAGAGGAGTTGGTCGGCCAGCTCGTGCATGCTCGGGAACCCGGATGCCTTGCGATGCTAGAAGTAACTCTGCGGAATGATGAGAACGTCGCCGGGGCGCATCTCCACGTTGGCGGACATATCCCCGCCCCGGATGAGATCCGACAACAGCACGCGGAACTGGCGGCTCTTGCCGCCCTCGGTGCGCAGAATGCTCGCCCGGTTCCCCGCGGCGAACTCCGTGATGCCGCCTACGGCGATCATGACGTCCAGCAGCGTCATGTTCTCGCGGTAGGGCAACGCCTGGGGCTTGGTTGCCTCGCCGATGACGCGAACCTGCTGGCTGTAGGTTCCGGCGAAGCTGGTGACGATCACCGTGACGACCGGGCTCTGCACGTAGCGGGAAAGGACTTTCTCGATCTCGCGGGCGATCTGCGTCGTGGTCTTGCCGCTCGCCTGCAGGTCTTCCACCAGCGGCGTGGTGATCTTGCCGTCGGGCCGCACCGGTACGGTCACGGTGAGCTCAGGACTGCGCCAAACCACCACGTTGAGCGTGTCGCCCGGGCCCACGAGATACGGTACTTCCACCCGGGGCCCGGGGTCGGCCACCGGCGGATAGGTTGTACCGCACCCCGCCAGGAGCAGTAGCACAGCCGACCATACCTTGATTGTCACGGCAAGTTTTCCCTTCAACTTCACATGGTCAATCGGCAGTGGCATTCGGGACGTCTCCTGACGCCTATTCACGACGCTTTATTGCCATTTTCAGTTCACGCACAAGCAGGCTAAGAGATGCGATTGTATATCCTGTGACTTTTGGCACCTGCGCTGCAGGATATTTCTCCTACTCACCACGGTAAAAATTTGTGATACTTGAACGGGGTGGGGCTTACGGTATTGGTAGTTAAGGGGTTGCGCAAGATGGCGGCTATCGGGTCGGGCAGTTCAAGGCGATGTCTGCGGTTCGTTGTCGCGATTCTGATCGCGAGCGTCGGCCTGTATGCGTGCGGAGGTGCCGAAACGGAAGATAACGGATTATCTTCGGGGGTCCGACAGACCGCCGACGGATCATCGGCGGACTTCGGTGAGCTCTCAAACGTTGCCTACGCCGGCGAACAACCGACCGTGGACATTGAGGTCGAAGGGACGGCGAACTTCATCGCCAACGGCGTGTTCGTCCACAACTCGAAGCAGACGGTCAAGTATCCGAGCATCTACCTGCGTGGAGAAGGCGCAACCGCGGACATCATTTCGGTTGCAGTTGCTGGCCGCGGGCAGCACCAGGACACGGGCGGCAAGGCCATCCACCTGGCGTCGAACACGCGGTCGCGGATCGTGTCGAAGTCGGTCAGCAAGGACGGCGGCCGAGCGACGTATCGTGGCCACGTCAAGGTGGCGCCGGGGGCGACGGGCGTCGTCGCCTCGGTCCGCTGCGACGCCCTCATGCTCGACGAGGACTCGCGCAGCGACACGTACCCCTACATCGACATCGCCGAGGACGACACGACGCTGACCCACGAGGCGGTCGTCGGCAAGATCAGTGCCGAGCAGGTCTTCTACCTCATGAGCCGCGGGCTGACCGAGAACGAGGCCCAGAACCTCATCATCCAGGGCTTCCTCGAGGTCTTCACGAAGGAGCTCCCGATGGAGTACGCGATCGAGTTCAACCGCCTCGTGAAGCTCGAGATGGAGGGCTCGCTCGGGTAGAGCCCCGGGCCCGCTATCGGGCCGGCGGCAGCCGGAACTCGCATCGTGGCCCGGGCGCGCGAGACAGGCGTTCGTCGAGGGTGACGAGCGGTGCACCGAGCGCCTCTGCCAGCGCGACGTACCAGGCGTCGTACGTGGTCAGGTTGTCGCGCAGCTGCCAGACCCGCTGGGCGTGAGGCTCGTACGGGAAGAGTTCGACAGGCAGGCGGACGACGTCGTCATGGGCCAGGGTCGCCATGTCGGCGGACAGGTCTCCGGCAAGCACGGCCCGGCGCAGGATGCTCGCCGCCTCGACCGGCATCAGATGCGGAGCGGCGAGGCTCTCGCGAACGATCTCGGAGGCGGCCCACTGACCATCCGGTCCGTCGTCCACGAGGGCCGCGACGACGGCGCTGGCATCGACGATGAGCGTCACGTCCGGTCGGCGTCGCGGTGATCGAGGATCCGCGCCGCCGGCAGGCTGGACGACGTGGATCGGGTGCGCGAGCGGGCCCCTTCGATGAGGTCGGCGACCGACGGCTTGCGGGCGAGCTCGATCAGTTCGGCGCGAAGGTGTTCCTGGAGGGATCGGCCGGCCCGAGCGGCTCTGGCGGCGAGCTCGTCGCGCACGTCATCAGGAACGTTGCGAACGGTGATCGACGGCATGCCATCATTATGCTGCTGATGACTGCACATCGCAAGCGCCTGCGGAGGCGCCGGCGATTCCGGACGCGTCAGGGAAGCAGGCCGATCTGCGCGTGGGTCCTCACGGCACGAGACAGTCGTTCGTCAGCCGTCAGCAGATCGGCACCGAGACGCTCCGCAAGCGCCACGTAGCAGGCGTCATATGCGCTGAAGTTCGAGCGTAGCTCGAGCACTCGGGGTAGCAGCGCTCGATGGTCGTGCCTCGTCAGGGGCATCAGCAGGTAGTGCTCAAGTGCCAGCCGCGCTCGTTCCGCCGACACGAGATCGTGGAGCAGCGCCCGGCGGAGGCCGGCCGCGAGCTCGATGTCGCACAGAGCGGGCACCCGGACGTCGGCATCGGCCTGGCGGAGGATCTCGCCAATCGACGTCGCTGCCTCGGTCCGAAGCAGGTACTCGAGCAGCGCCGATGCGTCGGCGACGATGACCCTCAGCTCGTCTCCCTGGCGGCGCGCTCCTCACGGATCAGGTCGGCGGCCGGTCGACCCAGCCTCACAGTAGCGCTCGCCTCGATCCGGTCGAACACCTCATCGGCGGGCGGCCTCGCAACCTCCCGCTCCAGGATGTCCTGGACATATCCCGTCAACGTCTGGCCCCGCCGCGCGGCTCGCCTGACCAGCTCGCGGTGCAGGCGTTTCGGCACGTTTCTGACCTGGATCATGATCGACATGCGATGAGCATGTCACATGTGAGACACATGGTCAACGGTTCCCCGAATTCGATGTCCGAGGGTAGCCGGAGGTATCCGGACGAGGACGAACTGGCGGAGCCCCAAGCGGGTCGCCAGGAACCGCAGCAGCGGCGGCATGTGGGGCGCGGCCGCTGGGCCATCGACGACGCGAGGCTCAACGATCGGGTGGTCGACGCCGGCCCGTCGGAGCTCGGCCTCGCCGGCGGCGAACAGGTTGCGCGCCCATTGCGTCTCGTCGCCGAAGGGGAGGGGGATGAGGAAGCCATCGGGCGTTCGGAAGGCGACGACCGGCGTCGCGTACGCCCTGCCCGATCTCCGGCCGGTGTGGCGGAGGATCACGTAGAGGGGGAGCCAGCGCCTCCCGGAGAGCGGCAACGCCCAGCGTCCCAGCGGGCGGGCGAGCCGGCGGATCGGCCCGCTGAGGCGAGGGCGGCCGGCCTCGAAGGCCCGGGGATCGGCGCTCATCGGCGATCTCCGTCAAGAGCGTCGAAGCGACCCACCTTGGCCGGGTCGCCGATGAGGTCGATCGCCACGATGCGACCGTCGGCCACCGTGAACCCGACGACGTAGCGAGGCCGGCCGCCGGCCCGCACGATGGCGCCGGGGGCGCCGTTGACCATGACGCGCTCGGCGAGCGGGGCGAATCGGGCACCGCCCGACAGGATCTCGCGGGCGACCGGCTCGGCTCCCGTGATCGGCGGGCG
>Ga0209108_10002490_pt1 | contig 10524 bp, 4 predicted proteins | sample Rifsed10ft1_FD_184003 | JGI IMG/M metagenome (GOLD analysis project Ga0209108, IMG submission 184003) | Soil microbial communities from Rifle, Colorado, USA - sediment 10ft 1 (version 2) | ecosystem: Environmental > Terrestrial > Deep subsurface > Rock core/Sediment | place: Rifle, Colorado...
CGGGCGGCCGACGGTCACGTCGGGCGACAAGCGGTTCTCGCTGTCGTTGCGCGGCCGCTTCCATTTCGACTTTGCGTCGTTCATGCAGGACGACAATCTGCCGCCAGCCGTCACGGCGCGCGATCTTTCGTCCGGCGCGGTCGTGCGCCGCCTGGCCGGTGAAGATGACGTCCGCCACCTCCCGCGGGTGGTTGCCCGAGGACGGCTCCGGGGCGTTGCTTCCCAGGTAGATCGCCACCGCCCCCGCCTCCCGGAGCGGCGACGACAGTGTCGCGGCGTCCGGCGCTATCGGTCCGCACCACCGGCGGCGGCAGGACCCGGATCGGGGAGGTTTCCGGGGCGGTGCTCGGTCCCCGCATGGTCCCGTTGTCCTGCCGGTTGCTGTACATCCAATAGGGCACCCGGGTGTCCACCGCCACGTGATACATCTGGCCGATCGGCAGGGTCACGCTGCGGAAACTGCGCCCATGATTCAGCGTGATCCCCCCACCCCCGTCGCCGGTGACCAGCCACCGGTCGGGGTTCTTGGGATCCATCCAGATATCGTGGCAGTCGCCGCAGCCGCCCCCGGTGACCGGGAAGGTGAGCCCGCCGTCGGTCGAGCGGTGGAAGCTGCTGTTGGCAACCAGGACCTCGTCGGCCTTGGCCGGATTCACCTGGATCCGGATGTAATAACCGGCCCGGCCGATGAGCCGGCGGTCCCAGCTGGCGACGCGCCAGGTGGCGCCCCCGTCATCGGAGCGCCAGAGCGAGCCCTGGTTGGCGGTCTGGATCAGGGCATAGACCCGCTGGGGGTCGGAGGGCGCGATTGCCACGTCGATCTTGCCCAGGGGCGGCTTAGGCAGCCCTGGATCGTTGAGCCGGCTCCAAGTTGAGCCGCCGTCGCGGGTCACGTGGATCGAACTCCCCGGGCCGCCGCTGAACATGGCCCAGGTGTGCATGACTACCTCCCACATGCCCGCAAAGAGGACATTGGGATCCTTCGCGTCCATGGTGAGGCCGGAGCACCCCGTCTTCGGATCGACGAACAGGACCCGCTCCCAGTTCTTTCCCCCATCCCGGGTGCGAAACACCCCCCGGTCCGGTTGCGGCCCCGTCGCCCGGCCGAGCGCGCAGGCGTAAACGATGTCGGGATTGATCGGGTGGATGATGATCCGGCCGATCCGTCCGGTTTCCCCGAGCCCCATGTTGGTCCAGGTAACGCCGGCATCGACCGATTTGTAGATCCCGTCTCCCATGACGTCCGCGTCGCGGATCGCCCAGGCCTCACCGGTCCCGGCCCAGACGATCTCTGGATTCGAGGGAGACACCGCCAGGGAACCGATCGCCTGGACTTTCTGATTGTCGAAGACCGGGGCGTGGCTTTGTCCGCCATCGATGGACTTCCAAACCCCGCCAGAGGCCGCGCCCCAGTAGATCGTCATCGAGTCTCCCGGCACCCCGGCCACGGCGGCGATCCGGCCTCCGGTCGCGGGGCCCATGAAGCGAAAACGCGGAGGCGTTGGCGGGCGCGTTACTCCTCCACCGGGCCCGCCCTGGCCGCTGAGCGGTGAAACGGGGGCGGCAAGCGGGACCAGCGCGGCCAAAATGAGTAAGCGCTTCATGAGGACCGTCATGGCTGGCCGCCGTTCGCCGCCATTGCGCGCTTCTCGTCCTTGAGCCAGTAACCGAACCATTGCCGCAGTCGTCCCAGCCGGTCCACCAGGAGCCAGGGCTCCCCGGTCCGCGAGAGATCGTGGGTCGAGCGCGGGTACCGGATGAGCTCCACTGGAATCCCCTGCTTCTTGAGCCCCATGAACCACTGCTCGGCATCGGTCATCGGGGTCCGGTGATCGTCCTCCGACTGCACCATCAGGGTCGGAGTCTTGACGCGGCGGATGTAGCGCAACGGCGAGAGGGTGTCGTAGATCGCGGGATTGTCCCAGGGCTTACCGTAGAACTCGAACTCGGTGAGTCCCTGGGCGTCGGACGAGCCGTACCAGGACCACCAGTTGCTGATCATCCGGTCCACCTGGGCGGCCTTGAACCGGGTGGTCTTGGCGGTGACCCAGGCGGTCATCACCCCGCCGTAAGAGCCGCCGGTGACGCCCATCCGGGTGGAATCCACGTCGGGGCGGCCGGCGACGAAATCAACCGCCCGCATCAGGTCCTGGTAGTCTTCGGCGAACCAGCGGCCCCGGGTCGCGTAAGTGAACGCGGCCCCGTACCCGCTCGATCCGCGCGGGTTGGTGAACAGGACCCACATCCCGGCCCCGGCCAGATTCTGAAACTCGTCGAACCAGTTTTCTCCGTACCCCGAGTGAGGCCCGCCGTGGATGTAGAGCACCAGGGGGTACTTCCGGCCCGGCTCGTATCCGTGGGGCTTCATCAGCCAGCCCTCGACCTCCAGCCCGCCCACCGACTTGAACGTGAAGCGCTCCGCGTCCGACCAGGCGATCTCGGCGTTGAGCTTGTCGTTGAAGCGGGTTAGTTGGCGCTCCCCCTGGCCGTCGGCGCCCGCCATGTAAAGCTCGGTGGGCCGGGTCAGGCTGGTCGAGACGTAGGCCACGACCCGCCCCTGGGCATCCCAGTCGAAGCCGCTCAACCGGCGGCGGCCGGCGACTACTTCCGTGATCGCCTTGGTGGCGGGATCGACCCGGAACATCGCGGTGCGCCCGCCCACCGCCGCCGAAAACGCGATCCTCCCGTCGGGGAGCCAGTTCAGCTCCTCCGGCTCGTACTGCCACGGGCCGAGCAGGTTGGCGGGATCGCCACCCGCGAGGTCCACAACGTAGATCCGCCGGGAGGAGGTCCGGGTCGGAGAGGCCGCGTAGGCGATCCGCCGGCTGTCGGGAGACCAGGAGAGCAGGCCCTCGTTCCCGTTCACGCCGGTGATCCGGCGCGGCTCGCCGCCAGCGGCCGGGACGACGAAGATGTCGCTCTCGTTCCGGGCAGCTTCGTCCCGTTTCGCGTCGTAGGGAAGCCGGCCCAGCGAATCCCGCTCGGCCCGGACCACCGAGTCGGAACGGAGCCGGGAGTCGGCGGTGAAAGCGATCCACTGGCCGTCGGGCGAAACCCGCACGTTCTGATGGGAGTAGGCCACGCTGGTGAGCGCCCGCTTCGGCCCTCCGCTCAGGGAGCGGAGCCAGATCTGAGCCAAGCGATAGGTGCGGGCCTCACGGGGACCGGGGAGGAACCCCTGGCCGTTGGCCTTGTAGGGGATTTCGGTGATGTGGCGCCCGTCGAACCGGGCCGGATCGAGAGGGCTGGTGATCGCGCCGAAAGGCGGACGGGCCATCGGCTGCATCCGCGCGAACGGATCGGGTTTGGTGGTGTCGCGCGGCGCGCGGCTCGTATCGGCCTCGGCCCATGCGACAAAGCTGCCGTCCCGGGGCGAGGACCCGGCCGGAATGGTGTCCACCTCGAACGCCTCCCCTCCCGGCTGGTCCATCCGAAGGGCCCAGGTGCGACCCCTACCGCCGGGCCGGGTCGAGGTGAAGAGCACGAGCTTCCCGTCCGGAGACCAGCGCGGATTCGAGCTTTCGACGCCCGGAGCGGTGAGGCGGACCGGATCGCCACCGCTCGTGGCCACGAGCCAGATCTCGGAGTGCCGCTTGTTCTCGCCCGCAAGGACAGTCGTAACCGTGAACGCGATCCTGCCACCGTCGGGGGAGACGGCGGGAGCGCTCACGTTGGTGAGCCGGTACCAGTCATTCGCGGTGAAGGCGCGCGACTGGGCCGTGAGCGGTGACCCATAACCCGTGGCCGTGAGGAGGAGCCCGAGAACCGCGGGTCGCCTCAGTTGTCCGGTGTTCGCCATGACTCCTGTCCTCCAGTCTCCAGGTTCAACGCTCGTTGGTGAAACTCAAGACCCACCGCGCCCCGATCGCCCGTTCGGACGCATTGACCGCCAGGTCGGGCCGGCTCACGTACAGGGGGAAATCGAGCCGGGTGGTGAAGAATGTATCGCCGATCCGGTGGGCCAGGCGGAGGCCCACCCCGGCATCGCCGATGATGGCCGCCCCCCGGGCATCGGCCGGCAGATCGCCGTCGCCGATCGCCCAGTCCGTGAACGCGGCGACCCGGATCCCGCGCAGCCAGGTTCCCTGGTTTCGCGTGAACACCGACCGGTCGAGCTCGCCGCCCACCGCGACCATCCGGGCCGCGCTCACGGCCGGGTTCAATCCCCGCACCCCGCCTCCCCCGGGCATCAGGTAGTGTACTCCATCCCGCGCGAGTACGGCGCCCCGGGACCGCAACAGGGGATTCCCGAACTGCTCGTACGGATCGGCCCCCGCCGCGAAGAACTGGCGTTGCTTGAGCGCCGCATCGGGTGAGAACAGACCGCCCGCAAAGATGCGAACCGAGAGGCCCGCCGAGGCGCCGAGCCCGCGGCGCGCCCGGAGCTCACCGTGGCCGCGGAAGTACGCCTGGGCGTCGTAGCGATCGCGAGTTGACAGGCCCTCGCCCCGATTCCGGTATTCGATTCCTCCTCCGAGCGAGATCCGGCCCGCCACGCTCCACGCACCCCACCGGCCCGCCAACCGTGACCAGGCCGAGGCCTCGACCGTCCCCCCGGCGTCCCAGGAAGCCGGGTCGAGGAACCGGGTGTTGGTGGTAACGAGCCAGCGGGCTTCGATTCCGACAGCTCTCCGGGCCCCGAAAGTCCGGTGGCGGGTCAGGTCCCGCTCGGCGGCGGCGGCGAGCCCACGCCTCCCCTCGACCGAGAATGCCTCGAAGCTCTGGGTCACCCGGGGCCGAAGAAACCGCACCGGGTTCTGGACCCTAAGGAACACCCCGATCCCCGGTCGGTCCGTTTCGGCGAGCCGCCTGGTATCCAGCGTGAGCCATCCCGTGTTCTGCTCGAACCGGCCGAGGTAATCGCTTCGGAGCCGGGCTCCGAGGGTCACGCCCCCTTCGTCGTTGTACCAGATGGTCGGAACCATCCCCACGCTGAACCCATCCCGCCGGATCGGCCTGGAAAAGAACTGGTCGAGATAGACCATTGTGCGCGGGGCCCGGCGGAACCCCAGGAGGCCGCGCCGTTTGCGGTTGTTCAGGACGTTCCAGTCATGGGACCGGATTTCCGGATCCAGCTCGACCTCGAAGGGACGCTCCCGCGTCGCCAGGGTCACCCACTCGCGCTCGGCGGTTCCGTCGAGCCGGGCCCTGGCCGAGTCCCCACCCCGGCTCCGGACCGCGACCGAGACGGGAAACACTCCCGGGGCCCGCCGCACCACTTCCACCCGGGTCAGGTACTCACTTCCTTCGGGCTGACCGCCTGACCGCCCGTCCGTCCGTCCGACCTCGACCCGCCCCACCGCATAGTCGTAGAGGTGAGTTCCGTGGAGCCACTGTCCGAAGAGAGCCCGGAGGTCCCGTCCGGAGACCTCCTCGGCCACCTCCCGGAAGGCGGCCTCGTCCACGTGCTTGAGCTTCCAACGCTGGTAATAGGTGCGCAGGATTGCCCGCATCGCGGAGTCGCCCACAATGGCGCGGAGCTGGTGGAAGAAGAGCTCGCCCCGATCGTAGATCATCGAGTTGTAGGTCGAGAAATCCCGGAAGTGCTCTCCGGCCCGGCTGGCCGGCTCGGACCAGCCGTCGAGGTCGGACCGCAACATGTTCCACTCGAGAGCGCGGTACCCGCCGTCCCGCCCATGGGCCTCGTCGTACCAGCTGGTCTGGAAGCTGGTGAATCCCTCGTCGAGCCAGCCTTCCTTCCACTCGTTGTTGGCGAGGATCCCCATCAGGTAATTGTGTCCGACCTCGTGCAGGATCAGCCCTAACCCGGGAGAGCCGTTGTGGACCATCATCGGGAACTCGGTCCCCCCGCCCTCGATCCGGTGGACATTGGTAATCTGGGGCCAGGGGAACGGCCCGAAGAGCCCGTCCAGCCAGGAGAGCGCTTCCTCGGTGTTGCGGACTGCGGTCCCGCCGCCCCAGCTCCGCTCGTCCCCGGGCCGGTACAGGACGTGGACCAGGACGTCGCCGAATCGGCCCCCCTCGTACCGGTAGTCGGGGTTCATGGAGAGGGCGAAGTGGTGGACGTCCCGGGCCAGCCAGAGGATCCGCTTGCGCCCGGCGGCCGGGGCTCCGGCGTCGCACGTGACCGGACCGTAGACCTCCCGACCAAGCTCGACTCGCCGGGCCGGGTTCCGGTTGGCTCGATCCCAGCCCGGATCGCCGCACACCGGTACTCCGGTGGCCCCGACCACCTGGTCTTCCGGAAGATCCAGGGTTACCGAGAAATCCCCGAAGTCCCCATAGAACTCGCCCGCCGGGTAGAGCGGATGTTCCTGCCAGCCGTAGCGATCATAGGCCACCACTCGGGGGTACCACTGGGCGAAGTCGTAGTGCCGCCCTCGCCTCCCCTGCCGCCTCGGCAGCGTCGAGGGCCGGGCTTCCCACTCCAGCTCGATTGCAAAGCTGTCCCCGGGAGCCGCGGGCCGGGGCAGAAGGAAGCGGGCGATCGTGCTGTCCGGAGCGAACGGGTAGGCCGCCGCCACTGCCTGGCCCATGATCCGGACGTCACCGATCCGGTTGTACCCGTAGTCCGGGTCGCGGAGGTCGTTGAACCGGCGCCGGCCCTCGGCGCTGTCGGCGTCGGCCCAGCGCGACCCGGGCCGGAAGGCATTCAGATAAAGGTGCAGCGCGAAGGTGTAGAGGGTGTCGGGGGAGTTGTTGAAGTAGACCACCCGCTGGGCGCCGCCAAGGGTTCCCCGGGTCTCGTCCAGAGTCGCGGTGATCTCGTAGCGGAGCCGCTGCTGCCAGTAGGGGGGGGCGGGGGGCACGGGGGGCGGGGCCGCGGGGGCCGGACCCGAAGGAACCTGCGCCGCAATCGCGAACAGAAGGCCCGATGGTATCATCGGGCCGGTTGGGCGGAGCAGTCCCGAAGCGGCACGTCAGAAGAATACTGCCGGGCCTACTCCTGCCGCAGCGCGATGTTGGGGTCGAGCCGGGAGGCCTGTCGGGCCGGCAGCCAGCACGCGAAGGCGGCCACGCCCAGGAACATGACCACCATCGCGGCGATGGTGAGCGGGTCGGTGGCCCTCACTCCAACCAGCATCGTCTGCATCACCCGGGTGACTCCGAGCGCGGCCACGACCCCGAGTGCAACACCCAGTGCCGAAAGCCGCATCCCCTGGCCCACCACCAGGCGCAGGATGCTGGCGCGCGGCGCGCCGAACGCCATCCGCACCCCGATCTCCGGGGTGCGCTGCCGGACCATTGTGGCCAGAACGCCGAAGAGCCCCACCGCGGCGAGCACCAGCGCTATGATCGCAAAGATCCCGATCAGCACCAGCGCGAATCGAGTGGGCGCCCGGGCCTTGTCCACGAACACCTGCATCGGTTGCAGGTCGGCAACCGCGAGGGTCCGGTCTACCTCCGCGATCGCCTTGCGCACAGGGGCGATCAGGTCGCTGGGGTTCCCGGCAGTGCGGACGATCCACCGCCCCGTCGCGCCGAATCCGAAGAACGCGTCCGGCAGGAACATGGCCTCGCGTCCGTCCCGCGCGAGCGTCTCGTGCCGCTGGTGCGCCACCACGCCGATGATCTCGAACGGCTGCGGTTCCGGTCCACCGGTCCGGGACAGAATCCGCTTACCCACCGCAGATTGCCCGGGAAAGGTCTTCTCGGCGAGCCGGGTATCCACCACCACCAGGCTTTGCCCGGGAATGTTGTCCGCCTCGGTAAACACCCGCCCCGCCACGAGCCGAGTCCGCATCGTCTCGAAATAGCCGGGTTGCACTACGTGAAGGTTGGCCTGCTGGAACAGATTGGGGTCCGCCGCCGCCGCCTCGGTGCCATACCGCACGTTCGAAGCCTGTCCGTCGAGCGGCAGCGGCCCAACTGCCGTCACCGCCGTCACTCCGGGAAGGCCGGCCAGCCGGTCGTGGAGCTGCCGCACGAATGCCTGACGGGCCTCCGCCTGCGGCCGGTTGATGCCGGGCAGGAAAAACGTGAGCACCCCGTTTGGATCGTAGCCCGGGTCCGCCCGGTGAAGCGCCCGGAAGCTTCGCACCATGAGCCCCGAGCCGACCAGCAGCACGAACGCAAGCATCACCTCCGCTACCACTACCGAGCTCCGGAGCACCCGTCCCCCGGCGAGCCCGCTGTGGCGGCCACTGGTGCGCAGAGTGTCCGCTACGTCCACTCGTGAGGCCCGGATCGCGGGCACCATGCCGAAGATCACCGCCGATGCGATGGCGGCGACCGCGGTGAAGCCAAGTACCATGGGATCGAGTCCGACCCCATCCAGACGAGGCAGGTCCTCCGGCCCGATCCGGAGCAGCAGCCGCACCCCTGCCCAGGCGAGTCCCACCCCGAGGAGTCCGCCCGCCACCGATATCGCCAGGCTTTCGGTGAGCATTTGACGGAGGAGGAGCCACCGGCTTCCGCCGAGCGCCGACCGGACCGCCAGCTCGCGCTCCCGATCCGCCGCGCGAACCAGCAGCAGATTGGCCACGTTCGAGCAGGCGATGAGCAGCACGAAGATCACCGCGCCCATGAGTGCCAGAATCGTGGACCGCACATCAGCGATCAGGTCCTGGTGCATCGGCTCCACCCGCCAGCGGAGCCCCGCGGTCTCCTTGATCGGAAATCGCTTTCGGAGATCGGCCACCAGCGTGTTGATCTGACTCTGCGCCTGGTCCACCGTCACCCCCGGCTTGAGCCGGCCCACCACCCGCAGGAAGACGTTGATTCGGGAAGCGTTTTCGAGGTCGAGCCGGAGCGCGCTATAAACGTCGGGCCGCCGCTCGACCCCGCCCGCGGGAGGAAACAGGACTTCGAAGCCCGGCTCGAGCACACCCACCACCTCGGCGCTCTGGTTGCCGACTCGGATCCGGGAGCCGATGACCGCCGGATTGCTCCCGTAGCGGCGTTGCCAGAACTCGTGGCTCAGAATCGCGTAGGTCGGGAGCGGCGGTTGAGCCGGAGCGGGTGCCGCCGCGGGCTGGCCTGCCGGGGGCTGGATGGCAGGAGTCTGCGGCGGGGGCGGCTGGGGGGTCCCGTCGGACTCGGCGAAATCCCGACCTCGAGCCACCCGGCCGCCGAGGGTCCGGAGGAAGTTCGGGGTCACGCCGGCGACCCGGATCATTTCCGGCTCGGTGTCGTCCGACCGCAGGGTCTGGCGACCCGTCACGATCGCCGCAGTTTCCTGAAATAGGGTCCCCTGAATCCGGAGGTCGTAGAGATCTCCGGGAGGCATCGGGAAGTCGGTGACGTTCCTGGCGGTGAGGTCGCCCCAGATCGTCACCAGCCGGCCTTGCTCTTGATAAGGGAGCGGCCGGAGTAGAACGGCCTGGACCACGCTGAAGATCGCGGTGGTCGCTCCAATACCGAGCGCGATGGTGCCGATCGCGGTGAGCGCGAACCCCGGACTTTTGCGGAGGGTGCGAACCGCGTAGCGGATCTCGTTCAGGAAGTTGGACATGGGTTCAGGGCCGGGGTGAGACAGCTATTGGCTATTGGCTATCGGCTGCCCCAAGATCAGATGCTCAGAGCGGCCGATCCGTTGCCTTTCAGCGCTCGATGATCCTCCCCCGCCGGACGACGAAGCCGATCTGGCGCGTGTTGCGGATATTCGCCAGGGGATCGGCCCTGAGGACCAGGAGGTCCGCCGCTTTTCCCACCGCGATCGTGCCGTGGGTCGCATCGAGCCCGGCCGCTTCCGCCGAGGTGCGGGTGCCGGCAACGATCGCCTCCATCGGAGTGAACCCCGCCCGCTCGACCAGGAGCGCGAGCTCGGTGTGGAGGTTGGGGACGGCCCCGTCGGCGTCCCCGCCGAGGCCGTCGGTTCCGGCCGCCACCCGGACTCCGGCGGCATGGGCGGCGCGAACGAATTCGGCGGCACGGGCTTCACGCCGCTTGGCAACGGACGTGTCGGCCGCAGCGGAATCGGCTCGATAAACGAACATGGTCGGATCGAAGATCACGTTCCGTTCCCGCATCAACGCGAAGAGCCTGTGGATCGCGGGGTGGTCGGCCGGGATCGAAAGGTCCACCTGAGTCCGGCCGCCGTAGGTGGGCAGGTCAGCCACCTCCCAGGTGGCGAAGAGCGCGTGGGAAACGACGTCTACCCCGCTCGAAACCACCTGGCTCGGCCGGGCCGGTGCCAGCACCAGATGGCTCCAGGCCCGGAGGCCTTGCCGGTGCGCCTCCGCGGCGATCCGGCTCGCCAGTCGTCCATCGAGCTCGGCGTACATCTTGATGGCCGTGGCGCCGGTCCCGCGGGCCTCGGCGACCACCTGGCGAAGGTCGGTCCGGGCCGTGATGGCCCGGGCCCACGGCGCGGTCCCCGGTGTCAAGCCGGCGCTGCTGCTCAGAACCCGCGGGTCGTCGAAGAACGCAGGCCCTGCCATCACCGCGGCGTACCGGATCTCGGGAGCCACGATGTCCCCCGCCCGGGCGGCACGCGCGAGATCGGCGAGCGCGCGGCCGTCGCCGGCCATGTCGCGCACCGCCACCACTCCGCCGAGGAGCGCGTTACGCAGCCGCCGCTCGACCCGGTCGCGCCGGTCCACTCCGCTCGGGCTGGTGGCG
>Ga0209108_10002493_pt1 | contig 10516 bp, 11 predicted proteins | sample Rifsed10ft1_FD_184003 | JGI IMG/M metagenome (GOLD analysis project Ga0209108, IMG submission 184003) | Soil microbial communities from Rifle, Colorado, USA - sediment 10ft 1 (version 2) | ecosystem: Environmental > Terrestrial > Deep subsurface > Rock core/Sediment | place: Rifle, Colorado...
ATTGGTCAGAAAGAATTATATGTAACTTCGGGTCATTATGCTAAATATGGTGCCGATAGCTTCCAACCGATAAGCACCCCTGCAGAAGGAGAGGAGTTTTTACTGAAACCAATGAACTGTCCTCATCATTGTGAAATTTACAATGTACGCCCTTGGTCTTATAAAGATTTACCTAAGCGTTATGCTGAATTTGGAACAGTTTACAGATACGAACAAAGCGGTGAATTGCACGGTTTAACTCGTGTTCGTGGATTTACTCAGGATGATGCACATATTTTTTGTACTCCAGAACAACTGGACGAAGAGTTCAAGAAAGTAATTGACTTGGTATTATATGTATTTTCATCATTAGGTTTCGAAAACTTTACGGCTCAGATTTCCTTGAGAGATAAAGAAAATAGAGATAAGTATATAGGTACAGATGAAAACTGGGAAAAAGCGGAAAATGCAATTATCAATGCTGCTGCAGATAAAGGTTTAAATACTGTAGTTGAATATGGCGAAGCGGCTTTCTATGGTCCAAAATTGGATTTCATGGTTAAAGATGCCTTAGGCAGACAATGGCAATTAGGTACGATTCAAGTAGACTACAACCTGCCAGAACGTTTTGACTTGACCTACAAAGGTTCTGACAATGAACTACATAGACCTGTCATGATTCATAGAGCACCATTTGGTTCGATGGAGCGTTTTATCGCAATTTTACTAGAACACACAGCAGGAAATTTCCCACTCTGGTTAATGCCAGAACAGGCTACAATCTTATGTTTGAGTGAGAAATATGAAATATATGCGAAAAAAGTTTTAAATCTGCTAGAAAATCACGAAATTCGCGCCCTTGTAGACAATAGAAACGAGACGATCGGGAAGAAAATTAGAGATGCAGAAATGCAAAAAACCCCGTTTATGTTAATTGTAGGTGAGGAAGAAGAGAAAAATGGAACGATTTCTATCCGTCGACATGGACAAGAAGGAAAAGGAAATATCACCGTTACAATAGAAGAATTTGTAGCTATTGTTAACGAAGAGATCAATAAAACATTAAAAGTATTTACAGTTTAACTTAAATTATAAAGTCATAGCAATAAGAAGTAACAGAGGTTATCAACCTCGCGTAGAAAAAAAGGATGCACACAGAATAAACAACCTTATTCGTGGTGTACAAGAAGTAAGACTTGTAGGTGAAAATATTGAACCTGGAGTTTTTAAACTTTCGGAAGCTTTAAGATTAGCGGATCAATTTGAATTGGATTTAGTTGAGATTTCTCCTAATGCTGAACCTCCGGTTTGTAAAATCATGGATTACAAGAAATTTGTTTACGAGCAAAAGAAACGTGATAAAATCCTAAAAGCGAAATCTACGCAAGTGGTCGTTAAGGAAATTCGTTTTGGACCTCAAACAGATGAACATGATTACGAATTTAAAAGAAAGAATGCAGAGAAGTTCTTGAAAGAAGGAGCAAAATTAAAAGCTTTTGTATTCTTTAAAGGACGTTCAATCATTTATAAAGATCAAGGTCAAATCTTATTATTAAGATTGGCTACAGATCTAGAAGAATTTGGTAAAGTGGAAGCGATGCCAGTCTTGGAAGGAAAGAGAATGATCATGTTCATTGCTCCGAAGAAGAAGAAATAGTATTCAGTTTGTGGCAGTCAGTGTTACGTTTTACAGCTAAACCTGAAACTTTAAACTTGAAACAAAGATAAGTAAGTAAGAATAAATTAAAATACTAGGAAAAAATGCCTAAAATGAAAACCAAATCTAGCGCCAAGAAACGTTTTAAAGTTACTGGTTCTGGGAAGATTAAAAGAAAGCATGCTTTTAAAAGTCACATCTTGACTAAAAAATCTAAAAAACGTAAATTAGCTTTGACACATTCAGCGCTAGTTCACAAAACAGATATGAAAAGCATCAAACAACAATTAAGAATTATTTAATTAAGTCTTAAAGTTGTAAAGTCAAAGGCCTTAAAGACTTTCGACGTTCGACTTTAAAAACTTTTGACTAAATAATCTTTAGGTTAAAACAATTTCAAATAACCTTGGAGTATGGCCATTAAGTGCTTTTGATTAAATTCAAGCCGCCTGCTACAAAAACACATCAAAATTATGCCAAGATCGGTAAATTCAGTTGCTAAAAGAGCAAGAAGAAAAAAAATAATGAAGCAAGCCAAAGGTTTCTTTGGTAGACGTAAAAACGTTTGGACAGTTGCTAAGAATGCGGTAGAGAAAGCAATGTGCTACGCTTACCGTGACAGAAAAGTGAACAAAAGAAATTTCCGTGCTTTATGGATTCAACGTATCAACGCTGGAGCTAGATTGGAAGGAATGTCTTATTCACAATTCATGGGTAAAGTAAAAGCTAACGGAATCGAATTGAACAGAAAAGTTCTTGCAGATTTAGCTATGAACCACCCAGAAGCTTTCAAAGCAGTACTTAATAAAGTAAAATAAACGTTTTATCAACTCAATTTAGACTACTTACTTATATAGAAACCTCAATCGAAAGATTGGGGTTTTTTGTTTTTAATTTGTTTTATATATTTAAAAAAAATATACTAATCATATCCCTCTTCTATCATAATTAAATTATGTATTTTCGGGAAATGAAACCCAAAAAAACCCATTTCTCAATCTATATACTATTAGTAGCCTTACTTTCTCTCACACAATCCTGTGAGAAAAAAAAGCAAAATAATTCTCAGAAAAAACCCGATGTTACAGAAATCAATAAACTACTAGCAATTGGTCATAAACATTATGAAAATGAAGAATTTGACAGCTCCTACTATTATTACAATAAAGCTAAATCTGCTGCCGAAATAAAAAAAGACACTTCGAGAATTATTCATTCAATAGCATGGTTGGCTGAAATCCAAAGGGTTTTAGCAGATTATTCCAATAGTGAAGCCACAGCTGTAGAGGCACTCCCTTTTTTAGAAAACAATAAAAAATACCCCAATGGCAAATGGAATATTTATAATGCATTGGGCAATAATTATTTAAACACATTTGACAATGATAAAGCTCTTTATTATTTCAATAAAGCACTGAATTTAAAAACAGATTCAATTGAAAAAGCTGGCATGAAAAACAATATTGCCTTGGTCTATATAGAACAAGAAAAATACCAAGATGCTATAAAAACCCTTTCACCTTTAACTTTAAAAAAAGAAGTCTTAGATGATGCTGAAGCTTATTCTAGAGTATTAGATAATTTAGGGTATTGCTATTATAAAGTAGGAAGTCCAAAAGCACTTGACTACTTAAATCAATCTAAAAAAATAAGGATTCAAAAAAAGAATGACCGAGGACTTATTGGGAGTTATTATCATCTTTTCGAATATTATAAAAAAAACAATCTAAATTTGGCAAATAATTATGCCCACTTAGCCTATGAAAAAGCGACGAAAGTAAATCATGTCGATGATCGTTTGGAGTGTTTAGCACTATTAATACAAAACAGTCCAGGAAATAAATCAAAAGAATTCTCGAAACTCTACCTACACATAAATGACAGCATTAATAAAATTAGGCTAAAAGCCAAGAACCAATTTGCTAAAATAAGATATGATTCTACAAAAGAAAAGAACGAGAATCTAAAACTAAAAGCCCAAACAGTACTTCAACAAAAGGAACAACTTAACAGAAACTTGCTCTTGTATATTGTTGTCGGCATTATTATTACCATGAGTATTCTTGTTGGTAATTTCCTTGTAGCCAAAAACAAACGAGAAAAAATAAAAAGCTCCTACAATGCTGAGATTCGGATTGCCAAAAAACTGCATGATGAATTAGCTAACGACGTCTTCCAAACCATGGCTTTTGCAGAAACACAGGATTTATCCACTACTCAAAATAGAGAGACATTGCTGAATAATTTGGAAACAATATACTCCAGAACACGAAATATTTCTAAGGAAAACAGTACTATAGAAGCAGGTCCGATGTTTATATCCAGCTTAAAAGAGATGATATCAGGATTCAATAGCAATGAAGTGAATGTATTGATAAATGGAATCGAAACAATCAATTGGGGAACGATAGACAGCAATAAAAAAATTACTATTTATCGCGTAATTCAAGAACTACTTGTCAATATGAAAAAGCACAGTCAATGCAATTTAGCAGTATTAACTTTCAAAAAAAATGACAATAAAGTACAAGTAGATTACAGTGATAACGGCATCGGGGTAGATTTTGATGAAAAAAAATCAAGAAATGGACTACAGAATGTGGAAAACCGTATTCTGGCTATAAAAGGAAATGTTACTTTTGACACTAAATCCAACAAAGGATTCAAAGTAAATATCATATTCCCTATATAATCATCAATCTTATGTTTAAAAAAGTTTTGATTGCCGAAGATTTAGACAGTATAAGTATCGCTGTTACTCAAGCGCTAGAGATCCTTTCTATTGTAGAAATTCATCATGCTAAATACTGCGATGACGCCTATTTGAAAATTAAGAAAGCGCTTCACGACAATGAACCCTATGATCTTTTGATTAGCGATTTATCATTTAAAACAGACCATCGAGAAAACAAGCTTACTTCCGGAGAAGAACTTATTGAAGCTGTAAAAAAAATACAGCCCGCCATCAAGACAATTGTATTTTCTATAGAAGACAAATCCTTTAGAATAAAATCACTTTTTAATAATTTAGGCATTAATGCTTATATTGCCAAAGGCCGAAATAGTATACCTGAGCTTCAAGATGCAATTCAGCGTGTTTATGACAATGAGGAAAATATAATTTCCTCTGAATTATCTCATACTATGAGAGACAAATCGATATTTGAAATTGAAGCCTATGACATTTCTCTTTTAAAATTACTATCTAAAGGTCATATCTTAGATGAAATTGCTAAAGTATTCAAAGAATCAGGAATTAGTCCAAATGGTAGTAGTAGTATCGAAAAACGCATCAATAGACTAAAAGTGTATTTCAAAGCCAATAATAACGTACATCTAATTGCGATAACAAAAGATTTAGGTTTAGTCTAACTAAAAATCATTATTACCAATATCCTAATTCACAGAATTATAATATAAAATTATAGATTTTTATATTTATTGAATACTCGAACTCCTTTTTAAAATCTCCGATATCATTTTTTTTTAAAATAATTGGGCTCTTTACGGTTTCCCGTAAAAAACTTATTTTTTTTGGTCATAAGTTTGAACTTTAAACTTTAAAATAAAATAAAATGGCCAATTTTACAACTGAAGACTTAGCATTCACAGGATATTCAAAAACAGTTGACGTTAATAATGATCATAAATACAATGAAATAATAGAACGTATTTATATAGATAAAACCGAAGAATTTGAAGTAGTCCATTTTTGCAATCAATTTTTAGAAAAATATAAGGTTCCACAAACAAGAATAAGTTTTCAAAAAGTAGAAAATTTATTGCAACATTCTATTTTAGAAAATAAAGTCTATAGAGAAGAATTATTAGATTGGATTGCTAGTAATTGGGTTAAAATATAATTTATAACCTATTTACTGAAAATTAGACTAAAAATAGAATTCAACAATACCTCCCTATTTATATTTTAAAACTTTGATAACTATTAAAAGACAAAATGGGTTGTGTCAATTTATTCAATCATTTATATCCAATTTGATGGCGTTTTTAAGTGTCTGAAACTAATTTATTATGTCTCGTTTTAATAAAAATTAAATTCATTTTTACAAAAAAATAAAAAAATGACGGCTCAAAAAAACGCAGGATTTGAAATAAAATATGCAGAGAAAGATACTGCATTTCAAAAATGGGATAAACGTGTTGATGATTACGAAAATTATGTAGAAGAATATATTACACATCATAAAAAATCATTGAAAGGAAATTCCATCTCATTGTCAAAATATCCTTATATGAAAATAAAATGGGAAGCTTTAGGCCTGAAATTAGATAAAGCCATAACGAAGGAATTATTGACAAATAAGCAAATAAAAAAAGTATTAAGAATTCAGCTAAAAATAGTTACTACTTGTTTCGAATAAACATACTTTTTTAATTTAAGTATAAAAAAATTATTGCTAATGGGAATAGCACTACTATTTGTATTCCCTCCATATCCCTATATAGAAACTCTACAAAATAAAGACAGCTATCTTCCGAGTAATCAATAAGGATTTCATATCACGAATCATCTTAGATATTGTTTTCTAAAAATAAATTACAAATTTAAATCATCCCTCAAACTCTCAGAACAAAAATAAGATTATCTAATCCTATAAGGCCCAACAATTCATCTTTCAGATAAATTATTCTATCATTTTATTATCCAAAATGAGGTTTCCCGCAAGTAAATGCAATTTATTGAAGGTAGGTTTGCAATCAATTAAATTCTTAAACCAATGAACCCATTAAGCAATTTTAATATATTGTATTCAATACAAGTAGCTGTCATGTTTATGGGAGCCGTTTGCATTATTTACTTATTATATAAAATTTATAGAAATAAATAAAACTAAATTCAAATATTAAAAAATATAAAACCTCTCGACTAATAAAATTTGTTATGATTTTAAAAAATAAAATTGAAGAAATAACTTTAGATAAAAAAGGAATAATTTTAAGTTATAAAGAGAGAGAGCAAAAAGAAATTTTGTACTCTGAATTAAATGAAATTTATATTACTGTAAATAAAATAAAACCATTTTCTGAATTCTTAATTATTTTAACTTCAGTTTGTATTGCAACCTTTTCATTCTTGATTCTACAAACTAGCATTATTCTGACTCTATCCTTATTAATAATTTTTACAACAATTGTAAAAATGAATACCTATAAGAGATATGCATTAAAAATATGTCTAAAAAATGGGGAAACTATTGAAAAAAAGATACCAGCAAAAACAAAACATGAAACAATAGACATTGTAAATGATGTCAAAAAAAAGATTTACAACTATAAAAAAAAGTAATGAAGGGCTGCTTCAATATTCGGTCTGAATATAATTCAAAAAAACTACAGGTTCTGATAATTTAAATTACAATTATCTTAACTTTGAATTGCACTAAATTTCAAATAGTGTTTGCCTAATCTAAATAAATGAAATCCTTTTTTTCTTTCCTATTCCTTCTAATTTACTGCGTTGTTTTTTCCCAAACCAAACTTCTTTCTTGGAATCTGGAAAATTTTGGAAAATCAAAATCAGAGGAAACGATTAATTACATTGCAAACTCACTAAGAGACTATGATCTGATTGCTATTCAAGAAGTTGTCGCGGGTTATGGCGGAGTCCAAGCAGTCGCAAGATTAGCAGATGAACTTAATCGAAAAGGAGCAAAATGGGATTATGTGATAAGCGATCCAACGAGCAGCAGTGCATACAAAACGGAGCGTTATGCTTTTATTTGGAAAACGAGTAAGCTTAAAAAAATAGGGAGGGCTTGGCTAGAAAAAAAATACCATTTAGAGATTGACAGGGAACCTTACTTCTGCACATTTCAATCTGAAAACAAACAATTTACAGTAGCTAATTTTCATGCTATAACGAAAAATCGACAACCTGAAACGGAGATTAAATATTTCAAATTTCTTCCAGAGGAATATCCAACATTAAATTTAATTTTTGTTGGTGATTTTAATTGTCCGCAATCACATACCGTTTTTAATCCCTTGAAAAAGATGGGCTATCAAGCGGTATTAGTAAATCAGAAAACGTCATTGAAAAAAGAATACAGAAGTGATAAATGTCTCGCTTCAGAATTTGATAATATGTATTTTAAAACTTCAAAAATTACTACCATAAATTCAGGCATAATTCGATTTTACCAAAGTTTTAATACCCTTCAAGAAGCAAGAGTGATTTCCGACCATATTCCAATTTGGCTAGAATTCTCTTTGAATTAACTAATCAAAAACTTCAAATTTGTTTCCATCAAAGCTTGCAAAAACCATGCTGGGATGCGAATCTTGATGAAATATATTTCCTTGGTTATCTATAGCAATCGCACCTGCAAAACCATCATAAGGTTTCAATTCGTTGAAAGTTTTTGTAAAGGCATCCTGTAATGAAAAACCATCGGTTACTCGAGTTACAATTTTAGCAGCAGTTGCATTACTCACGATATCTTCTCCGACTCCTGTTAAACTAACACCGCAAAATTCATTAGCGTAGTTCCCCGCTACAGTTGCCGAATCAGAAATTCTACCCGGAATTTCAAAACCTTTTCCTCCAGTAGAAGTTGCAACAGCAATTTTTCCGTTTTGGTCTAAAGCCACGCAACCCACTGTTCCTGTTCCCAGTGCTTTGCATTTTGCTTCATATTCTGCCCTTCGTTGTGGAATTTCAGTTGAAAAACGTTGAAAACCGTGTTTTCTTGCAAAATTAGTTGCTTCACTGCCGCCCAGAACTCTGTCGTCATATTGCATCAATATTTTAGCAACCTGAATTGGATTCTTTACTTCCTCAATATTAATAACGCCACTCATTTTTTGAGTTTCGCCATCCATTATTGCGGCACTCATTCTGATTTTTCCATCACTTTGAATTTGCGAACCAATTCCTGCATTGAACAATTCATCATCTTCCAAAAGGGAAACAGCGTAAACAACTGCTTCTAATGCCGAATGTGTTTTCAAAAATTCATAAGAATCTTTAACAATTCTTTCCAGTGCATTTTGTTTTGCGACTTTTGTTTCGTGATTGGTAGATGATTCAGAGAAAAATCCACCGTGTATGATTAGTTTCAAATTATAATTTTAAAAATTAAAAAGTTCAGATTTACGGATTATAATGAAGTAAAAATCTAAGTATATTGAGAAGATTGAATATGCATTTTATGAGTATCCAGATTATAAGTATCAAATTTACTCATAACATGCGTTACTAGATGTGAAATAGAAATAGGCTGACCTAATTCGACTTGTGTCAAATTCGTATCTTTGATTTCGCGACCATCTACCAAAATAACTAATCCAGAACCTATCGCTTCCATTTGCTTATTATTGGTAATTAACAAACCGGTATCTTCTCCAAGTCCAATGCCTAATACTCTTGGGTTACCAACAACGGCTTGAAAAAGCCTTCCAATTCTACCACGTTGTACAAAATGAGTGTCAATAATAACACCATCTATCAATCCTAATCCACTTGAAATTTTGACTTCACCTTTCAACAATGCTTCTGAACTGCTGCCCTGATAAATCATATTATTAGACGCTGCCGCAGCTCCTGCTGAAGTTCCCGCATAAATAAATTCTTCATTATGGTATTTATCCAATAAAATATCATGAAAAGGTGTTCCTCCAAGTATAGAAGTCAATCGCAATTGATCACCTCCAGTAAACATAACTATATCAGCTGCTTTTAGTCGCTCCAAAATGGTTTTGTCTGCCGCTTGCTCTCTTCTTTCTATATTAAGTATATCAATATTCTTAGCATTCAAATACTCAAATGCTTTCACATATTCAGGACCAATTTCCTTTGGAATAACTGAAGCAGTTGTAATAACTTCAATCCGTGAATTCTCCTTATGTTTTGATTCGTTAATAATCCTTTTTAGAATCCCGGTTTCAAAAAAGTTTAAATTATTGATGGCATTTTTATCTAAATCGGTTTCAGTAAAACTTCCTTTATCTACTGCACCTCCTATTATTATCAGTTTTCCTAGTATATTCATTCAGCAAAAATAACCAAAAAGATAAAGAGAGCACTTTAAGTTTTATTCTTTTTTATGAATAATTTAGGCGCAGTTAATTATTGTTAATTTAAAAAAAATAAATTTTGATTACTATTTTAAAAAAAGTACATTAGTTGAATCCTATATATTTATTTGAAAAAGTTCAACTTTCGAGACATTCTTAAAATAAATTAATAAATTATAACATTAAAAATCAAGCTCTTACAAATCATTTTATTTAAAAAATATAACATTCCATTTTATGAAAATAGTTAAAGTACAAGCCCTTCGTGGTCCCAATATATGGAGCATACAAAGAAAAAAATTAATCCAAATGCGACTGGATTTGGAGGAAATGGAACAATTTCCAACGAATAAAATAGACGGATTTAGAGAACGAATTGAAGCCATGTTTCCTACAATGATTGAACATCGTTGTTCTGAAGGCTGTCGTGGCGGATTTTTTTCCAGAGTTGAACGTGGAACCTGGATGGGCCATGTTATTGAACATATTGCACTCGAAATTCAGTCTTTGGCAGGAATGGAAACCGGTTTTGGTAGAACTAGAGAAACTAAAACGCCCGGAACTTATAATGTGGTATTTAGTTATACCGAAGAAAATGTTGGTCTTTTTGCCGCTGAATCTTCTGTTGCCATTGCTGAAGCTTTAATAGCCGGAACGGAATATGATGTCGAAGCTGACTTACAAAAAATGCGTGAAATTCGGGAACGTGTTCGACTTGGTCCAAGTACAGGAAGTATTGTTGAAGAAGCTGTTTCCAGAAATATTCCTTGGATAAGATTAGGAACAAATTCTTTAGTTCAGCTAGGATATGGTATTAATCAAATGCGTTTTCAAGCAACAATT
>Ga0209108_10002494_pt1 | contig 10513 bp, 11 predicted proteins | sample Rifsed10ft1_FD_184003 | JGI IMG/M metagenome (GOLD analysis project Ga0209108, IMG submission 184003) | Soil microbial communities from Rifle, Colorado, USA - sediment 10ft 1 (version 2) | ecosystem: Environmental > Terrestrial > Deep subsurface > Rock core/Sediment | place: Rifle, Colorado...
GCCGCAGCCAAGCCTACGTCCTGTGCAGCACCGCCGGCGACCTGAAGATCAGCGAGGTCGTCGACGCGCCGAACTGGATCGTGTCGTTCTACATGCCGCGGAGTATCTTTGCTGGCTGATCGCGGACTGCCGGATCCTCGTCGCTCGTTCCCGGCTTGTTCGCGAAATCACAAAGTTACGTTTCGCAACTTAGGTTGATTCCGCTTCGAAACTCCGGTAACATGGAAAGGCTTCACTTCGAACGCCTCTGGAGGGGGTCCACCGACGGGGGTGACCTTGAAACCTTCTCCGCGAACGCGGACCATCCTCCTTCCGCGGCGAGCAGCTGTCTCCTTCCTCGTCTTCGTTGTAGTCGCCTTTCTCAGCCTCCCCGCGCTGGCCGACCACATTGGACCCCACCGAACGGTGCCGAGCTTTGATTGGGAGCGGCTGGCCTGTCACTACGAGGCCGTCCATGATCCTCCGGGCACCGGATACTTCGGCTGTACATTGGAGCTATTCGAACCTCCGGATGGAAGCTGCCCATCGGAAGGGAGCGTGGCCGGTTTCTTCAATCCGGGGGCCTGCTCTGGCTGGCCTGGCGGCTGCACGACTTTGCCCTGCGACATCTCACTCGACGACTCGATTCAGGGCTGCAGCGAGGGCGAAGAAGGCTGCCGGGCGGTCGAGAAGACGAGCGAGCTTCCCCCTGCGACGGTCAATGGATCGATCTCCTGTTCCGTCTCCGGATCCGGCGGCTGGTGCCGGGGCGGCGCCGAGCTCTCGCTCTCGGGCAGCGAGCCGCTCTCCGGTTACAGCATCTTGAGCTTGGAAGGCACCCGTAACGGCGAGGCGTTCGGCTGCGAGGGCTCAGCCTGCGGCGTGCCGCTGCTGGAGGGCAACAACTCCTTCACCTTCTGGGCCCGGTCGAGCTACGGCGACACCTCCTCCGCCGGGTCAGCCGACGGCAATCTCGACAGCGCCCCGCCGACCATTTCCGGCGATGCGACCGGGTCGGCGGGCGATGCCGACTGGTTCGTGTCAGAGGTGACGGTCTCCGCCAGCGCGAGCGATGCGGCGCCGGGGTCGGGGCTGGCAAGCCTGGAGGTGTCGGTCGATGGCGGCGGATGGGCAGCCTACAGCGGGCCGATCGTCCTCTCCGATGGAGAACACATCGTCGACCTTCGAGCTAGCGACGGCGCCGGGAACGGCGCCCAGGAAAGCCTGGAGGTCCGCGTCGATACCCAGCCGCCCGCGGCCGACCTGAGCGCCGGATCGTCGTTCTGCCCGGGCTGCGGGCAGACCTTGGGCATCGATCTGAGTGTTCAGGACGCAGGAAGAGGGATTGTCGAGTGGACGCTCAAGGCCGGTGGAGTCCTGGTGGCGAGTGGGAGCGGTCCGACCAGCCAGAACCTCGGCTGGGACGGATCCGGCTTGGGAGGCGGGTCACATGACCTAACCTTGGCGGCGCGGGACGAGGCAGGAAACTCGGCCGAGGCCAGCGATACCTTCGACCTGATCGTTCCCACCGCGGAACCGGAGCCGCCCCCGGAAGAAGCCGCCGCGGAATCCACATCGCCGCCTACGAGTGCCACTCCAATCGGGACCGCCTCCACCGGCACGGCCGCCGCAACGGCCTCCATCCAGCCCACCCGCACGCCGCTTACCATCCCGTTCGGGGCTCTCCCCGCCGCGCCGCTGCCTTCGGGCGGACAAGAGCCATTGCCGAACGTATCCTCCGGTTCCTCGGGCGAATCCAGCTCAACGGCGTCGGAGAGCACCTCGGGTCCGGTTTTTGGAGCGGCCGCCCTGGCCCTCATCGCCACTGCGACCGCCTTCACCCTCGACCGCCTCCGGCGCCGTCAGCAAGAGGAGGCCGCGCTCCGATTGGAGATGGAGCGCCGCAACGCGGCGGCCGAAGCTAAAGATGAAGTTGACCGGGCCGCCCTCGCCGCGGCGATCGCGGCGGCCTCAGTCGCTGCTTCTGAGCTGGACCGCCTCAGCGCAGAGGAGGCCCAAGCGAAGTGGATGGACCAACTCCTCGCAGATTCGAGGCCGGATGCGACAGATCCCGCGGCCGTGGCATCATCAGTATCACCGGAAGGAGATGGTGAGAAGGCCCTTCTGACCGTGGCGCCCGATGGCGAGACGGAACAACGCTCCCGGGCAACCGCTTCATCCGTCGTCGCCGATGCGCTCAGGAATCTGTTTCCGTCGTTTCGGTTCACGCCGCATTACACCGAGGAACCGCTGATCAACACAGGCCTCATTGAAGCAGGAGCCTACGAGCACTGGGGAGCGCGGACTGAACTCAATCCCGTTGTAGAACTCGCGCCCGAGAGGTGGGTTGCGGCTCCGTTCGGCGTGAGGATTGGCGTAGGCTGGGATGCCGGCAGGATAAGCATCTCATTCAACACGCCGACGACCGTGCACGACCTAGGCGAGGGTGGGACTACTGCTTCCGTGCGAGGCAGCGGCGCGGCAGCTCTCACCTGGAATGGCTGGAATACCAGACTTGAGGCGCGATACTCGCCGCTAGACTTTTCGGTCGGAAACGAGGGTACGGTTGGTTATTCCGGCAGTGGGTCGCAAGGGGTTTACGTCAGGGAAATGCCAGTGCAAGGGCTCGTGCTCCTTGGCGGGATAGCCCTGGTCGGCTGGGGCCTAGCAACGATGAATCCTCAGGTCCCGCAGTGGATCGAACGCCTCAAGCAGATTCTTACGCCGGGCGGGCTAGCCCCGGTGTACTAGGCCAGCAACCCGGGTCCCGCGAGCTACCCCTGCAGAATGTCTTCCACTCGGAACTCGATCTCGTACGATCGCCACGGCTCCATCGGATTTGTCCATAGCGCCTCGTACGAAACCAACGGGAGGACATCGGCAATGCGAGAGAGCGGGCTTGGGGCCAGTCTAACATCATCGTACCAGTAGCGCCAAATGGGAAGAAAGCTGTCAGACACAATCGTGAGTTTCTCCTCCACAATCCTGGGGGGAGTCCCCTTCGGGTCGAACTCGCCGTGGACGCGCTCGGCCATTCCGGGGCCGAGCGTGGCTGACTGGCCTGTGAGGGTAACTGTCTCAACCAGCCGGCCCTGCTCATCCTTAAGCCGCAGCACGACTCGCGGTCGTACGACGGGATACTCGCCAAAATTGCCCAGATCAGCATCGAACAAGGTCAGCCCTGCCGCATCGCGGTCTGTTTGGATCTTTCCAAGCACCAGCCCGAACTGAACCGAGCCGCCGACGACCTCGACCGCCACGGCCTCAACTTGATCCTCGTTCAGTCCCTGGAACCTACTCTGCCACTCGGATTGAAACTGCCGGGCCGCCTCGACAACTTTCCCTGGATCGCGCGGCCGAGCCAGCAGAATGCAACAGCCAGCCGCCAGGAGCGGAGGCAAGATAGCCAGAATACAACCCAGTCGGATTCGCCGCCTCCGGTGAGAATTAGAGTTCATTGGTTTTCCAACGAGGGCCGAGTGTGATGCAGATTATAGATGAGATGTACGCCCGGCACTAAGGCCTATGCGGCAGCCTACCAATGCGCACAATCGTGGTGCCGAATACCCTGGGAGGGGTCCGTTGTCGGTTGAACCAGCATGATCGATACCGCTGGTCCAGACGGACGCCGCTAATCGGCCAATGGCAGGGCGAACTCATTTGGGAATCATAACGATCGCCGGGGTTTCCGGTGTGCTTGGGGCGGTCGTGCTCGCCGTGACAAATGCCTTGGCTGGCGAAGATCGGGTGGCAGTCCTTACCGAAGTCATCGGTCTCAAGACGGGACTTCTGCTCGGTGCCGGCCTGGGTGCGTTAGTCGGAGGTTGGTTGGCACATGGCGGTGCCAAGCGGATCGCAGGGTTCACCGGCGTGGTCCTGGCTGGCCTCATGTGGGTGGCCCTACTCTTGATCCTTCGACCGCACGCCTGGATCCTGGACGCGGTTATGGAAGGTATGTTGGGAGAGGATGGAGCCGCATACTCACCCGGAATCTTGGTTTTCATCCTGATTCTCTCATGGCGTGCACTGAAACGTGCATTGGCCGGGCTAGTCTATGGGCTACTTACCCGGCAGGTTTCCGCCCGGGGAACTGGCTCCTCGGACCTGGGCGCTTCTTTCAGATCCGCTTCCGGAGATGAGTAGACCTTGGTTCAGGCGGTACTCAACCTGCGAACCTCATGTCCGGTGAGGAGCTTCGATCCAATCCAAATCAGAGTGAAATCGGTCCATGATTACGGCCGCTGTCAGAGCGAGCTGGTACTGCCTCGGCCGGTTTGCATCAATCACGGTTTGCAGGTATGTTACGCTCCGCTAGGAGCACAGCGATGAATTGCCCGAAAGACGGAACAGAGCTTAAGCACAAAGAGCGCCACGGAGTCGAGGTCGATTCCTGCGAAAGCTGTCGAGGCATTTGGCTGGACTACTCAGAACTCGATGCGATCGAAGATACGGTATTCGCGGAGGACGATCTCAAAGGTTCGATGATCTTCGCCAAGAGCCCGACCGAGTACAAGTGTCCGATTTGTGGATCGCCCCTCAGCCAGTTCCGATATCGGCTTCACGACCTAACTTTGGAGTATTGCCCTAACCTGCACGGCTTTTGGCTCGATGCGGAGGAGGAAGAACGGGTTCTCGATCTGCTTCGGGAACGAGAGAAGGACCTAGGGCGCAAGTTCAAAGCGGAGGCGGAGTGGTCGAATGCCATCCGCAGGTTGAGGTCCCCGAGCTTCGCCGAAAAGATAAGGAACCTGTTGAAATAGCATTATCCTAAGCTCCTTCGAGGGCCGCTCAAACCCTTGACTCATGATCCAGGTCTGCCTGCCAGCGCCGGTTCGCTACACCGCCTTGAGCCACTCCTAGAGGCGAGGCGCCTTGGATCAAGCGCGAGAATCGAAGTTCCCCATCCCGTTGTCGAACTAGCCGACCTGGCAAAATCCTTGAGCCCCCACCGACCCTCGCCCTTCACAGGCCGGGGTCGGTTCCTGATGCGAGATACGGACTGAACGTGGAGAGCCGCGCGACATGGCCATGATCGTCCACCTCCACCACGGGAGGACGACCCGGTCGACGGGCGGCTGCTGCTGATCCGAGTCGCCGATGGCCCGAGCCCCCAGGCCCGATTCGCGGGTGAGAGGGCCCTCCAGCTCGGGCTACGGGAAGTGAAGGAAGAGCGAATCACGAATAATTCGATCTCCTCTCCCTCCTCTCCGCAGGATCCGGCACACCGGCGTGGGCGCAAGGGGCTGCTCATCGGGCTCGGCGTCACGGCGGGCGCAAGGACCTGGCGCTGAAGGAGCTTCAGTTCAGGACGCCGGGGCCGATGAACCAGACCGACAACAAGGGCTACCACGCCACGACCGCCCACGGCCCCGACCTGATGGAGAACGCCAAGAACGCGGTCCGCCACATGATCGACTGGCTGGTCGAGACCCACGACCTGACCCGCAGCCAGGCCTACGTCCTGTGCAGCACGGCCGGCGACCTGAAGATCAGCGAGATCGTCGATGTACCGAACTGGATTGTGTCGTTCTACATGCCCCGAAGTATCTTCTCCGCCTGATTTGGCGGCAGCGCCGAGCCGAAAACGCCGCGATTCTTTCCCGGCGCTCCGGGCCGCACCTATACCGTCGGGCCTGCACACCTTGCAGGTTACAATCCTCGCAGCCTTTGCCAATCACTAGCCTAATCCCACGAAGATGACCCAGATCCGGGTCGACCCGCTACAGCTCCTCGAGTCCGCCCAGCAGTTGGCCGGCCTCTCCGCCAAACTGGCTGAGCTCGCGGAGGAGGCAGGTGAAACGGGCAGGAGCGCGCCGAGCTACGAAGGGCAATTTGGACCGCAAGTCCAAGCGATGGCCAGCGAGCTGCAACGCATCATCACCAAACAAGCTCAACGACTGGCCGAACTGACTTCGGATCTTCGCATTGCTTCCGAGGGGTTCGCCAAAGCGGACGAGGAGTCTGCATCCGGAATCGAAGGACTGAGCCAGGCTTTGCGAGACTGGGCGACCCAGCGTGGGCTGTTGACTGAGGATGGGTCGCTTGCCTGGGCTCCACTATCGAACTTTCTGCTCGGCCTAGCGTATCCGCGACAACCGCTGGCGCAGACGGCAGACCAGGTCGGTCCCGATGCCGGCCGGACTCCAACCCCAACCTATCCAGCGCCAACGCCGACGCCTTCCCTTGTTCAATCGCCGACGTCGACTCCTACGCGCACCCCTACCGCCACACCATCAGCTACTGTTACCCCGACCGAGACGCCTACACCGTCCCAGACGCCATCTCCTCAACCGATTCTTCCCACAAACACCCCAGGAACACCTGCGGTCCACTGGCAAGAACTTAATGATCGGTTCTTCACTGCCATCGATGAATTCATAGGCTCTTACAGTAAGGTCCCGCATGCTGATAACCCGCCGATAGACTACCCCAACGATTTCTTGACTCCTGTTGATCAGTACCCTCCGACTGCAAAGGTCGCCCAATTGGCTAGGGTGATCCTGACAATCTTTGCAACCCTACGTGACCTCTGGGAGCCGATTAAAGACCTTGATCCTATCTACCCGCTTGACGAACCGGTTGGGCAAGGATCAACTGACACGAATCTTCCAACTCGGCAAGGATCTTGAGTGAATTGAGTCGACCTGAAGCAACGGGTGATGGACCCGGCCCTAGGATCCGGGTCGAGGGGAACGAACCACGGACTGCTGGAGATCCTCGTCGCGGTCCAACCGCCCGGCGCCTCGCGTGGCTGCTGCTCCTCTATCTCGTAATCCGAATCCCTCTGATCAACCTTCTGGATTGGGTGGGACCGACCGAGAGTGGCCTCCCCGAGACAGCCCTCCAGGTCGCAATGTATGCCTTGACCGCCGCAATGATTGCCGTAAGCCGCGCGTCACTAGGCGCTTACAGAATTGACCGCCTTTCGCTCGTACTCTTCTTGGTCGCCGGAATCGTGTTCGCGGTCCCGCTTCCAACGAGCGATAGCACAAGCCAGAACCTTGTGTTTTGCGCTTATGGTCTCGTTGCGCCGGCCCTTGCCTACCTGATTTACAGGTCGAGACACTCGATCAAGAATTGGGCGCCGACGAGCTTGAACTGGATCTTGGTCGCACTGATGTCTACGATCGCCCTCCGCTTGCTTCTATCAATCTCCTACTCCCTTATCACCGAAGGGCAGCCGTCAATTCAAACCGTTAGGCCTTTGACGGCCATCGGACTCGCTGCCGCTTTCTTTTCCTTCCTGGGCGATTCTGCAGTACAGGAGGAGCCTGTTTTCCGAGGGTTCCTGTGGGGCTACCTCGAGAGCTTCGGACTTAAGCAACCCATGATCTGGATCGTGCAAGCTGCTCTATTCTGGATTGCTCACCTACGCTACCTCGACAGACCCTTCACTTTTTGGCTCGCACTTCCAATGGCCGGTCTGCTCTTGGGTTGGCTCTCTTGGAAATCAAAGTCAATTGCGGCCAGCGTACTCGCGCATGCCGCCTACAATTCCATGGCTTCCTACTTCTAGTAGACGACTTCGCTTGTTCGGCTTTGCGGCGACCTGTGGCTCGGTCACCTTTTAGCAAACTGAAAGGGGACGTCGACGCCCCGAACTGGTTTGCGTCGTTTGCGCCCTAGGGCGCGCAACCCAAGGGGGCAACCCAGCCAGGTGGTGCCGGACGCCAACTCCAACATACCCGGCGCCAACCCCGACGTCTTCCATTGTCCAAGCGCCAACGTCGTCTCCTACGCCGACCCCGAACGCGACGCCCGTGGGATTCCTGCTGCGGTGGCCGCGCTCAGAGACCTTCTTAGGCCCCTTGAAGATTTAGATCCCATCTACCCTCTTGGCGATCCCCTGCCGCCCGGACCAAGCGGCTTGGAAGATGATGGTGACGATGTAACATGACGGGTATTGGGGCCCGTCTCAAAGACGCCTCAATACCTGCAAGACTAGAACTAACAGAAAGTGCAGGAAGCACCAGCCACCATTCAAGAAGAACGCCATCCGATCGTAGGCCGGATCGGATGGCTCCTGCTCGCCTACTTCCTCATTCGAATCCCCCTCGTCAATCTCTTGGTGTTGGGTGGGTTGACGGAGAGCTACGACCTCGTTCAGAAACTTGAACTTGCGTCGTATGTCATCTGTGCGGCCATGATGGCCGTAGCGAGTAAGTCATTCCGCGACTTCAGGATCGACCGACTTTCAATCATCCTCTTCATCGTGTTTGGCACGGTACTTCGGATTCCACCGCCATCGGCGGTCAGTACTGCCATCGATCCGATCTACTATGCCTTTGGCCTCTTCGCGCTCGTGCTGGCGGTGGTCGTTCTCCGCTCGCGGCAGTTTCGCGGCAGGTGGGCGCGCACGAACTGGAGATGGCTCGTGCTCGGCCTCTTGTTGGAGGTAGGTCTAGGGCTCTTCCTGGCCACTGTCGCTTCGGTCTTCTCACGACTGAGCATTGCACTACAACAAGCTCAGCAAATCACAACTGGAGCATTCTTCCTTACTTTCCTCTTTGAGATGGGGCACTCGGCGATCCTTGAAGAACCTGCATTCCGAGGGTTCTTGTGGGGGTACCTGGAGCAGCGCGGTTGGCACCCGGCTTCGATCTGGCAATTCCAGGCCGCCTTGTTTTGGCTCGCTCATCTACGGTACATCGACACCCCCTTCACTTTCTGGATTGCGGTTCCAGCGGGCGGACTCCTGTTGGGCTGGCTCTCTTGGAAATCCAAATCGATCTCAGCAAGCCTGTTGGCCCATGCTGCGTACAATTCGCTCGGTGCCCTGTTCTAGATCAGCGCTGGATACCGTGTATCACGCCCGGCGACCTAAAGATCAGCGAGGTCGTCGACGCCCCGAACTGGATCGTGTCGTTCTACATGCCCCGCAGTATTTTCGCCGGCTGACTTCCCGAAACGTGTAGAGCCGTAACTCCCGCAAAGAATTGGACGACGGCACGGCCCGCCGATCATCCCGCCGCTGCGGGCACGGCGCTCAACCCGGCCTGGGCCAGCTCATTAGCCGCGCAGCCGTTGTAGGCCATGGAGCCCAGCGCCGCCGCGCCAGCAACGATCGTCACGGGTTGGCACAGAAGTGCAACATGAATGGCCGGGGTGTAACACATCTGCTTCTTGCAATACTATCGCCCCCGCATATAGTTGGAAGTTAGGAACGCCGAGATACTCATTACCCGACCATCTCTATGGGCTGGTTAAGGGACTGGTATTACGAAGAAGTGGATCCACTGGTGATGTTAGGTCTCATCACCGGATGGGTTGTCATCTTTGCTCTCGTCGTCGCGTTCGCTTTCGTGCGGAAGGGAAGGCCGAGGCTGGGGATCTTCGCTGGATTGGCGGTTATCGTGCTGGCTTGGGCACTCTCCGAGATACTGGTTATTGGTGGCTGCATGTCGTGCCCTCAGGATGACCCTCTTTGTTGTGAGTGGACTGGCATCGGGGTTGTTGTCTTCGTCGCGACAGGAATTGTAGCGGCGTTATGGTATCTGTCCTTGGCCCTCGGTGGAATCGCGATCCGACGTGCCACAATTGCACGCGCAAATTCGAACCTCCGTGAATCCCGTCCAAGAACAAGGCGCTTGTGGCTCACTTTGCTCGGGGTGCCCCTTATCTGCGCCCTGACCGCCTCCTTGGTGCTGACCCTGATTGACGAAGGAGTAGCCAGAGGCTACTTCGTCAGGTGGCGCCCTGTAGCGATCACTCGAGCGCAAGCTGCTCGGAATACACTCGAGACCGGGGACGAGATCAATGCCCAGACGACTTCGGGCCCCTGCGCGCTTGCATTTCATGTGAAGAAACCGCCCGGCAGGGTCATCGAGAAGGCTGATGTAATCTATTGCGACGCGAGCGTAAAGCTGCAGACAAGTTATGCGCGTTTGGAAGATGGCTCATATTGGGAATGGGAACACTCAGTTGATTCAGATGTATATTTTCTTCTTAGTCGTCGTTGGTCGACGTCCTTCGGCGCGCTCTCAGGTTTCGCGCTGGGTTCGGCCTTTGTGGGAATTGCGTTCGTCTTCATGGTTATCAAGGCACACCCGGCCGCCAGCGACGCAGCATCCCGGATCTAATGTGTACTGGCTCTTGAGCAAGTTTCTTACCGCTGCACCCCGCGTTCCTTGGTTGGCACAAGTTGATCGCCCGCGCCAAGGGGTAGGCTGCTGCTTCGCCGATCAGCTGCGTACTCTCTAGCAACCCCTAAAGGCTTAGTTGGAAGGGTCGGAACGCCGGGCTGCCTAGCGGCGCGGTCGGCGAGCACCAGAGCGGTTAGGTTTCGGACCTCGCCCGTTGGGCCGCCGACCGTTTCCATTCGTCGAGCGCTTGGCGGGTTGGCCTCCAGCCCGTTGGCCTCGGCTTGCAGGACGGGCAGGCTGGCCATTCCCACTTTGCGGCCTGGTTTCGGGATTGAAGCCCTCGTAGTTGAATTCTGCCAGGCGCAGGCGCTGGAACGGTTGGCCCAGCAGCCGCTCGATCTGGCGCACGATCGGTTCGTCCTCCGGCTGCGACAGGGTCAGGGCCTCGCCGG
>Ga0209108_10002497_pt1 | contig 10508 bp, 9 predicted proteins | sample Rifsed10ft1_FD_184003 | JGI IMG/M metagenome (GOLD analysis project Ga0209108, IMG submission 184003) | Soil microbial communities from Rifle, Colorado, USA - sediment 10ft 1 (version 2) | ecosystem: Environmental > Terrestrial > Deep subsurface > Rock core/Sediment | place: Rifle, Colorado...
GGCATGATCGGCGGCCCCGATGATCTCAGGAACGTCGATCAAAACCAGGCGACGGCCGTCGCCGAGATTCGCGCGCGCTTTGAGGACATCCGCGTCGCCGTCACCGCGGGCCAACACGAAGTCGCCGTCACATTCGAGGCGCGCACTTTCGCCGAGTCCGACTATCTGCTCGAGCCGTTCGAGCCGAGCGGCGGCGAGACGAGCGTCATCGTCGCGAATCGGCTCGAGATCGAAGGGCCGTTCAACGCGACGGGCCTGACCGATACGCCGAGTCGCGAGCGCATTTTCGCCTGCCGGCCGGAAACCGAAGCCGATGAAGAGCCGTGCGCGCGCGAAATTCTCTCGACCATCGCGCGGCGCGCATTTCGCCGCGCCGTCAACGAAGCCGACCTTAGAGCGCCGCTGCAATTCTTCGCCGCGGGACGTGCGGCCGGCAACTTCGACGACGGCATCCGGAACGCTTTGCTCACGATCCTCGCGAGCCCGAAATTCCTGTACCGCGCGGAGCCGCCTCCCGCGGGCCTTGCGCCGGGATCGATCTACGGCATCAACGATTTCGAGCTCGCATCGAGGCTTGCTTTCTTCCTATGGAGCCGCCCACCCGACGACGAGCTCCTCGATCTCGCCGAGGGAAGCACGCTCCGCGATCCCGAAGTCATGCGGACCCAGGTCGACCGCATGCTTGCCGATCCGCGCTCGGAAACGCTCGTCACGAATTTTGCGTTTCAGTGGCTCGATCTACGCGGGCTCTCGACGATCGATCCCGATACCGACATCTTCCCCGAGTTCAGCAAAGCCGTGGGTCTAGCGTTCGAGCGCGAGATGCAACTTTTCTTGGACAGCATCTTGCGTCGCGATCGAAGCGTGCTCGATCTGCTCACGGCCGATCATACTTTCGTCAACGAACAGCTCGCACTGCACTACGGCATCACGGACGTGCGCGGCGATCAGTTCCGCGAAGTCACGCTCGAGGATCCGAACCGATTTGGATTGCTCGGTAAAGGCAGCGTGCTCATGGTGACCTCTTACCCGAATCGGACGGCGCCCGTGTTGCGCGGCGCGTGGATCCTCGATTCGCTGCTCGGCACCCCGCCCGTGTCGCCGCCGCCCGACGTCGAAGCGCTGCCCGAGACTCAGGAAGGCGCCGAAGCGCTCACCGTGCGCGAACGCCTCGAGGTGCACCGCGACAATCCGGCGTGCTTCGGCTGCCATGGCGTCATGGACGGATTGGGCTTCGCGCTCGAGAATTTCGACGCGATCGGCCAATGGCGCGAGAAGGATCGAGATGCCGGCGATATCATCGATGCGTCCGGAGAGCTTGCTGACGGCACGCTCGTCGACGGGCCCGTGGAGCTTCGCGAGGCGCTGCTAGAACGTCCCGAGCAGTTCGTGCACGCGATGACCGAGAAGCTCATGCTCTATGCGCTCGGCCGCACCGTCGAGTACTACGACATGCCCGCGATTCGCAAGATCGTTCATGATGCGGCGCAAGAGGACTACAAGTTCTCGGCGCTGCTCGTGGGCGTCGTGACGAGCGACCCGTTTCAGATGCGGCGGATTCCGCTGCCTGAGGAACAGGGCATCGTCGAGGCGCGGCTGTGAGCAAGGAATCGCATCGTAGGAGCGAGCTTCGCTCGCGATTCTTGGCGAAGATCGCGAGCGAAGCTCGCTCCTACAAGAGCGGCCACGGATCAGTTAAGCTCGAAGCGGCTGTGATCGAGGGGAAAGCGCAAATGTTCGTCACCAAGAAGCACCTGCCGAGAAGGACGTTCCTCCGCGGAATCGGCGCCACGGTGGCGTTGCCTCTGCTCGATGCGATGATTCCCGCGCGCACGGCAATAGCGCAGACCGCCGCGGCGCCGAAACCGAAAATGGCGTTCATCTATTTCCCGCACGGCGCCGTCATGGACCAATGGACGCCGGCGACCGAGGGCGGCGACTGGGAGATCACGCCGATTCTTCAGTCGCTCGCGCCTTTCAAGAATCGGCTCACGATCGTGTCGGGCCTCGAGAACCGCCACGCGAACGGCCCCGTTCATGCGATCACGCCGGGAACCTGGCTCTCGGGCATCGCACCGCGCGTGAGCCACGACCCGTACGGCGGCGTCACGGTCGATCAGTTGGCCGCACAGCACATCGGCCAAGACACGCCGCTGCCGTCGATCGAGGTCGCGACGGAAGAGACCAAGAGCATCGGCGCGGGCGTCTGCGATCGCAATTACGGCTGCAGCTACGGCGCAACGATTTCCTTCCGGACGCCGTCGACGCCGCTGCCGATGGAGTTCAATCCGCGCAACTTGTTTCAACGCCTCTTCGGTCAAGGGGATACGCCCGAAGAGCGCAAAGCGCTGGCCAGGCAGTACACGAGCATCCTCGATCTCGTGCAGTCCGAAGCCGCGGATTTGCAGCGGAGCTTGGGCCCGGAGGATCAGCGCATCGTCAGCGACTACCTCGAGAGCGTGCGTGAGATCGAACGGCGCGTGCAGAAGATGGAGGCGCAGGATTTCTCGCACCTGAATCTGCCGAATGCGCCCGTCGGCATCCCGAACTCGTTCGACGAGCATCTCAATCTCATGTTCGACATGACGGCGCTCGCCTTTCAAGCGAGCATCACGCGCATCGCGACATTTATGATGGCGGCCGAGGTCAGCAACATGACCTACAACCATCTCGGCGTCGCCGACGCGTTCCATCCGCTCTCGCACCATCAGAACAACCCCGCGAAGATGGAGCGTCTCGTGCGTATTCAGAAGTACCACACGGACGTGTTCGCGAAGTTCGTCGGTAAGCTCGCGGACTTGCCGGACGGCGACGGGTCGATGCTCGACAACTCGATCATTCTCTACGGCAGCAACATGAGCAACAGCAATGCCCATGATCACTTTCCGCTGCCCTCCGCGATCCTCGGCGGCGGCTGCGGACGCATCAAGGGCAATCAGCACTTGAAGTACCCGGATCGCACGCCGGTCTCGAACCTGCTGCTCACGCTGCTCGATCGCGCCGGCGTTCCGGTCGATACCGTCGGCGACAGCACGGCCGAGCTCGCGGAGGTCTAGATGCTGCGCCGTAGGAGCGGCCTCCGGCCGCGATCCAAGAATCGCGACGGGACGTCACTCCTACAAAACGTGTGGGAGCGAGCGACGGTGTGGGAGCGAGCTTCGCTCGCGATTCTCTTCCTGCTTTCTGCCGCGCCCGCCTCATCGAACGAAACGCTCGTCGCCGCCGCGAAGTCCCAAGCGACGGCCGCCGCGCTTTCGGCATTGAGCGAAGGCGCCGACGTCGATGCGCGCGAAGCCGACGGCACCACGGCGCTGCACTGGGCCGCGCACTACGACGATCTCGAGCTCGTCCGCGCGCTCATCGCGGCCGGCGCGGACGTGTCGCTCACCAACGACTACGACGCGACGCCGATGTCCGAATCCGCGGTGGTCGGGAACGTCGCGGTTCTCGAAGCGCTGCTCGAAGCCGGCGCCGACGTCGACTCGCCGAATGCCGAGGGCCAGACGGCGCTCATGATCGTCGCGCGCACGAGCAATCTCGAGGCCGCTCGATTGCTGCTCGAGCACGGCGCGAAAGTCGACGCGCGCGAGCAATGGAAGGAGCAAACGGCGCTCATGTGGGCCGCCGCCGAGCAACGTCCGGAAATGGTGGCGCTCTTGCTCGAGCATGGCGCCGACGCGAACGCGCGCTCGAAGATTCACAACTGGGAACGCCAAGTCACCGCCGAGCCGCGCGCCAAGCACTTGCCGTCGGGCGGGCTCACGCCATTGCTGTTCGCCGCGCGCGAGGGTTGCGCGGCGTGCGCCGAAGTGCTCGTCGCGGGCGGCGCCGATGTCGACTTGCCGGACCCGGACGCCGTAACACCGTTGCTCGCGGCGCTCTTGAACGCGCACTTCGCCACGGCGAAGTTCTTGATCGAGCACGGCGCAAACGTCAACAAATGGGATTGGTGGGGACGCACACCGCTCTATGCGGCCGTCGATTACAACACGATTCCGCACGGCGGCCGGCCGGATCGTCCGTCTCTCGATAGGACGACGAGCTTCGAGATGATCGCCACGCTGCTCGCGGCGGGCGCGAACCCGAATCCGCAAATGAAGCTCTTGCAGCCGTATCGCGATCTCGGGGCCGACCGCGGTGCCGATTCGATTCTCGGCATCGGTGTGACGCCGCTGATCCGCGCCGCGAAGGCCGGCGATACGCCCGTGGTCGAGATCTTGCTCGAGCATGGAGCGCTGCCGGATTTGCCGAACGCCGACGGCCTCACGCCGCTCATGGCCGCGACGGGATTGCGCTCCTCTGAGATCGACACGCGCGGGCGCTTCAAGACGGAGGCCGAAGCCATGGCCAGCGCGAGCGCGCTGCTCGCGGGTGGCGCCGATATCAACGCGCGCGATCGTTTCGGCCAGACGGCGTTGCACGGCGCCGCATTTCGCGGCTGGAGCGACCTCGTGAAGCTGCTCGCGGCCAATGGCGCGAATCTCACCGCCGCGGACTTGAACGGCTACACGCCGATCGACGCGGCCATGGGGCGCATGCGCAGCGGGGGGCGTGCGGCGAGCGTCGTGAACGTCTACGAAGACACGGCCGCCGTCATTGAGGAATTGATCGCAGCCGAATCTTTGTAGGAGCGCGCTTCGCTCGCGAATTGACGAATCGCGAGCAAAGCTCGCTCCTACCAACCGGGGGAATCGCCAAATGCAAACTTCGAGACGAGTGGTCTTCGGCCTTGTGATCGGCGGCTCGATGCTCGCGGCGCCCGTCTCCGCCGATGAGGCCGGCGTTCTACAAGAGCTTCGCGATCGCGCCGAGATCGAAGCGCTCGTCGCACGTTATGTGATGGCGCTCGATACGCTCGACGCCGATGGTTACGCCGGCGTCTTCGTCGAAGATGCGGACTTCGACGTCGCCGGCACGAAATACCATGGGCGCAGCGAGATCGTGAAAGTCGTGACGGGCTTACAGGCGAGCCGCGCCACGGCCGAGGCCGAAGGCCGTACGCAGGCCCGGCTCTATCACACGATGAGCAACACGCTGATCGAGATCGTCGGCGCCGACGAAGCGCGGCACGAGTCTTATTGGCAAACCGTCCGCGTCGGCCCCGACAACGTGATCACCGTCGGCGCCATGGGCCGCTACGAGGACGTGCTCGTCAAGCGTGATGGGCGATGGCTGATCCAAAGCCGCAAGGTCGTTCCGTTCACGAATTGAGTCACTTCGGCCGGCTGCGTTCAAGAGTCTTCGCGAGACTTTTGGGCGCCTTGCGTCGCCAGGCCGAATGCAGCAGGTCCTTGACGTCCGCCACCTTCGCATTGGCAAGGATGACGCGGAGCCCCGCGACTTGCTTCCCCCACTTGAGCTTCTCGCACGCGCGCGGGTTGACCGCGATCGCGAGCTCACGCTCCTGCTTGTCGACGAAAATGTGCAGGTGCTCCTCGTCGGGAGGCACGGTCGCGAAGATTTTGCCCCTGACGCGAAACGACGAGAGATGGAAGTGCGGCTCCTCGGTGACTTCCGGCAGCGTAAGCGCATAACGACGCGCTTCGGCGATTTTCATGGTTTCAAGCTGCGTCCCGCCCGTCATACGCGCGTTTGAGCTTCGCGATATCGAACTTCTTCATTTGCAGCATTGCGCTCGTGGCCCTTTGAGACTTCTCCGAATCGGGTTCACTGATCATGTCGAACAAGACCGTGGGGATGACTTGCCACGACAAGCCGTATTTGTCCTTGAGCCAGCCGCACTGTTGTGCCTTGGGGTCTCCGTCTTTCGACAGATTCTCCCAGTAATAGTCCACTTCGTCCTGTGCCTCGCATCGGACTTGCAGCGAGATGGCTTCGGTGAATTTGAACTGCGGGCCGCCGTTCAACGCGGAAAAGCCTGCCCGTCGAGCTCGAACGATACGGCCATGACCGAGCCCGCCGCTCTCCCGTGGATTTCATGACCTGCCTCTCCATACCGGACGACGCGTTGAATCTTGGAATTCGGGAAGATCCCGGTATAGAACTTCGCGGCCGGCGCGGCTTGATCGTCGAACCATAGGCAAGGGGTGATTCTTGGAATGAGGTCCATTGTTGTATCTCCTATCCTGGTACGCGACTGCATGACTACCAGTTAGTCGTCCGGCGAAGCGTGCAATCGACAACGGACTGCCGCCGGGGCATCCCCGGCCGGTGCATCGCGGCCGGAGGCCGCTCTCTCCTACAATGGTGCGTCGGGGTTTGCGATCGTACGCCACATGTGAGCAACGGGGCTGTCGTCGTTGCCGAGACCTGCCTCCGGTTGTTTGAAGTGGCGCCCCACGATGTCGAGGAACGGCTCGATCGAGACCACGGCATTCGGATCGAACGCGTAGAGATCGCTGACCGTCACTTCGCGCGGCGCGTCATACCAACGGTGGTTGCGCAGATATTTGTGGGCGGCCTGAATGTGCGGCGCCGGCTCGTAATCCACGCCGAAAATGCGGCGGTAGAGGTCCGGATACTCGTAACCCGCCTCGCTATCCGCGTAGAAGCGCAGCGCCTGGTGATACTTGATCGCGAAGCTCGTGCGCTCCGGCACGTAAGGCTCGTACAACTGCGCGCCCCAGTAACCGTGATCGCTGCGCATGATCTCCTGAATGGTGTCGTGCAGCAGACACGCGAGGACGATCTCCTCCTCGGCCCCGCGCTCCATGGCCTTATTGGCGCTCTGGAAGCAGTGATTGCGCGTGCGCGTGAAGCGGCGCTCGAAGAAATCGACGAGCGTCGGCGCGGCCGGCATCGCCGCAAGCCGCTCGACTTTCCCGTCCGGTTGCGTATTCAGAAACGATGCGCCGACGCCGCGGCGGTAGCTCCGCGTCTCGATCTGCGCCTCGAGCTCGCTGACCGTGGGAAAACGCTCGGGCGCCGACCCTGAGGACGCTTGCGCGAGCTCGATCCGTTCGTTGAGCGCTTCCTCGAGCTTGTCGGCGCGCGCTTCGTGGCTCATGAGGCTGACGGCGGCCATGCCGCCCAAGCTGGCAATGAAATCTCTGCGGTCGAGCTCGATCATGATGCCCTCCGGCGATGGCGTCGCTCTCGTGGAATGCCTTTCATACCGCTATCCCGGCACGGGATCAAGGAGCCGGTGTCGGCCTTGGGACCGTCCTATATACTCGGGCCGAATGGCACCGGGGGGACCCTCCTAGCATGCTCGGAAGACACCGTATACGCGCGCAAGTCGGCGCGCTGTCGGGTGCCTGCGTGCTCTGCGCATTCGCACAGGACCGCGCGATTTCTCCTTCGCCCGCATTCTCCGCCGAAAAGCTCGTCGAGCCACCCACTGACGGCTGGATCACGAACGGCGGCAACATCTACAACCAGCGCTACTCGCCGCTCACCCTCATCAATCGCGACAACATCGCAGAGCTCGGCGCGAAGTGGCGTATCGGCTTGAACGGCTCGGGAAACGCGAGCAAATATTCGGGGCAAGCGCAGCCGCTCGTCTACGCAGGCGTCATCTACATTCCCACCGGCGCCAACGACGTGTTCGCGATCGATGTCGAGACCGGCGCGATCCTGTGGACCTACGAAGCGCATCTCGATGACGGCATCGACGTCATCTGTTGCGGCTGGACGAGTCGAGGCGTCGCGATAGGCGACGGCAAAATCTACGTCGGCCAGCTCGACGGCAAGCTCGTCGCGCTCGACCAAACGAACGGTAGCGTCGTCTGGTCGGTGCAAGCCGAGCGCAACGAGGACGGCTTCAGCATCACGAGCGCGCCGCTCTATTACGACGGCCTCGTGATCACGGGTTTCGCGGGCGGCGACCGCGCATCGCGCGGACGCGTCAAAGCGTATTCCGCCGACGACGGCGCGCACGTTTGGACCTTCTACACCGTTCCCGGGCCCGGCGAATTCGGTCACGACACGTGGCCGCAAGACAACGACGCCTGGCGGTACGGAGGCGCGGCAGTCTGGCAGACTCCGGCCGTCGACCCCGAGCTCGGGCTCGTCTACTTCTCGACCGGGAACCCCGGGCCCGACTTGAACGGCGCCGTGCGCCCCGGCGACAACCTGTTCAGCGTGTCGATCGTGGCCATCGACGCGCGCACGGGCGAATACCGCTGGCACTTCCAGCAAGTGCACCACGACATCTGGGACTACGACTCGCCGAACCCGGTCGTGTTGTTCGACGCGATCTACGGCGGGGAGCGGCGCGCGGGGATTGCCGAGGTCTCGAAAACCGGTTTCACGTACATTCTCGATCGCGGAACCGGCGAGCCGCTCGTCGGCATCGAGGAACGGCCCGTGCCGCAAGAGCCGCGACAAGCGACGGCGGCGACGCAACCCTTTCCCGTAGGCGACTCCATCGTGCCCCAGGAAATCGACATCGCGCCGCTCGGTTGGAAGCTCGTGAACCAGGGGCGAATCTTTACGCCTTTCTGGGACGAGCCTGTGCTCGTCAAGCCGCAAGCAACGGGCGGCGCGAATTGGCCGCCGAGCTCGTACGACCCGGAGACGAATCTGCTTTATGTGTGCGCGCACGACGGTGTCACGGCGTTCTCGAGCGACGCGGAACTCGAGTTCATGCCGCCGACGCCTGGCACTCGCTACGCACAAGGCACATTCGGGCGCGCCGGCGTGCGCGTGCGCGGTATCTTCGCGGCTGTCGATCTTCGCACGAACCGCCTGGCATGGCGGCAACAGTGGCCGGAGATGTGCTACAGCGGCTCGATCGTGACGCGCGGCGGGCTAGTCTTCGTCGGGCACAACGACGGCCGGCTCATGGCGCTCGACAAGAGCGACGGCAGGCCGCTCTGGGAATACCAAACCGACGCGGGCTTGAACTCGACCGTCAGCACGTTCGCGCACGACGGCGAGCAGTACGTCGTGGCGCTCGCGGCGGGTACGTTCTTCCCCGGCACGGAACGAGGCGATAGCGTCTGGCTGTTCGCGCTGGGTGGCGGTCTCGATTCGGGAAGCGCGTCAGGCGCCGCCGGCGCGGAGCACTAAGGGGACAGTTTACCTATTTCACGCAGTGGCACTGCGTGAAATAGGTAAACTGTCCCCACTACTCGCTGCGTTCCGCGGTGCGAGTCGACGGCCAGTCCAGATCAAACGGGAACGGCCGGTCCTCGGAAGCAAACACTAAGTAGCGCACGATTTGATAGCTGTAACGCGCGAGCTGCTCACCGAGATGCTTGAGCCGCTCGTTGAGCGATCCCGTGAAAAGTAGACAAAAGAATTGCACGATGACGACGGCGGCGACGACGAGGCGCGTGAGACCCCATATGAGCACGACGACGAACATGAAGAATAACCGCAGCCACGTCGTGCGGGACGTCAAGTGCTGCTCGAAGCGTCGAGGCTCCTCCTCCCCCGCGATTTCGACGTGGTCTTTGGGTGGGCCGTCTTGATCCATGGTCCGTTCCTCTGCAACGGCGCGAGCACGATACCGCGATCATACTGTAACCGGCTCCCTAGCGGCAGCGCTCAATCCGCCGGGGTATTCGGGCTGACGATGCTATCGAGCACCCCGCCGAAGCCGACGCCGTTGGCAACCTGGCCGAGCTTCACGGGGTCGATCTCTCCGGCGATGTTGATGAACACCGCCTCGTCCGAGCTTCCGTCGACAATCATGACCGTCATGCCGACGGGACGCGTGCCTTCGACCTTGACGTAGACGCGGACCTTCTCGTCGTCCTCTTGGATGTACACCATGCGGTCCCAGCCTTCCCTCTCGAGCGCGCCCGACGAGTCCTCGACGAACTCGAGCACGGCCTCGCGGTCTTCGAGCATCTCGTACACGAGCACGCGAACGTTCTCGATGCCCGCGATCACCTCGGCCACCTTCGGATCGGTCTGCTGCGCAGCCGCCGCCACGAAGCCGAGCATCGCGGGATTGAGATCGATCTGCACCGACGGCTGGTCGCCCAACCCCGGCACCTGCGAGAAATCGAAATAGCCCTGCGCGTTCGCGACGCCGGAGAATGCGGCCAACGCGGCCGCGACGATTCGACTCGACATATTGCTAACCTCCATTTTCATCATCGGATTCTTGCTCGAATAGTGAGTTGCCGCCGGCAGCGATCGCGTCGAGCAACCCCCCGCTTACGGCGTCGGTCACTTGCCCGCCGGTATACGCGGCGCTCTTTTGCAAATAGGTCATGGCCACAGTGAAATCGCGCACCGCAGCGACGCGTGGATCCTCGGGCGGCGGCGCCGGCCGCATGACGAGCGCGACCGCGGCAACGGCAACCGACGCGACGGCGATGGGCACGGCGATCCAAGACCAATGGGTCGGCCGCCGCGCGCCGCGTGGGGGGATGCTCATCAAGCGCGCGGACAAGCCTACCGGCACGGGCGCGCGACCGAGGTCGCGCAATCCCTCGCGTAGCAGAGATGCGCGCGCCACGGCGGTGCTCAAGCGCCGATCCGCGCGCATCGCCTCGAGCATGCGGCGTCGTTCGTGTCTTAAGAGCGATCCGTCGGCCATCGCCTCGATTCGCTCCCACGCCCATTCGTCGCGCCTATCCATGTTGCTCATT
>Ga0209108_10002499_pt1 | contig 10504 bp, 9 predicted proteins | sample Rifsed10ft1_FD_184003 | JGI IMG/M metagenome (GOLD analysis project Ga0209108, IMG submission 184003) | Soil microbial communities from Rifle, Colorado, USA - sediment 10ft 1 (version 2) | ecosystem: Environmental > Terrestrial > Deep subsurface > Rock core/Sediment | place: Rifle, Colorado...
GGTCGCAACACCACTTCTGATGGACCCTCACTTCTGGAGGACGGTGATCTTCATGCTCCAACACGACGACGAGGGCACCGTTGGGCTCGTGCTCAACCGCCCGACACCGGAGCTCGTCGTCGATCACCTCCCCGAGTGGTTTGCGGAGTCAAATGAGCCGCAGCGTGTCTTCTATGGGGGGCCGGTCGAGCCGGAGATGGCGATCGCATTGGGGCCGGGAGGAGGCGGCGATCCAACACCCCTGCCCGGGGTGACACTGGTCGATCTCTCAACCAACCCACCGGGTGATCCGAGCCGGATTCGCATCTATTCCGGCTATGCGGGCTGGGGCGCCGGCCAGCTCGAAGCCGAGATCGCAGCAGGTTCTTGGTATCTGGTCCAGGCGGCGCCCGATGACCCGTTCGACCGGCCTGACGGCCAATGGGCGAGAGTCCTTCGCCGCCAGAATGGATATCTTTCCCTGGTCTCCACCTTTCCCGACGACGTTGCGCTGAATTGACCCACCGCATGCAAACAACACCAAGACCGCTGCCTCGGGCCGGGGAGACCTACTCTCCCCATCGGATGACCATTGTCACCGCGCCCAAGCTGAGGCCGAGCCTGAAAAGGCGGGCACCGGGACTGGACGTGGAACGGGCACTGTGGGCCGCGGGGGCGCCAATCGTGGTTGGTGTCGATGAGGTGGGGCGTGGCTCATGGGCGGGGCCTCTGACCGTCGGCGCCGCGGTGGTCCCTGCCACGACGAGGGTTTACAAGATCCGTGACTCCAAGATGCTCAACGAGGACGAACGCGAGGCCCTCTTCGATCGAATAGCCGGATGGTGCGCCGCCTGGGCCGTTGGGCACGCCAGCCCTGCCGAGTGTGACGAGCTGGGGATGTCCGAAGCACAGCGTCTGGCCGCCCGCCGGGCCCTCGATCAGCTGGGTGTCAAACCCGACCAGGTGCTGGTGGACGGCAACTGGGATTTTGTCGGAGGAGCGAAACGAATCGTCCGAGGGGATGCCAGCTCGTTGTCGATCGCCGCAGCCTCGATCCTGGCGAAGGTCAGCAGGGATCGGATCATGCGAGAGACGGCTGTCAACTATCCCGGTTACAACTTCGAAGCCAACAAGGGATACCCGTGCCCGGTGCACAAGGCGGCCCTTCAGGCATGGGGGCCCACCTCGATCCACCGCCGGTCCTGGGTGTTCATGGATCACCTGATGTGGAACGGGCTGGCGCGCTTCCAGCGACCGATGCCGCAGCTCACATTCGAGCTCGAGGTCTAGCCACCCAGGATCTTCTCCACCAGACGGGCGCCAATCATCATCGTGGCGGCATTGGTGTTGCCCGACACGATTCGAGGCATGACGGAGGCGTCGGCCACCCGCAATGAGGAGATCCCGTGCACTCGGAGATCGGAATCGACCACCCCTTGGTCGGTCGAGCCCATGCGACAGGTCCCCACCGGGTGATAGAGGAGCTCGAAGCGGTTCCGGACGAAATCCTCCAATTCGTCGTGGTCGCGGACCATGGGCCCGGGCAGGATCTCCTCTCCCCGAACCGCGTCGAACGCCCGCATCGAGACGATGTCCCGAGCCATCGTCACCCCCCGAATCAGGGCTTCCACATCCTCACGCCTGGCTAGGTAGTTGCCGATTATTCGTGGTGGCTGGCGGGGGTCCTGGCTGGTGAGGAGCACCGACCCTTCACTCCCCGGGGTCAACAGGATCGGGCCGAGACTGAACGCATTCCCGGAGAACGGCACCAGGCCGTGACCCTCGAAATAGACGGGGCCGAAATGGAATTGGAGGTCGGGGTGGCTCAGTCGGTCCGAAGAGCGAGCGAAAGCCCCAGCCTCGGCGACATTTGACGTGAGACGCCCCCGGCGCAGCAGGAGCCACCGAAGGAGCTCCGAGATCGACTCGGCATCGTCGAGCGTGCCTCCCACCGTGGCCGTCTGGATGAGCCCCGCCACCGGGTGGTCCTGAAGATGACGGCCGACATGGCGGTTCGGATTGGTGACATCGACGCCTGCCCCTCTGAGTTGGTCAGGGTCTCCGATACCGGACAGCTGAAGGAGGTGCGCCGACCCGAACACACCCCCGCTCAGAATCACCTCGGCGCGAGCCTCGATGCGCTCCAATCGTCCATCCTTTAGATACTCCACACCTACCGCCGACCCGTTCACGACCTCGATCCGGGTGCACAACGCATCCGTGATCACGTTCAGGGTGGGGCGCCGCATCGCCGGCCGGAGATAGGCATCCGCGGCGCTCCACCGCCGACCACGGTGCTGGGTCACCTGGAAGACGCCAACCCCCTCTTGGGAAGCGCCGTTGAAGTCGTGGTTGGCGGGCAGGCCATATTGCATGGCTGCATCTACGAACCGCCTCGTGAAGGGGTTGGGATTGCGGAGATCCTCGACACGAATCGGGCCGTCCACCCCGTGGAACGGTGACTCGCCTCGGCTGTTCGATTCCATCTTCTTGAAGACGGGCAGCACGCTCTCCCAACCCCAACCGCTGGCACCTCGCTCCTGCCAGCCGTCGTAGTCCGATGCCCGTCCCCGCATGTAGATCATGGCGTTCATCGACGACGAGCCGCCGAGCATGCGGCCCCGGGGAAGGAAGAGCCTCCTCGAGTTTCCGGACGGTTCGGGCTCCGTCTCGTATGCCCAATCGCGCTCGGTCTTGAACAACTTGTAGAACGCGGCCGGGATCGCCACCTCCAGCGCCCGATCGCTGCCACCGGCTTCGATGAGGGCGACGCTGTGTCGAGTTGACAGTCCCTCGGCAACCACACATCCAGCCGAACCAGCACCGACCACGACATAGTCGACAACCTGTCGCATTCCGGCTCACGCTACAAGCGCACTCCAGAGGGCTCGATCTCGATTGCGAAAAGTCGCCGGCAGTGACGAAGATTGCATGGGAACAGCGTCCCGCGGTACCAGGGCCAAGGTTCGCAACGAGGCCAAGTCCAGGGAGGAAATCGTCCGCGACTCCATCGACGTCGGTGAACTGAACGCCTTCTTCAAGCGAATGCCGGTGGCGTTCTATCGCAGTGCGCTCAGCGGCGAGTTGGTGGCAGCCAACCCGGCACTGGCAACTCTCCTCGGGTATGAGACCGTGGAGGATCTGAAAAGCCAGGTGACGACAGTGGAGAGTGTCTACGTGAATCCGGAGAGACGGCTGCGCTGGATCGAGGAGATCGGTGCAACCGGCGTCGTGTACGACTTCGACATCGAGCTGAGAAGACCGGACGGGACCACGATTTGGGCCCGAGACTCGGCGAGAGCCATCCGGGACGAAGCGGGGGAGGTCATCTACTACGAAGGCTCCTTGATCGACGTGACGGACAAGATCGAAGCCCAGAAGGCCAAAGACGAGTTCATTGCCACCGTGTCCCACGAGTTGAGAAACCCGATCGCTGCGATGCTGGGGCTCGGTCAGGAGCTCGCCAACAACTACGACTCGTTCACCGATGAGGATCGCCGTGAGATGGCACAGATGATCGCCCGCCAGGCTGACGACGCCTCGTGGCTGATCGAAGATCTCCTGGTCGCATACGGGGACGATCTGAATGGGGTCAGTGTCCATCCTGAAGTGTTCGACGTGGTCAAGGAGATCGAGCGGGTGCTCGAAGTGGAGGAACACCCCATCGACCTCCAGGTGTTCGATGCCTCGTCACAGGTGCGAGCCGACCCGAGGCGAACCCGCCAGATCCTGAAGAACCTGGTCTCCAATGCCCTGCGCCACGGAGGACCGACGGTGAGCGTGGCACTGGCCAAAGTCGGTGATCGGATCGAGGTGAAGGTCAGGGACTCCGGAGTGGCCATTCCCGACGCCGATGTCGAGCGGATCTTCAAAGCCTTTGAGATGGGGAGTCGAGGCGCCCATCCGAAATCCGTTGGTCTTGGCCTCACTGTGGCGCGTCGGCTGGCACGTCTCATGGGAGGCGACCTCACCTATCGCTACGAGGACGGTTGGTCGAGCTTCGTCCTCTCGGTTCCGACGGCCTGATCCCAGGCGCCCTCTAACCTCACGTCATGCGCGTACTAGTCACCGGGGGCGCCGGGTTCATCGGCAGCCATACCGCCATATCCCTCATCGAAGCCGGCCACGAGCCGGTGATCGTCGACAACCTGTCCAATTCCCATCACTCGGTGATCGCACGCATCGGCCAGATAGCCGGTACCCAACCCGAGTTCGTGAAGGCTGACATCAGGGACCACGATGCGATGAGGAAAGTGGTGAGTCGGGGATTCGACGCCTGCCTGCATTTTGCGGCTCTCAAGGCAGTCGGCGAATCCGTCGAGCGGCCCCTCCTCTATTACGACAACAACGTCGGAGGGACCATCGCCCTCGTCGAGACCCTGCTCGAACACGACGTCAGATGTCTGGTCTTCAGCTCGTCGGCAACGGTATACGGAGATCCAGTCGAGCTTCCCTTGCTCGAGTCGATGCCGACCGGGACCGCGGTCAATCCGTACGGGTGGACCAAGATCATGATGGAGCAGGTCCTCCGTGACCTGCACCGGGCCAATCCGGATTGGTCGATCTCCTTGCTCCGGTACTTCAACCCGGTGGGGGCGCACCCATCCGGGCTGATGGGGGAAGACCCGGCGGGAGAGCCCAGCAACCTGATGCCTTACGTGGCCCGGGTGGCTGCCGGGCTCCTCCCCAGGGTCCGTGTTTTCGGCGACGACTATCCCACGCCTGACGGGACCGGCGTGCGGGACTTCATCCATGTCGTCGATCTTGCCGAAGGCCACGTCCGCGCCCTCGATCGTCATAGCGAGGAGAGCGGGGTATTCACCTACAACCTGGGCACAGGGGAGGGCCACAGCGTCCTCGAAGTGATTAGAACGTACGAGCAGGAGTCGGAGAGGCCGATTCCCTATGAGATCGCCGACCGCCGGCCCGGCGACGTTGCCTCCAGCTATGCCGACGTGTCCAAAGCCGGGGTCGAACTCGGTTGGAAGACGACCAGGGATCTCGCCGAGATGTGCGCCGATTCCTGGCGGTGGCAGCAGCAACCCCGCTGACCATCGGTAGCCTCGCCCCTGTGACTGACACCCTCGAGGCAGCACGCGCCTGGATCGCAGGTGACCCCGATCCGGAGACGTCCGCCGCCCTGCAGAGGATGATCGACTCCGGGGACGTATCCGCCCTGGAGAGAGCGATGGGCGAGAGGCTCAGCTTCGGCACGGCGGGAATTCGAGGTGAGGTGGGGCCTGGCTCGAACCGGATGAACCGAGCCGTAGTGATCAAGACGACGCGAGGGCTCGCCGACCACCTGATCGAACAGGGCGGGGGCCTACCCGATGCCCCCGTGATCCTGGGGTTCGACGCCCGGCCTTCGAGCCGGCAATTCGCCGAAGACGCGGCCGGTGTCCTGGCGGCGGCGGGAATCCAGGTCGGCTTCTTCCCCGAGGTGACTCCAACCCCACTGGTGGCCTACACCGCCAAGCATGTTGGTGCTCCGGCGGCGGTGGTCATCACCGCCAGCCACAACCCCCCGGCGGACAACGGATACAAGGTCTACGGAGCCAACGCGGCCCAGATCATCCCCCCGGTGGACACCGCGATCGCCGCTGCCATCGATGAGGTCGGGCCGGCCGTCGACGTTCCACGGCTCGAAGGGGTTTTTGCCGGAAGCTCCGATCTGGTGACACCAGTGCCGGAGGAGATCTTCGAGAGCTACCGGGAGGAGGTTTACGGGTCGAGACCCAACCCTCAGACTTCGGACTTCAGGATCGTCTACACACCCCTCCACGGGGTGGGGGCCAGGATCCTCAATCGGTTGTGCGCCCAGGCCCATCACAGCGGCATCATCACGGTGCCCGAGCAGGCGGAGCCGGATGGCAGATTCCCGACGGTCAGCTTTCCCAACCCGGAGGAACCGGGCGCCCTCGACTTGGCCCTTGCCCTGGCGGAGAAGGAACAGGCTGCCCTGTTGATCGCCAACGATCCCGACGCCGACCGTCTCGCCGCCGCCGTGCCCTCGGCAGGGGAGTGGAGATTGCTCAGCGGCAACGAGTTGGGTGCGCTCTTGGGGGATTACGTGCTGCGTTATTGGCGTGACTCCCAACCACCGATAGTGGTCAATTCGGCGGTCTCCTCCCCAATGCTGGGCGAGATCGCCCGGAAACGGGGAGCCCGCCACGAGGTGACCCTCACCGGGTTCAAGTGGATCATCAATGCCGGGCTCATCCTCGAGGCGAGGGGGGAGGGCCGGTTTGCCTTCGGTTACGAAGAGGCCCTCGGCTACTCGATAGGGAGGACGGTGCGGGACAAAGACGGCATCTCGGCCGCGCTCGTCCTTTGCGACCTGGTGGCAGAGGAGCGGGCCCAGGATCGGACGCTCCTCGACCGGCTCCACGACCTGTGGGGCGAAGTGGGCCTTTGGGTCAGTGCTCAGCATTCGATTGGCCGCCCCGGCCCCACCGGTCAGGAGGAGATCGGGAGGGCCGTCGAGATGCTGGCCGAGAAGCCCCCGACCACCGTTGGTGGTCATGAGGTCGTGTCGGTGACCGACTACCGGGTCGATGCCGATTCACGCCCGATCTGGCTGGGGGAGCAGGACCTGATCGAGATCAGGTTGACCGATGCGGGAAGGGTCCTGGTCCGGCCTTCGGGCACCGAGCCCAAGCTCAAGGTCTACGTCGATCTCCGTGGGGATCCTGGCTCCGATCCCGACGCGGGACACCGCCACCTGACGGCCCGAGCCGCCGAGATGGCCGAGGAAGTGGGGGAGGGGCTGGTCTTCTGAGCGACGTCAGTTGGGGCGATTTCCCCGTTGCTGACGATAGAGATAGAGCCATCCCAGACCATGTACCGCCACCGCCGCGAAAAGCAAGAGGCTCGCCTCTGGATACCCGGCGATCAGAGCGACCAGACCCGCGAGACAAGCAGTCCCGACCAGGGCAACCCGCGCACCGTTGAGAGGGCCAAACATGGGGCAAGGGTAGTGATGGCTCTGACGGTGCTGTCGATGTCCGCGGCTTGCCTTGATACCACCGGGGATGTCGTTGGCTCTACCAGTCCCACGACCCTTGCCCTGGCCACGACCACAACCAGTCCGATCACCACGACCAGCTCAATGGTCGAGACCGCAACCACTGCCTCGGCTTTCCAGGAACTGGCCGCCGGCGCCCTGATCACGCCAACCGGGGTAGTGGTGGCGATTCTCGATCGAGGCAACACCGGCTTCATAGTCCGGACCCCGTGCGACAACACGGCCACGGTGGGCAACGGAGAGCCGGTAGGTCAGGTGGCGGTGGTCCTCGATCCCGGTCATGGCGGCCCGATCGACTCGGGGGCGGTCGGCTCCAATGGCTTGAGAGAGGCCGACGCCAACCTGACTCTGGCCCTCGCCACCGAGCGTCTGCTCGTGGAAAGGGGGATATCGGTGATCCTGACCCGCACCGCCGATTATGCGGTCCGGATTGGGGTGAGGTCCCAACTCGCCGATGATCTCGGTGCCCAGATCATGGTCTCGATCCATCACAACGCGCCAACACCGGGGCCGTCAACGGCTCCAGGCACCGAGATCTTCATCCAGAGCGATTCCGAGCGCTCACGACGCCTGGGCGGGCTGATCTGGGAGCGTGTGGTTGATGCCCTGTCTGGCATAGAAGACGTCGAGTGGTCGGCAGCGCCCGACTCCGGTGTCCTGCAGGTGATCAACAGCAGTGGAGAGGATGCCTACGGGATGGTGCGTCTTCCCGAAACCGTGTCCGTACTGGTGGAACTGGCCTATGTCTCCAGTCCCAGCGAAGCGGAGATGATCGCCACTCCCGAGTACATCGAGATCACATCAACCGCTCTCGCCGACGCCATCGAGGCCTATCTGGAAGCGAACGACCTCGGCGCCGGGTATGTGGACGAGCCCCGTTTCTTCAACCCCTTGCCCGGGATCAGTGCCGGCAGCTGTGAGGACCCGGCCCTGGGGTAGGGGATCCAGGGCTCCCTGTTGACGTATCCGTGCCAAATGAGCCAACTTGACATAACGTGGATTATGGGTCAAACCATCCAACCCAGTCTCACACTCCACTCCACACACTCCCACCACCTCCCCACTCCCAAAAACCCACCAAAGGGGAATCCGCGGACAGTTCAGATGGTTCTCCTGTCCGACCAACTGATAGCAAGGGTTTTTGAAATGGCCACAGTGGCACTCAACAAAGAGACATTCGACCAGACGATCCGGGACAACGCGACCGTGCTCGTTGACTTCTGGGCTGAATGGTGCGGCCCATGTCGCTCATTCGCCCCGAACTACGAGGCTGCGTCGGTGAGCAATCCGGACATGGTGTTCGCCAAGGTCGACACCGAGGATCAGCAGGAGCTGGCCCAGGCGTTCGGGATCCGGTCGATTCCGACATTGATGGTGTTCCGAGACCAGATTGTGCTCTACTCACAGCCGGGCGCCCTGCCCCCCGACATGTTGGAGGACTTGATCTCACAGGTGCGTGAGGTGGACATGGACGAAGTACGCGCCCAACTGGCCGCCCACGAGGCGGAGCTGGCAGCCGACCCCGGCCATGACCACTCTCATGACCATGACCACGCCCACTGAGGGGCACCTTCAGCTCTGGGCCCGCGGTTTCCTGTAGACCGACACATGCTGTCCCGATCGCTCGGTGAACGGCCGGCGGTCGTACCAACCCCAGCGCTCCTCCAACACCAACCCGGCTAGCCGCCCCATCAGATCCATCTCCGCCGGCCAGACGTAGCGGACCGTCACCGGCAACACGACCGTCGATCCGTCCTCGAGACGTCGCACCTGGTGGGAGACCACCGTCTGGCCGAGTGGGTCGTGGATGGCCAACTCGTAGGCGTGGGCCTCGTTCGAGCTGATGCTGGACACCCCCATTCGGGTCCCGAGATGGTCGTAACGGCTCAGATCGGGAACGAAGGTGTCCAACACGAATCGGCCCCCGGGCTCCAGGGCGCGAGCGACATTCTGGAAGCACTCCACTTGTCTCCCCTGATCGAGCAGGGCGAACAGCGTGTTGAAAGCCAGGTAGACGAGAGGGAATTGCCCGTCTACCTCGACGTCGGCGAAGTCACCCACCACCACGGGGATACGATCTCCTCCCTGTTTCACCCGCAGCAGGCTGATCATCTCCTCTGAGATGTCGATCCCGGTGACCGAGACACCTGCCTCCGCCAGAGGCATCGCCACCCTCCCCGACCCGATCGCCAGCTCCAGTGCCCGGGGAGGGGTGCCGGCCAGGCCCCGGAGGAATCCGATGGTGGCGGTGTCGATCTCCTCGTAGATCGAGTCGTAGAAAGGCGCCCATCGCTGCCCATAGGTTCCGATGTCGTAGTCGCTCATGACCCCAACTCTGGCATCTCGGGGTGGAGCCTTGCCAGAATTGCCTACCCTCCCCCGGCATGCCGGCAGATCCGACTGTTATCGCCACCCTCAAAACCCACTCGATCAGGTATGAGGAAATGGCGTGTGACCCCGATCTGGCTGATACCGCCCAGTTCTGCGCCGCCTACCACGTGCCGATGGATCGATCGGCCAACACCATCCTCGTCGCCTCGAGGAAACCAGAGGGCCATGTCGCCGCCTGTCTGGTGCTCGCCACCACCCGTCTCGACGTCAATGGAATGGTCCGACGCCGGCTCGGGGTCCGTAAGGCGAGTTTCGCCTCCGCCGAGCAGACCAAGGAGCTCACCGGCATGGAGATCGGTGGTGTCACCGTGTTCGGGCTCCCGAGCGGGATCCCGATCTGGATCGACAGCCAGGTTCTGGGTCCGGAGTGGGTAATCATCGGAGCCGGGTCCCGCTCGGCCAAGATCAAACTCGATCCTGGTCAGTTCGTCGCGCTCGACGGGGTCGAGATCGTCGAAGATCTGGCGCTGCCGGTCTCAGCCTGAGCTGGGAAGGGACTTCCTGATCAGGAAGCCATAGCCCACCAGCCCAATGGCAAGGAACGAGAACCACTGGACGGCGTAGGCGAGATGGGGCCCCTCGTCGTCGAATGTCGGCGGATCGACCGGGATCGGGAGCTCGGCCTCCCACTCCCCCATCGCCACCAGGTACACGGGTGACAGAGGGAGGGAAACCTGGTCCTGGATCCTCTCGATGTCAACCCGGTTCAAGGCCACCAGCCGGCCGTCTTCGGGGTCGCGAGGCCCGAGCGCCCGTCTCTCTTGGGTGGGGGCCAGCCACCCTTCCACGGTGACCTCCCCGGTCGGCGGCGGCGCGGCCGTCACCGGCACCTGGTCCATTTCCAGGGGCACCCACCCACGGTTGACCAGCATCGCTGAACCGTCCTCGGTCAGCAGCGGAGTGATGACATGGAAGCCGGCGACCTCGCGATAGACCTGGCTCCGGATCAGCACCTCGGATTCGGGCACGAAGACGCCGGTCGCCAGAGCCCGGCGATCATTGAGGGAGTCGAGGTCCGAGCCGGCGGCCGACACCAAGAGAGTGGCATCAACCGGCTCGGCCTCACCCCGGCCTACGTCCGGGGGGTGGTGACTTTCTACACCATGTATC
>Ga0209108_10002502_pt1 | contig 10500 bp, 9 predicted proteins | sample Rifsed10ft1_FD_184003 | JGI IMG/M metagenome (GOLD analysis project Ga0209108, IMG submission 184003) | Soil microbial communities from Rifle, Colorado, USA - sediment 10ft 1 (version 2) | ecosystem: Environmental > Terrestrial > Deep subsurface > Rock core/Sediment | place: Rifle, Colorado...
CCAAGGCGGTCTTCTGCTCGGCTTCCTTATCGACTAAAACCTGCGAGATATACTCGACGACACCGTTCAAGTCGTCGCTCTTGAAATGAAAGGTCGGCATCCGCGCCGGGCTGCCCATCAGGGCATACTCCGGCTTGATCGTGTACGGTGCGCGCAAGAATTCAATCAGCCAATCTTTTCGCACCCGGCTTCCCTGATAGGTGAGATTGGGGCCTATCTTCTTCCCTTCGGGGAGTACGGCAATTTCGTGGCAACCCACGCAGTTGAGCCGCATCACCAGCGCTCTTCCCTCGGCCGGGGTCACGTCAGGGAACTTCGCCTTGGCCCGGGTGTAGCCGGGAAAGCTCTCCACTCTGCCGATGCTCATCAGGAACCTGATAATCGCGGCCATCTGTTTGGCCTCGTCCCCGCCGAAGACATCGTCCGGACCGGAATCCTTGTCAGGGAAAAAGGCCGGCATCTTGGTTCCGGGCCGGAATTTGTCCGGGCGCTGCAGCCACTTGAATAGAAAATCCTGGTTGATGCGGCCCTTTACCCCGGTCAGGTCGGGCGCCCACTCCTCGGGCTTGCCGGCGGGCAACTTGTCCCCCTGGATATGGCAATTGAAGCAATTGAAATAGTCTTTGGACATCAACTTCTTGGCCGCCTCCAATTCCTCGGCCGAATTCTTCGGATTGTCGAGCTTCAAGCCGGCAACTATCTCTCCTTCGACCAGGCTGGCGAGGTACTCGGTAATTGCCAAGGCCTCGCGGTCCGTAAGTCTGAAGTCGGGCATCCGGGCTTTGATGGCCGGCCTGATCTGGTACGGCTCTCTAAGAAAGGCGAACAGCCAGTCCCGCCGCACAACTTCTCCCTCAAAGCTGAGATTGGGGGCTTCCTCTCTTACGGTCGAAGAGTGTCCCTTGACATCGTGGCAAGCTACACAGCCAAGCTGTCGGACGAGAGCGCCGCCCCTCTCCGACGGCGACTCCTTTGTCTCCGACTGCTTGGCTCCCTGCTGGCTCCATCCCTCCCCGGGAAGAAGCAGAGCGCAAGCAAAGAAAAGCCAGAACCCGGCTAGGGAAGGCCGGGGTTTCCGGTTCTGCAGGTACGCAAGCGACTGTGAAGCCATTTTCCAGAGCTATAAGGGCCCGGTATTTGCCCATAAGTGAGCAACCGGCGTGCCAAATCGTATTGCCGGGAGGGAAAAAATCCCAATAATGAGAGACTAGAAGAGAAAGGGACTCCGAAAGTTGGGAAAAAAACGCGGGCGTTTTCTCAGCGACGGGAAAATTGCAGCAGGGTTGTCCCGCGTATCACCGAAGACCGATGCTACGCCTCGATCACCCACTCGAAGATCAAAAAGCCCGCGGTGAGGAATATCACATCAAATCCTACCAGAAGACGCAACCACGGGACAGCCTCCTCGAACTGTCCGGTGCGCAGGAGGATCTCCATGCCGCGGACGGTGGCGAGGATGACCGGGATCATGAGCGGGAAGAGAATGAGCGGCAGCAGAAGCTCCCGCGCCCGCGCCTTGAGGGTCACTGCTGAAAAGAGCGTGCCGAGAACGCAGAATCCCATCGTGCCGAGGAGCGCGACCAGGAACAGCGAGGGCAGAAGCTCCCAGAAAGCCAAATTAAACAAGATCCAGAAAAGAGGAAAAATAATAACTTCGACAAGTAACATTAAGAATAAGTTGAAGGATACCTTGGCCAGGTAGAGCGCCGCGCGATCCATCGGGCCGAGCAGCAATGCCTCCAGGCAGTGGTTTTCCCGCTCCGCCTGGAATAGCTGAGTCAAGCCGAGCGTGCCGGTAAAGATAAAGGCCAGCCACAAGAGCCCCGGGGCCATCGCGGCCGCTCTGTCAGGCGGAATCTCGAAAGCGAAGTGAAAGACGAACAGGAGCAGGGTGCCGAAAAAGAACATGGCGACCACGCTCTCCCGACGGCGCAGCTCCAGGAGCAGATCCTTGCGCAGCAGCCAGACCGTTTGTCTCAGGAGCTCCATTGATCTCCCCGGGGGAGAAACTCCGCGAAGGTCCGATGGAAGCTCTCCCAGGGCTGCTGTCTGGGCTCATCGAAGATCAGCTCGCCGCGGCGCAGGATGAGGGCCCGGGAGCAAAGGGTGAGGATGCGGGAGACGTGATGCGTCGCCATAACCACGGTGCCGCCGCTCCGGCATAGACGCTTGAGATAGGATTCCAGCAGATCCACTCCGCTCCCGTCCAAAACGCCGTAGGGCTCGTCCAGCAAGAGGAACTGGGGCTGGAGCAGGAGCCACTTCCCGATGCCCAGACGGCACTTCATGCCGCTGGAGAGCGCAGAGACATACTCCTCCCGCCAGCGGCCGAGCCCGACGGTATCCAGGGCCTCGTCGATCTCTTGCGGGCTTTTTTTGACGCCGTAGAGCGAGTTAAAGAGATGGAGATTTTCCCTGAGCGTCAACCCTTCGTAAAGGTGGCCGCTTGGGGTCAGGAGCCCGATGGCGGAGCGCAGCGGCGAGGAGCCCTGGTCCAGCCTCTGGCCGTCTATCAGGACCTCCCCGGTGGTCGGATGGAGCAGGGCCGAAAGGAGCCCCAGCAGGGTGCTTTTGCCGGCGCCGTTCGGCCCCAGCAGGGCGATGCATTCGCCGGGCTCAAGGACCAGATCGGTTTGTTTTAGGGCCCATACGAGACCGTAGGACTTGGACAGGCCGCGAATGACTATGCGCAAACTCCGCTCCTTCTCGATGGACGATTTTTTCCGGCCGAAGAAAACACGGAATTTGTTGAATATAAACTCGGGGTGCTATGGATTCAAGGGCTTGGGGAAAACAGGCTCTTGATCGCGGCAAGAAATAAAGTTGACAACTCGACCGATAGGCCCCTAATCTAAGGCGCCGGACGACAAACAATTCCGTCTAGATGGAGGGACCTATGAATATCGTAGCCACTGTCACCGGAGCCTGGAACGCCTTCGCGACGAAGGTGGGCGCCTTTCTGCCCGATCTCATAGCCGCGGTCATCATCCTGTTTCTCGGCTGGCTCGGCTGCGACATCGCCAAGCGGGTCGTGATCCGTCTGCTGAGAGTCTGCCAGTTTGACGGCCTGGCGGACAGATCCGGGATCAACCGGGCGCTCAGGCGCGGCGGCATCGAGCAGAGCGCCACGGAGATTTTGGGCCTCCTGATCTTTTGGTTTTTGTTCCTGATCGTGATCGTGGCGACGCTCGACACGCTGGGCCTGCCCGGGGTAACGGAGATCCTGAACACGATCTTTCTCTACATACCGAAGCTCGTGGCCGCGATCGTTATGCTGATCCTCGGCCTCTACCTGGCGAACTTCGTCGAAACGGTTACGCGAACCTCCTGCGCCAATGCCGGATTGCAGCAGGCCGAATCCATAGGCCGAGTGGCCCATTACGGCACGGTTATTTTTATCATCGCCGGCATTCTGGAAATCTTAGAGATTGCTACGGAAATCGTCGTTTGGGCGTTTATTTTAGTCTTTGGCTCGGTCTGCCTGGCGCTCGCCATCGCCTTCGGACTGGGCGGCAGGGACGTAGCGGCCCGCTACCTGGAGAAATGGCTGGAAGAAAAGGACCGAACGAAATGACGGCCGGAACATTTTTTGCTTTTCATAGGGAAAAAAGGCCTCCCGTTCTTGACTCTCGCGCCTGAATCGGATACACAGCAGATAGAAGAACAGCGTCATTATTTCAGCGTTCAGATGGCCTAAGGGCCTCTTTTCAATTTTAGATTTTAGATTAAATCCAAAATCCTCAATCCAAAATCCAAAATTAACAGTTGCCCTTAGGCTGTTTGCTAATTAGGAAGGTGGTCCATGGCATATCAGCACATTAAGGTTCCGAAGGACGGGGCGAAGATAACCATGTCGCCGAACAGGGAGCTTAAGGTTCCTGACAATCCCATCATCCCGTTCATCGAAGGCGACGGCACGGGCCGTGACATCTGGCGCGCTTCGGTGCGCGTCTTCGACGCGGCGGTGGAGAAGGCGTACGGGGGCAAGCGCAAAGTCCACTGGATGGAAGTGTACGCGGGCGAGAAGTCATTCAAGAGTTTCAACGACTGGCTGCCCGATGAAACGGTGCAGGCCTTCACGGAATTTCTCGTCGGCATCAAAGGCCCGCTGACGACGCCGATCGGCGGCGGCTTTCGTTCGTTAAACGTGTCGCTCCGCATATTGCTGGACCTCTATGTTTGCCTGCGCCCGGTGCGCTATCTCGACGGCGCGCCTTCTCCGGTGAAACATCCGGAATACGTGGACATGGTTATTTTCCGCGAGAACACCGAAGATATTTACACGGGCATCGAGTTTATCCACGGGACTGATGATAACAAGAAATTCAAGGCGCTGGTCAAAGAAAACTTTCCCAAAGAGTACGCGAAGATTCGCTTTCCCGAGACGTCCGGTATCGCCATCAAGCCGGTCTCCGTCGAAGGCACCGAGCGGTTGGTCCGCGCCGCGATAAAATGGTCGCTGGTGAACAAGCGCAAGAACATCAACCTGGTTCACAAGGGCAACATCATGAAATACACCGAGGGGGCCTTCAAAGACTGGGGCTATGCCGTTGCCAAGCGCGAGTTCCGCAATGACATCGTCACCGAGCGCGAGTCGTGGATTTTGGGCAACAAAGAGCAGAAGCCGAACCTGAGCGTGGAAGAAAACGCGCGGTTGACCGACCCGGGCTTCGAGATGATGTCGCCCGATCAACAAAACGGCATTAAAAAGGAAGTGGAAGAGGCGCTCAAGCTGTGGCCGACGCACGGCGACGGCAAGTGGAAGTCCAAGCTGCTCATCAAAGATTCGATTGCCGACGTGACGCTGCAGTTCGTTCTCATCCGGCCGAGGGATTACGACGTGATCGCCACGCTGAACCTCAACGGCGATTATCTGTCCGACGCGCTGGCGGCGCAGGTGGGCGGCATCGGCATCGCGCCGGGCGCGAACATCAACTACGACAGCGGGCATGCGATCTTCGAAGCGACGCACGGCACCGCGCCTAAATATGCCGATCTCGACAAAGTCAACCCCGGCTCGGTGATCCTCTCCGGCGAGATGATGTTCCGCTACATGGGCTGGACCGAGGCCGCCGACCTCATCATCAAGGGACTGCAGCGGGCCGTCGCCAACAAGACGGTGACCTATGACTTTGAACGGCTCATGGAGGGGGCGAAACTCGTAAGCTGTTCGGGATTTGGCGAGGAGATCGTAAAGAATATGTAAGAAAAAGGGTTTATTGGGTTTGTTGGGTTGAAAATTCAATAAACTCAACGAACTCAAGAAACCCAAAAAACCCAAGAAACTCAAGAAACTCAAAGGTTGGGAGGAAAGGGGCGAACATGGCACGCAAAAAGATCGCTCTGATCGGGGCCGGCAATATCGGCGGGACGATGGCGCATCTCTGCGCCATGAAGGGGCTGGGCGACGTGGTCCTCTACGACGTCATCGACGGGCTGCCTCAGGGCAAGGCGCTGGACCTGCTCCATTCAGCGCCGATAGAAAACTTCGACGCCAAGATCGTCGGCACGACAAAATACGAGGATATCGAGGGCGCCGATGTCTGCATCGTGACGGCAGGGATCGTGCGCAAGCCGGGAATGAGCCGCGACGACCTTCTCGGAACCAACGCGAAGATCATGCGCCAGGTAACCGAGGGAATCAGGAAGCACGCGCCGAACTCCTTCGTGATCGTCATCACGAACCCGCTCGACGCCATGGTAACGCTGACCAAGAAACTCACGGGTTTTCCCAAGAACCGCGTGGTCGGGCAGTCGGGTATTCTGGATTCGTCGCGCTACCGGAGCTTCATCGCCGAGGAGCTGAAGGTCTCGGTCGCGAGCGTATCTGCGGTCGTCCTGGGCGGACACGGAGACGACATGGTTCCGGTGCGGAGCTCCTGCCAGCTCTCCGGAGTGCCGATAGAGAAGTTCATCCCGAGCAAGCGCCTGGATGAGATCGAGGCGAGGGTGCGCAACGCCGGCGGCGAGATCGTCGCGCTTTTAAAGACCGGCTCCGCCTTTTACTCGCCGGCCTCGGCCGCCGTGCGGATGGCGCAGGCCTACCTCATGGACAAAAAGGAGGTGCTGCCCTGCGCCGCCTATCTGGAGGGGGAATACGGAGTCCAGGGCTGTTATTTTTGCGTTCCCGTGATGATCGGCGCCGGCGGGGTAGAGAAGGTCATCGAAATCGAGTTGAGCCCGCGCGAGAGAAAGGCTTTCGAGGAATCCCTGGGGCATGTCAAGGATCTGGTCCAGGCGATGGACAAGCTCCTGGCGGCCTAGCCTCCCCTCCTTTATAGAACTTGAGACCCTGAGGCTTATATATTAGTCTTAGGGTCTTATTTTATTCAGCCTGATGAAAATGGCCCATATACCATCAGCCGGCCCGAGAGTCTCTCTCAGGTCCGATGCGATAGGCCTGTGCTACGCTCTACGGAAGATACGCTTGATACTCCTCGCTCGACGCATCGGCCCTTCGAGATACCCCCAGGCCGGCTGTGATGATACTTGCGCTCAACCGCATCGCTGCCTCCATGATAGACCAAATGGTAGCGAATCTAAAACGGTTCCAACCCTTCGCCCTCCAAGTGGAAGCCGCCGCCCGGTCGAAGAGACCACGCATCCGATGACCAGCCGTGGGAATAAGCACTTACCCATTGCGTGGGCTCGGAGAGCGGGTGGCGGCTTCCATCATCTCCTCAATGTTTCGCGGCCGAAGGCAGCCAGCAAAGCCGCGGACACCACCAGCAACGGCGCATAAGCGAGGAAGGGCACGCCTGGATTGAAGGCGTCGGCCAGGAGGCCGCCGAGCAACGGCGCGGAAACGGCGCCGATCTCAGCGACGGTCCGGCGCGCGGCCTGCAGGCGCCCGCGGGCGCTGCGGGGCACGACGTCGTAGGTCGACGTCGCGAGCGAGCCCAGAGAAAGGCCGTTGGCCACGCCCATGAGCGACATCAATACCGCCAACTGAAAGAAACTCTGCGAGAAAGGGATAAACAGGAACACGAGAGCGGGGATGCCGGTGCTCGGCACCGTGGCCCATTTTCTGCCTATCTTGTCGATGATGAACCCGGCGGGGAGAATCATGCTGAAAACGAACAGACCCATGATGCTGAACAGCGAGCCCACCTCGCTCGGCGTAAAGCCGAGGCCGGAGCTTGCGTAGAGCGGGAGCATGCTTTGCAGCGTCACCCGGTGCACGAAGCTGGTGAGCGTGGCGAAGACCAGCGCCGCGTAGGTCGCCCGCAGGGGCGGCTCGATCTCTTTGAACATGGCTTCCAATCCCCGCAGCCGCTGAACAGTCCGTTGAAAAAGGCCCTTCGGGCCTTTTACGGCAGCGGCCTTGGCATTCGGCGGGCGGACTTGAGCAGGATGGGAGTGGTGGCCGGTGAACGCCAGCGGCACGGCAACCGCCGCGCACGCCGCGTAGGCGATGAAGACCGCCCGGAAGCCGGCAGCCTCGGCGAGCGCGCCGCCGGCCAGCGGTCCGAGAGCCAGGCCGATATTGTTGACGCCGTGGAACCCGCTGAGGACCCGCCCCCGCTGGTCCTGGCGGGCGAGATCGATGCCCGCCAGCTCGCGGCCGAACGTCCAGAGGCTGTCGCCTACGCCGATCACCGCGACCGACATCAGCATCGCCTCGAACCACGGGACAGTTGCGGCCAGCAACGCCGCGACCGCGGCCAGCGCCGGGCCGCTTATCAATGCCGCGCGCGTGCCCAGCCGGTCCAGCACCATGCCGCTCACCGGCATGCCGACAAATCGCCCGAAGGCGAGCGCGGTAACGAGCTGGGCGGCGGCGCCCGCCGAGATGCTGAAATAGGTCGTCAGCAGAGGAACGATGGGAATCACCATCGACCACATTCCCGCCAGCAGGGTGCTGGAGTAGAGAATCAGGAGGCCACGGGCGGTGGAGTTGGGTCTTATGGGAGTTGCCATGCGCGCGCTAAGCCCGAATCGGCTGAAGATATTTCCTTCAGCGGCTCTGCCGAATAAATTCTATAGCATCGGGTCGGATAAAAGACGAGGGATCCGTCCGCTCACAGGGCGTTGACTGGATCTGAAACTCCGTGTAGCGAGGAGATGATGCACCTGCTGGAGGTAGAGGCGCTGTCCAAGAGCTATCGCCAGATCGGCGGGGAATCGACCCTGGCCATCGGCGAGATCTCCTTTCAAGTAGAAAAAGGCGAGTTTGTCTCCCTGGTCGGGCCCTCGGGCTGCGGCAAGACCACGCTCCTCATGTGCATCGCCGGATTGATTCCGGCCAGCTCCGGCATGGTCAAGGTCAACGGCGCCGGGATCAGCGGCCCGCCGAAGAATCTCGTGCTGGTCTTTCAGGAGTATAACAGGTCCCTGTTCGCCTGGCGCTCGGTTCTCGGCAATGTCCTCTTCGGCCTCGAGGTGCGGGGAAAACTCTCCAGCGAGGCCGAGGATCGGGCCAGACACCTCATCGGTCTGGTGGGGCTCGAAGGCTTTGAGCGCCACTATCCGTGGGAGCTCTCCGGAGGCATGCAGCAAAGGGTGGCGATCGCCCGGGCCCTGGCATACGGGCCGGAGGTTCTGTTGATGGATGAGCCCTTCGGCTCGGTCGACGCGCTGACCCGGCTCGAGCTCGAGGACACGCTGCTCAAGCTCTGGCAGGAGCTCAAGACCACGATCCTGTTTGTCACGCACGACATCGAAGAAGCGATCTATCTCTCCGACAGAATCTGCCTTTTGAGCCGCCGCCCCTCCCGCGTCGTGCGCGGGATAGAGATCCGTCTCGAGAGACCGAGGAACCAGCTGGCCACGCGGGCCGACCGGAGGTTCGTGGAGCTGAGAAACGACATCTATAAGCAGATCAGCGACCAGGCGGCAAAATGAAGCCGCTCGGCAGAATCAACCTGCCCGGTCTCGCGACGCTCCTCGCCGTCCTGCTGCTGTGGGAGGGCTTCAGCCGGGGGAGCGCCTCGCTCCAGCTCTACTTCCCGCCGGTAAGCCGCATCCTCGTCTCGCTCTACGAATTGATTTTTTCCCGGGAGCTTTTCGGCCATCTGCTCGCCACCCTGGGCCGCTTCGCCGCCGGCTATCTGCTGGCCGCGGCCCTCGCGATCTTTCTGGGAATCATTCTGGGATATTCCAGATTGGCCTACAGCTTCGCGGAGCCCCTGATCGAATTTTTGCGTCCGATGCCCTCCGTTGCCATCATCCCGGTGGCGATACTTTTTCTCGGCATCGCCGATGCTATGATGGTTGCGGTGACCGTGTACGCCTGCGCCTGGCCGGTGCTCATCAACACGATCGACGGGGTGAGAAATATCGACCGGACCCTGCTTTACACCGGAAGGACCTTCGGTCTGGGCCGCTGGCAGGCGCTGAGAAAGATCGTCCTGCCCGGCGCCTCTCCTTATATCGTGACCGGTCTGCGCATCAGCCTGGCGATCGCCCTCATCCTCGTCACCACGTCCGAGATGGTCGTGGGCGGGAGCGGCCTCGGCTATTTCATCCTCGATGAAGAGAGATCTCTTCGGACCGGCAACATGTATGCCGGCATCTTTGTGGTCGCCCTGCTCGGCTACGGCGCGAACCGGCTCTTCCTTCTGCTGGAGGGCAGGGTCATCGCGTGGCATCGAAGAATGACCGCCGGGGAGACCGTATGAAGTGGAATAGCGAGTCCAGGCTCAACGGTCTGGCGCTGCTGGTCGCCTTGCTGCCGGTCTGGGAAGCGCTCTCCCGGACCGAGCTGGTCAATCCTCTCTTCTTCCCGCCGATGACGAGAATTCTCAGATCTTTTTTCCTGCTCACGATCTCCGGGGAGTTGCCCTACCAGATCCTGGTGAGCCTGGAGCGCGCGGTGGCGGGATATCTCCTGGCCGCCCTCGTGTGCATACCGTTGGGCATCGTGATGGGCCTGTGGAACCAGGTCTACCGGATGCTCGAGCTGCTCATCGAGATGGCCCGGCCGATTCCTCCGCCGGTCATCGTGCCGGTCGCCATGCTCTTTTTCGGCCTGGGCGACGAGATGAAGATCTTCGTCATCGCGTTCTCCTGCGCCTGGCCCGTCCTGCTGAATACCTACGACGGCGTGCGCAGCGTCGACCGCGTTCTCATGCACACCGGCAGGACGTTCGGCCTGTCGCGCGGCAAGGCGATCGCCAAGATTGTCTTCCCTGCGGCCCTGCCCCAGATCATGACCGGGCTCAGGGTGAGCCTGGGGATCATGCTCATCCTGGTGGTGATCTCGGAGATGGTCGGGAGCTCGGATGGCATCGGCTACTTCGTGCTCGACTCTCAGAGAAGGTTCAAGGTCGATCAGATGTACGCCGGGATGCTCTCGCTGGCGCTTACAGGCTACGCGCTCAACCAACTATTTCTGCTCCTATACAATTCGATTCTGGCCTGGCACAAAGGGCTCACCAGGGCAGCCTAAGCGCGAGACCGTCTCCGAGTGTTGAAAAACTCTCATTCCAGGCCGGTCAAAAAGGTCGTTCGCGGGCTTACCTCGCTTCCCGAAAGCAATGGGGTCGCTCGGGAGGCTGC
>Ga0209108_10002504_pt1 | contig 10496 bp, 13 predicted proteins | sample Rifsed10ft1_FD_184003 | JGI IMG/M metagenome (GOLD analysis project Ga0209108, IMG submission 184003) | Soil microbial communities from Rifle, Colorado, USA - sediment 10ft 1 (version 2) | ecosystem: Environmental > Terrestrial > Deep subsurface > Rock core/Sediment | place: Rifle, Colorado...
TAACGGGCGCCGTTTCATTCTCTTATTCTCTTAATTGTATAGTCAAGCATTCAACAGTTTCTTCTTAATAATTCATTGCGCGCATCTTTCTCTTAAGCCAGGCAAATTGACGCTAACACAGGATAATTGAACTACTTCGTTTATCTTCCCAAATTGGTATATTTTGCGAAGTACTTTGTTTATGCACAACTCTAGGTGAAGCTTCAAATTGTAACTTTTTGCTATTGTCATCTTCTTTCAAAACCCAGAGGGCTTTTAATCCTGCCCAAATCTCTAGCGCTTGCAAGAAAAGGTAACAACTATTATTTCTGAATCGTATTTATTAATAGTTATTGAAGCCATAAGACACCTGCTATCTAAAGACCTTAGTTACCTTAAATTATACTACGATTCACCTCATTTTATGCATAAACTATTTATATCACAAAAGACAGCCCGATTTCAACACGGAAACCGCGTATCCAAGCGAGTAAAAGTAGTCCCTACTGGGTTAACCCTGAACACAGTTTCAGGGTTAAGCCCGTGCTGCATAGCGTTCTACTTTTATTTTGTTGGCGGCTTTTCTGGCCTGGGCAATATCATAGGATGTCTGCATTCTTAGCAAGGTATCCATCTTGAGGCCAAAAGCCTTTTCAAAGCGCAAGGCCATTTCCGGGGACAGAGAAGCCCTGCCGTTTAAAAGCTTAGACAAGGCTGGTCTGGTCACACCGAGTATTCTAGATGCAGTTGTAATGGTCAGTTTGAGAGGTTCTATGACCTCCTCTTTCAGAAAAACACCTGGATGAGGCGGATTATGCATACGCATTGTTTTCCCTCCTAATGATAGTCTTCAAAATCCAAATCATAAATCTCGTTTTCTTCGGGGTCGTAACGGAATGTTAATCGCCAGTTTCTTGTTACGCTCAGGCTCCATGTCCCCTTACGATCCCCCTTCATTTGATGCACCTTCCACATGGGCAGGGCCTTCAGCTCGTCCAGGCTCTCCATATCCTGCAAAAAACCCAGCATGTTATTGAGCTTTTTTACCGCATGTGCCGGAACGCCTCTCGGATCGCCCTGGACAAAGAGCCTTTTCAGCCCCTTATGCACAATGTTTCTGATCTTCATGATTAAGGGGAAATTGGGGTCAGGTCTCAATTTTTGACATTACAAGAAAAACATATGGTTAGTAAAAATTTTGTAGAGAAAAGTTGAAAGTTGAGACCTGACCCCCTTCTTCTTGTTGTTACCCCCTTTCCTTTAAATTGAGCTCGTGATTTCGACTTCTACGTAGAAAGTTTAAGCAAAATTCATAGAAATTCCAAGTTGGTCTTACATAAACGATAGCGAAATTTGGGGTTAGGTCTTGAAATATAAGTTTTTGCTGATTCTTTTTTTATTTCTATAGCGAGGGCATTCGAGTTTGCTATACCAAGATACACATATACTTAAATTCCAAGATTCACAATCCAAGATCTGACCCCAATATTTTGACCCCAATATTCCTCTTTGATACATTTATTGAATGTAAGAGTAGCACTATAGCTTAATTACCTTTCGCCTTTCAGGGCTGCAATCTCATCTAACGGTTTGAGTGCTTGAGAAGGGCGGAGCCTTTGGGTGTTAACCTCAAGCACTCTGTTATCTGATGTTGCGGGGATTCTTTTAAAATTCATGATTCAAGATCTGAATCCTTCTCTATCTTGACCATCTCTATAGGTTGCTCCCTGTCACAATGCTTGCAAACTATTGCATCTTCTTTAATGATCTCTGCACAGTAAGGGCACTTTTTGGTATACCCTTTAGATACCATAGGTGGAAGCAATGCAACAACAATAATAAGCAATGGGAAAAGGGCACATAGTATAAACCACCATATCGGGCTGTGCCCTTTTCTTATAGCTATAATGCTCCCCACAATACCTGCGATAGTAAGCAGAATAACATATCTAACCAATGGATACCGCCAATGATTACTCGGTTATCTCTTCTGTATCTCACCTACGCCAATAAATGGCACTGCGCCGCCACCTGTAACCTGGGGGAGTATCCCATTCCATTTTTCTATAGCCTTGAGATTGGCCTCTATCTTTCTAAGCTCTATAAGATCTGTTGAAATATTTGCTCTCTGCAGCCTCAAGGACTCTGCCTCTGCCTGTGCCGCCGTAATCTTCTGCTCTGCCTCTATCTTTATCCTATCCAGGTCTCTCCTTGCCTTTAGTGCAAGCTGTTCTGCTGTCTGCTTTGACTCAATAGCCTCCGTAAATATTTTAGAGAAGCTGAATGCGACAATAGAAACCGCATCAACTGCTATGTTATTAGGCAGGAGTCTTTCAGCAAGGTTTGCTCTCATTGCCTCGCTTACTGCTGCTCTCTTTGTTATAAGTTCTTCTGCTGAATATCTGGCTGACACAGCTTTCATTACCTCTTGTATTGCAGGGTCTATAATACGCTCCTTGAATTCTACCCCAATGGTTTGATAGACAACATTTGCCTTATCAGGTATGACATGATAGTTAAGCGCAACCGATGAAGTCACATCCTGAAGATCAGCTGAGGCAGATGTGGCATCAGTCACTGCCTTCTGAACCTTGACATCCATTATGGCAACCCTCTGCTGTATAGGCATCCTGAAATGCAGTCCTTCATTCAACACCTTATCCTGAACAGCACCAAAATTAAGGACAACCCCTCTTTCACCTGCACCAATCTGAACCCATGGATGTAAAAACAGAAAACCGACCAGAATTGCTCCAATAATCACTGCCAGCCTCATAGGTCCTTTCTTCATTGCAGACTGCATTGCCTCTTTTGCCCTGTAAACATCTCTTTCATCTCTTTCATCCATTATACTACCTCCTTTTAATTTTTAGAGACGGTTGTATTTTTTTAATCCTCCTTTCTCCTGCCCCCTGCCCGCAATGAGCAGATAACGGTCAATAACTGCATTACTGCGGTTATCCCCTCCAAATTGGTATATTATCCGCAGTATTGCGGTTATTTCTTGCTATAGTTAAAACCAATACTTCGACAAAGCTCAGGACAGGCTTATTTGTTGTTTTCCTCATTTAAACCCTTCTTCAAATTATCCAGAGGGCTTTTAATCCTGCCCAAAACTTTAGCGCTTGCAAGAAAAGGTAACAACTATTCTTTCTGAGTCATCTTTATTGATAGTTATCGAAGCCATAAGACACCTGCTATCCAAAGACATTAGTTACCTTAATTATACTACAATTCATCTGATTTTATTATGCATAAGCTATTTATATCACAAAAGACAGTCTGATTTCAACGCTTTTTAATTTTGGTCACCTTTTTAAATTACAGAACCAATGCTATTTCGGTTACATTTTAGACTGCGGAATGCGGTTTGATACCAAATCCGGTTAATGACTATCCGTTGGTCATACTGAACCCTTCGATGCCTCAGGATAAACTCCGTGAAGCATTTCGGTACTCAATCACAATCAAGAGATTCTTCGCTTTGCTCAGAATGACACGATCTGTGTTTAACCCGATTTGGTTTGACAAGTGAGATGGTGAGCCTTACCATAATTGTGCTATGAGAGCAAAAGTCTTGGCTAAAAAAATTAAGCAGGATGCTGATTATGTTTATCTTAAAATCCGTAGAGATACGCTAGAGGCATTTTGTGATGCAGCGGGACTCTATAGCCAGGAGTTTTTAGATTTATTGGACGAATCAGAGAAAGACCATCGCGCCGGCCGGGTCACTAAGCGAAAGTCACTCTATGAACTAATCACAGAAATATAATCTTTCCCCATAATTTTTGCTCTGTATATTCAGACGCTCAAAGATTTGATATAATTTCAGTATCAAACATTAGTAAATTAAAAAAGGAGCTGTCATCGCGAGAGTGTGAGCCGAAGCCCAGAGTGAAGGGAAAGCGATCTATTTGAGATTCCTCACCGTTCCTTCGACTTTACTCAGGACAGGGTTCGGAATGACACTTTGTGTCAGATTGCTTCGTCACGGAATTTATCCTGAGCCCTTCGGCTTCGCTCAGGGTAAACTCTGTCGAAGGGTTCCTCGCAATGACATGATTGATTATGCACCAATCGAAAAATCGGATCGGCATTACCCAAATCTAAGGAGGAGTCATGAAGGATAAACTTCAGGCGGGAATGTTTATTGAAAAGAAGATTCAGACAACACCAGAGATGGCGGCTTCGCGTTTTCATGAAAGCTCACCGCGCGTGCTTTCATCGCCATCTCTTCTTACTTTTATTCAGACCACTTGTGCGGACTTGCTTACACCCTTCCTCGATGCAGGTGAGATGGCGGTAACAATAAAGATTGAAATGAATCACCTTGCCTCAACGCCTATAGGTATGCCTGTAACAATTAAAGCTGAGATTATAAGAGTAGATGGGAGAAGAATATACTTCAAGGTAGAAGCCTTTGATGAGATGGAGAAAACCGCTCAAGGCTATAACGATATGTTTATAATTGACGAAGAAAGGTTTGAAAGAGGAATCAAAAGAAAGTGGGAAAAAACACAAATGCAGACCGTATGAAGAATTTAGCCACTAATGAACACGAATTTACACTAATAAAATAATGCAGGATAGATAAAAGTTTTTAAATGCATCCTGTATCTTGCATCCCGTTTATTTTCATTCATGTTCCTTTGTGTTAATTAGCTTTGCTGATAGTGTCTTTCCACTACCCGCACTATTCGTGGCTGAATAGTTATTAGAAAACTAATGATTCTTGGCCTTAATCTCAGCGATAATAGCATCTCTCAGGTCTGTCGTATTAGCACTTCCGCCCATATCCTTTGTTAGTACCTCTCCTCTTGCTAATACTTTGCTTATAGCTTGTTCTATAATTTTTGCCTCTTTATTTTCCCCGATATGTTTTAGAAGAAGCGCCCCAGAAAGCGTTATCGCTATAGGATTTGCAAGGTTTTTCCCCGCAATATCTGGCGCGCTACCATGCGCTGCCTCAAAAACTGCATAGTTATCTCCAATGTTAGCACCGGGAGCAAATCCTAGTCCCCCTACCAGTCCCGCACAGATTTCAGAGACAATATCACCGTATAAATTTTCAGTGAGGAGGACATCAAACCTGTTGGGATTTAGAACAAGCTGCATACAAGTGTTATCAACTATCATCTCTTCATACTCGATCTCTGGATAATCTCTTGATACTCTCCTGACACAATCGAGAAATAGTCCATCGCTTAATTTCATTATATTCGCCTTATGTATAGCGGTTACCTTTTTTCTCCCGCGCCTTTTTGCAAAGCGAAAAGCAAAATTGGCTATTCTCAGAGATGCCCTTTCAGTAATAACCTTTAAGGTCTCCACCACGCCAGGAGCAACCTCATGTTCAAGCCCTGAATAAAGGTCCTCTGTGTTTTCTCTAATTACAACAATATCAATGCCTTCGTACCTTGATTTAACACCAGGAAAACTTTTTACCGGTCGTAGATTCGCATACAAATCAAGGGTCTTTCTTATCGTCACACTTACACTCCTAAACCCCTCTCCAACAGGTGTTCCGACAGGACCTTTAAGGGCAAACTTGTTCCTTCTAATTGAATCAAACACAATATCTGGTAAAACAGTTTTATGTTTCTTTAAAGCCTGATAACCTGCTGTTACTACTTCCCATTCGATCTCTACACCTGTGGATTCTATTATCTTTCTTGCAGCATCTGTAACCTCAGGTCCGATTCCATCGCCAGGGATAAGGGTAACCTTATGTATATTATTACGTGACATAATAATGCGTTCCTCTTTTTGGTTTAGTGTTTCATAATTTTAACTAATGTTCTTCCGAATCCAAGTTTCCAGATTCAATTTGAATTTTCTCAAAGTGCCAATTATAGTTAAGTGCATGACTATCCATAATAATCATTGCGAGCGTGTGAACCAAAGCCCAGAGCCCTTCGATACCTCAGGGTAAACTCCGCAAAAGGGGAAGCAATTCCGTTGTTTGGATTGCTTCGTCGTGGAATTTATCCTGAGCCAAGTCGAAGGACTCCTCGCAATGACAGGCAACAGGAGGCTTGTCAATGAAAAACGGAATAACAGAGAGCCTATATCACGTAGCGATTGCTGTTAGGAACATTGACGAGGTGGCAAAGCTCTACGAAATGGCACTGGGTCTTAAAATCACTCACGTGGAAGTAGTTGGAGAGCAGGGAGTGAAAGCAGCAATGCTAGAGCCCGAAGGTGGCGGGCCTGCTATAGAACTTCTTGAACCATTAAGCGATAACTCCCCCATCTCAAAGTTCTTAGAAAAGAGAGGAGAAGGCATTCATCATATATGTTTTCTAGTGGATGATATTGAATCAGCACTTGAAAGGCTAAAAAAAGAAGGCGTTCAACTAATAGATCAGTCGCCCCGTCCTGGTGTCCATGAAACAAGGGTAGCTTTTATTCATCCAAAGGCTTTAAAGGGAGTTTTAATCGAGATTGCCGAGAAAAATAAGTAATGATGCTAAGCTGAATAAATAAAATTATTTTACCTCTTCTTTTTTCTCGGCTATTTTACTTTGCGTTTCAAGCCGAGTGCCTTCAATTCTGTTGGCTTCTTCTTTAGGAGGTGTGACATCAATTTCATCTGGCTCTTTCATAGTTTTTCTAAATCCCCTAATACCCTTTCCAAGTGCAGTGCCAAGGTCTCCCAATTTACTTGGACCGAATATAAGAAGAAGAATAACTAGAATTATGAGAAGCTCCCACACACCAAAACCACCAAATGCGCCAAACATATCTTTGCCTCCTCAATAAATGATTACCGAAGAGGGTGCTAATGTCAACATATTGAGCTTTGACAAACTATATCACTCAATTTATCGTATTTCATATGCCGATTTCTGATAAGGAAATAAAACTCGTAGATAAAATGCTGGGCGGGGATAGATTGGCTCTTGCACGCCTTATAACTATGGTTGAAAGCCGTCATCCGTCTGTTCTAGAAATACTTAAAGGGATAAATCCTAAGACTGGACGTGCTTACACAATAGGTGTTACAGGCCCTCCAGGTGCTGGAAAAAGCACTCTCGTAAATGAAGTCATTCAGGCTTTTAGGAAGAAAGATAATAAAATAGGAGTAATAGCAGTTGACCCATCAAGCCCTTTCACGGGGGGAGCAGTTCTCGGAGATAGAATCAGAATGCAAAACCACACACTCGACGACAACGTATTTATAAGGAGCTTAGGAAGCAGGGGAAGCCACGGTGGGCTTTCAAGAGCTACAAAAGAAATTATGAAGCTATACGATGCCTTTGGAATGGATTACATCATTATTGAGACCGTAGGTGTTGGGCAGACGGAACTCGATATCATAGATCTTGCGGATACCGTGCTTGTCGTACTTGTTCCCGAAGCAGGGGATTCAGTTCAAACCATGAAAGCTGGGCTTATGGAGATCGGAGACATTTTCATCGTGAATAAAGCGGATAGAGAAGGCGCAGATAGGCTATCCAAAGAAATCCAGTTCATGATTTCACTGAAACCTAAAGAAGATGAATGGAAGATTCCAGTAGTTCTTACTTCCGCCCATGAAAGCAAGGGAATAGTCGAAGTGGTAAGAGAGATTGAAAGGCATAAGGCATTCCAAATTGACGGCGATCTACTTAAAGAGAAAAGAGTAAAAAGAAGAGAAGAAGAGTTTTTTGAGATTTTATCGGAAATTATCGAGCGTAAGATTTCAGAGGACTTAAGAAGCAACGAACTTAGAAGAATTTTAGATCTAGTCAAAAATGGGGAATTAGACCCATATGAAGGAGCTGAGTTAATACTTTCAAAAATCCTTCATCACCGTCAAGGCTTGAATTGAATATATGCACAAACTCACATTTTGTTCGCTAAGGTTCAGTTAGATATTAAAAGATTCAAGTTAAAAATCCTTAAATCAGCCTCTGTTGTTTAGAATCATCGTATCATTCAATCTACTACTACTTGATTATTAATTCTCACCTCGGTAGAATCTTTCCAACACGTTGGATTTTTAGAAGTAGTTTTGGGGAGAATCCCAAGGGTTTCTTTAAGTACATTCTTTTAACCCTAGGGTATATCTTAATGGAGTTTATTATATTGGCTTTAAGTCTTTTATCCATCCTTTTGTTACTTTCCAATTTTTCCACATACGAAGATGACGAAAATGTTTATACACAGCAGCGCTTCGAAATGGTTGAGTATCAACTTATATCACGTGGCATTCAAGATTCCAAAATCATACAGGCAATGCTCCGAGTCCCGAGACATAAATTTGTTCCACAAGGTTTAAGAAAACTGGCCTATAGCGACAATCCACTCCCGATAGGAATGGATCAGACTATATCTCAACCCTATATCGTAGCCCTTATGACTGAGCTTTTAAAACTAAAGAGTGGCGAAAAGGTGCTGGAAGTAGGCACAGGTTCCGGGTATCAAGCGGCAATACTGGCTGATATCGGAAGCGAGGTCTTTACTATAGAAATACTCGAATCCTTGTCAGAAACGGCGCAGGAGATCCTAAAATCTCTTGGCTATAGTAATATAAATTTCAAAGTCGGGGATGGGTATAGTGGTTGGCCTGAACATGCACCCTTTGACGCAATTATTGTAACAGCAGCTTCAGAACATATACCCGAGCCTCTTATCGAACAACTAAAAGAAAATGGAAGGATGGTAATACCAATCGGAGATTTATATCAAGAGCTCCTTCTTATTACTAAGACCGACAAAGGCATTGAGAAAAACACCATCACACCGGTCCGTTTCGTTCCAATGACAGGAGAGGCACAGAAATCTAAGATCAGAGAGAATTAGAGGTCTACGCTCACAACATCGCCCTTTTCTATTTGCCTAGCACTTTCGACAATTATCCCTGTAGCCGTATCCTTACGAATATTAAACACGACAATCTTTCCGATAAGGGCGCCAGGTATAACCACATTCCTCCCGGCATCCGGATCATATGCGTACCTGGGGTGTTCGTAGATTGATAACGTGTTTCCCGGAACCACTCCGTCTTGCTCACCAATATCTACGTAAACTACGTCTCCCTTGCCTGTTAGTTCTACATTATTGAGAGACTCGACTACGTACCCATCTGCCTTTTCTATACCCTTTTTGATCACTACCTCCTTTACAAAAGACTCTAGGGGTCGAATCCGTGCCCCTCTAGTAATCTCCCTGTATGAACCTGTGATCTTAGCAGATGACATTCTCTTTCCTAAAACCTCTATGATCTCGATCTCCCCGAGATTAGCCACCTTATATCCAACCCTCCTGCCGGTTATTGGATGAAGCACCACCTTTGAAGAACGGAAGATTGTAAACGCGTCTCCCGGTTGGACATTATCTTCTGATCCGACATTCGTATAAACAGTGTCTCCTTCACCAAGAAGAATCTTTGGTGGCTCTGAGCTAAGAATGGCCCCCATATCTTCCCATTCATCAGGGGCTATGAAACCTACGTCTCCACCACGCGAATAGTAAACTACTGGGGGAGGAGGCTGAACCTCTTCAATCTTTTTTACACCAATCTCTGGGGCGATTTTTACTACTGGAATCGTAGGCGCCTTTGGAGGTATAGATTTTAAAGCTAGTACCTCTCCTGGGTAGATAAGGTTGGGGTTATCAATAAATGGGTTTAATTCCCATAGACGGGGCCAGAGAAGAGGACTATTAAAAAACCTTTTAGATATATTCCAAAGAGAGTCACCAGAACGAACCACATAAATTGTTACCCCATCCTTAGGCTCTGGAAGCTGACCCTGAGCTAAGGCTATGCCTCCTAAAAGAACTGCTGCCAAAATTAATTTTAGGCGCATTCTTTGACCTCCTTAAAAGAATTTATTACTCAAAGGTAGCATATAATAATATACTCTATATATTTTAATATTTAACCACCATTCGTATTTAATAGTATTTTTGCCACCCTAATCTTTGATATAAATAGCTTATAGTCTATAATTAACTGACAAACTGACTAAAATCAATAATTCCTTATAAAACGTCTTAGTTATGGAAAACCTGATTTTAATAAATGTAACCTTCAACGAAACTAGGGTTGCTGTCACAGAGAATGGAACTCTTGTCGAATTATATATTGAGAGAAAGTCACACCCTCGGACTGTTGGCAATATTTATAAAGGAAAAGTCGGGAAGGTCGTCCCTGGCATGCAGGCAGCTTTTATAGATCTAGGCCTTGATAGGTCTGGTTTTATTTCAGTGGAAGATGTGTATGAGGATATATTTCTTGACTTGTTTCTAGAGGAAGAGGAGTCACAGTCACAAAAAAGAAGGGGTAAGTTCCTGATTCAAGATGTTCTTCGAGAGGGTCAGGAGGTTCTTATACAGGTTTTAAAGGAATCAACAAGTGGGAAGGGAGCAAAACTCTCTTCTAATATTGCCCTTCCAGGGAAATACCTTGTGCTTCTTGGCATGGCTGATCTTATAGGAATATCAAGAAGGATAGAAAATGAGGAAGAGAGAAAAAGACTTACTGAATTGATAAAAAGTTCTAAGCCTAAGGGGCTTGGTTTTATTGCGAG
>Ga0209108_10002505_pt1 | contig 10493 bp, 8 predicted proteins | sample Rifsed10ft1_FD_184003 | JGI IMG/M metagenome (GOLD analysis project Ga0209108, IMG submission 184003) | Soil microbial communities from Rifle, Colorado, USA - sediment 10ft 1 (version 2) | ecosystem: Environmental > Terrestrial > Deep subsurface > Rock core/Sediment | place: Rifle, Colorado...
CCCGACCCGCGCTATGCCGAACAGGCCGCCCGCATCCGCTCGTGGCTCACGCACCTCGAGAGCCGTGAGGCGTACGTGGACGCCCAGGAGGGGCAGTACAAGCGGCTCCGCTGGAAGGCCGGACTCAAGCTCCTCGAGAAGCGCATCCGCATCATGCTCGGCAAGAAGACGCGCAAGATGATCGACCGGCGCGCGGCCGATGCGGAGTTCGTCGAGCTCGAGCGCGAGGTCGCGCTCGTCCGGCCCCGGTGCGTGCTCGACGCGGGGAGCGGCGAGGGCGGCGTCGCGATGGCGCTGGGCGCGCGCCACCCCGAGCTCTCCGTCGAGGGCGTCGAGGTCTCGGCGACCAACACGCAGCTCGCGAAGATGCTGAACCGCTTCCCCAACGTCGGCTTCCGCCAGGGGCTCGCGGAAGAGGTCCACCTCTGCTTCCCGCCCGCGTCCTTCGACCTCGTCTACTCGCTCGCCGTGCTCGAGCACGTGCGGGACGTGGACGCGACGCTTGCCTCGATCGAGACGGTGCTCCGGCCCGGCGGGCGCTTCGCGTTCGTCGTGCCGATGCACGAGCTCCGCGCGAAGGGGCCGATCCCGGACTACACGCCGATCCACGGCTACGCCGACCACTGCCGCGTGTTCACGGAGGCCGAGCTCCACGAGCGGTTCGGCCGCCGCCCGGGGTTCCGGCTGGTCAAGCTTCCGGGCGAGTGGAAGCACGGCGAGCTGCCGGACTGCTTCGAGGCGATCGAGTTCGGCGCGTTTTTCGTGGCCTACGCGAAGGAGGGTTAGCGGCGCGCGGCGGACTTCCCGGCGATGCGGCCGAAGACCGACCCCGCCATGAGCCCGGCGCCGCCCGGGTAGTTGTGGTAGAAGAGCCCGCCGACCAGCTCGCCCGCCGCGAAGAGGCCGGGGATCGGGCGCTGCTCGCAGTCCACCACCTGCGCCTCGCCGGTGATCTTGAGGCCGCCGAAGGTGAACGTGATGCCCGTCGTCACGGCGTAGCCGACGTAGGGTGGTGCGTTGAGCGGCAGCGCCCAGTTCGACTTGGGCGGCGCGATGCCGCGCGTCCCCTTGCCGTCCTTGATCGCCGGATTGAAGGTCCCGGGCTGGACGGCCGCGTTGTACGCCCGCACCGTCCGCACGAACCCGTCCACGTCGATCTCGAGCTTGCGCGCGAGGCCCTCGAGCGTCGTGTCCTCGGCCTTCGTCACCTCGCGGATCCGGTATTCCTCGCGCAGGAGGTGGAGCACCTGCTGGTCGAAGATCTGGAACGCGGCGCGGCGCGGCTGCTCGATGACGGCGCGGCCGTACTTCACGTACGTGTAGTTGCGGAAGTCGGCGCCCTCGTCCACGAACCGCTCGCCGCGGAGGTTCACGATGAGGCCGAGCGGGTAGCTGTGCTTCTGGAACCCGTCGCCCACTTTGCGGTCGCCGTGCCAGGGCGCGTTCAGGTCCCACTGGACCGAGTGGCAGCCGCTCCAGTGGCCCCACGGGAGCGCGCCGATCTCGAGCGCCATGCGGATGCCGTCGCCCGTGTTGTAGGGCGTGCCGCGCACGCGCGCCAGCTCCCAGTTGGGGCCGAGGTAGCGCGTGCGCATCTCGGGGTTCGCCTCGAAGCCGCCGGCCGCGAGCACGACCGCGCGCGCCGCGACGGTCTCGGTGCCCGCCGGAGTGCGGACGACGACGCCCGTGACCGCGCCGCGGTCGTCGGTCACGAGGCGGGTCGCTTTCGCCTCGAAACGCACCTCGATGCCGGCCTTTACCGCCGAGGCGTACTCCATGTCGATGAGCCCGGGCCCGCCGCCGACCGCTTCCAGCACGAGGCCGCCCCAGAAGCGGAAGCGCCCCTCGACCTTGTAGGCTTGCCGGCCAAACATCGGGATCCAGCGGACGCCGCGGTCCCGCATCCAGCGCACCGTCGGCTGTGACTCGCGCACCACCTGCATCGCCAGATCGGGGTCGGCGCAGTCCTCGGTGACCCGCATGAGGTCGTCGTAGAACTGCTCCTCCGTGTAGGGATCGACCTCCATGGAGGCCTTCTCCTCGTCGGACAGATCGCCGACGAGCTCGCACAGCTCCTCGAAGCTCTTGAACGCGAACCGGAAGCCGCCCGCCGTGAAGAAGCCGTTCCCGCCGCGCCACGCCTCGGGCGCCTTCTCGAGGACGAGGACGCGCGCGCGCGCCTCGCGTGCCGACAGCGCGGCGCACATGGCGGTGTTGCCGCCGCCCACCACGACGACGTCGTAGGCCGTTGTCACGCGCTAGCCCGAGACGATCTCGCTGATCTGGATTTGCGGCGGGATGTTCGTGTAGTTCGGGATGTCGGCCATGATCTCCTTGCCGTGGACGCCCATGCCCTTCTGGAAGTCCGCGGTGGAGCTGAAGTACACGTGTCCGATCGCGACGAAGGGCGCCGGCGCGCCGGGCGCGCCGCCGGCCATCCCGCGGTCCACCTCCGTCCGCACCAGCCCGAAGCTTCCGAGCCGCTCCCGGACGAGCTTCATGTGCTTGTTCACGTAGTAGTCCACGTCGAACTTCTTGCCCTCGCCGGCCGGGTACAGCACCGAGATGCGCACCATGGGAGCCTCCAGTGGCGCCGCATTCGGGCGCCGATCAGTTCTGGCGTACCCTATGCGCCCCGGCGGGGCGTGTCAAGCTGCCGGCGGCTAAAGGTCGAGCGTCGCCCCCGTCGCGATCGCCGCGCGGCGGACAATCTTCGCCTTCGTGCGCAGGAGGACCTCGCGAGGCGCCCGGGTGAGCATCGCCGTGACCCGCGCGGTCTCGGCCGCGAGCTCGCCGGCGGTCACGACGCTCGAGACCAGACGGAGGCGCAGCGCCTCCTCCGCGTTCACGACGCGCCCGGTGAGGCACAGCTCTCGCGCCACGGCGCCGCCGACCAGGTCGTGAAGCGGCGAGTACACGACGTCGCCGAACGCGATCTCGGGGTGGCTGAACGTGGCGGTGCGCGCGGCGACGCGCACGTCGCACATCACCGCGAGATCGAAGCCGCCGGCGATCGCCGGGCCGTTCACGGCCGCCAGCAGCGGCAGCGGGAAGCCGAGGCACGCGGCATGGAAGCGGTCGCTCGACTCCCAGAGCCGGCGCCGGAACCCCGCATCCGCCGCGGCCTGCTTGAACTCCCCGAGGTCGAAGCCGGCGGAGAAGACGTCGCCCGCGCCCGTGATCACGACCGCCTTCACCTGCGGGTCGGCGGCGAGGGCGCCGAGCGCGGCCGTCACCTCGTCGCGGAGCGCGATCGAGAGCGCGTTCTTCTTCTCGGGGCGGTCGAGCGTGAGCGTCACGACGGCGGCCGTGACGGGGGAGAGGCGGATGTGCTCCGGCATCGGCGGCTCCTTTGCAGGACGCGGAGTCAGATCCCCCTGGCCGTCCCGAGCATCTCGATCAACACGGTGCGACTGTCGCGGGCCGTCGTGACCTCGTGCGGAAACGCGATGCGCACGCTGTGGAGCCGCCCGCCCCGACGCAGGCGGAGCTTGAAGCCGAGGCGGTCCACGCTGACCATCGTCGCCTCGTCGGCCGCCTCGCCCGCGAAGTGGCGCGCATAGGCGACGAGCGCGTCGGCGTGGTCGCGGTTCATGTGCGCGACGATAGCGGCGGCCGCGTCGGCCAGCGGATCCGGCCGCGCCGCCAGGTAGTCGTCCGCGGTCACCCAGTCCATCGCCGCGAATCCGCCGACGAAGTAGACGTCCGCGACCTCGAGCCGCCAGAAGGCGAAGTCCTCGAAGTCCACCCAGTAGCCGGCTTTCTCGTGCCATGCGAGGTATGCGCCGCGCGCCGCCGCGACGTCCTCGGCCGGCAGCACGCGCGCCTGGCCCATGAGCGTCAGACGCCCGGCGGCGAGCGGGTCCCCGCTCCAGTCGGGCTGCGTGACGAGAAGGCTCGCGCGCGGATCCGCCTGGAGGTTCTGGGTGTGCATCGCCATCGCGCTGATGAGGAAGAGCGGGCGCCCGCGCGCGTCGAGCCCGTACGGCATGAGCGAGGCGAACGGGTGACCCGGGTGCCGGCACGAGAGCGTCGCGAGCGTGCCGGTGCGTCCGAGGTACGCGAGCGTGCGGGCACGCTCGGCGTAGGTCGGCTCCGGGACCGGCGGGGCGTCGGCGGCGCGCGGCGGGCCGGAGTGGCGGTTCATGCCGGTCATCTTATATCCTCTGGGTCATGACGGCCCCGCGCGAGTTCCAGATCGTGATGACGAAACCGGCCGGCGCCATCTGCAACCTCGACTGTCGCTACTGCTACTACCTGGCAAAGCAGGAGCTCTATCCGGGCAGCGCGCCCCACCGCATGACCGACGACCTGCTGGAGGCGTACATCGTCCAGCACATCCAGGCCTCTCCCGGTACCTCGATCACGTTCGCGTGGCACGGCGGCGAGCCGACCATCCTCGGCCTCGACTACTTCCGGACGATCGTGGCGCTCCAGCGGAAGCACCGGCCGCCGGGCCGGCGGATCATCAACAACGTCCAGACGAACGGCACGCTCCTGGACGACGACTGGTGCCGCTTTCTCGCCGCCGAGGGCTTCTTCGTCGGCCTGAGTCTCGACGGCCCCGCGGAGCTGCACGACCGCTACCGCGTGACCCGGGGCGGCAGGCCGACCTGGAAGCAGGTGATGCGCGGCTTCCGCCTGCTCCAGCAGCACGGTGTCCGCTACGACGTGCTGTGCGTGGTGCACGACGAGAACGTGCGGTTTCCCGTCGCCGTCTACCGTTTCTTCAAGGAGCTCGGCGTCCAGTCGCTGCAGTTTCTCCCCCTGGTCGAGCGCCGGCCGGAGGCGCCGGGCGGCGTGAGCGAGCGGACGGTGCCCGCGGCGGCGTTCGGCGCGTTTCTCTGCGCCGTCTTCGACGAATGGGTCCGGCAGGACGTCGGACGGATCGCGATCCAGATGTTCGACGAGGCCGCGCGGCCGGCCTGCGGGCTCGAGCACGCGCTCTGCATCTTCCGCGAGACCTGCGGCGACGTCCCCGTCCTCGAGCACAACGGGGATTTCTACGCCTGCGACCACTTCGTGGACCCGGCGCACCGCTTCGGCAACATCCGCGAGACACCGCTCGCGGAACTGCTCGCGTGCGCGCCGCAGCAGGCGTTCGGGCTTGCCAAGCGCGACGCGCTCCCCCGCTACTGTCGCGAGTGCGAGGTGCTGGCGCTCTGTAATGGTGGGTGCCCGAAGGATCGCTTCATCCAGACGCCCGACGGCGAAGACGGTCTGAACTACCTCTGCGCGGGCTACAAGCGCTTCTTCCTCCACAGCCGCCCGGCGCTCACCCGCCTCGCGGCGCTCTGGCGGAGCGGTCAGCCCGCGGCGCGGCTCATGGAGTGGGCGCGGGCGGCTGACGCGCGGGCGCGCGCCGCCGCCGGGCGCAATGACCCCTGTCCGTGCGGCAGCGGCCGGAAGTACAAGCGGTGCTGCTTCGGGAAGGCGAGCGCGTAGCGAAAGAGCTTCAGAGCAGCTTCCGCAGCTCGGCGATGGCGTCGGCCACCTCGCGTCCCTTGGCCTCGATGACGTCCAGCAACTCCTCGGGCGCTCGTCCAGGATGCGGAGGAAGAGGATCCAGGTCAGCTCCGGGACGTACTGGAGGGCGCCGGCACAGTTCGAGCGCCGCATGATGTCGCAGATGGACTTGACGGCAGAGTTGACGGACTGCTGCGTGCCCAACGCCTTGCCGCAGTTCGGAACGGTCTTCACGCAGGCTCGGCGAACAGCTCCCGCAGGCCCTTGACCGCCGGCCGACCCTCCTTCAAAAGCCACCGCGTGAAAAAGAGGACCTCGAGATTCTCGATGGCGCCCGTGCGCGGGCTCCGGCGGGCGATCACGTTGTACTGGAGCTGTTCGGTCTCCTGGTCGGGATACGGGGAGACCTTGTTGATGTAGAGGATGTCGCCCTCCTCGTCGTACTCGAACTTCAAGGGCGCTTCCATTCCACGTCCCCTTTCAGCCGCCTCCGCTATTCCCGGGTCGCGGTGAACGGGCAGATCTGGCTGTAGGCGCAGAACCGGCACGCCCGGTAGGACGGCGTCGCCTCGAAGCGGCGCGCGCGGATGCCCGCCGCCGCCGCCTTCACCTGGCGGATCGCCTCCTCCACGTCGTTTCCCGTGGGCGTGTGGCGGCCGACCGTCTGCGACTCGAGGAAGCGCAGCTCCACCCGCTGCGGCAGCGCCCCGTTCATCTCGCGCCAGGCGAGCGCGTAGATCTTGAGCTGGAGGCTCTCCGCCGCGCGGCGGTCGGCGATCTTCTGCTTCGCGACCTCGCCGGTCTTGTAGTCGACGATCGTCGCGCCCAGGAGGTCCTCGTCCACGCGGTCGAAGCGCCCGCGCACGCGGTCCGGGCCCAGCGAAAATCCAAAATCCTTCTCGACAGAGGTGGGCTTCGTGCCGCCGGCCTCTTCCTCGTGCCAGAAGCGCGTGAGCGCCTCGCGACCGGCGGCCTTGCGCGCCTCCTCATGCTCCCACGTGAGGAAGCCCTGGTTGTCCCACTCGCGCTCGTAGCACCCGAGGAGATCCTCGAGCGACGTGTAGTTCCCCGCGGCGCGGCGAAGGAGGTAGTACTCGACCACCTTGTGGATCGTGCTGCCGTAGACGACGGCGTGGTGGCGCAGGATCGGCACGCGCAGGAGGTGGACGTAGCGGTACTTGAGCGGGCACGTCTGGTAGTCGTCCACCTGCTTGTGGCTGATGAGCAGCTCGTGGTCGGGCGGGATCGGGGCCAGCGTCGCGTCCTCCGGCTCCGCCGGCGGCGCGAACCCCTGGATCTCCTCGATCGCTTTCGCCTTGAACGGGCGCGCGGCGTCCTTGGGGAGATCGAGCGCCTCCAGCACGAACTGGCTCACCTTGCGCTCGCGCGCCCCGCCGTAGTCCCGCGCGCTCGTCAGATACAGCTCGCGCCGGGCGCGGGTCATTCCGACGTAGAAGAGCCGCCGCTCCTCCTGCTTGTGGAAGTCCCCCGCCGGCAGCGTCTCCTTGATCAGCTCGAAGGGCACCTCGAGCGCCTCCTTCCGCCCGCGCAGCGGGAACTTGTCCTGCACGAGGTTGACCAGGAACACGACGGGGAACTCGAGGCCCTTCGCCTTGTGCACCGTGAGCACGCGCACGGCGGGCGTCTCGACGTCCGCCTCGGCGACGGCCGGGTCCTCCCCCGCGTCGATCAGCGCATCGAGGTGGTTCACGAACTCTCGAAGATTATCGTAGCGGAGCGCCTTGGAGGCGTCCTGGATGCGCCGGAAGAACTTCGAGATGTTCTGCACCTCGGCCTCGTCGCGCGCCGTCGCCGCCTTCGACATCCGCGCGAGCCAGCCCGAGTCCACGAGGAACTGGTAGAGCAGCTCGCCCGTCGGCATCTCCCGCGCCAGCTCCATGTAGCGGGTCAGATCCGCGACGAGCCGCCGGATGGCCTCGCGCCCTTCGGCCTCCACCTCGTCGCGCAGCTCGCGGATCGTCTCCACGCCGCGGAAGACGTCGAACAGCCAGCGGTGGCGCCGGTCGGCGTACGTCGTGCACCGCGTGAGGTCCACGATCGGGACCTGGTAGAGATCGGACGACGCCAGGTAGTGGACGCTGACCGAATCGTCCGGGTGCGCGACCGAGCGGAGGAACGCGATCAGCAGCCGGATCTCGGGCCGACCGTAGAGCCCGGCGTTCCCCGAGAAGGTCCACGGGATCCCCCGGAGGTTCAGCGAGCGCAGGAACTGGTCCGCGTCGTTGTTGGAGCGGACGAGGATCGCGACGTCGTCGTGCTTCCAGGCGCCCTCGGCGACCCGCTCCTGGATCATCGCGGCGACCGCGTCTGACTCCTGCGACGCCGTCTCGTAGTGGAGGTGCCGGGGCTCCGGGCCGTCGGGCTCCCGCACCGCCGCGAGCTTCTTGGTTACCCCGTGCCGCCGGCCCTCCGCGGTCTCCTCGAGGCGCTCGGGATTGTTGAGGATCAGCCGATAGGCGGTGTCGAGGATCCGGTGGTGCGAGCGGTAGTTCTCGGTGAGGACGATGACGCGCGCCTGGCCGAAGTGCCCGAGGAAGCTACGAAAGTTCGACACGGCCGCGCCGCGCCACCGGTAGATCGCCTGATTGTCGTCGCCGACGACGGCGACGTTCGCATGGCGCGCCGCGAGGAGCTTCACGACCTCGAACTGCGCCCAGTTCGTGTCCTGGAACTCGTCCACGAGGAGGTATTTGAAGCGCCGCTGGTAGCCGCCCAGCACGTACGGGCGCCCGCGCAGGAGCCTCAGGGCGTGCACGATCTGGTCGCCGAAGTCGATCGCGCCGCTCGCCGCCATGAGCTCCTGGTACTTCGCGTACGTCCGCGCGAGCTCGAGCTGCTGGGCCGCGCGCTCGCGCAGCTCGCCGTCGTCCGGCGCGGCCCCTGCCAGCGCCTGGAGTCGCGCCGCGCACGCGGCGTACTCCTCGGGCGAGACGTCCTCGTCCTTGCATCGGCTGATGAGCGTGATCATCGCCTGGATATGGCGCGTGGGGTCGCCGAGCGGGCGGTAGCGCTCGAGCGGGAACTGGAAGAGCCGGTCGCGGAAGAAGATGACCTGCTCGGCGCGGTTCAGGACGCGGAAGTCGGGCTGGAGGCCGAGCTCGAGGGCATGCTCGCGCAGGAGCCGGTCGCCGAAGGCATGGAAGGTCGAGATCTCGACGTCGGCGTAGCCGTAGGGGACGAGCGTGTCCACGCGCTCCTCCATCTCGGCCGCGGCCTTGTCGGTGAACGTCAGCGCCAGGATCTCCTCGGGGCGCGCCTTCTTCCGGGCGATGAGCCAGGCGATGCGGCGCGTGATGACGGTGGTCTTGCCGGTGCCGGCGCCGGCGATGATGAGGAGGGGGCCGGCGTCGTGGGTGACGGCCTCGCGCTGCGCCGCGTTCAGGCCATCGAGGATGCGATCGCCCGCCATGCCGCTTCGACTATACTACGAGGCTGCCGACGCCGAAGCTCAACGGCGGACGTCGGGTCCGCCGACGAGAACCTCCTCGACATCGCGCGGGCTGACGAGCGCGATGTCCCCCCACATCGAGCACTTGAGCGCGGCGACCGCGCTCCCGACTTCGACGGCCTCCTGGAGCTCGCGCTTGCCGAGCACGGCCCAGAGGAAGCCCGCGACGTACGCGTCGCCCGCGCCGATCGGGTCCACCACCTGGACGTCGAGCCGACGGCGCGGCCGGTAGAAGCGGCTCCCGTCGAGCACGGTCGAGCCCGCCGGGCCCTGCTGGAGGCTCACCGTCGCCTTCGGCGCGAGCCGCGCCAGGGCTTCGAGCGTCTGCTCGGCCGTGCCCGTGAGGTTGAAGATCGCGCGCGCCTCCCCTTCCCCGAGGAAGAGATAGCGTACCTCGGGCAGGACCGCGTCGAGGAACAGGCGCGCGTTGGCCGGCGACCAGAGCCTCGCGCGGTAGTTGACGTCGAAGGAGAACGCGGCCGCCTCGCGCATCGCCCGCCTGACGAGCGCGCGGGGGCCGTCGCCGAGCGCCGGCGTGATGCCGGTCAGGTGGACGAGCCGGGCCCGGCGCACCGGCTCCCAGTCGACGTCGCCCTCCTGGAGGCGGGCGAAGGCCGAGTCGCGGCGGTCGTAGAGCACGCGGACCGGCCGCGGCGGCACGCCGTACTCGAGGAAGTAGACGCCGACGCGCGCCCCGTCCACCATGCGGACGTGGGCGCAGTCCACGCCGTGGCCCACGAGCTCGCGCCGGATCCGTTCGCCCCAGGGATTGGACGGGAGCGCCGAGATCCACGCCGTCTTCAGGCCGAGCCGCGCGGCCGCCGCCGCCACGTTCGCCTCGGCGCCGCCGATCTGCACGTCGAGCTGGCGGGCGGTCTCGACGCGCCCCGGCGACGGGATGGACAGGCGCAGGAGGATCTCGCCGAGCGTGACGAGGTCGTGCATCAGGCGGTCTGCAGGTGGATCTTCACGGAGGTCCCGAGGATCATCGGCATGGTCATCACCTCCGGCCGCCGGTCCGGGCCGAAGGTGACGCGCGCCGGCTCGCCCTGCTTCGCCCAGGACGAAAACCGGGTGAGGTCGAAGAGCGCCGTCAGCTTGCCCGATTCCGGTTCGGGCGCGACTTTGAGCATGAAGGGCACCAGCTCGGCCCGGTAGGTGGTCTGGACGTCGTCCGGGCCCTCGCCCTCGGCCTTCTTCCGGCGGATCACGTGGGTCTGGAAGCTCCCGTCCGCCTGCGGCGGCCAGCGGCCGTCGGCGTAGTTGAGCGTGGCGCTGAGCGCGTCGTCCACGTGCACCGCCTCGGGGACCGGCACGAGGTCGTCGGCCACGCGCAGCCGGCGCAGGAAGAAGGTCTCCCCGCGGAAGTGGTACTCGATCGTCCGCCGCGTCCAGTCGTAGGTGATGTCGGAGCGCGATTCGCGCCCCTTCACGCTGAACCATGAGCGCGTTTCCCGGGGCGTCCAGCGCCCGTCCCGGATGATCCCGCGCGACTCGATCCGGTTGGCGATGCCGTCCCCCTCCCCCGCGAGCTTCACGTCGTAGCGGCCGGCGGCCC
>Ga0209108_10002507_pt1 | contig 10490 bp, 7 predicted proteins | sample Rifsed10ft1_FD_184003 | JGI IMG/M metagenome (GOLD analysis project Ga0209108, IMG submission 184003) | Soil microbial communities from Rifle, Colorado, USA - sediment 10ft 1 (version 2) | ecosystem: Environmental > Terrestrial > Deep subsurface > Rock core/Sediment | place: Rifle, Colorado...
AGGCGTTAAGGTTAACGAAACAAATGCCGAAATCAATACCGCCGCACCAATGACTACACCAAATTCCCGAAATAATCGTCCGACAAACCCTTCGAGGAAAATTACCGGTAAAAACACCGCTGCCAATGTTATCGAAATCGAAATTACGGCAAAAAAGATTTCATTTGAGCCCTTAATAGCCGCTTCGATTGGTGACATTCCTTCTTCTACTTTTTTGAAAATGTTCTCGGTGACTACAATTCCATCATCGACTACAAGTCCTGTGGCAAGAACAATAGCCAATAAAGTCAATACATTTATCGAAAATCCAAAAAGCCACATGATAAAGAATGTTGCAATCAAGGAAACAGGAATGTCGATTAATGGTCTAAAAGCAATGGCCCAATCTCTAAAGAATAAATAGATAATTAAAATTACCAGAATGATTGAAATTCCTAATGTTTCGGCTACTTCAATAACTGATTTTTTTACAAAAACGGTATTGTCAATTGCAATATTTAACTTGATATCTTTAGGTAAATCCCTCTTTAAAGATTCAAATTCTTTATAGAATTCTTTTGAAATATCTAAATAATTAGCACCGGGAAGTGGAACTATCGCAACACCAACTAGTGGCGTTCCTGATTGTGTCATTTTGGTTTCTGGATTTTCAGGACCTATACTTGCTGTTCCAATATCGCTCAAACGAACTATTTTTTCTCCTTCAGAACGGATAATGATATTGTTAAACTCTTCTGCTGTAGAAAGATTTCCAACTGTTTTTACTGTCAGTTCCGTATTGGCGCCAGTCAATTTACCGGAAGGCAATTCCACATTTTGTTTAATCAGTGCAGCACGAACTTCAGAAACGGTGCACCCATAAGACGCTAATTTTATTGGATCAATCCACAAGCGCATCGCGTATCGTTTTTGTCCCCAAATTTGGACACCACTTACTCCAGGAATCGTTTCTAATCGTTGTGCAATCACATTTTCGGCATAGTCACTTAAGGCAAGAGCATCTCTGGAATCACTTTGGACAGTCATCGAAATAATAGCATCACCATTGGCGTCAGCCTTAGAAACTACTGGCGGTGCATCAATATCTTGTGGCAAATTTCGAACAGCTTGAGAAACTTTATCACGTACATCGTTTGCGGCTTCTTCCAGATTTTTATCCAGATTAAATTCAATTGTAATATTACTGCTTCCTTGTGCGCTTGACGAAGTAACATTTCGAATTCCGTCAATTGAATTGATTGCTTTTTCAAGAGGCTCCGTAATTTGAGATTCGATAATGTCAGCATTTGCTCCGGCATAATTAGTTCGAATCGAAATTTGAGCAGGATCTATTGATGGAAATTCTCTTACGCCCAGATAGGTGTAGCCGATAATTCCGAATAATACGATTGCTAAATTAATAACAATTGTAAATACGGGTCTTTTTATGCTTAAAGTAGATAAACTCATTTTTGTTGAATTATGAGTTATAAGTTATGAATTATAAGTTTTCAGTAATAAACTCATAATTCATAATTGATAACTTTTAAAATTATTTAATTTTCACTTTGACAGGAGTTTCATCTTTTAGTGCCATTACTCCACTGGTTAATAGGGTGTCACCTGCTTTTAGTCCAGAAAGAACCAAAATGGACTCATCTGTTCTGGTGGCGGTTTCTACCATAACTTCTTTGGCTTGACCATTATTGGAAATGAAAACTTTTTTACCATTTTGCACCGGAATAATAGCTTCTGTAGGAACTACAATAGCATCCATAATTATATCCAATGGCAATTCTACATTGGCAAATGTACCCGGTAACAATTTACCGTCTCTGTTTTCAGCGATTGCTCGAACTTGCAAGGTTCTGGTAGCTACTTCAACTCCAGGTTCGATAGCATATACCTTGGCAGTATATTCATCACGCGAACCGGCAACTGTAAAAGTTAAATAAGTGTCAGTTTTTACTTGTGAGGCATATTTTTCAGGAATTGAAAAAGTAATTTTTAGTTTTCCAATGTTGACCAATTTTGCTACCAATATGGCCGGAGTGATATAAGTTCCGGGCGAGATAGAACGCAATCCTATTTTACCAGAGAAAGGTGCTCTAACGGATGTTTTTGAGATTTGTGCTCTAATTAGTTGACTTTGTGATTGCGCCGATCTATAATCTGCTCTTGCAATATCATATTCTTCTTGGCTAATGGCTTCTTTTTGGAGTAATAGTTTGGCTCTTCTCTCATTTTCGGCAGCAAGACTTTCCTTAGTGGCCATTTGTCTCAACTGCGCTCTCAGTTCAATATCGTTTACTTTAAAAAGCACTTGACCTTTACTGACATTGCTTCCTTCTTGAAAATAAATTTTTTCAACGATACCGGAAACTTCACTTCTAATTTCTACTTGTTCATTAGCTTCAAGGGAACCGGAAAGAGATAATTTGTTATCAAAAGTTTGCGGATGCACGATAATTCCAGTTACACTTATGGGTTTACTTTTTCCATCCTTTTCTTTAGAATCGCCGTTTTTAGCACTGTTCGCAGAAATTCGATAAGCAATAAAACCAATTATTCCGGCTAATAAAAAGGTGTAAACAAGATATTTTATTTTCATATTATTGGATGTAAAGTAGGATTAAGCCTCCGTAATTTTAGTTAAAAACAAATTTAGGATATAGAATCGGTATTTGTGGATTTGTTAATTTTTATTTAACGTTTGTACATACAAATATTAATACAAAGAAAATATTGGAGACATAAATCCAAACAAAATACCCTCACGAATATAGACTGCAAAAAAATAAAAAGGTTTAACTGGTAGTTGAAAAAATAAGAATAAATTCATTTTTCGTCTTATTTTACATCGTTTCTTCAAGAAAAAATCCAGGCTTAATTGCGTTCTTTTTTAGAAGTAGATAATGCATTTTAAAAGCTTTAAAAAGGGAATAGCTTTTATAGGGGAAGTTATTTTTCAAGGCAAATTCTTTAATGATTTTAGTAGCTCCAATGGTTTGGGAAGCACTAATATTTGGAAACAAATGATGAGCTAAATGATAATTGAAATTATTCATTATATTCCTTGAAATGAAATTTTCTCCAGCAACATCATTCGTAGTTATAAATTGATGTCTCAGCCAACTTGTTGGAAGTTTAGAACTGGTGTCAGGTACCGGAAAGTCATTCCCAACATTAGCATGAGATGGGATTAATATTACCAAACCTAATAAACTTCCGCAAATCGTTTGGATTAAGAAGCCAATCAAAGCCTGACCAATACCAACTTTGAAAACCAAAATAGGAATTAGAATGATATAAGTAATGAACAACAATTTAAAAAACCACAATTTAAAATATTCGATAAGCGGGATCTTGATAAACTTGCGGATGTATCTTTTAGCCCCATAAAAATCTTTGAAATCCCGAATTAACAACCAGTTCAACATGAATAACGGATACAAGAAAAAGAACCAGTAATGTTGGTACTTTTGAATCCATAAATGCTTTTCTGAAGGAAAAAGTTTAAGTGGTCCTCCTTGTTCAATATCAGTATCCCAACCAACTGTGTTGGGATAATTATGGTGCATTCTTATATGACGGTTAATCCAAATAAAACTATTGGCGCCCAATAAATCAAAAAGATACATTATCGCTTTATTTTTCCATTTATCTTTGAACAAGGTGTAATGACAAGCCTCATGGATAAGATTTACGAAAATCAAAGTGATCAAAATACCCATTAAACCGTAAAAAACATAATATAAGAAAAGATTTAATTTGTATTGCATGGCCGCAAACCAAAATAGAAAATAAAGAAAAGGTAACAAATAGGCTTTAATCTGGTTTTGATAATTTTGTTCTTCTGGATACAATTGTTCCTTGACCGCTTCTTTTAGTTGAATAAAGTACTGGTCTTCCTCAGTAGATTTTGTAAAAGTGGGTTTTCCAAACATTTGAGCAAATGTTTACGGTTGCTACACGTAAATTTACAAAATTTAAAATATATAATTAATTGATTGTTAGTTATTTAACTAATATAATTCCAAATATTTTTCTTTTTGGTCATTTCGATAAAAACTGCTCTCAAAGCAGCATGTTCCGGTTTTTGCATTCCCGCATCTTCCTTAAGTAGTTTTAAAGCATAATTTCTGGCTAAAGCCAAAGTATCTCGATCTCGAACCAAATCGGCAATTTGAAGATTAAGTACGCCGCTTTGTTGCGTTCCCATTAGATCTCCTGGACCACGAAGCTTCAAGTCGACTTCGGCAATTTCGAAACCATCGTTCGTTTGCACCATTGTCTCCATTCGGGTCTTACTGTCGGAACTCAATTTATGGCTTGTCATCAGTATGCAATAACTTTGTTCCGCGCCACGACCAACGCGACCCCGAAGCTGATGCAGTTGCGACAATCCAAAACGTTCCGCACTTTCGATAATCATTACACTGGCGTTAGGAACATTCACGCCAACCTCAATTACGGTTGTTGCTACCATTATATTGGTTTTTCCTTCCGAAAAACGTTTCATTTCGGCATCTTTATCTGCCGGTTTCATCTTTCCGTGAAGTATAGAAATCGAATAGTGTGGCAACGGAAAATCTCTGGAAATACTCTCGTAACCATCCATCAAATCTTTGAAATCCATTTTCTCCGATTCCTGAATCAACGGATATACAATATATATTTGGCGACCCAAAGCAATCTCGTCCCGAAGAAATTTCCAAACTTTCAAACGGTTACTGTCAAAACGATGTACGGTCTGAATTGGTTTTCGTCCCGGCGGCAATTCATCAATCACTGAAATGTCTAAATCGCCGTATAGACTCATCGCCAAAGTTCTGGGAATAGGCGTGGCCGTCATCACCAAAACGTGTGGCGGAATCACATTTTTCTTCCACAATTTAGAACGTTGTTCTACGCCAAAACGGTGTTGTTCATCAATTATAGCGAGTCCTAAATTCTTAAATTTTACTTTGTCTTCCAGTAAAGCATGGGTTCCGATAAGGATGTGTAATGTACCGTTTTCCAGCTCTTCATGGATTATTCTACGTTGCGCTATTTTGGTGGAACCCGTTAGGATTCTGATGTTGATGTTTAATGTTTGTGCTAATTCGGATAAACCAATAAAATGCTGGTTTGCCAAGATTTCCGTTGGTGCCATCAAGCACGCTTGGAAGCCATTATCGAGCGCCAAAAGCATACTCATAAAAGCCACAATAGTTTTCCCGGAACCTACGTCGCCTTGCAGTAATCGGTTCATTTGGGCGTTGCTTCCCATGTCGGTTCTAATTTCTTTGATTACTCTTTTTTGGGCATTTGTCAATTGAAAGGGCAAATGATTCTGATAAAAATCATTAAAATATTCGCCTACTTTATCAAATGGATGTCCTTTTATTTTATGTTTCCGAATCAGGTTTTTCGTGATTAATTGCAATTGAATAAAGAATAATTCTTCAAAGATTAATCGGAATTTGGCTTTCGCCAAAACTTCTGTGCTTTTTGGAAAATGAATATTGAATAAAGCCACTTTTTTAGGAATCAGTTTCAGTTCGTTAATTAAATAATCCGGTAAAGTTTCCGTAAACAACGCTTGCGTTTCCAGAAACAATTGTTGCATTAATTTATTAATCACCCGATTTGAAATCCCGCGATTGGTCAAGGTTTCTGTCGAAGGATAAACAGGCTGCATCGCAGAGCGCAGACTTTGTTCGTGTTCGCTCATCAATTCAATTTCCGGATGAGCCATATTGAAGGCATTCCCAAAAGACGTGCATTTCCCGAAAATCACACACATTTCATTCAGCTTTAAACTCTCCCGAATCCATTTGTGGCCTTGAAACCAAACAAGTTCCATTTGGCCCGTATCATCTACAAAAGTAGCTACCAATCGTTTTTGGTTTCTGCCAAATTCTACAGTTTTGATGTTGATGATTTTACCGATAATCTGAACTTCTGCAATGTTGTTCTGCAGTTCGTTAATCTTGTAATACCGCGTCCTGTCAATGTATCTGTTTGGAAAAAAATTAACCAAATCCTGATACTTATAAATTCCCAGTTCCTTACGAAGCAATTCGCCCCGATTGGGACCAACGCCTTTGAGATATTCGATAGGAGTGAGTAGAAGGTTTTGCATTTAGATTTTTTAGTACACGGATAAAACGGATTTGCAAAAGCAAAAACGCAGATTAAAACGGATTTTTAATTTAATGGAGCGAAGATAGTTTTTTGTTTGGAAATTTGGAAATAGGAATACTTTGAAATGGAGTAGGAAAATTTGTATATTTGAAGAATAGCGTTACTATATTTATACAAATCCTTAAAAACTATGATTAAACAAAATCCTTTTTCTCTTTATGACTTTTTAGGTTATTTTATACCTGGTGCATTATTGATATATTTATTACTTTTTATTCAATATTTAGAAAATTTTAAAGGACAATTTGTATTCTTAAATTTCTTAAATACAGGTAAGGATTCTAATCTAGAGGAACTCCTTTTTTTTATAATAATTAGTTATGGTTTTGGACACCTAATAAATTTCATGTCTTCAATAACAATTGAAAAATACGCAAATTGGAAATATGATTATCCATCAAAATATCTTTTGGGAATAGAAAAAAACGAGTACTGGCAAAAATCAAGGAAAATAGGAAATATTTGGAGAATTCTCTTGCCTATCATAATATTACCCGTAACCATTTTTGATTTAATTTTAGGTGACATATTAAAATTTAAAGATTTCTATACAAGGAAATTAGATGATTTTCTCATTGAGATTATTAAAGAAAAAGGATTAAATTTAGTTAATTTGCTTTTTAAAAATAAGGTCAATAATCTTGATGTTAGTAAAATCGGTAAGTACGATTTTTTTAGAATTTTTGCTCATTATACATTTGAAAATACAATAAACCATCAATTTAAATTAGTAAATTATGTAGTTTTATATGGTTTTTTAAGAACACTAACCTTAATTACTGTAGCAGCTTTTTGGTATTCATTATATTCTTTTATTTTATTAAAAAGTAATGTAATAAATTTTTATATCGTAATCGGTATTGGAACTATTAGCTATGTTTTTTTTATGGCTTTTATGAAGTTTTATAGAAGATATACCCTAGAAGGATTTATGTTAATAGCTATAGATAAAGACCTTATTTAATTTAAAGTGGATATTTTTATAGTTTTCCCCAAAATCAATAAATTTGAAAAATAATATTTCTTTAACCCGTTGGGTGAAATTAAATTATTTGTGTTTTAATATTGTTGATTGGTCTTTCAAAAATAAATTTATTGATGAATTGTACCAAAGTTAATGCTGTTATTTTTGCTAAAATTCTTGTTTTAAAACCTTGAAAAGATTTAGCGTAATTTCGTCTAATCATGAATTGGTCGCATAATTGTGAAAATAATGTTTCGATTCTTTTTCTTGATTTTCTAAAGATATAAGGTTGTGGCTTATAGTCTTTTTGATTTATTCTTTTTGGCGTTTCTAATTTAACTTTTACTGTTTGAAACAAATCTAATTGTATACTTTCAGACAGATAGCCTCTATCTCCAAGCAACACACAATCAGACATTTGTTGCTTTACGTTTTTTAAAAAATGTATGTCGTGAACCTCTGCTTTAGTGATGTCTAAGGAATGAAAAACACCAGTTACGGAACAAACCCCGTGAAGTTTATACCCATAAAACCAATTGTTTTGTGAAGCGCAAAAACTTTTGGAAGGAGCAGTTTCAAATTTATCTTTACAGATCTTAATTCTGTTGTGACGCGAGAATTTGCAAATTTCTAACGGCATACTATCAACTATAAAGCAGTCTTCAAACTCAAGAAAATGAGATGCCAACTTTGTTCTAACTTCTTCTGAGAATAAAAACAATTTTCTTCTTCTTTTATTGAACTGACTACGCTCTAATAGATTAGAAATTTCATCGGGAAGAATCTGTTTAAACAGAGAATTTTCGCTATCAATGGACATAAACTCAGCCGTTAAACTCAATGCAACTACTTCTAAATCAGACATTTTTTGTTTTTTGCCAACACCTGATTTAAATTCTAATTCACAATTCAAAGAACTTATAACTTCTAAAACCCTTAAATAATTTTTTATTATATTTGACATAGATATTGTTTGTTTAGCGACTTCAAGATACTGAATTTCAGTATCTTGAGCAATATCTAATCAATATTTTTCACTTCAATTAATTTCACCCAACGGGTTTCTTTATTGAATTAGTTACAATCGGCTTTGATAAAATAGGTTGTTCTAAATTAAAATTTTAAAATTCCTCCAAACACAATATCTTCGCAAAAATAAAAAGCTTAAAAAATGACAACTCATCTCGCACTGCTTCGCGGCATAAATGTTTCCGGTCACAGTATGATAAAAATGGAGGCACTAAAAACGACTTTGGAAGCCATTGGTTTTCAAAATGTGCAAACCTACATTCAATCCGGAAATGTTTTCGTAGATACCGAAGAGGAAAATGCTGCGGCTGTTGGTTTCAAGATAAAGCAGGAAATTTTTAAGGCTTTTGGTCATGAAGTGCCTGTTGTGGTTATTAGTTCCTCGGATTTAGAAGCGTGTTTCAAGAATAATCCTTTTTTAAAGGAAAAGGATGTCGATACTAAAAAGTTATATGTTGCGTTTATTTCAACCACATTACAAAGCACCAGTATGAATGATTTGAGAATTAGTCAATTCAAACCGGATGAAGCCAGTATTGATGGCAGCAGAATTTTTATTAAATATGCTGTTGGAGCCGGAAAAACTCGATTTGATCAAAAATACATTGAAAAAAAACTGAATGTTATCGCAACAATTCGGAACTGGAATACGGTCACACAGTTGTTGAAAATGTACGAGGAAAGATAAAGAATTATTTAATAAAGTTAGTTCACAGCTGTAAAAAAAGACACATGAAGCATCTCGTTATTCTTATTGCCTTCCTTTTTGTTTTTAATTCTTGTACAAAGGATACTGTTCCAACAGATAGTTCTGGTTATTATGGAAAATGGACTTTGGTAAAAATGTCCGGTACTATAGCTAATTCGGAAACGACGGGCGCAGCAATGGAATGGCAAGAATTTTATTTGTTCAACAATAATGGAACATTTACAAAATCCAGAGATCAAAATGGGTTTAAAACAACCGTTTCGGGAATCTATACCGCGACAAATCGCACAGATGGAATTTATTTTGAATTAATCTATCCCAAAGACAGCGAGCTTATAGGAAGTTGTTATGGAAATCTAAAAGAGGAACTTTATTTAACGGCGAACAATACTTTGTCAAGTACCTGGAAAAACTGCGATGGTCCCGGATTAGAATACCAAAAATAAATATTAGTATTCACAAAAATTGTTATGAATTCTAAAGACACAAAGTTGGAGATTAAATACAAAATTATTTATATTTACTCCTAATTATTAAAGAGTAGCATTGTATTTAGTATTCAAATCCTAACCTATAAACCGATGACTTTTAGACTTTCTTTCCTCCTCACAATTCTTTTTGTTTGTTCTTCGATAGCTCAAAACGGAACTCCAACAGATTATCTGTCGGCTCAATTTCATAAAGAACGTAGAGAAGCTTTACGTAAAAAAATGCCTGCTAATAGTGTAGCAGTATTTTTTGGAAATGCGATTCGCAACCGAGCGAATGATGTCGATTATGTGTACCATCAAGATCCTGATTTTTATTACTTAACAGGGTATAAAGAACCGAATTGTGTTTTAGTTATATTTTCAGATAATCAAAACAAAGGCGGGAAATCATTTAATGAACTGCTTTACGTTCAGGAAAAAAATCCAAAAGCAGAACAATGGACCGGAGTGCGTTTGGGAACCGAAGGCGCTAAAAAAGAGTTAGGTTTTGAAAATGCTTTGAATGGAAAAGAATTTCTCAACTCAGGTATAGATTATTCAAGTTTTAGCAATGTACTGTTTAAGGAATTTGAAGAAGATACCAGAAATTCTAAAAATGAAAAAGCCGATTTATACAAATTAATTGGAGCATTTAAATCCCAAATTGGTTACAACGAAAAAGTGAAGTCTCAAACGGATTCGAATGTGCAAAATGAAATTAATCCTAAAAAAAGCATAACTTCAAAAAAAACTACTATCGATACTAAGTTGATTTTAACCTATATGGCTAGTTTACGTGAGATTAAATCCAAAGAAGAAATGGTTTTACTCACAAAAGCGGTTAGAATTTCGGCAATGGGGCAACGTGAAATGATGAAAGCGATGCATCCCGGAATGTCTGAAACGGAAATACAGGGAATTCATGAGTTTGTTTATAAAAAGTACGGCAGTGAATACGAAGGTTATCCGTCAATAGTTGGAGCTGGGAACAATGGCTGCGTATTGCATTATATTGAGAATAGCAAAATGAAAGTCGAAAATGACTTGGTTTTAATGGATTTAGGTGCGGAATATCACGGCTATACTGCCGATGTAACCCGAACGATTCCTGCAAATGGGAAATTCTCTACAGAGCAAAAGTTAATCTATG
>Ga0209108_10002510_pt1 | contig 10485 bp, 10 predicted proteins | sample Rifsed10ft1_FD_184003 | JGI IMG/M metagenome (GOLD analysis project Ga0209108, IMG submission 184003) | Soil microbial communities from Rifle, Colorado, USA - sediment 10ft 1 (version 2) | ecosystem: Environmental > Terrestrial > Deep subsurface > Rock core/Sediment | place: Rifle, Colorado...
ACGCGTTCGTGCTCTGCCACGTACCCGGGTCGACGGAGATCGAGGGCTGTCCCGGGCATCCGATCCCGCCGCTCAGTACCCTCGTCGACCTCCACGAGCGCATTTCGCTCCCACGGAGGCCCGCGAAGGTCGCGTGCATCGCGCTCAACACCGGCCGCCTGGACGAGGACGCAGCCAGGGAGGCGATCGCGGCTGCAGAGGCCGAGACCGGGCTCCCCGCAGACGACCCCGTGCGCTTCGGGGCAGGGCGGCTGCTTGACTCGCTTCTCGCGCGACTCTAGGCTTGCGAGCCGCTGGAGGCTGAGGGGAGCCCCCGTGGGATGGGATGATGCGAAATTGGGTTGCGGCAGCGGCTGTTTCCGCAGCGCTCCTTTCGGGAGCGTCGGCCGCCCCTGCCGCCGACATCGGCGCAAACGACGACACGGGGAAGTACCTGGGTGACGGCGGCCGGGCGCTGTACGGGGACATGGCGGGCCTCGGGCTGCGCCAGATCGTCCTGACGTCGCGCTTCAAGCCCTCGGACCCGCTCACGATCCAGGACAAGGGCTACCTCGACCGCACGGTCCCCGAAGCGCTCGCTGAGGGGCTCAGAGTCGTTCTGGCCGTCTATCCGTACCCGCCGCGCGAGATCGCGGCCGGAAAGGGCTCGCCGGCGAGGTTCGGCGCCTACGTGGCGGCGGTGGCGAAGGCCTTCCCCCGCGTGCAGCAGTTCGTGGTCGGGAACGAACCCAACCAGCCGGCGTTCTGGCGGCCGCAGTTCGGCGCGGGTGGAGCGAATGCGTCCGCACCGGCGTTCGGCCCGTATCTGGCCGCTGCCTACGACGCGCTCAAGGCGGTCGACCCCGAGATCACGGTCGTCGGCGTCGGGCTTTCGCCGCGCGGAAACGACCGTCCTGACGCCAAGAGCAACATCTCCACGTCGCCGATCCGCTTCCTGCGAGCGCTCGGTGGCTGGTACCGGTCGAGCGGCCGCACCCGTCCGCTCATGGACGGCTTCAGCTTCCACCCGTATCCGAACAAGGCGACCGATCCGCTCGACCGGGGCTACGGCTGGCCCAACGCGGGCTTCGTGAACGTCGACCGGATCAAGCAAGCGCTCTGGGATGCCTTTCACGGAACGGCGCAGCCGTCGACCGCCGAGGGCCTCCGCCTCTACCTGGACGAGGTCGGCTGGCAGGTGAGCACGAACGGGCAGCCCGGCTACAGCGGCCTCGAGAACGTCGTCGTGACCGACGAGCTCACGCAGGCCGCGGTCTACGCGGAGCTCGTCAGGAGGGCGTCGTGCGATCCGGACATCGCCGAGGTGAGCTTCTTCGGCTTTCGGGACGACGGGGCGCGAACCGGCTTCCAGGCGGCGCTCCAGCGACTCGACGGCACGGCCCGGCCCGCCGCGGAGGCGGTGAGGAACGCGATCGCGGACGCTGCGGCTGGCTGCAGTGAGCCCCAAGCTGCGTGGGAGACGGCCGACGAGGTCCTCGACGCGAGCATCGTCGTCCGGGCGACCGCGTCCGCTGCGACTGTTCGCGTGCGCGCGGGCGAGGATGCGCGAGCGCTCGTCTGCGTCACTCCGAGGCCGGCCGAGGCTGGGCTCGTCCGGCGGTCACCCGGAGCGTCGGATGTGCGCTGCCGAGAGTCGGCGCTCGTCGGTAACCGCTCTGTCGATGTCGAGCTGGCGGTGCCTGGACGCGCCCGCACGGGCTACGACGTCGCAGTCGAGCTCGCCGCCGAGGCGAACCCCGCGCGCCGGACGGTCCTCGTTCGCTCGTCCGGCTGACGCACCCCGCGGCTTGACATACGAACATGCGTTCGTGCATACTGCGAACACATGTTCGCCAGGATCGCCGCCGTGATCGCCGTCACCGCCCTTCTCTGGGCGGTCTTCGTTCACGACTCGGGCGCCTCGGGGCCCGAGCGGCGCTACGTCGTGCGGCCGGGGGACACTCTGTGGTCGATCGTCGAGACGACCTACGCGGGCGATCCGCGTGAGGGGGTCTGGAAGCTCCAGCGGCGGAACGCGCTCGAGGATGCGACGATCGTGCCCGGCCAGCGGCTCGTTCTCCCGTAGCGGCGGCGGGCCGGATCAGAAGCCGCGGTACGCGTGGCCCGCCATCGCGTCCGGGTCGAGCGCCACGTCGACGATCGCTGGCTCGCCGGAGCCGAGTGCGCGTTCGAGCGCGGGCGCGATCTCGGCGGGAGTCTCGACGTGCTCGCCGTGGCCGCCGAAGACGTCGCACAGGCGGTCGTAACGGCTGGGGGCGAGCCTTGTGGCTATCTCGCCCTCCTCGCCGTAGAAGCCGATCTGCGGCTGGCGGACCTCACCCCAGGCTGCGTCGTTCCCGACGACGAGGACGGCCGGGATCGAGAAGCGGACAAGCGAGTCGAAGTCCATGCCGTTGAGCCCGAAGGCACCGTCGCCCATGACGCACACGAGGGTGGAGCCGAAGCCGGCCGCGCCGACCCCGATCGCGTAGCCGGGGCCGACGCCCAGGCACCCGAACGGGCCGGGGTCGAGCCAGTGGCCGGGCTCGTGGACACGCAGCACGCGCGACACCGCGGCAACCACGTCCCCGCCGTCCCCGATGACGACCGTGCCCGGCTCGAGCACGCGGTCGAGCTCGCGTCCGAGGCGGTAGTGGTTGATCGGGACGGTGTCCGACTCGACGGCCGCGCGATGCTCGTCCCACCACGCCGACTCGGCCTCGCGGAGGTGCGCGAGCCACGCTGCCCGGCCGCCCCCCGGTTTCTCGACACCCTCTGCGAAGGCTTCGAGCACGAGGGCGCAGTCTCCGGCGAGCGCCGCGTCGGGGACACGGTTCCTTCCGAGCTCCCGCGGATCGCCGTGGACATGGATGAGCCCCGGCGCCGCGAAGCGGCCGAAGCGGAGCCGGAAGTCGAGCGGCGTCCCGATCACGCAGACGACGTCCGCCTCCTCGAGCGCTGTGGTCCGCGCGTGCTGGAAGAAGAGCGCGTGTTCCGGCGGCAGGGAGCCGCGCCCCGAGCCGCTGAGGAACGTCGGCAGGACGCCCGTCTCGACGAATGCCGCGAGGTGCCGTGCTGCGCCGTCCCACCAGATCCCGCTGCCCGCGACGACGGCCGGCCGCTCCGCGCGGTTGAGGAGGTCCACGGCCTTCTCGAGCTCGAGCGGGTCGCCCGACGTGCGCACAGGTGTGCGCGACGGCCGGGGCCTGCTCTCCGGATCGGCCTTCCCGAAGAGCACGTCGGCAGGAAGCTCGAGGTAGACCGGCCCGCGCGGCGGCGCGAGCGCGTGGCGAAACGCCGTCGACACGAAGCGGTAGATCTGGCCCGGCGTCGGACACACGGCGGCCCACTTCGTGATCGGCTTCATGAGCGCGAGCTGGTCGAGCTCCTGGAGCGCGCCCTGCTCCGCCTGCCCGAGCGGTCGCGCGCCCCCGAGGACGACGATGGGTGTCTGGGCGCTGAGCGAGTTGGCAACCGCGGTCACGGTGCCCGTCACACCGGGCCCGGCGGTGACGAGCGCGACGCCGCACGCCCTGCGCACGCGGCCCCAGGCTTCTGCGGCGTGTGCCGCGGACTGCTCGTGACGAACGTCGACGACCCGGATGCCTTCGCGGCGGCAGCCTTCATAGACCGGCATGACATGGCCGCCCGAGAGGGTGAAGACGACGTCTACGCCCTCGGCGGCGATCGCCTGCGCGACCATCCTCCCGCCCTCGAGCGGCTCGCCCACGCGCCGAGCCTAGAGGATGCGGCGTCAAGCGCAAGCCGGTCGGGGCAACGCGCTCGCTCTGCCACGATCTGTCACCCGGTGGTAGAACGGGGCACCCCGACGCCCGGACAAGGAGACCAATGGCCGACGACCGAATCCTCGAGCTCCTGCGACGACCCGTGGACGTCGACGAGTACGCGGAGATCCGCGAGCTGTGGAAGGTCCACTCGATCGCGGAGGACAACCGCGACCTCCCGGGCCTCATCTCCACCCTCACGGAGGACTGCGTCTACGAGGTCAGGGGAACCGGCGCCCGGTGGGAGGGCCACGACGGCGCGGCGCGCTTCTACACCGAGCTGCTGACGGCCTTTCCGGACATCCACTTCGACCTCGAGTACATCGTCGTCGGCCCCCAGGGCGTGTGTGAGGAGGCGCACGTGACGGCCACGCACGAGGGGCGCTGGCTCGAGCACGAGCCTTCGGGGGAGCGGCTCGAGTGGCGAAACGCGATCTTCTTCCCGTGGGATCCTGCCGCCCACAAGTTCAAGGGCGAGACGGTGTACACGGACCTCGTCCTCGGGCACTCGTCGGCCGGCTGATCCAGCAGGCGGGCAGCTACGCGACGACGAGCTTCGCGGATCCGGTCTCGGGCGGTAGCACCTCCGCCGGTCGGCGGCGGGCGACCTCGGTGAACGCGTCCACGACCACCGGGCTGAACTGCTTCCCGCGGCCGGAGCGGATCTGCATGAGCGCGTCGTTCAGGGACAGCGCCGTGGCGTAGGGCCGGTTCGTCGTCATCGCGTCCCACGCGTCGGCCAGCCCGATGATGGCGGCTTCGACGGGGATCTCCTCGCCGGAGAGGCCGTCCGGGTAGCCGAGCCCGTCCCAGCGCTCGTGGTGGTGGCGGATGGCCGGGACCGCCTCCTGGAACGAGGACACCTTGGCCGCGATCTCGGCGCCGCGGAGGACGTGCTCGCGCATGACCGCGGCCTCCGACGGCTCGAGCGGGCCGGCTTTCGTCAGGATCGAGTCCGGAATCCCGATCTTCCCGACGTCGTGGAAGAGCGCCGCGGTGCTGAGGACTCCGAGCCGCTTCGGCGCGAGGCCGAGGCTGCGGCCGACAGCGAGCGCCACTCGTCGGACCCGCTGCGAGTGACCGGCCGTGTAGGGGTCTCGGGCCTCGACCGCCGCGTTGAGTGTCTCGACGGTCTCGAGCAGGCTCTCCTCGAGCCTGCGCGTCGTCTCGGCCAGCTCGCGCGAGCGGGCCTGGAACGCGTCGTTCTGCCGCGCGAGTCGCGAAGCGGCGCCTCGGACGAGGAGGGCGAGCGCAAGCCAGAGCACCGCGAAGACGATCGCCACCGCCACCCAGACCGTTCGGCTGGCGGCGGAGACGCGCGCGTCGAGGATGTCGGGCTTGACGTCGATCTCCGCGACGCCGGCGACCCTTCCCGCGTTCGTCTCGAGCGGCGACCAGACGACGATCTGGCGCGTGGTCTCTCCCGAGCCGCGAGGTCCGAGCGGGACGTCGGCGACCTTGGCGCGGGGCAGGTGCGAGCGGAGGACGGCGGAGACGGCCTCGTCGGGAATCGCAGCCCGATGCCGCGGGTACGTCGCGGCCAGGAGCCTGCCGTCCTCCGACCACACCGAGATGCCGGTGAGGTCGCTTTGCGCGCGTGTCGCTGCGCGCAGCCGCGCGAGCGCACGACGGGAGATCACGAGGCGCTCGCCGCGAACGAGGGCCGGCGCGAGACCGGTGTCGACGTACACGGCCGAGTGGCGAGCGCTGTCCTCGAGCGCTTGCTTCTCGAGGCTCTTCGACAGCACGGACGAGAGCACGACGGCGCCCACGGCCAGGATCGCCGCGGATGCGAGCAGAAAGGTCCAGAGCAGGGTCAGGGACCGCGTCAGTCCCGCCGAGCGGTAGGCGCGCGCCGCCATGAGTCGTCTATCGGCACGCGACGAACGCGCTTGAGCCGCCGGTCACGCAGTCGTGCGGCGGCCGCAGCGTCCGACCCGCGGAATGGAGCGCTCTACAATCGGCCGTCGTGGACCTCGACGTCGTCTTCCTCGGGACGTCCGGGGCGACGCCGACCGCGCAGCGAGCGCCCGCGGCGACACTCGTCCGCCGCGGAGGCGATCGCCTCCTGATCGACTGCGCCGAAGGGACGCAGCGGCAACTCCTGCGCTGCGACGTCGGCCTCCTCGAGCTCCGCGACGTGTACCTCACGCACTACCACGCCGATCACTACCTCGGCCTTCCCGGGATGCTGAAGACGTATTCGCTGCGAGGACGGGAGCTGCCGCTCGCCATCTACGGGCCCCGTGGGCTGCGCGACCTCCTGTCCAGCCTCCGGAGGATCTTCGGCCGCCTTACGTACGAGCTCGAGACGGTGGAGCTCGCGCCCGGCGACGTTCTGGAGCGGGAGGGGTACGAGTTCCGCACGTTCGCAGTCGACCACGGCGGGCCTGCTGTCGGATACGCCCTCGTCGAGCACGCGCGCCCCGGCCGCTTCGACGTCGGGGCGGCCGACGCGCTCCGCGTGCCGGACGGACCCGATCGCGGGCTGCTCCAGCGCGGACTTCCCGTGACGCTGGCCGACGGGACCGTGGTGAGCGCGGAGCAGGTGCTCGGGCCTCCCCGAGCGGGGCGAAAGCTCGTCCTCACCGGAGACACGGCGCCGTGTCGCTCGGTCGTCGAGGCCGCGCAGGCCGCGGACGTGCTCGTGCACGAGGCGACGTTCCTCGCGGACGAGCGCGAGCGTGCCAGAGAGACACTCCACTCGACGGCGGGCGACGCCGCGCTCGCCGCGCGCGAGGCCGGCGTTCGGCTGCTCGCGCTGACACACCTCTCGACGCGCTACTTCGGCCACGAGGTCGTCGAGGAGGCGCGGGAGCTCTTCCCGGACACGATCGTGCCGCGCGACTTCGACGTGGTCGAGATCCCGTTTCCCGAGCGCGGCGTGCCAGAGCTCATCCGGTCGGGGGCACGCCGGGAGAGGGCTGCTGTAGTGTCCGAGGAGACGTGACGAGGCAAGTTCAGGTCGCCGTCGCGGGCGACGTCGCCGAGGCCGAGCAGCTCCAGGAGCTGCTGGCGGCGGCGGGGATCGAGTCGTCGCTCGAGGTCGCGGTCGAGCACGATCCCGAGGTGACGGACGATCCACCGTTGAAGGTGCTCGTCGCCGAGTCCGAGGTCGAGGAGGCGAGGGACGCGATCGAGGCGTTCACCGACGAGGCGGAAGCCGAGGACGCTGAGTGAGCGCTCCTGCCGTCCTGCGCAGCCGCGCCCGCCGCTAGACTGGATCGGCCTTTAACCCGGTCCAGCGAGGCCGGAAAGGAGCGAGATGAGCACGAATCCACCCGAGGGCGCCGTTGGCGCCACACGAGATCGCGCTGGAAACGATCCAGTAGGGCGAGAGCCCGACACCAAGGTCCTTCTCGACGCCGAGGCGATCTCGAAGATGCTCTCGCGCATTGCGCACGAGCTGATCGAGCGCAATAGGGATCCCGACCGGGGAGAGCTCGATCGGGTCGCGCTTGTCGGAATCCAGACGCGAGGCGCCCCGCTCGCCGCGCGCGTGCGGCGCCTCGTGGCGGAACGCTCCGGACACGAGCTCCCGCTCGGCGCGCTCGACATCACTTTCCACCGCGACGACGTCCACGTGCGAGAAGGCGGCGCGCGTCCCGAGCGGCAGCCGGTCGTCCGCGCGACGAGCATCCCGTTCTCGCTCGAGGGCAAGACCGTCGTGCTCGTCGACGACGTGCTGTACACGGGCCGGACGATCCGCGCGGCGATCGACGCGCTCCTCGACTACGGGCGGCCGGCTCGCGTCCAGCTCGCCGTGCTCGTCGATCGCGGCCACCGTGAGCTGCCGATCCGGCCCGACTACGTCGGCAAGAACCTTCCCACGGCGAGAGAGGAGCGGATCCAGGTCGAGCTCGTGGAGGTGGACGAGGTGGACCGCGTCCTGCTCCTGCGCGAGTCGGAGGACGAGGGGCCGGAGGAAAGGCATGTCTGACCTGCGCCTCCTCGAGGCTCCGCGCCGCCATCTGCTCTCCATCCGGGACCTCTCGCGCGAGGACGTCTACCGCGTCCTCGAGACGGCGAAGGGAATGGCCGCGTCCATCGACAGAGAGGTCAAGAAGCTTCCGACACTCCGCGGCCGAACCGTCGTCAACCTCTTCTACGAGGCGTCGACGCGCACGCTGGCGAGCTTCGAGCTCGCCGCGAAGCGGCTCTCGGCGGACACGATGTCGATCCGGTCGTCGGGGTCGTCGGTCGACAAGGGCGAGTCTCTAAAGGACACGGCGCTCACGGTCTCCGCGTACGACCCGGACGTGATCGTGATCCGGCACCCGGCGATCGGCGCCGCCGAGCTCGTCGCGCGCCTCACACGCGCGCACGTCGTGAACGCCGGGGACGGGAAGCACCAGCACCCGACCCAGGCCCTGCTCGACCTCTACACCATGCAGGAGGCGCTCGGGCGCCTCGAGGGCGTGCACGTCGCGATCGTCGGCGACATCCTCCACTCGCGGGTGGCGCGGTCGCTCGTCCAGGCGCTCGAGCTCGTCGACGCGCGCGCGACCGTGATCGGGCCGCCGACCCTGCTTCCGAGAGGAGTCGAGGCGTTCGGCTGCGACATCTCTACCGACATCGCGGCGGCCGCGGACGCGGACGTCGTGTACGTCCTGCGCCTCCAGCGCGAGCGCATGGACGCGGGCGAGGCGTTCGTGCCCTCGCTGCGCGAGTTCACCGCGCTCTACGGCATCACGCCCGAGCGCGTGCGCCCGGGCCAGGTGGTCATGCATCCCGGGCCGATGAACCGCGGGGTGGAGATCGACCCGCGCGTCGCCGATTCGACGGCCGCGCTCGTCACCGACCAGGTGCGCTCGGGGCTCGTCGTGCGCATGGCCGTGCTCTACGACCTGCTCACGGTGGCCGTTCCCGCACCGGCCCCCGTGGCCGTGGAGGTCGGATGACGCTCTTCGTGCGGAACGGCCGCTCGGACTCGCTCACGCTCGAAGGCCGCGTCGTCGCTCCCGTCCAGGGAATCGACGAGTGCCTTCGGATCACGATCGAGGACGGTCTGATAACGCGAATCGAGCCGACAGGCTCGAGTCGCCCCGTGCTCGCGCCGGCGTTCGTCGACCCGCACGTTCACCTCCGGACCCCCGGCCGGGAGGACGAGGAGACGATCCGCTCGGGGACCGAGGCCGCCGCCGCCGGCGGCTACTGCGCCATCCTGGCCATGCCCAACACAGACCCGGTCGTCGATACGGCCGCCGTGCTCGAGGCGCTTGTGGAGAGGGCGCGGGAGGAGGCCGTGATCCCGACCGGCTTCATGGCCGCGATCAGCAAGGGGCAGCGGGGAGACGAGCTCACGGAGATGGCCGAGCTCGCCGCTCGAGGCGCGGCGGCCTTCACGGACGACGGACATCCGGTCGTCTCCGGAGGCTTCATGCGGAGGGCGCTCCAGTACAGCGGTCTCACGGGGCGCCGGCTCGCGGTCCACTGCGAGGATCTCGCACTCTCCCGCGGCGGGCACGCGCACGAGGGCTCCGTCTCCGCCGAGCTCGGACTCGGCGGGTACCCGTCGGTCGCCGAGAGCGTCATGGTCGAGCGGGACCTCGCGCTCGCCGCGTTCGAGGAGCGGCCGCTGCACGTGATGCACGTCTCGGCGCAGGAGTCGGTGGTCGCGCTGCACGCCGCGCAGGCGGCCGGTGTCCGCGCGACCGGGGAGGTGACGCCCCACCACTTGTGCCTCACGGACGAAGCCGTCCGCTCCCTCGACGCGAACGTGAAGATGAACCCTCCGCTGCGTGCGGAGGAGGACCGCCAGGCGCTGATCTCGGCCCTCCGCGACGGCACGATCGGCGCGGTCGCGACGGACCATGCGCCGCACGCATTGCACGAGAAGGAGGTCCCGTTCGAGGAGGCCCCCTTCGGCGTCACCGGGCTCGAGACGGCCTTCTCCGCGCTCTACACCCACCTCGTGCTGCCGGGCGTGCTCGGCCTCGAGACGGTCCTGGAGCGCATGTCCGCCGGACCTGCGCGGGCCCTGGGTCTCGACGAGCCGCGCATCGAGGTCGGAGCTCGGGCGAATCTCGTCGCGCTCGACCTCGACGCAGAGTGGCGCGTCACCGAGGACGGCTTCCGCTCTCGGTCGCGGAACTCGTGGCTGCTCGGGCAGACGCTCCGCGGTCGCGTCGTGCGCACGATCGCGGACGGGCGCGAGGTCTTCGCCGCATGAACGAGGCGGTCGGGAACGCCTTGTGGCTCAGAGCCACAAAGCTCGGAGTACGCGCGTCGTGAGCCGAACCGTGGGCTATCTCTTGCTCGAAGACGGTGCCGTGTTTCGCGGGCGCTCGGTGGGTGCGGAGGGCGCAGCGTTCGGGGAGGCGGTCTTCACGACGGCCATGACCGGCTACCAGGAGACGGTGACCGACCCGAGCTACGAAGGCCAGCTCGTCTGCTTCACGGCGCCGATGATCGGCAACTACGGGGTCGCGGAGGAGCGCGGCGAGTCCGCGCGGCCGCACGCGAAGGCCGCGCTCATGCGGCAGCTCGGAGGCGGTGAGTGGGGCGAGTGGCTGCGCTCCCACGGGCTCGTCGCCCTGGACGAGATCGACACGCGGTCCATCGTGCTGCGGCTGCGCGAGGGCGGCGCGATGCGCGCTGCCGCGGTCGCCGACGAGGCGCGGCAGCCGGTCGACGACGTGCTCCGAGAAGTGCTTGAGCAGCCGCTCATGGAGGGGCAGGCGCTCGTGGCGCAGGTCTCGACGGGCGAGCCGTACGTCTT
>Ga0209108_10002511_pt1 | contig 10483 bp, 9 predicted proteins | sample Rifsed10ft1_FD_184003 | JGI IMG/M metagenome (GOLD analysis project Ga0209108, IMG submission 184003) | Soil microbial communities from Rifle, Colorado, USA - sediment 10ft 1 (version 2) | ecosystem: Environmental > Terrestrial > Deep subsurface > Rock core/Sediment | place: Rifle, Colorado...
GGCGGCGCACCAGGGCGAGCGCCTCCGGCGATTCGCCGCGCTCGGCGGCCGCGACCGAGCACAGCACGTTCAGCGACTGCAGCAGGTTCTTCACGTCGTGCGTGACGCGCGCGCCGGTCTCGTGCACCGCCTGCATGTAGCTCGCCTCCTGCAGCGCCTGTTCGCGCAGCTTGGCGACATAGAACTCCGCCAGCAGCTGTCCCAGCAGGCGCAGGTGGCCGTGCAGCGCGGGGCTGGTGCGGTAGCGCGAGTAGATGGTGAGCGACACTTCCCGATTGGCGAACTCCACGGCATGGGCCGTGCGCCCGCCCGCCTCGCCGTGCGCGCCGCGCGCGCGCCACGCCACGCCCTCGACCGAGGGCAGCCGCGCGAGCGCGGCCACCGCGTCCGCCAGGAAACGCTCGGGCCGCGCCTCGGCGTGCGACAGCTCGGCCAGCAATTGCAGCCACTGCTCGATCGGCAGGCCGATGGAAAACAGGTAGCGCGAAATGAACACGTTGAGGCCGGCGTAGCCGGTGCGCGGGCTCCACGCCAGCCCGATGGCGAGGAGAACGGCGGCGATCACGAACACGATGTAAGTGAGCGCTTGCAGGTACCCGGTCTGCCCCAGCGTCATGAAGGCGAAGCTGCCGAGGATCACCACGCCGAGCATCAGCATCAGGAAGATGCTGTAGAAGTAGTCGATCACCTGCGCCGCCTCGGGCGGGTCGCTCTCGGCCGGCGTCAGCGCCATGAGCACGAACAGCGCCGGCAGTCCCCAGGCGGCGAGCGCGCGGATCGCCGGGTCGATCTCGTTGCGCGGCGCGACCTGCGGCAGCACGACCACGACCAGCAGCGCGACGAGATAGGCAAACACCATGAGGTAGAAGCGCCGCTGCCAGCGCGCCTGGTGCAGGAACACCTTGCCGCCGACCAGCCCCGCCAGCACCACGCTCCACACCGCCAGCAGCCACCAGTTGAGGAACACGACCAGCGCCGCCGCGAAAGCGGCGATGTACAGCGTCTGCGCCAGCGTGATGCGGCGCTCGCTGCGCAGCAGCGGCTGCCACAGCAGCAGCAATCCGAGGTGCGCGAGCAGCAGCACGCGCGCGCCGTCGTCGGCGACGCCGCGCAGCGCCACCACGTGCAGCAGCGCCAGCATGCCGATGACCACGAAGCGCCAGTGGCGCCGGCTGATGGCCCAGGCCGCCCGCGGCAGGCGTGCGGCGGCGGCGCTCTGAGTGTCGGCTTGCATGATCGGTGCGGTGCAGGCAAAGATACGCAGATTCCCCGGCCCGCGATAGATGCCCCCCGTCCTTCTTCTCGCCCGCAGCACGCTGCTCGAGGCACGCCGCAGCGGCCTGCCTTGGCTCGCGCTCGGCTTGCTCGCGGCGGCACTCGGGCTCGCGGCGTTCCTGTCGCAGGTGGCGATGACCGAAGGCCGCGAGCTGCAGGCGGCGCTCGCCGCCGCGCTGCTGCGCGCCGGCGCCGCGTTCCTGCTCGCCGCGCACGTCACCGCGAGCGTGGTGCGCGAAGCAAACGACAAGGTGCTCGAGCTCGCGTTGGCGCTGCCCCTGTCGCGCAGCCAGTATTACCTCGGCAAGCTCGTCGGCTACGGCGCGATCGGCCTGGGATTCGCCGCCGCCTGCGGCTTGCCCATGCTGTTGTGGGCCGCGCCCGGCAGTGCCGCGCTTTGGAGCGCGTCGCTCGCCGCCGAGCTGCTGCTGGTCTGCGCCGCGAGCCTGTTCTTCGCGGTGACTCTGGCGAACGTGGTTCCCGCCATCGCCGCCACCGCCGGGCTGTATCTGCTGGCGCGCTCCATCGCCGCCATCCAGCTGCTGGCGCGCGGCCCGCTGGCCGAGCCGACCTGGACGCAGAGCATCGCGCGTGGCGCCGTGGACGCCGTGGCGCTGCTGCTGCCGCGGCTCGATGCCGCCACGCGCAGCGAATGGCTGCTGTACGCGCCGCCCGCTCCAGGTGAGTTTGTCGCGGCGCTCGGCGCGCTCGTCCTGTACGCGGCTCTGCTGTGCGCGGCGGGCCTGTTCGATTTCCACCGGCGCAACCTGTGAGCGGGCGCGAGCGGCCGCTGGCGACGGTGCCCGGCTGGCTGTGGGCGCTGCTTGGCGCGACGCTCGCCGCACAGCTCGGCGCGCAGGCCTTGCGTCCGCCGCCCGCGGCGGCGGCGTCCGATCTGCCGCCGGCGCCGCGCGCCGCGGCCCTGCGCGCCGCGAGCCTCGGCGAGCCCGCCGCGGCCGCGCGCCTCGCCATGCTCTACGTGCAGGCCTTCGACCTCGGCGCGGGCAACGCCCTGCCCTACCGGCGCCTCGACTACGGCCGCCTGCGCGCATGGCTGCGCGCGATCCTCGACACCGACCCGCGCAGCAGCTATGCGCTCTTTGCCGCCGTGCGCGTGTACGCCGAGGTCGACGACCCGGCGCGCACCCGCGCGATGCTCGAATTCGTCCATGAGGCCTACCTCGAGGCCCCCAACCGGCGCTGGCCCGCGCTCGCGCACGCTGCGCTGCTCGCCAAGCACCGCCTGCGGGACCTGCCGCTCGCGCGCCGCTACGCGGCCGACCTGCAGCGCCTGACAACCGATCCGGACGTGCCCTTGTGGGCGAGACAGATGGAGATCTTCATCCTCGAGGACATGAACGAGCTCGAGGCCGCAAAGATCATGCTCGGGGGCTTGCTGGCGAGCGGCCACTTGCGGGATCCGGGGGAGCGCCGCTTTCTAAAGGAGCGGCTCGGCGCGCTCGAGCGTCGTCTCGCGTCGGAACGGTGACGCGAATGACGGGATCTCGACGGTTTTTTCGTGATTTTTGACCTCTGAAGGCCGGAAATGCCAAAATTTACCCGGCACGGAACTTGCGGCCGCTTTTTATCGCCTCGTCTTCCGCAAAAGGAGTAATTGGATGAAAACGAACCAGAAAGGCTTCACGCTCGTAGAGATCGCGATCGTGCTGGTGATCATCGGGCTGCTGCTGGGCGGCATCCTGAAGGGCCAGGAAATGATCACTCAAGCGAAGATCAAGAACATCATTTCGGACTTCTCCGGCATCTCGGCAGCCTTTCATGGCTACCAGGACCGCTATCGCGCGATTCCGGGGGACGATCTGGGCGCGGCCGCGCGTTGGGCCGCGGCACCCGCGGCGACCTCCGGCAACGGCAATGGCGTAGTTGCGGGGACCTACAACAACGCCGGCGCGGCGTGCGCCGCCAACGTGGAGGCCTGCAGCTGGTGGGATCACCTGCGCCGCTCGGGCTTCGTCGCCGGTTCGGGCGTCAATCAGCCGTTGAATGCGGTATCCGGGATCGTCGGCGTGCAATCCGGCGACGGCGCCGGCGGAGCGGTCTTGGGCGGCATCGGGGGCGTCGGCGGGTTCTTCGGGCTGATGATGTGCTCGGCGAACCACCCGGACAAGGTCGCGATCGCCACCGATACGCAAATGGACGACGGTGTGCGCACGACGGGCTCCGTGCGCGGTCAGCTGCAGACGACAAACAACCCGACTATCGTCCAGAATGCCTTGACGGCGCCCGACGCCAACAGCTACGTGGAGAGCGGCACCAACACCTACACGCTCTGCCGGCTGCTCTAAGCGCAGCAGGATTCACTCTTGAAGGGCCGGCCGCGCGCCGGCCCTTTTCTTTTTACTGCCCCTGCAGCAGGCGCAACTCGGCCGCGGCGAGCGCCTGCGGCGTGCCGAGGAGCACGATCACGTCGCCTTCGTGCAAAGGCCCCGCCTCGTCCGGCGCGAGCTTCTTCGCCGCGCCCGGGCGGCGCACCGCGCGCACCTGGGCCCCGAGCTCCTCGAGCCCGAGCGCCGCGAGCGGGCGCGCCAGCGCCGCCGCGTGCGCATGCAGGGTCACCGCATGCAGGCGCGGCTGCAGCGCTTCGCCGCCTTCCGGCGCGTCGCTCGCGCCGTGGTACAGCCCGCGCAGCAGCCCGTACTGCTGCTCGCGCACCTGGCTGACGCGCCGCATGACGCGCGCGAGCGGCACACCCACCCATACCAGCGTATGCGAGGCGAGCATCAGGCCCGATTCGAAGGCTTCCGGCACCACCTCCGAGGCGCCCGCGGCCGTCAGGCGCGCGATGTCCGCCTCGTCGCGCGCGCGCACGATCACCGGCAGCGACGCGTTGAGCGCATGCACGTTGGCGAGCACCCGCGCCGCCGCCGCCACGTCGGCGAACGTGATCACCACCGCCGCGGCGCGCGCCACGCCCGCGGCCACCAGCGCCTCGCGCCGCGAGCAGTCGGCGTACACCACGGTGTCGCCCGCGAGCGCCGCCTCGCGCACGCGCTCGGGATCGAGGTCGAGCGCCACGTAGCGCAGCCCTTCAGCCTCCAGCAGGCGCGCGAGGCGCTGGCCGTTCCTGCCGTAGCCGAGGATGATGACGTGGCGCTCGGTCTGCAGCGAGCTGACGGCCACCCGGTGCAGCTCGAGCGAGCGCGCCATCCATTCCGAGGCGGTAAAGCGCAGCACGATGCGGTCGCTCGCCGCGATCAGGAACGGCGTTGCCAGCATCGACAGGATCATGGCCGCGATCAGCGCCTGCAGCACGGGTTCGGGGGCCAGCTCAGCCGTGCGCGCCTGTGCCAGCAGGACGAAGCCGAATTCGCTGCCCTGGGCGAGCGCGAGCGCCGTGCGCAGCGCCGTGCCGGGGGCGGCACCGAAGGCGCGCGCGAGCAGTCCGATCACCGCGCCCTTGACCAGCAGCAGGAGCGCGACCAGCAGGAGCACCAGCCAGCCCTGGGCCAGCACCAGGCGCGCGTCGAGCATCATGCCGACGGTGACGAAGAACAGGCCGAGCAGGACGTCGCGAAACGGCTTGATGTCCTCCTCCACCTGGTAGCGGTACTCGGTTTCCGCGATCAGCATGCCGGCGAGGAAGGCGCCGAGCGCGAGCGACAGCCCGGCGATCCCGGTGACGAAGCTGAGCAGCAGGGTGATCAGCAGCACGTTCAGCACGAACAGCTCGGTGGAGCGGCGCCGCGCAATGACGCCGAACCAGGCGCGCATCATGCGCGGCCCGGCGACCAGCAGCACCGCGAGCACCACCGCGGCCTTGGCCAGCGCCTCGGCGATGTCCCGGCCGATGCCCTCGGCCGGACCGCCCAGCGCCGGCACCAGGATGAGCAGCGGCACCACCGCGAGATCCTGGAACAGGAGCACGCCGATCACGTCGCGGCCGTGCGCCGTGTCGAGCTCGAGGCGCTCGGCGAGCAGCTTCGAGACGATCGCGGTCGAGGACATGGCGAGCGCGCCGCCGAGCGCGATGCCGGCCTGCCAGCTGCCGCCGGCGGCCAGCGCGGCGCCCACGCCGAGCGCGATGCTCACGAGGACCTGCGACAGGCCCAGCCCGAACACGGCGCGGCCCATGGAGCGCAGCTTCGGCAGGCTGAACTCGAGCCCGATGGAAAACATCAGGAACACGACGCCGAACTCGGCCAGGTGGCGCACCGCCTCGGTGTCGGCGACGAGGCCCGCCGCATGCGGCCCGAGAACCACGCCGGCGGCCAGGTAGCCGATGATCGGCGGCAGCCCCAGGCTGCGGCACGCCACCACCGCCAGCACGCCGCCCGCGAGCAGCACGAGGACCGGTTGCAGCGCCAGGCCGGTGGCGTCCATTTCCGCTGGGAGGGTCGGCGAAGGGGGAGAGTTATACTTCACGGCTATGATAAGCGCAGTGCGCTCCGTGCGGCAGAGCGCGACGCGGACCGGCGCGGGCGCGCTGGAGCTCGCGCGCCGCGTGCTCGCGGTCGAAGCCGACGCCGTGCGCGCGCTGATCGAGCGCCTGGACGAGCGCTTTCTCGCCGCGCTGCGCCTGATCCAGATCTGCCTGGACGGACAGCGCGGCCGCGTGATCGTCAGCGGCATCGGCAAGTCCGGGCACATCGCGCGCAAGATCGCCTCCACCATGGCGAGCACCGGCACGCCGGCGTACTTCGTGCACCCCGCGGAGGCGAGCCACGGCGATCTCGGCATGATCCGCGCCGAGGACGTGTTCATCGCCATCTCCAATTCGGGCGAGAGCGCGGAGCTGCTGCGCATCGTGCCGGCCATCAAGCGCGAGGGCGCGAAGCTGGTGGCGCTCACCGGCAGCGCGGACTCGTCGCTCGCGCGCGAGGCCGACGTGCATCTCGATGCGGGGGTGGCGAAGGAAGCCTGCCCGCTGAACCTGTCGCCGACCGCCAGCACCACGGCCGCGCTCGCGCTGGGCGACGCGCTCGCCATCGCGCTGCTCGACGCGCGCGGCTTCTCGGCCGCGGATTTCGCGCGCTCGCATCCGGGCGGGTCGCTGCACCGGGAGGCGCTGAAGCACGTCGCCGACGTCATGCACCGCGGCGCGAACGTGCCCTGCGTGCGGGAAACCGCCACGCTCAAGCAGGCCCTGGACGAAATGACGCGCGGCGGGCTGGGCATGACCGCGGTGGTGGACGCGGCGCGGCGCGTGCAGGGGATCTTCACCGACGGCGACCTGCGCCGCGCGCTGAAGAAAGTCGCGAGCCTGAAGTCGGCGCGCATTTCGCGGGTCATGACCCGCGGCCCGCGCACGGTCGCCCCGGATGCCCTGGCGACCGAGGCGGTGGCGCTGATGGAACGTCACCGCATCAGCCAGCTGCTGGTGGTGAATGCGGCGGGAGAACTGGTCGGCGCGCTCAACATGAACGACCTGTTGCGCGCCAAGGTGGTCTGAAGCGATGGCGCAGGTTTCCGCCGACGCGCTCGAGCGGGCGCGGCGCCTCCGGCTCATGGTGTTCGACGTGGATGGCGTGCTCACCGACGGGCGCCTGTGGTTCGGGCCGGGCGGCGAGGCGCTGAAGGCATTCCACGTGCGCGACGGGCACGGACTGAAGCTGCTCGCCGAATGCGGCGTCGCGGCGGCGCTGCTCAGCGCGCGGCGCTCTCCCGCGCTCACCGCGCGCGCCGCGGAACTCGGCCTGCGCCACGTCCTGCAGGGCGTGGAGGACAAGCGCCCCGCGTTCGAGCGGCTGCTCGCGCAGCTCGGCATCGAGCCGGGCGACGCCGGCTACATGGGCGACGACCTGCCGGATCTGCCGGTGCTCGCGCATTGCGGCTTCGCCTGCGCGCCGCCCGGCGCGCATGCGCTCGCGCTGCGCCGCGCGCACTACGTCGCCGACGCGCCAGCCGGCGCCGGCGCCGCGCGCGAGGTATGCGAGTACGTGCTCGGCGCCCAGGGCAGGCTCGAGAATGCGCTCGCGAGGTACCTCGCATGAAGATGTCCGCGACGCGGCTGTTTCCGCTCGTGCTGATGCTCACCCTCGCGCTGCTCAGCTTCTGGCTGGAGCGCACGGCGCGCGAGGCGCCGGCGCCCCCGGCGCCGCAGCGCCACGACCCCGACTACAGCGTCGAGCAGTTCACCATCACCGACTTCAGCCGCGCCGGCGCGCCCGAGTCGACGCTGTCGGCGGCGAAGATGGTGCACTATCCGGACGACGACAGCACCGCGCTGGTGGCACCGCGCCTGGTGCACGCGAAGCCCGCGCTGCCTCGGCTCTTTCTCAGCGCCGACCGCGGCACGCTGTCGCGCGACGGCGCGGAAGTGTTCCTGCACGACAACGTGCTGCTGCGGCGCGAGGCGCTCGCCGAGTCCGGCGAAAGCCGCATGCAGTCGAGCTTCCTGCACCTGGTGCGCGCGCGCTCGCTGGTGCACACGGACCGCGAAGTGACGATCAGCGAGCACGGGCGCACCCTCGTCGGGCTCGGCATGGAGTACGACAACGGGTCGCGCCAGCTGTCGCTGCACGCGCAGGTGCGCGGGGTGTTCGAGGTGGGCCAACAGTGATGCGCAGGCGTGATGCGGTCGCTCTCGCCATAGCGCTTGCTGCGATCTCTGCCTTTTCCGCCAGGGCGGAAAAGGCAGATCGGGAGAAGCCTACGCAGGTGGAAGCGAGCCGCATGACCTCGGACGAGGCGCGGCGCATCAGCATCTTCGAGGGCAACGTGGTGCTCACCAAGGGCAGCATGCAGCTGCAGGCCGAGCGCATCGTCGTGCGCCAGGACGCCGACGGCTTCCAGTTCGCCAGCGCCAGCGGCAACCCGGTGCGCTTTCGCCAGAAGAGCGACGCGCGCGGCGGCGCGCAAGGGGTGTGGATCGAGGGCGAGGCGGGGCGCATCGAGATCGACGAGAAGAACGAGCGCGTCGAGCTGCACCAGAACGCGCGCGTGACGCGCGACAAGGACGAGGTGCGCGGCAGCTACATCCTCTACGACCAGCGCTCGGAGTTCTTCTCGGTCTCCAGCACGAAGGACGCGCCCGGCGCGCGCGTGCGCGCCGTGATCCAGCCGAAGCAGCCCGAAGCAGACGCGCCGGCGAAGCCCAGGCCCGAGGCGGGCAAGCCCGAGGCGAAGCAGTGAGCCTGCTGCGCTGCGAGCGGCTGCGCAAGCGCTACAAGTCGCGCGCCGTGGTGCAGGACGTGTCGCTCGAGGTGCAGAGCGGCGAGGTAGTGGGGCTGCTCGGCCCCAACGGCGCGGGCAAGACCACCTGCTTCTACATGATCGTCGGCCTGATCGCGGCCGATTCCGGGCGCATCCACCTCGACGGCCGCGAGCTCACGCACCTGCCGATCCACGCCCGCGCGCGCCTGGGCATCTCCTACCTGCCGCAGGAGAACTCCGTGTTCCGCAAGCTCTCCGTCGAGGAGAACGTGCAGGCGGTGCTCGAGCTGCAGGGGCTGGCGCGCGCGGACATCGAGCCGCGGCTGCAGGAGCTGCTCAAGGACCTGAACATCGCGCACCTGCGCAAGCACGCGGCGCTGTCGCTTTCGGGAGGCGAGCGCCGGCGCCTCGAGATCGCGCGCGCCCTCGCCACGCGGCCCGCTTTCATCCTGCTCGACGAGCCGTTCGCGGGCGTCGATCCGATCGCCGTGCTCGACATCCAGCGCATCATCCGGTTCCTCAAGGAGCGCCAGATCGGCGTGCTCATCACGGATCATAACGTGCGCGAGACGCTCGGCATCTGCGATCGGGCCTACATCATCAACGAAGGCGCGGTGCTCGCCTCCGGCCACCCGGAGGAGATCGTCTATAATGACAGCGTGCGCCGGGTGTATCTCGGCGAGCATTTCCGCATGTAGCCCGCAGTTCCCCGTCGCCATGAAGCCCACTCTGCAGTTCCGGCTTTCGCAGCACCTCACGCTGACGCCGCAGCTGCAGCAGTCCATCCGCCTGCTGCAGCTCTCCACGGTCGAGCTGAACCAGGAAATCGAGCGCATGCTCGCGGACAATCCGATCCTCGAGCGCGAGGACGTGGAGGGCGACGCCCAGGCCGCGTTCACGCCGCCGCGCGACACGACGCAAAGCGCCGCCGAGGCCGCGACGCAGGCCGCGGACGAGCCCGCCGAGCGGCGCGACGACTGGCCGGCCGAGATCGCGACGCCGGCGTGGCGCGGTGACGACGACGAGGAAGGCGACCGGACGTTTGCCGCGCCCGATCTGCCGACGCTGCGCGACCATCTCAACCAGCAGCTCACGCTCACCGGCATCGGCGAGCGCGACCGGGCGCTGGTCGCGCTGCTGATCGACGTGCTCGACGAGGACGGCTACCTCACGCAGCCGCTCGAGGAGATCGTGGCGCTGTTTTCCGCCGAGGCGCAGGTCGACCTCGAGGAGCTCGGCATCGCGCTCAAGCACCTGCAGAATCTCGAGCCGGCGGGCGTCGGCGCGCGCTCGCCGGCGGAGTGCCTGCTGCTGCAGCTGCGCACGCTGGGCGATCACCCGGCCTGCGCGCTCGCCACCGAGATCGCCGCCCGGCACCTGCAGCTGCTGGCGGGCCGCGACTATGCGCGGCTGCGCGCGCTCACCGGCGCGCAGGAGGAAGCGCTGCGCGCGGCGCAGAAGCTCATCCAGAGCCTCAACCCGCGCCCCGGCGCGGCGTTCGCGCGCGTCGAGACGCGCTACATGATCCCGGACGTGATCGTGCGCAAGCACCGCAGCGTGTGGCGCGCCAGCCTCAATCCCGAGGCCATGCCGCGCCTGCGCATCAACCGCCTGTATGCCGATCTCGCGGGCAGCGCGCGCAACGGCAACAGCGCGCTCGCCTCCCAGCTGCAGGAAGCGCGCTGGCTGATCAAGAACGTGCAGCAGCGCTTCGACACCATCCTGCGCGTGTCGCAGGCGATCGTCGACCGCCAGCGCCATTTCTTCGAGCACGGCGAGGTGGCGATGCGGCCGATGGTGCTGCGCGAGATCGCCGAAACCCTCGGCCTGCACGAGAGCACGATCTCGCGCGTCACCACGCAGAAGTTCATGGCGTCGCCGCGCGGCACCTTCGAGCTGAAGTACTTCTTCAGCAGCCACCTCGCCACCGACGCCGGCGGCGCGACGTCGTCGACCGCCATCCGCGCCCTCATCAAGCAGCTGGTGGGCGCCGAGAACGCGCGCGCGCCGCTCTCGGACGCGCGCATCGCGCAGATCCTCGGCCAGCAAGGCATCGTCGTGGCGCGCCGCACGATCGCCAAATACCGGGAATCAT
>Ga0209108_10002512_pt1 | contig 10483 bp, 6 predicted proteins | sample Rifsed10ft1_FD_184003 | JGI IMG/M metagenome (GOLD analysis project Ga0209108, IMG submission 184003) | Soil microbial communities from Rifle, Colorado, USA - sediment 10ft 1 (version 2) | ecosystem: Environmental > Terrestrial > Deep subsurface > Rock core/Sediment | place: Rifle, Colorado...
ACCGGCTACCAGGACTTTCGGGCCGCTCCGGATCTCTCCACCCTTCGGCGCATCCCCTGGCTCGAGAAAACCGCCATGGTTCTGTGTGATCTGTCCAGCGAGCACGGGGAGCCGGTGGAGGAATCGCCCCGACATATCCTCAGGCGCCAAGTCCAACGGGCGCGGGACATGGGTTTCTTGTCCATGATGGCCTCCGAGCTCGAGTTTTATCTCTTCACCGACTCCTTTGCATCTGCCCGGGAGAAAGGGTATCACAACCTCGCCCCGTTCGGGTGGTACCTGGAGGACTACCACATCCTCCAAACAACCAAGGAAGAGCCGGTGATCCGGGCTATTCGCAACGGGATGGAGGCTGCCGGCATTCCGGTCGAGTTCAGCAAGGGCGAATGGGGCGCCGGCCAGGAGGAGATCAACCTCCGCTACGCCGAGGCCGTGGAGATGGCCGACCGGCACACCATCTACAAGAACGGCGTCAAGGAGATTGCGTACCTGAAGGGCCACGCGGTCACGTTCATGGCGAAGTACGACATGAAGCACGCGGGGTCAAGCTTTCACCTGCACGCCAGCCTCTGGGACCCCGGCGGGAAACGAAACCTCTTCGCACAGGAGGGCCGTCACCCCGGATCGGACCTCTTCAAGCATTTCGTGGCTGGACAGATGGCCCTGGCGCGAGAGTTCTCTCTCTTGTATGCGCCCTACGTGAACTCGTACAAGCGCTACCAGGCGGGATCCTTCGCTCCGACCCGGATCGCCTGGGGGTTGGACAACCGGACGTGTGGCTTCCGGATATGTGGTCACGGGAATTCCCTGCGGGTGGAGAATCGGATCCCGGGCGCCGACGCCAATCCGTACCTCGCCTTCGCCGCGACCATCGCCGCAGGCCTTCATGGGATCGAGCAGAAGCTGTCGCCGCCTCCCATGTTCGAGGGAAACGCCTATGAATCCGCGAGCATTCCCCAGGTGCCGCGGGCGCTGCGGGAAGCCATTGCCGAATTCGACCAAAGCAAGGTGGCCCGGCACGCCTTTGGCGATAAGGTGGTCGAACATTACCTCCACGCCGCGCGACTGGAACAGGAAGCCTATGATAAAGCAGTGACCTGCTGGGAGCTCATGCGGAATTTTGAAAGAATCTAACCAAATGTGGATCGCGGAACGCGGAATGACGGGAAAAGCGTTCGGTGGTTCGGTAGTTCGGTCGTTCGCGGAGTCCAACCGAACGACCGAATTCACCGCAGGCGGAAACAACCGAACACCTTTTGCAGGTCCCTTGAGTCTATTGAGTCTCTTGAGTTATTGAGTCCGAGGAACGACCGAACCACCGAACTCTCGAACGACCGAACGCTCTTGGGTTGACTGACCAGATTGGGAGGAATCATGCGCTTGCGAGGGAAGGTTGCGTTCATCACCGGGGCCGGCATGGGGCAGGGCCGGGAGGCGTCGCTGCTGTTCGCCAGGGAGGGCGCGCGGGTCATCGTGGCCGACATCAGCGCCAAGGCGGGGGAGGAAACGGTCCGGCGGATCCGGCAGCGGGGGGGCAAGGCCCTCTTCGTCGAGGGAGACGTCGGCGTGGAGCGGGACGTCAAGCGGATGATCGAGACCGGGGGGAAAAAATTCGGATCCCTCCACATCCTCTACAACAACGCCGGCGTCCTTTGGAAGGATCGTGACCGATCTGTCACCGAGACAGCCGAGCCCAACTGGGACCGCGTGATGGCCATCAATCTCAAGGGGCCCTTCTTCGTCACCAAGTACGGCATCCCCTACCTGCTCAAGTCCGGGGGCGGCTCCATCATCAATGTCGGCTCCGTCTCGGCCCTTTGCGGGTTCACGGTGGCCCAGGACGCCTACACCTCTGCCAAGGGCGCCCTGATCTCTCTGACCAAATCTCTGGCGGTCCAATTTGCTCGGAACAATATCCGGTGCAACATCATCCACCCCGGAATCATCGAGACCCCCATGCAGGCCCCTTACCTGAAGGACCCGAAGAAGCGCAAGTCCTTCGAGGACTCCATCCCCCTGGGGAGGGTCGCCCACCCACGCGAGATCGCGAATGTGGCGCTCTTTCTGGCCTCGGACGAATCCTCCTACGTCACGGGCGCCGAGATCGTGGCCGACGGCGGCTTCTACGCCCAGTGACCCCAGACACGCAACCGCAAATGAACGCAAGTCGCCTGGCTGCGCGTTCGGAGTGCAAAATCTCGGCAGACTTTCGAGAGATCTTGGGCCGAAGGTAGCCGGTCGCGCGGTCTTCTGATATCAGCCCGCTCGGGGCTCCGGGTGCTCTGACTGGTGCCCTCCTCCAATTGTCCGCCCCAGCAACTCGGCGAACGCCAGCACGACGAGGATCACCAGGACGACGACAACCGACATGGCCGCGGCGGCATTCAACTTGCCGTCGTTGACGAGGAGCATGATGGACACCGCAGCCAAGCTGATGTCGGGGGACACCAGGAAGATCACTGCGCTCAAGGTGACCATGCTGCGGATGAAAATATAGACGATACTGGCCGCGACGGCCGGACGGGCCAAGGGGAAGATGACCCGGGCGAGGATGCGCCACAGCGGGGTGCGCAGGCTCTGGCAAGCCTCTTCCAGCGCCGGGTCGAGCTGCTTCAACCTCGTCCGGGATGTCAGAAGTCCCAGCGGGAAGAACCGGAACAGGTGGTTCAGGACCACGATCGTCGCCGTCCCGGTTAGGATGAGGGGTAGCTTGTTGAACGCCAGGACGTAGCCGAGCCCCATGACCGTCCCGGGAACCGCGGCCGGAACCAGGGCCAGCAGGGTCAGAACCCACGCGCCGGCCGGCCGCCGGCGCTCCACCAGGTAGGCCAGCACCAGGGTCGCCAGCCCCCCGACCACTGCCGCGACGCCGCTCACCGCCACGCTGATCCAGATCGAGCCGTATCCCCCCGCCGTGTCAAACCGGTAGTGGGTGAGCGTGAGGCCGAAGTCGTATCCCCAGATCCGGACCAATGACGCTGCCAGGATCGTCCCGTAGACCAACAGGATGCCCGCGGTCACCATCCCGACGAATCCAGCCGCCAGGACACGGCCTAGCCGGCCGACCGGCACCGTGTACGGCCGGGCCGCCCCACCGATGCTGGCGATGGCCCGCTGGCCGAAGTAGTTGTCCAGGAGAAACGCCGCCACGGCCGGTCCTAGCAGGACCACGCTCACCACCGATGCCATGGCGAAGTTCTGCAGTCCGATCACCTGGGTGTAGATCTCGGTGGCCAGGACCGAATAGTTTCCCCCGATGATGACCGGGTTCCCGAAGTCGGTGATCACCAGGTTGAACACCAGGAAGCTGGCCGACGCCAGCGCGTACCGCGCCTCCGGCAGCGTGATCCGGAGAAAGGCCCGCCACCAAGGGGTGCGCAGGCTGGCCGCGGCCTCGTACAGGCGCGCGTCCACCGCCCGCAGGGCGGGTTCCAGGACGAGGAAGGCGTGGGGGAAGCAGTAGAACACCTCCGAGATCACGATCCCGTGCCAGCCGTAGATGCTCCACGAGACATCCAGCAGGTGGCGTGTGATCAGGCCGTTCCGGCCGAACAGGAAGATCAGCGCCAGCGCCTGCACGAACGAGGGGGAGATCAGGGGCAGCAGGGCCACCCTCGCGTACACCCCGCGACCCGGCAGCGGCACCCGGGCCATGACGTAGGCAAAGGTGAAGGCCAGGAGGATAGTCAGGACGGTCGAGAGGCTGGCGATCCACAGGCTGCGGCCGAGGGCCGCAAAGACCTGCGGCGTCCCCAGGAAGGCGGTGTAATGCCTGAGCGTGGCGCCGGTCGGGCCCTCGATGCTCCGCCGGAGGATCTCCACCAGCGGGTACAGGACGAAGGCCGTCAGGCCCAGCGCAAAGGCGAGAACCGTGGCCGTGGTGGCAACCCGGTCGGCGACCCATGGGCGCGCCCCGCTCCGCACGGCGGGACCGCCGGCAACCATTGCTCGTCCATCAGGTGGAGTCACTTGCATCCCCAGGAGTGGCGGTCGGAAAGACCATCAGGGCCTCCGGCGGAAGCTGGATCCAGACCAGCGACCGCCCACCCGTCAGTCCGGCGTCCAGCAGGTGCTGGGCGACATCCACCTGCACCGGGCATCCGTCCACCTCGGCGTGGACGCGCACTATGGCCCCGAGGAACGTGATCCCCTCGACCCGAGCGGGCAACCAGTTCGGGCCGGTCCCCGCAGCCTCTTCGAAGAGGACCCGCGCCCGTTCCGGGCGGATCCCCAGCGTCGCTGGCCCAGAGCCCGCCTCGGGAATCTCCAGCAGGCTGAGGCGGTGCCGACCGAACCACGCGGTCGGAGGTGGGCCAGGGTCCAGGCGGCAGGGCAAGATGTTGGCCGCGCCGACGAAATCCGCCACGAACGGATCCCGCGGGCTGTGGTAGATCTCCGCGGGCAGACCCACCTGGCGGACCAGACCCGCCTCCATCACGACGACCCGGTCGGCCAGGGACAGCGCCTCCTCCTGGTCGTGGGTCACGTAGATCATGGTGATCCTCAGCTCCCGCTGGATGCGGCGGATCTCGCCCCGCAGGCGCACCCGGATGCGGGCGTCCAAGGCCGACAGCGGCTCGTCGAGCAGCAGGATGTCGGGATTGGGAGCCAGGGCACGGGCAATGGCGGTCCGCTGTTGCTGTCCCCCGGATAGCTCGGGCGGTCGCTTGCCCGCGCTCTCGGAAAGATCGGTAAGGCGCAACAGCTCATGGACGCGCGCCTGGACCTGGGGGCGTGGCATCCGGAGGTTCTCCAGGCCGAAGGCGATGTTCTGGGCCACGGTGAGGTGAGGAAAGAGGGCGTAGGATTGGAAGACGATGCCGAAGTTGCGGGCCTGGGGAGGCAGGGTCTCGATCGCCTCGCCGTTGTACACGATACTGCCTCGGGTGGGGCGCTCGAATCCCGCGATCAGGCGCAACAGCGTGGTCTTGCCGCAGCCTGACGGCCCCAGGAGGCACACCAGCTCCCCCTGGGGCACGCCGAGGTCCACATCGCGAACGGCCCAGACCCGACCGAAGGTCTTGGAGACTCCCTTCAGCTCCAGGGTCCCGCGGCGGGTATCGGGGCCGTCAGGGTTTTTCGCCGGCATCACCGCTTGAAGCGGGCCTGCCATTCCGTCATCAGTCGCTGGACGTTGCTGGCCCACCATGCGAAGTCCAGCTTGATCAGCGGGATGCTCTCCGCCGACGGAATGTCTCCCACCGGCTTGATCCCGGGATAGGGCACGGTCACCTTGAGCTTGGCGACCTCGGCCATGGACGAGGGGCTGATGGCCCAATCCAGGAAGCGACGCGCCGCCTTGCCGTTCTTCGCGCCGCGGATCAGCCCGTTGGAATCCAGGTCGTACCCCGTCCCCTCGCCGGGCCACACCAGCTCGACGGGATACTTCTGCCGCTTGTACTGCAGGATCGGGAGGTCCAACGTCATGCCAATGGGAACCTCTCCCTGCGCCGCCATGCGGCCTGGCGCCCCGCCGCTCTTCGTATACTCACTTACGTTCCTGTCAATAGCCTTCAGCAGTTCCCACCCCTTCTCTTCGCCTTGCGTGAGGAGGACCGTCACCACGTGGATCATCCCGGTCCCCGAGGTGGTGGGGTTGGGCATCACCACCAGGCCCTTGTAGCGTGGGTCCGCCAGGTCCTTGTACGACCGCGGCACCGGCAGATTCCGTTGCTGCATCTGGGCCGTGTTGATCCCGAAGGCGCCCACGAACAGGTCCACCGCCACCCACGTCCCGTCCGCTCCCTTGAACTGGGCAGGGATCTTGTCCCAGTGGGCGGGCTTATACGGGTCCAGCAATCCCATGCGGGCCAGCTCGATCATCCGGCTGGCGGCGAGTCCCCAGATCACATCGGCCTGGGGGTTGTCCTTCTCCGCCACCACGCGCGCCGCCAGTTCGCCCGTGGAGAAGCGGAGGAACTTCACCTCCAGATCCGGCATCTCCCGCTTGGCGTCCGCCAGGTAGCCTGGGATCTCATCCTGCTCGAACGTCGTGTAGACCACGACCCGCTCTTGGGCCAGCGCCGGGATCGCCGTGACAAGGATCAGACCCGCAAGAAGACACGTGCTCCATGTCCAGCCTTTTCCAACTCGCTGTCTCATGATCCTCTCCTTTCCCTAGCCCTGCACCGGGAGACCTCCGTGTATCCCGGGCGCACCACACCTACCGACGAGCACTCGCTCTCAGCGACGCTATCGCCTCCTCCAGCTCCTCCTGGGCCTGCTTGGCCGGCCAGCGCTCCCGGATCACCCGCGAGAGCGCCCGGGTCATCGCCTCGGGATGCTGGTGGGCGAAGATATTGCGCCCCACGGAACACCCGATCCCCCCGGCCTTCATGGCTGCCTCCATCCGCCGGAGCAGCTCCGCGTCGGTGATGCGGGGGCCTCCGGCCAGCACGGTGGGCAGTCGCGTGGCCTGCACGATTCGCTCGAATCCTTGGGGATCGCCCGGCCAGTTGCTCTTGATGATGTCCGCCCCCAGCTCGGCGCAGAGCCGCGCGTTCCGGATCAGGTAGTCGAAGCCGTACTCTCCCTGCAGCTCCTCCACTGCCTTATAAGTCGTCGGGTATTCCGCCTCGGCGATGAAGGGGATCCCCCACCGCCGGCAGGCCTCGCCCACCCGGGCGACATACTCCAGCATCCGGGACTCCTCGGGTCCCGTCAGGGCCACGAACACCACCACCGCATCCGCCCCCGATTCAGCCGCCTCCTCCACCGAGCCGATGTGAACGATCTGGTTGGGGACCGTACTGCCCGTCGCCGATGCCGTGAGCATCATGGCCCACGCGACATCTTTCCGGTACTCCGCCACGGTCTGGCGGGCGAATCCCTGACTCATCATGATGACGTTGGCGCCGCCGCGGATCGCCTCTCGCAATCGTGCCGCGGTGTCGGCCAGAGGGGGCAGGAACGTGGGCGAGGTCATGCCGTGATCCAGGGCGCAGATCAGGCTCGTCCCGTCCTCGTTCACGACCCGCTTCATCCGGAACTGTTTGCCGAGACTCATTCGAACCTCCTTACGATTTCTTTCGCCCAGTCATCCAGCAGGCCGACCTCTGCCGCCAGGTCCAGGATCGTGTAGCGGTTCCGGATCTCCCGCGCCAGGAGCAGGGAGCGGTGGATGTCCTCCACCGACAGTCCCAGTTCGGTTGCCGTCGTCGGCGCGCCGGCCCGGCGCATGGCCTCGCACAGGGACGCCGGGTCCGGGCACAAGGGGCGGAGAACCGCCCAGATCTCTCCCCATCGCTCCTGATGGCTGGCGAACCGTTTGGCCCGATCGGCGGCCCTGCGGTGCTTCGCCCGCGCCTCCTCACGGACCACCTTCCAGAGCGCGCCATGGCGGACCGCCAGGCTCGGCTCTGCGTCCTCCCACGAATCGGGAGCATTCGCAGACGGTCCCGGCAGATCGCGGACCGCCGTCTTCCCGATCCGATCCATGAGCCCTGCCGTCAGGATGCACGTCACGCCAACCTGGGCGCCATGCAGGGGCTCTCCCCGCCCTCGAGTCGCCGCATCCATCTCCCAGTAATGCGAGATCAGGTGCTCGGCGCCGGATGCCGGCGAGGACTGCCCGGCCATCACCATGGTAAACCCGGAGAGGATCAACGCCTCCGTAAGCTGGGCGACGGCCGGATCCTCCCGGCGATTCAGGGCGTCTGCGGCCTGACTCGCCCGCTGCATCGGCCCGGCAACGAGACCCGCAACCGCGGGGCAGTAAAAGGTCCCCTCAACGAGATTGGCGAGGCGCCAATCCACCAGAGCCGTTTGCTGCGACAAGAGATCCCCCAGTCCGGCGCGGATCATCGCCGGGGGAGCCGCACGCAGGATCGCGAGGTCGGCGAGGATGGCGGCCGGACCCTGGGCGGGCCGGGTCACCTTCAGGCCCGCCTCCAGCAGAGAGGCGTTCGTCGAGGGATACCCATTCATGGACGGGGCCGTGGCGCAGATGAGATACGGCTTGCCGAACGTTCGGCTACTCACCTTGGCCAGGTCATTGATGGTGCCGGAGCCGACGGCCAGGATCGCATCGGTGTCGGCCCGGATGGCCTCTTGAATTCGCTGGCGGTTGGCCTCGTCCGCCAGGGGCGGTCCCTGGGGACCGGGCGGGAGGACAACCTCGCTGACCGTGAGTCCGAGGGAGTGGAGCCGTGGCCCGATCGCGTCCCAGGCAGCCCTGTGGGTCGCCGCGTCGGAGACCGCCAGCAGACGTGTGGGGCCACCCGCGGCGGCCAGGGCGTCGGGCAGCGCATCCAGCGCCCCGTGCCCCACCGTGATATGGCGTGTAGGGATGTGATGGGTCCGCCCGCAGTCGCAGGCAAAGGGCCGATCCAGGAGCGCTGTCGGTATCCCCACGGTTGCCCCGTGCTCACGTGTGCTCAAAGGCTAGCTGTGTCCGGGAGAGCCGTATTGCATCATCATGGGCCTGACGCCCACAGACGCGTATGGCGTATGGCGTATGGCGTATTGCACGGAAAGAACCATACGCCATCTGCCATATGCCAAGGCCGGTTCCCTTACCGCTGCGCCGCGCCCTCGGGCAACGGCGGTGGCGCGATGGGTGCGGGGGGCGAAGACTGAGTCGTATCCAGGGGGGACAAGGGCTCGGGCACGTCCGGCTCCGCCTCGGGTGTGGCGACCTCCCCCCGGATGAAGAACTCGGTAATCCCCTCGGGATCCTCCGGGCCGGTCGGAAGCCCCGTGCGCAAGTTCACGTTTGCTGCGAGCACCCCTTCAGGGATCGGGACGGTCTCGGCCGGGACTTCGGGCAGGACCCTTCGCATGAAATCCGCCCAGACAGGCGCCCCAAGTCGCCCGGCGCTTTCGTGGGGGCCCAGAGAACGTGGCTGGTCAAACCCGATCCACAACCCCGCCGCCAGGCGGGGCACGTACCCCACGAGCCACATGTCGGCGGCGTCCTGGCTGGTCCCCGTCTTGGCCGCCAGCTCCTGGCCGGGGATCTTCGCCCGCTTGGCGGTCCCGCGCTCGACCGCCCCCTGGAGGATCCTGGTGACCTGGAAGGCCACCTCTTCGCGAAGGACGCGCTCTCCCGGTTCCTCGGTGAGCTCCAGGAGATCCCCGTTGGGCGAGACGACCTTCCGGACCCCTCGCGGGGGGACCCGGATTCCCCGATTGGCAAACACCCCATAGGCGGAGACAAGCTCCAACAGATTGATCTCGGATACGCCCAGGGCAAGGGCGATCTCCCGCCGCAAGTCGGACGCGATCCCCATCCGATGGGCCAGGGAGATCACCGGATCCACGCCCACCGCTTCCAGCAGGCGGACGGTCGGCACGTTGATGGATTCCTCCAGGGCATGTCGCAGGGTCACCTCCCCGCGGAACTGCCGGTCGAAGTTTTCCGGGCTCCACTCCACCATCCGCCCGTTCTGGCGAATCGAATAGCTGACGGGGTAATCCTCCAGAAGGCTCGCGGGCGTGAACCCTCGATCCAAGGCAGCGGCGTACACAAAGGGCTTGAAGGCCGAACCGGGCTGCCGAAAAGCCTGGACCGCTCGATTCCACTGGCTTCGCCCGTAATCACGCCCGCCCACCATGGCCCGGATCTCGCCCGTGGTCGGATCCATGGCCACCAGGGCACCCTCCAGCATTGGCGCATCGGGCGCGGCCGCGTTCCGCCGGGCCACCTGGGTCTTCTCGATCTCGCCAATACCCCGTCGAAGGACCTCCGTCGCCGTCTGCTGCATCTGCAGGTTGAGCGTCGTGTAGATTCGCAGGCCGCCCTTGGCCAGCAGCACCTGTCCGTACCTGGGTTCCAGCTCTCTCCGCACGAAGTCCACGAATGCGGGCGCCATCCCTCGTCCCCGGAAGTACGGATTCAGGACGATCGGCTGGCGAATACCGGCTCTGGCTTGCGCGCCACTGATGTGCCCTTCCTTCTCCATCCGGCCGAGGACGTAGTCGCGCCGCTGCTTCGCACGCTTCAGGTCATTGAAGGGGGAGTAGGCGCTGGGCGCCTTGGGAAGCCCCGCGAGGAGTCCTGCCTCCGCCAGGGTAAGCTGCCCCACGGACTTCCCGAAGTAGGTGCGCGCCGCGGCCTCGATGCCGTAGGCGCCACCGCCGAAGTAGATGGCATTCAGGTACATCTCCAGGATCTTGTCCTTGGTGTACCGCCTCTCGATCTCCTGGGCCAACTGGATCTCCTTGAGCTTCCGGCTCAGGGTGCGCTCTGGGCTCAGGAACAGGCTCTTGGCCAGCTGCTGGGTGATGGTGCTTCCCCCCTCCTTGAGCTTTGCCGACCTGAGGTTGCGCAGGGCCGCGCGCGCCATCCCTTTCAGGCTGATGGCCCCATGCTGGTAGAAGTTGGCGTCCTCGGTATCCAGGATGGCCTGCTGGACCTGCCTGGGAATCCGGGCGAGTGGCACGAAGACGCGATACTCCGGCGCCAGAGATGCGAAGGCTTCGCCCTGGTCGGAGTACAGGATACTGGGCTCTCCGGGTTGGAACATCTCGAGCGTGTCGAGGG
>Ga0209108_10002513_pt1 | contig 10481 bp, 10 predicted proteins | sample Rifsed10ft1_FD_184003 | JGI IMG/M metagenome (GOLD analysis project Ga0209108, IMG submission 184003) | Soil microbial communities from Rifle, Colorado, USA - sediment 10ft 1 (version 2) | ecosystem: Environmental > Terrestrial > Deep subsurface > Rock core/Sediment | place: Rifle, Colorado...
TCGGAGCCCAAGTCTGACATGGTCAAGGTCTACTTCAACGACGCGTTCGGCCGGATCGAGCTGCTGGCCAAGGAGGCGCTGGGCTCGATGGAAGAAGGGGATACCCTGCGGACACAGCTCAGTGCCCTAAAGAAGCTCACCCGCTCCACTCCCATCAACACCACTCGCCTCAGGCGCGCCATCGCCGGAAGGATCATCGAGTCCGAAGGCTACCGGGCCTAACCGTCACGGTTTCGCGTTTCGGGTTTCGGGTCCAGAACACTCGAAACTCTGAACTCGAAACTCCAAACTAGCGGGCGGGGCCGACCCACTCTTCGCCATCGGTCCAGACCTCCTTCTTCCAGATCGGCACGGTCTCTTTGAGGCGGTCGATGGCGTAGGCGCAGGCTGCGAGAGCCTGGTGGCGATGGGGGGCAGAGACGGCAATGGCCACGCTCACCTCGCCGATCTCCAGACGTCCGATCCGGTGGACCATGGCGATCTCGTCCACCTTCCACTTCCGGCGAATCTCATCGGCGATCTCTCGCATCTTCGGGATCGCCATCTCCCGGTAGGCTTCGTATTCCAGGTAGAGGACCTGCCGGCCCCGAGTCTGCTCCCTGACGACGCCAAGGAAGCTGGCCACGGCGCCCGAACTCGACCGAGTGACGGCACTCACGAGGGGTTCGAGCGAAAGCGAACGGTCGGTGATGTCAAACATCCGCGCCTCCGCTGACAGGCGGGATCAACGCCACTTCGTCATCGGCCGAGAGTCTCTTGTCAGAGGGGGCATACTCGCGATTCACTGAGAAGAGGAGCGAACCAGCCAAGCCCTGCAATCGCGGGAATTGACCCTGGATCCTGTCAAGAAGCTGGATCAATGTGCTGCCCTCCGGCAGGTCAACGACGAGTTCCCCGGTCCCGACAATCTCGCGAGCGGCCGCGAAACACCTGACCCGGACCTTCATCCCAGTCGCTCCGAGACTCTATAGCTCCGCTCCACGTCCAGGTGGCTCCGCACCCCGACCGCCTCCCTCTGAATAATCAGGTACTGATAGGCAAGATGGGCTAGGTCACGACAAACCGCCAGACGAGCAGCCAATTGCTCGCGCGCTTCTCGAAGTGAGGCGGCCTCTTCTGGAGGGTTGCTCCCGTGTCGAAGGCGCGCCTCAATCTCAGCGAACGACGCCCGCGCGCTCTCCAGCGCATTCAAGGCATCTTCCAGTCGTTCGCCGGCCCGACGTAGGGTCTCGGCCTTTTCTTGCCGGATTTCGGCCTCGATTTCCTGTAAGGCGTGAGCGCGACTTCGCAGGAAGATCGAATGCAGCGTAGAAGAATTTACCGGGTATTTCTCATCCATATCAATAAACACAACAGGTTATACAGACTATTTCATGTATCTAATGAATGTGTTCCCCGGCCAACTGTTGGCTGAACGTAGCATAAGTTCTCGGGAACTGTCAATCCAGCTCGGCGCGCCAGAGGCCGCGGCGACGAACTTCGCGCTTGACCTTTGCATCTATCTATGTTAGGACATCTCTGAATACGGGGGCCACCAGGCCCGATTCAGTAAGGAGGACTTTCGAGGGTGGCATCGAAACAGCCGAGGACAAAGGCAAAATCGCCCCTTGAGGCGATGGGCATGAAGATCCTGGCTGGCTCGAACAAAGAGAAGGCGATTGCCCTCGGGCAGTTGACAGAAGACCTCCTCGACGAACTCGGCTACTTCGATTTCCGTGCCAGGCTGTCCACCACCGCCCTCACCATCGACCTGAAAGCTCGCCACCGTTCCGGGTCTCATCGTCTGCATTGCCACGGACGAACCACACCCCGCGAGATTCGCCTGGACGAACTGCGGAAGGTTCACCGGCGATACGTCCAGGAGCGACGACGGGATAAGCGACTCGCCGGCGTCTTCTTCTCCCCATTCGGGTTCCACTCAACCGCCAAATCCTGGTTTTCTCGCCTCGATCCTGCTGTCAAGGGCGACTATCACCTGTTTGGCTTTGAGAAGATATGCGCCCTGCTCCGGCGGGCCAAGTTGGTCTCCTCCCCGGAGCAGATCGTCCACGCGACTGAGGGGCGCGTCATGGCAGAGCTAGGCGCACAAAGCCTGGTCTTTGTCGCAGGAAGGTTCTATTGGGTCTTCCTGACCCATGCCAAGAAGGGAACTGCCTACGTCGTTTTTGATGCCTACGGATCGCCAGTCTCCCGGCGCGTTGCCCACGCGATCAAGCGGATGGATGGCTCTCTGAAGGGAAAGCGCCTGCTGAACCTGCAGGCGAGGGAGAAGATCCTCCTCGCCCTTGCGGAGTCCGGACAGAAGAACCTCGAGTCCCTGGGGCGAGAGACGAAAGAGCCCCTCAACGATCTTCGAGATGTCATGCAGGGGCTTCTGTATGAAGGGTTCCTTGTCACAGAGCCCGGAGGTCAGCCTCGATGGAGGTTTGACCGATACTCGATCAAGCCAGGGTTCACTGTCTTCCTGAGCCTCGCTCGCCAGTTCCTTGACAGCCCCCAACGGTTCAAGTTCCTCCGGTCGAACTTTGCGGTCCAGATGCTGGTTGCCGGCCTGGTCCCGCATCTCGAGGGACGATTCCGCGTGAAGTTCTCTGAGGAGGATCGATCCTGGCTTCCGAAGTTCTTGGCCGTCTCTCCCTCGGCCCTCTCCCACGCCCTGTTTGCGCCGTCAGACTATTTCCTCTCCGCGTGGCAGGAACTGGAGAGCCGCCTGCTGCCCAGCCAGGAGAAGGAGCGGCTCCGGAACCTCCATTTGGGCAAGCTCTACTCCGACCTGCTACTGCGCTACGCAAGCGACCTGCAAGACAGCCGATTCGAGGATATGCTTCGCCACAAGGGCGTGAGAGGTCACCTCTATCGGGTCACGGCCAAGGCAGCAAGCGCCGAGGAGCTGTTCTTCTCGATGAAGGGTGACTCGTACCTCACGCTCACGGGGCTCTCCGCCGCCGGCACCATCGCCCCAAAGGTCGTCGGACCTACAGGCGCGCCCAATGGTGACATCGCCCTGAGCAACGGCAAGGCCCTGATGCATATGCAGGAGTTCGACTACGCCGTTGAGCTGCTCGATCGGGCGATTAAAGACATGAAAGACCCAAAGAAACTCCTGGAGGCTTATCACAGCAAGGGAGTCTGCTTGCTGCATCAGAAGCGGCATTCCGCGGCGATCTCCTGCTTCAACGAGGCCCTCCGCTATGACGGCAATTGCAAGGAGGCATGGCTTCACAAGGCTGCCTGCCTGAAGGAGCTGGGAGATAGCAACGGGGCCATTCGCTGCGCCAAGCGGGCCCTGGAGATCGATCCCGCCTACGACGAGGCGCGAGACTTTTTGCGTAGCATCTGAGCCGTCCCTCGCGTTGGCCTCACCGCATCGGTTGTCCCTCGTTCCGCCGACGTGGCGTGCCCACTGAGGGGTTCTTCATCGTGCAAGGCGACTCCAGCATTGCCGCTGACCCGGTCGCATTCCATGCAGTTCGGCACCTCAGGACCCGCGGCTCGACGCCGAGGTTCAACATCCCACGGCTCTTGCCGCGGCACTCGGCTGCACACAACCGGGTCGGGCTCTCGAAGATCGTGAGGAGACCGACAGGCGACCGTCTCGGTCTCGAGAGGCCGCAGGGATACCCATGATCGGCATCCTTGACTACGCCGCCTACGTCCCGATCCACCGCCTTTCCCGAGCCGAGATCGGCAGGGCCTGGGGCCGACCTGTGCCCCCGCCCTACGCAGTCGGAGAGCGAGCCGTCTCGAACTTCGACGAGGACAGCGTGACCATGGCAACCGAGGCCGCCCTCCGCTGCCTCGCCCAGTCCGAAGGACAGCGGCCGGACGGCCTCTATTTCGCCTCCACCACCGCGCCCGACCACGAGCGCCAGGCGGCAACCGTCATCGCCGCAGCCGCCGATCTGCCGCGCGAGATCCGCACGGCGGACTTCGCGGGGTCGCTCCGGGCCGGGACGTCAGCGCTCCTGGCGGCTCTCGACGCGGTCAAGGGCGGCCCGGCGTGGTCAGTCCTCGTAGCCGCGGCGGACTGCCGCCTGGCCGAACCGGGACAGACGGCCGAGGCGCTCATCGGCGATGGGGCCGCCGCCTTCCTTGTCGGAGAGGGCGAGGCGCTCGCCACAGTCGAAGCAGCCTACTCCATCGCGGAAGAGTTCCCCGGCACCTGGCGGCAGAGTCAGAATCTCTACATCCAGAGTGATGACGAGAAGTTCGCCGCCACCTACGGCTATCAACGAATCCTTCTGGAGGCGATGCGGGGCTTGCTCGATAAGGCGAAGCTCAACCCCAACCAGGTCTCCAGAGTGGTGTGCCCCGCGCCGGACCTCCCCAGCTACACCGCCCTCGCCCAGGCCTCGGGGGTCCCGCTTCTCTTTCTCCAGGACCCCCTCCTGCTCTCCGTCGGCTTTACCGGAGCCGCCTCGCCTCTGCTCCTGTTGGCGACCTGTCTTGAGAAGGCCGAGTCCGGGCAGTTGATCGTCGTCTTGAGTTACGGTAGCGGGGCTGACGCCCTCCTCCTCTCTGTGACCGACGACATCGAGGCGCACCGGTCCCGGGCGCGGCGAGATCTTATCGGCCATGGGCGACCCCTTCCCAGCTACCAGACCTATCTCACGCACCGGGATCTCGTGAAGAGCCAGCACGGCGTGTGGGAGGTCGAACCATTCAGCTCTCTCACCATGATGTGGCGTGAGCGCAAGCAGAATCTGGCGCTGTACGGGGTCAGGTGCACGAAGTGCGCGGCGGTCTTTTTTCCGGCGCGGAGGGTCTGCCCGAAGTGTAAAACCAAGGATCCCTTTGAGCCGCACAAGCTCAGCCGGCGAGGCCGACTTGTCACCTTCAGTACAGATCGGCTCTACCCAGGGCCTGAGTCGCCGACGGTGATGGCGGTGGTCGATCTGGACGGCGGGGGTCGGCTCTTTACACAGATGGCGGATTGCGATCCGGAGACGCTCCGGGTCGGAATGGAAGTGGAACTGACGCTCCGAAAATTCCATGAGTCGAAGGGGTACACCCACTACTTCTGGAAGGCCAGATCGGTCGGGCTGGACTCATGAGCCGAGGCGCAACATATCGCCGCCGCTGATAAGAACAGCCCCACCGCCATGAGGCAGGGATGAGACGATGAGCATCCGAGACAGGGTTGCAATCATCGGCGTTGGCGCGACGCAGTTCGGCGAGCACTTCGAGCAGGGATACTCGGACTTGATCGTGGAGGCTGCCTACGAGGCGTTTCGGGATGCGAACGTCTCGCCGCCTCAGATCCAGGCCGCCTGGCTCGGGACGTGCTTCCCGGATTCCGGCGGCTACCAGGGAAACGCCGGGGCCTCGCTGGCCGATGCCCTCAGCCTCTACCACGCCCCGATCAGCCGCGTGGCCAACTACTGCGCCACTGGAGCCGACGCGTTCCGAAACGCCTGCTTCGCCGTCGCCGCCGGCGCCTATGACCTCGTCCTCGTGGTCGGCGCGGAGAAGATGCGCGACGTCACCGCGCGCGAGAGCCTGGTGGGCCAGTTGGCCGAGACCGGCCACCCGGTCCACGGCAAAGGGGTCACCGCGCCCGGCATGTTCGCCCTCTTCGCCACCCGCTATTTCGATCGCTTCGGGATCGGCCGGGAGACCCTGGCGAAGGTGGCGATGAAGAATCACCGCCACGGCAGCCTGAACCCCAAGGCCCACTTCCAAAAGGAGATCACGCTGGAGCGGTACTTCAAGGCGCCGATGGTCGCCGATCCACTCGGCCTCTACGATTGCTGCCCCCAAACCGACGGGGCGGCTGCGGCGGTCATCTGCCGGGCCGATCTCGCCCCGACGTTCAGCAAAGAGCCGATCCTTGTCAAGGGGTTGGGCCTGGCCAACCCGGTGGGAGACGAACTGGCCTTCGATCCCGACTCCGACTTCATCTCCTTCCGCGCCACGAAGGAAGCCGCGGCGCAAGCCTACGAACAGGCCGGAGTGAACGACCCGTTCAAGGATATCGATGTCGCCGAGCTTCATGACTGCTTCACCATCACAGAGCTGGTGACCTATGAAGACCTGGGGTTCTGCCAACAGGGCGAGGGGCGGACGTTCATTGAAGAAGGCGTTTCATCCCTGGAAGGCGCGCTGCCGATCAACACCAGCGGTGGCCTCAAGTCGTGCGGTCACCCGATCGGCGCCTCCGGCCTGCGGATGATCGGCGAGATCACGAACCAGCTTCGCGGACGGGCCGGCAAGCGCCAGGTCAAGGACGCCAAGCGTGGCCTTGTCCACAACCTGGGTGGCCTCGGCGCGGTGGCCAGCGTCATCGTCCTGGCGACCTCATGATGGCTCTCCCCAGAAAGGCTTGGCCACTTCACATGATATGCTTGGTGTTCAGTCATTCACGGGAATGCTTCACAAATCTGGTTCCGTTTCAACGGGGATGAGGAGGCGACATGCAGGGACATCCGCAAATCACCGAATTGTTGAACAACGTGCTCCGGAAGGAGCTGACCGGGATCAACCAGTATTTCGTGCACGCCAAGATGTGTGAGAATTGGGGGTATCAGGTCCTGGCGAAGGCGAACCGGGATGAAGCGATGGATGAGATGAAACATGCCGATAAGATCATCGATCGCATCCTGTTCCTCGACGGAACCCCGAATATGTCCAGCTACGATCGGATCTCGATCGGAAACAACGTCAAGCAGCAACTGGAGAACGATCTGGCCCTGGAGATGGCCGCACTCCAGGTGCTGGGTCCTGGCGTGAAGCTGTGCACCGATCTCGGGGACACCGGAAGCCGGGAGCTGCTGGAGCACATCATCGTGGACGAGGAACACCATGTTGACTGGATCGAGGCACAACTGCACAAGATCAGCGAGCTTGGGTATGAAAATTACCTGGCGGAGCAAATCTACGAAAGGGGTTGACTGCTACGCGGGCACCCCAAACTCTTGCAACAGAACCAGGATGCCGGTGACGATGATGTCACCGGATCGCGAAGGAGGCTGTTATGAACAGCAATCGACCCATTGGGGGTTCCCATAGGAGATCCCCTCGCACGGGTGCAGGAATCCGGGCGATTCTCTTTTCGGGGATCGGTCTTCTCCTGCTCTTATCCGCCTGCGCGAAGCGACCGGAGGTCGTCTCCACTGGGCCGCCTCCGACGGCCGCCGGGCCTCTCGCCCAGCAGCCCGGTGAGCAACCGCTCGCGCAACCGGGTCTCGGGCCCACTGTAGGCGGACCGGGAGCCGCGTCCAAGCCTGGGAGCGCTTCTCCGGACGGACCAGAAGGTGGTCCGACGGCGGGAAAACCCGCGGAGCAAGGTGCAACAGCAGCGGTTAAAGCCAGGCCCTCGATCCCGCTTCCGCCTGGGACCGAGGCGATCATACTGCCGCCATCTCCACCCCGTGAGGAACCGGTCACGCACGTGGCACAATTAACCTCCAAGCAGTCACCGCTTCAGGACATTTTCTTCGACTTCGATAAGGCGGAGATCCGCCCGGATGCAAAGGGGCTTCTCGCGGAGGATATCGCCTGGCTGAAAGCACATCCCAAGGCTGTCATCACAATCGAAGGCCACTGCGACGAGCGCGGCACGAGCGAGTATAACCTGGGCCTGGGAGAGCGACGCGCCAAGGCGACGAAAGACTACCTGGTGGCGTCCGGGATCGACGGCAAACGGATAGCCACCGTCAGCTATGGCAAAGAGCGACCCTTTGTGCTTGGGCATGACGAGTCGGCCTGGAAATGGAACCGAAAGGCCCACTTTGTTGTGACGAGGGAGTAAGAAGCGAGGTCCAGGTTCCGGGTCGATGGTACAAACGAGATCTTTCTCTGCCTTTTTACCATGATCCCTGGCTTGGGTGCAGAGTTCCGCCCCTGAGGACGAGACATCGGGAGCGTGATTGAACGTCCCTTACGCGGGCGGTATGGATGTAAGGACTGATTACCTCCAGGAGATCCGGCTGTTCAGAAGCATGGCGGCGAAGTGCTGGTTCGCCCTGCTGTTGGTGGTCCTCCTGGTCATTCCAGCGGTGGTCGAAAGTTATCTGGTCTACCTGCTGGCCCTCGCCGCCGTTCATATCATCATCGCTATTGGCCTGAACCTCTTGATCGGCTACACTGGGCAAATCTCCCTCGGTCATGCCGGCTTCATGGCCATTGGCGCCTACGCCTCCTCGCTCTTGATGCTGAAACTCCAGTTCCCCTTTTTGCTCGCTTTCCCGGTCGCCGGCCTCATCGCGGGGCTCTTCGGTCTTCTCCTCGGGTTCCCGGCCCTCAGACTGACCGGTCCCTACCTTGCCATCGCAACGCTGGGATTCGGGATCGCGGTGGCCCAGGTTCTGGTCAAGTGGGATTCCCTCTCGGGAGGTTCCATAGGGATCCACCCGCCGAAACCCTCATTTGGACCGTTCATCCTGAGCGGGGAAACCCACCTCTATTACTTGGCGATCGTGATGATGCTCCTCATGACCATTGGCGCGGCCAACCTGATGCGATCCAAGATCGGCCGGGCCTTTATTGCCATCAGGGACAGTGACATCGCAGCCACAGCGATGGGAGTCAACCTCACACTGTACAAGACGCTGGCGTTTGCGGTCAGCGCCTTCTACGCCGGGATCGGCGGGAGCCTTTTTGCCCACCTCGTCGGCTTCATCAGCCCCGAAAGCTTCAACCTCCTGGTCTCGATTCAGTTCCTGAGCATGATCGTCATAGGCGGCCTGGCTTCGATCCTGGGCTCGATTCTCGGGGCGATCCTCCTGACGGCCCTTCCGTATTTCCTCTCCGGGATCAAGGACTTGCCCATGGTGATCTACGGCGCGTGTCTTATTCTGGTTGTGATGTTTGAACCGCACGGACTGAGAGGACGGTGGGGAAAGATCCGCCTCTATTGGCGACTGTGGCCATTCTAAGGAACAGTTTCGAGTTCCGGGTTTGGAGTTTCGGGTCCGAAGATGCGGGTTCGAGATTCCATCACGCGAAACTCGGAACGCAAAACCCGAAACCTCTCTTTTGACCGATGCTTGCCCAACTGATCGTGAGCGGATTGGCGACCGGGAGCCTGTACGCTCTCTTGGCGCTAGGTCTCGTCATCGTCTACAAGACCTCCAACGTCTTGAACTTCGCTCAGGGTGAGATGGCGATGGTCAGCACCTTCATCGCCTTCACCTTTCTGGAGACGCTCCACATCCCGTACCTCTGGGCGTTCCTGCTGGCCATCGTGGCGTCGTTCCTATTCGGCGCAGCAATTGAGGTCGCCTTGCTCCGGCCCGCGAGGAACCCCACTCCCCTCGGCCTTATCATCGTCACCCTGGGCGTACAACAGGTTCTGTATGGGGCTGCGGGATGGATCTGGGGGTATGACACCAAGACCTTCCCCTCTCCTCTCTCTGACACGAAGATCTACCGCCTCGGCCGGGTCGTTCTGAGTGAAGTGAATCTGTGGATTCTGACCGCCAGTATCATCTTGATGGTTGCGCTACTCCTATTCTTCCGGTATACACGAGTGGGGGTCGCCATGCGGGCCATCTCCCAGAATCCGACGACCGCCCGACTGATGGGGACACGAACGCCCTGGGTCTTGTCGCTGACCTGGGCAATCGCCTCGGTGTTGGGTGCGGTAGCTGGAATGCTTATTGCCCCCGTCACGTTCCTTGACCCCAACATGATGTTGAACCCGCTGCTGAAGGCCTTTGCGGCGGCGACCCTTGGTGGAATGAACAGCCTCGCCGGGGCCGTCGTGGGCGGCGGAAGCCTGGGCATCTTGGAGAATCTGGTTGGCGGCTACCTCACGCCAGAACTCAAAGATAGCGTGGCATTCTTCGTCATCATCCTTGTGCTGTGCCTCAGGCCAAGCGGCCTGATGGGTCGGCACTACAGACGTCGAGTGTAACACTCCACCCAAGGAGGACGCGTGAAGCGAGCAGATCGGACCGGCCGGCCGACTCGAACCGTTGGATTGCTCATCTGTTGCCTGTTCGTCGGACTGGGTGGCGTGAACTCCCTCTTCGCCGCTGAGGTGGGGGTTACAGATACGACCATCAAACTTGGCACCTATCAGCCGATCTCAGGTCCACTCGCACCATATGCCGTCCTGGGGCGAACCATAGAGGCCTATTTCAAAATGGTGAACGACCGGGGTGGAATCCATGGCAGGAAGATTAACCTGTTGATCCGGGATGATGGTTACAACCCGGCCAACACGCGTGTCGTGGTCAGGGAGCTGGTTGAGCGGGACAAGGTCTTCGCATTTGTGGGCGGCCTCGGGACGCCGACAGGCCTGGCTGTCATGGACTACCTGAACGACCACAAGGTCCCACACGTCTCACCCGCAAGCGGCTACAGCGGGTGGGCACATCCCCCGAAGAGATACCTCTTCGCGCAGTCAACCAACTATGCTGTCGAGTCCAGGCTGCTGACCAAGTATGCGGCTGAGCAGCTCAAGGCGAAGAAGATCGCCGTCTTTTACCAGAACGATCCGTTCGGGAAGGAAGGGCTGGATGGGGTGACTGACATGG